>Ga0179593_1509976_pt1 | contig 17589 bp, 19 predicted proteins | sample CZODoug2_1_08_16_FD_185931 | JGI IMG/M metagenome (GOLD analysis project Ga0179593, IMG submission 185931) | Vadose zone soil fungal communities from Angelo Coast Range Reserve, California, USA - CZODoug2_1_08_16fungal (PacBio error correction) | ecosystem: Environmental > Terrestrial > Soil >... | reverse complement strand
TCTCAAACCCTCCCCAAGGGTATGATCTTTGCCCTTTTTTCATCATTTCCTCTAAGCGATGGGCAGCATGGTGAAAGATGCGGCTGCACGGCCGGCCCCGGTTTTCTCTCAGCCATTCGGACAGGAGGCACTCGGACCGGGTGATTTTCTATTTCTCGACCGTTTTCCCCGCCCCCGTTGCCCCTTCTCTTCGGGGTTAATAGGCGATTCCCCGCCTGCTCCGAGAACCTCACGGAGTTGACGTCGTCGTCGATGCCCATCATAGTAGGGTCGTCACTCTCCCCTCTTAGAAATTTTTTCGGCGCCATGATCGCAAGCCAGCTCTGGATCGCGCGGTCGTCCCTTGATGTGATGTTTACGCTAGTAAAAATTCCTCGTGTTCCCGATGCGGAGGCGCTGAACGCTTCTTTTCCCACAATAGGTTCCTTTCCCTGCGTTCGGAGATGCGAGGCGATCATAGCCTGATTTGATAGATTTTTTCCGAGATCTTCCCAGTTTTTTTTTTTTCGCCTAAACTCATCATAGGCCGGCCCTTTTTAGAACGTGCCCCCCTTTTTCCGTCACCCCTTCTCCTTTTTGTTAACACTTAGATTTTTCTGATCTTAACGAAGTGCCTCCTTTCGAACACCCCCCGTACGTTTTTGACTTCCTTTCTGACGTACTTGTTGACTTTAAATTGATTCCCCCCTTTTTGTAGAAGTTCTCGTGACCGAGTCGCGTCAAAAGCGAGTTTCGGTGGTGGTTTGGTGGGTGACTGGCAGATTCCTCCCTAAATTTGTTTTTTCCAGCAAGATATCCCAATAACATCAGGCCTTCAGTCGGAAACCTGACATACCCCTTCTTTCCCCGATCGACAGACACCACCTCGGATTGTCGGGTAATTTGAACTTTCTTCCTACGAAAATAGTCAGGCGGAGATCTCGGCGCGATTTTTTTATATCTCTAGAATCCTATGGTCGAGCAAGACATACGTGTACTCCTTGGCCTGGTAGACTGAAACGTCCACAATTGTAGCCTACTTCTGCTTATTTCCTCTATCTCCTGACTTCCGCCGAGAAGAATAAAGAAGCCAATCTTTATGTGAATTCTTGCATTAGAAAAACCTTGTGAACGCTCGTTCTTAGCAAAAGTTCCCCTGCTCAAGCTGCTGCAAGAAGTAGGCGCGATCCTTTCCAGTACGATGAGTGCGCGTCGAGTAAGTTCCTTCGATTTACTGCTTCCGCGGTGGGCAGGTGCTGTGTGGGAAATTTTCTTTAGCGCCGCCAGGCGTCTCTAGATCCCGATGGCGGTGAGTTCGTCCGGTACCTTTGAAACCATTAGACTTATGCCTTCTGCGGCATTGGCTTGGGTTTTTAGTCTTGAGTATTTTCAAGCACCCAAAGGTCCTTAAGGGTGGTCGAACTTTTTTTTCTCCTTCCCGGTTAGATTTTTCCCTATGGTTCTAGGCAGAAGGGCGAGTACATACCTTTTTCCTTTTCAGTTGCGAGGTCTCTTTCTCCTCACCCAAGACGTCCTATCCGCGCGCACGCCTTTTCTAGAATCTGGCGGCATTTATGGTTCTTCCCTCGGTTTACATGGCTCCGCTGCAGCATCCTTCCTTTCTAGAAAGAGGCCTTCTGACCCACACTCAGCTCTTTTTTGCCTCCGTAGAACGCATGTGTCCTCGATGTTTTCTCTCGCCTACGAGATGGCAGTTCTGGTCCCCGGCGATTTTCCTCACGGCACGCAACGGATTGCACGTCACGGACTGGTGCGACTAATTTTTCATCTCCCCCCCCTGAATGGACAAGGCGCCGGCGGCCCCTATTGGATGAGTCCCCCCCCCCCCCCCGCCCATCGCAGTGGCCCTCCTCTCACAGTTCGTTATCCTTCATCAGCAAGGCCGCACAGGCGAGCTGGATGCCCCCTTCTAGTTGCCCGACCTTCCTAGTAAAGCCGGTCCTCTGCTTACTTGGAAGGGGGCATAAGGACACGATTTTTTCCCCTTACACTTTGGAATGACCAGCAGCGCCTGGGACTTTTTTTCTTCGCACTCCAGGGTAACCTTTTTCATCGCCCCGGCGCTGATTGCGTGACATAAGTTTTCCTCAGTAAGAATTGACGTTATGATCCTGGTCGTTGACTACGCCTCCTCTTGTGGCCTCCGAGACCAGACCCAACACCTCCGGCCAGCGAATCTTCGGGAAATTGGCTAAGTCGTTCGATCCCTTCTCGGACCCCGGAACAGGGCCGTGAGAGCCCCTCCTAGTGATCCCCGATTTGCCGACGAGCGGCGCAACTTCCGTTACGCACCTGGTTTTTCGCCAATACCCCGAAGTCCAACTCCCACATCTGATAACCAGGGAAGCGTATGCCTTGATTCGTGTCTTGCCCTTTTTCCCTACCCTTAATGTTGTTGTGTGTTTTAGAGATACTCAATTCCTACAACGGTCCTCAGCCTCCCCCTTATTTCCCTCTCGGCGGTTAGGGTAGGAGAGAGATGGAAAATTGTTTATTGATGTTGTCCAGTTTCTCCCCGGCCCGACCTCAGGCCCTATAATCGTGCCTGTTTCTCGATTACATCTTATTCCCCGCTCTCTCTTTTTAATCCCGGCACCCCTGTTTCAATCAGAGGCGGGCTGTACGGAGAGCTGCTGTTAGTCGGCACCCTTTTTTTTTCAGAGCATCTCTCAAAGCAACGTATCTTAGTCTTCTCCCCCGGATCTCTGCTTGAAGGAGGTAGCGAATAATTTTCTCTAAAGGAACAGCCGTGATCGTAGATTCCAAGTTCTCTGATTACCTTTTCCATCGGACTGTGAGGAGAGTTGCACATAGCCAAATTCCCCCTTTTTTCCCCCCTTTAGGCCGTAGGTCTCGGCTATCCTTCGGTTGCACCTTGTTCTAGTCCTCTTTGGAGTTGGGCGACGGTAAGGATGAACGAGAACGGAAGTGATCGCCTATCCAAACTTCGCTGTATCTAGTCCAGAGAAACAGTCTTTTTCGTAGAACTTTCCCGGACTGTCGACCCCCCTTCTTTCCTCAATTTCAAGACCTTTCAATCAGTTAGGCAGGAGTAGACAGAAAGAACACGTCCCTCTACCTTAAAGACGGGAGAAACTGAAAATGCCGGTGATCGGCCGGTCATCCCTTTCCGCTTTGGTGAATTCCTTCTTCTTTAAGGTAGGATTTAGTTCAGGCGATAGGGACAAGAAATGGTCTAGACCTTCATGCGATTTTTTTACCCGAATTTCGTGAGAGAGTTCCCAATATTTCCGGTCTCTTTCTTCGCCGTTTTTTTCTTTGTTATTCTTCTTCTTCTCCCCGACCTTGATGGTCCCCTAGCCCATTATGGTGATAGAAAGGAAGTAGTCTCCCCGACGAACTTCCTCAATCTGTAAGGATTGAAATTTTTAATGGTTTGACTTACCCCCTCCCCTCAGAACTCCCACCATCAAGAACATTTTTCTCAGCCCTGCGGAGAGCAGGTGAGATCGATGGATTGAGAGAACGCTCACCTATCCACCAGTATCGCCTTGAGCGCATGGAGGAGAGACGGTCCCCGAGCATGAGTCTCGCGTAGCCTTCTGCATGAAGGTATAACTAACAAGAGGATTACGGTTCCAGCAGCGCCTTGTCAATTTCTTACTGAATTACTGATGAAGCATTCTAGACGCCACCGTTTCCCCTCCCCTTGACCTGAGAGTGCCGCCGTTCTTTTTCCCTTGCCTCTTAACTAGGCATCACGGCATTTCCGCATGAGTGCCCCCCCTTTTAGTCATGAGCGGCAGCCTCTCTTTCACCCATCTTCAGGAGGAAAAGGTTGTGCAGCGACCATCCTTAGGCGCCCCCAGATTTCTTCTCCAGGCTGACCTAGGATTTCCTGAGAGATTGACAGAGAGTCCCCTATTTTCCCCCTTTTCGCGCAGAGTTGGTCGTCGTCCTCGGCCTCTCAGACCGTCCCCCCCCGATTTTTGAGTAGGTCTCTCCTCTCCTGCTTAATTTTGCTTTTCGCCGCCGCATAGCTGAGGAGAGTGGGGCTCTTGAAGTCAGTTTTTTCCAACCAGGAAAGTCACCCACCCCACTGATGGTGGCCGCTCTCATCGAATTTTTCCTTCGACCCCCCGACGGTGGATCGGCGGCCATCAAATTCCCTTTCCCACACTTCAACTGAGAGGCCCCGGCGACGCGTTTTTTTTCGGAATCCCGTCGTTTTCATTCCAGTCGTGAGCTGACCTGCCACGATCGCCGTTTTCTTTCCCCCCATCCCCCCCGAGCATTTCTGCCCCTCTCCACTTTCACGTTCTGATTCCTCTGTGACTTGACATGCTTGCTCGTCAAGGACATAACGTTACAGGATTCGCCACCCTGTCTTTCTAAGTTTATTTCTTCCGCTTCATTCCTCCTACCTCTCCCCAAGCTATCTTCCCTATTTTTTTAGAGAATTCGTTATCTCCTTCAGAGTGGCACAGAGATGGGACGGCCGCCGTGTTTAACGCCTTTTTTCCCACCAGTCCGGGAAGTAGACCACTCCCGGAAGATCATCGCTGGAAGCTGACATCTTCCTTGCCCTTTCTCACACGTGCAGAACCGATAGCATCAATCGGTGGCCCCTTCATGTCGAACTCCCGACGTCCCCCCCTTTAATAGGGCTCCAGGAGCCTAGGAGGTTTTTAATCTCGCTCCCCCATTCCTTCGAGGTCCACCGGTCAAAGTGCTTCTGGAACTTCCCCCCCTTTTTCTCGATTTCCCTCCCCCAGTTTACCAGGGAGGAGAGAACCTCAAGCTTCCTTCGACTGTATTTTGCCTCTCCTCCTCCCACTTTTTCTCTCAGGGCATTTTCTGCACACTGCTTCAAACGATGCCGTCGGTTTGTTTTTCCCCCTCTTCTTTTTCCCCACTCAAGTTGTTGTAGAGATTTTCACCTCACCTTACTTTTCAGTAAGGCTTTTTCCCTCTCATAGAAGATTGATGGGCCAGAAGGGTGAAGAGTGCGGCTGCGACGCTTCGCTGGCGACTTTTTAGTTTCTCAGGCAGGAACCTTTTCACGGGGTGCATTTCCTAACCGTATCCCGGGTCCTCCGTTGTCCCTCTGTCCGGGTGAAGCGGAGATTAAACGAAGAATCCCGCCCGCCGGGAGTTATGCCGTTTCCTTCCCCCTTATAGTTTTTTTCAAAACTCTATGTCTGCGTGATCGGCCTGTCCCCCCTCGTCTCTCCCTACTCTGCCGCCAGGCTTCTGGGATCGTAAGGGCTCGTAGTAGGCCGGTATTACGTCGCTCTCACCAGATCTGATTTTCCCATCTCTATGCCTCCGTCGTCGTTCCGTAATCCTAGTTCATCCCAAGGTGTAAGGGGTCGGAGAGAGCTGTATACTCGTGAAGACCAGGATGACCTATTAACATGGTGGCGAAGCTTACCCCTTTCTGTTTTTTTATTTTCCTAAATCACTCATTCTCCGGCTTTGCCTCGAACTTTGCATAGTGGTCGAGATGATCAGAGCTCGTCCGGTCCCACGTCTTTGTTAGGGTCCGATCAGAAGGTGCGTTGTGAATCCCCTTCCATTTCCCCAAAAAACTTCTCCCTTTTCCCTCTCAGTGAGTTTTTTGCTACTTGTTGATGATGCCGAAATTGATAAAGTAGGGGAGAGATCAGCGGCCTCAGAGCTTGACAACCAGATTCGGGGTTTGGGTATTTCCTTTGGCCGGCGAAGGCGAAATTCACCCTTTTTTATCCTCCAACTCTATCCCCTAGGCTCGGGGAAACAAAGGAAGCAAGGAGAGATGCACCGCCACCCTTGGCGTCTGGTTGATTTCCCTCGGGAGACCGCCAGAACCCCCTTCGTCCTTCTCGGAGCGTTTCTCTTTTTCGATGGCCGATATAGACGGGAAGCGATGTTTTCCAGCCGCTTGACTTTTTCTTTTTCTTTGCCCTAGGTAGATTCAAAGCACCTTTTAGCCTTTCCGAGGGTTGTAAAGTCCTCTTCGATGTCCCAGCTTCCTATGCCGACGACGAAGAACAGTTTTAATCCTCTTCCCCTTCCTGAGGAAAGTCCGTTTCTTCGACCCCTTTTCGGCCTCGAGGATTCAGAATTTCCGTCCTCCTTGTTTCCTTAAATTGTCGGCCGCGTAGGCCGGAGAGCGGAATGCTCCCGTTGCTTGTCTTGGAGTTTGAGTAGCTTTTCCCTTGCTAGAATACCAGGAGATCGATAGGTCCAGAAGCTAGCTTGTGAGCGTTTATTTTTCATACCTCCCCTGAAAGTTGCTTCCCCTTTTTCTCCGCAAGTATTCTTTAGGAATGTAGGCCTTGTTTCTTCGTGGAGGTGGAGTCCCCTTTTTCACCTTCCCTGTAAGGACTGACGATTGGAGGCGAGTTTATTCCCCTTAGCGGCGCCGGCACGGTTCCTAAAACAGAGGGACGAGTTAAGCCTTTCCTGGGCCCCAGAGCAGATGGGGTGTTTGGTATTTCTAGTAGCGCAGACGAAGCCCGGCACTTTTCTCTCGTTCACGTCCTTTTCCCCCCTCTCTCATATTCCTGTCCCATTGATGGTTTTTTCTCACCCATGGCTGTTTTTTTTCCTTGTATAGCTCCGGCCTGAAGTCAGCTACATAATCCTCTCTTTCGCTTGCCACCCCCCCTTTCCTCCCCCCTTGATAAGACCTAGTTCTAAAACGCATTGTGCCTTTTGATCAATCTATGGACTTATGTTTTTTGGGTGGGGGAAGCGCCCCCGTAGAGCGCTGGCCTCAATTGCTCAGGACCCGAGCGCCAGTCGATTTTTCCACGACTTTCTTTCACTTACACAGGGGAGCGAACCATCCGGGAATCCGCCCGGTCCCGGTGAAAGTTGCCGTGGCGCCCTGAGTTTTTGAGAGTCCTCTTCAAGAAGACTGTTGGCGCGGACATCAAGGAGTTCTCTTTGTACCTCCCTTTTTCCTTCGAATTGAGAGCAAACCCGCCTGCCGAGAAAGTATGACCCGAAACTTTTTTTTTTTATCGAAGAACTCCTCCTACTCTGTCAGAGACTTTTCCAGGCGGGCGATCAGGCCCCACCGCATGGAACAGGCCTTATGGCCCTCTCCCCTTTTGCATTGAGAGGCCCCTGATCAGATCGTGAAGGTAATCTCCCCCTTCTTTTCTGCCCCTCTTTCCCTAGACTGACTGGCAGAAGCTCCTAAGCCACCCCGCCTCGCCGCCTTTCCTTTTCATCGTCAGAGAATCGTTGTCCTAGTCCCAATGCCCCCTTCTCCGGACCAATAGTTAAACAGTGGGGGTGGGGATGGCCTTTTACCTACTTCCCTTGATCAGGATAAGTTTTTTTACATAGATCACATCTATTCTCAGTCTTTGACTAGCAGTCCTACTCAACGAATCATAATAAAAATGAAAGAGACCAGCAGCCGCCACCGACGTTTTTTTTTCACCTACACTCTTTCCCTTTTTCCGCCTTTCAGAAATTGGTTCTTCCTGAGATTCCCTATATGATCTTTTCAATCCCCTTTTTTTTGATCGAGATAATCTAATGCACTACCCAAATTTCCCCTGACAGATAATTTATAATATGGCGGTTTTTTTTTGTGCCTTCTTTTCGTCAGGTGGACCTTGATACTGGCGTTGTATAGCACTTTTTCTCGTCGGCCTCTTATATCTCTGTGTGAGACGAACGGTAACTGCCTGATAGAAGCATTTCCCCCTTCCCCCCGTCTTCCCCTTTTTTTTAACTCCTGCCCTGTCAGCTGGCGGCGATGAGTAGAAGGCCTCTTAGCCACTTTCTCCCGTACCTTGTATTGTCGGCGTTTCCGAGATTCTTGTATCAGGATTGTCTCCCCCCTTTTCCTATAATAAGCTCTTGAGAGTAACTTCAAAGAGTGACCTTTTTTTTGTTTTATGAAGGATGTCCCCTCTTCCCGTTTCCGGTAACTTTTGAGATGGTCCCTGATCGCCCGGCCTTTCCCCTCACTCAATAGTCTTTTCTTCTTATGCATCATTCGGTGGAATACTTCTATAAAGACGGCTCTCGACTTTGTCAGGTCTCTGAAACTATGCCATAAAATCCGTGATAGGAACTCATCCCAACTGGATGTCCCTTATAGGATCTCCACGATGGTAGGCCTTAGAGCTTCCTCCTGGCCCTATAAAGGAGTCGCGTCACCCGGTAATTCCTTCACTACAGTTGCTTGGACGGAGATAGAAGCTCAATTTTCGTCATTCCCCCCCGATTAGCCCTTCCTCTCGGCCTCCCATGAAAATGCTTGTTATCTAGGTCCTAACTTGGTGTCTCTCCTTTTTTTACCCTCTCTTTACGGAGGATGCAGACTGCAGGCGGCGCCTTTCAAATTACTTTTGAGCCAACGCCTTCCAGGAAGGAGTTATCTCTCCCCGGCTTTGATGTCTCTTCCTATGATATTGGGCCCCACCTTCTTCTCCAATGGTGATTATTCCTCTTATGTCCCTCCTTTGTCCAGATGCCCATATGGTGATACCGGGACCCTCGCAATTCCCTGCCTTTTTCCTCCCTCTCCAGTTAACCCTTTTACTGACTTCCTGCTGGTGCCTCCAACCCTACTAAGATAATCCACCCCGAAAGCCAAGAAGAAGACCCCCGATTCGTTGTAACTCTGGCCGAGGGAGGATCGCACTCCCTCTACCTCTGGTATTCTATCTCCTTATTGCGCTCGACGGTGACCCAGATGGAGATTTCGCCGCCGCGAGATTCCTCCCGTCCTGCCTCCAGAAATTCTTCCCCCTATTGATTCCTCTCTCTTCCGAAATCGTGTCCGGACACTCTTCGGAATCGCTGCCTCCTTTTGTATCCCCTTCTCTTTTAATAGATTGAGACAGCTTCCATCTTTTGACCATATTCATTCCCTTCCACATTTTTCTTCGACATCGGCGACTCCTTCTATTTCCAACGTAGCGAAATGTGACAAATCTCTGCTTACCCTTTCTTTTTCCTCACTACCCTTCCGAAGGACCCACCAACGTAATCCTTCTTTCGCGTCCCCCCTTTTCCAAGATCGATAGGCCCTTTTCTGAGAGAGTCAACTTTCCCTCTCTATGTTTTTTTTCTGGCTCCGGCAGGAAAAGCAATCCTTTCCTTTTTTCTGTTTTGACTCTCTCTGAGAATGTCTGCTTTGGGTCCGCCGCTCTGGGAGAGCTGTTGCGGATAAAATGGTGTCGTTCGCCGTCCCCTGACAGTCCCCCCCCCCACCATTGTGAAGAGAAGTCTCGATTGCCCCTCGAGATTCTCCCCTCCTTTTGCCCCTCGGTCTTACTCATCAAATTTACGTACCAACGGCCCGGATAGGCACCCTACGTTTTCCCTGTGTGTGTTCGTTCTCCCCTCTGTCCGCAGAACCTAGTCGTGAACTCACGATTCGGCCGTGTTTTAACCCCCATCATCCGGCTTAATTTCCCCGAAAAATATTTCCCGGTACTATTCAGAGACTTGTATGAGGAGGTACTCAAGTGAACATCCTCTTAAATTCCCCTCAATGTTGTTTAATAGATCCCCCCTTTATTTCATATCTGATCCCTGAGACTATCCTCCAAAGACGTTATAAACCTATGGGAGAGAAAAGTCTGCCCTTACGTTTTTTTTGAAGTCCCCTTTCCTTACTAGTGTGTCCCAGTGAGGACCTCCCCCCCTTTTAATAAGTACTTCCAGCCGGGCCGAAGCCCTGAGAGTACTCCCCGTTGCCTGTCCTCTCCCTCTCTGCTTGAAGCGCACAAAACCTGTTCTCCCTCAGTCCTTAAGACCCATATCGTTGGCCAACTCGTGGCATCGACGAACGACTTCCTTCAGCATCTGTCTGGGACCCCCCTTCTTGTTGGTGAAGAGTCCGCTTAAACCGGACCGTCTCTTTAAAACTGTGCCACCGTGATCGACCGATTAGGAAATAACCCGTTTTTTCGATTGTTAATCCCCTTTTTCCCTCTCCAACCAGAAGAAGTGGTCCCTTTCACCCAGTATGCATGACTCCCCCTCCTTCCCAGGATGTTCAAAATATCTTCTATTGCTTATGCAAATGCACCTCTTTTCCGACCAGGTCTGGTGATATATATTTTATATCCATCCGGTGTTGTTGTGCGAGATCTTTTTTTTTTTTCTTCACTTTGTCCAATCGTTGAAGGGGCAGAGAAGCCCTCTCCTTCTTTTCCAAGCGGGGACCCCGATTTTATGTATGAACTAAGGGCCCTGGCCACGGATGCGGTGAGAAAGACGATGGCCTTGCAATATTACGTGATGGCCTCCCCTTTAAATTTTTGACTCTGGGTCCCTCTAATTTCCTGGGTGAAGCTGTCTATTCAAAGCCCGAAGGCGCCGACGAGGAGGATGACTTTCTTTTCTCCCCCACAGTTTTTCCCCCCCTTCTTCCCCTGCCGCGAGAGTTATCAAGTTTTGCCAGCGAAATGCATTTCCCCTTCTCCCTTCCTCTTTCTCTTCCAGGATTACCCGGTAGTCGGATGATGATTGAGATAGTACCCTTCTCAGGTGCCCCCCCTCTGATGCCTACGTTGCCTCTTCCTTTCAGTCTGATTTCGCCACATCCAATATTTGGTGACGATACCCCAGATGCGAGGGATCATAGACCGAACTGAGGTCTGATTACCTCCCCCCAGGGTTGCAGCCGACTATCAAGGGATGTTTTTCTTTCCCTCCCTTTCCATAATATACCATTACTAGAATCGCACTGACATGATGCTCCGGATCGTTGGTTGGTAAACAGGCTCTCGTGGCGTTTTTCTGATCACCTGCAGTCTTTTTGTTACTTAGTCTTCCTACCCCCCCCCCCCAAGGCTGATTTTAATTCTTTCTGGCCGTTTTTACCGTAATTTTTCCGTTCCTCCATTGAATCACCGTCTGGTCGAAGATAGCGGACTAGTAGCCCCTTCTTTTCACCAAGATCTTTTTTTTTCTTCTTTACTTGGTGACTTCGCCTGGCCACTACCCTTTCTCCTAGTCAGATAGCCCGTTAGACTCTTTTTCTTGCTTTTTTCCAACGGAACCTGTGGCTTTCTCTTCGTGTTCTCCTCCCTGCCACTGGATTGTCGGGCTTACCTCCCTCGTCTCCTCCGTCAAACCATAGGCGGAATTATATTTCGGGCGATGGACGATCTACTCTTCTGCGATTCGCCTTTCCAGAAGAATCTTTCCTTTTGCCGAATAGGACTTTTAGTTCTGACCCCTCACTGTCTCCCGAGATCTGTTCAGGATTTATCTGACCTCTCATGCCGATGCCGAATAGCGACGAAGTTCCGGCTGATCTTTTTTTCCATCCTTACTACTAAATACCTTACTTACACTGATACTTTCAGTTCACCCTTTTACCTCTATCGGTTTTCGCATTTATTTGACAGGGCTTCCCCTTTTCTTTTCGTCTCTGACTTCATTTCTAGTTGAGGAGAGCTACTGCTCCCTAGTGATGATTCTGATGAGATTTTCGGGGTACACCTTCTAGGAGACTCCATTCGCTCGGAGAAAGAGAGAGTAGCTTTCCCCCTTCCCTCCCCTTAACTCTTCCCCCTTTTCCTTAAAAGGACCCCTTTTTTTCGAGGCTTCCTGCTTGGACGGTCTTTTTTTTCTTTCGGTCGTGTTATGTGGTACATTCAAGCTTTCCCTTCCCTTTTTCTTTCGGTCGACAGTTCGGCCACCGTTCTCTTCGACTTCCTTTCGCATCGTTCCTCGAGCCGCATTTCCCTGGTACATCCTCTGCGAAGATGGAGAGTCGCTCTTTTTCCCCCTCCCGGCCTATTTTCCCTTCCCTCGACGCCGTCTCGCTTCTCCGGCCGTTTTACTTGAGCACGAACGGCGGGCTGAGCGCCGCAGGCTTCCAGCTCCCCCCGACCCCCCCTCCCCGGACAGGGAGGGCGAAAAACCCTCTCTCCCTTTTCTTGAACTGACCCTTTTTTTTAGAACAAGCAGGTGCAGGGACTCCTAGGCTGAGATCCCTCCTTTTCATCTTTAGATCCTCCTAGTCCCCGCAAAGGCTTTTCCTTTAAATTTTTTTTTACAGGGCGGCAGGCCACATCCCCAGTCTGGCCGGGAATTTAGACAAGCTTTCTTCTCCCTAAACTCAAGACTGTTTTGGAGCGCCCGAGAACGGAGTTTCTGCTGTTTTTCCCTCGTTTTCACGGCCCTTTCCCCCCGGTAGCCCCCCGAGTTCATGATCAAAAGGATTCACTCTTTCGGAAGGTACGCGACGATGTCCGGGCCAGGAGGGCTGATAAGGCACTCTCCTGGACATGGACTATGTTGAACCTTAAGCTCTGAAATGTTCGCGCCGTCTCTCCGTGCCGTTATTTCTCAACTAGCTTCTTCTCCCCTTTTTTTTCCATCAACTCCCCATCAGAATCCCCAGACTCAGCCGAGAAGGTAGGTGAAGAGAGAGGAGATTGTGGCCTCTCAGCCAACTAGCCCTTAAAGTGAATAGGATTTGCACCCTTCTTTCCTCTGTGTTTCTGCCGGCGTCTGGAAGGCAGCTGGTGAGATAAATAGTTCCCCCTGCTTCCATATTCCTCTTACCCCAAAAGCCTCAACCATGGAAAGAGACCCCCCTCCCCCCCCCCGCACTCCAAGAACATCTTAAAGGGAAGAGTCCTTACATGTTTCATTATTGATTCCTCTCTTTTTAAAATAATTTTTTTTTTTCTCTCGATTCCATTCTCCCTTCTTTTTCCCAGCATGCATGATCCCCCCCATTCTAAGATATTCCTTTCTTTCTTTGATGTTATTTTTTTTAGGATGGCAACTGATCTGCTGGAGTTGTAGAAGAAGTCATCTTCCTAGGAGCCCCTCTGTTGTTTTGTATCTCCGTCCTCTCTCCATCCGATTTCATCCCAATGCGGGGAAAAAGGACGCCACCTGTTTCCCCTCACTTATTGGAAGTCCTCAGAGTTTTTTCGTCCCCTTCGAGGACAAAGGGTAGAAGATAAGTCAAAGGCCCTTCATATTTTCGGGTGCTTAGGAGATCCTTTCTTCAATGAGGTCGCAAGTTACTAGAAGGGGCTATGAATTTTTCCTATTCTTGCCTTTCCCCCCCTCCCCCCCTCCCCAGTCTTTTTCTGACAAGGCAGATTGCCACCTCACTTTTAAATTGGCCTGACTGATCGCCGCATCACAGCCACCTCTCCCCTTTCCTCCAGTCCGGCCCTCTCTTTTTTTCCTAAGGTGGCTTCACCGCTTTGTGATCTACTTTCTTCCTGGTTAAGGTCTTCGCCACGTGAGAAAGAACAATGGCTTCTTTGCTTTAAACTTCTTTATGAGAGGTCGTTTCCTCCACTATTCGTACGGAGGCCCGGCTGGAGATTAAACCCGTTCCTTGCTAATTTCCTCCATACGTTGAGGCCGTTTACCATTGATAGAAGAGCCCAAATTTTCCCCCCCCCTCTCTCTAGTCGAGACCATCGAGGTCCAAATGCAAAGGTGTTGATCGTGCTTCTCCCACTTTATTCCTCCTTTCTTTTTACCCTCTTTAAGGAGGCTGTTCTCGATGACTTGCAAGGTTTTCTCTTTCTTTGGTACCCAGAATTTTGATCGAACAGCCCGATTCCTGACGAGCTCGAATTTGGAGTCCCTCTTTCCTTCAATCCCGCCTTTTCCTCAAAGATATTAGATTTCTTTTCCCCCCTTCCCTTGCTGTCCCTTCCCTTGTTTATGAAAGGACGGCGCATCGACCCGTGGACTAACCTAGCCCTGCCCGGAAGGATCCCATGTCTTTTCATAACCAATACATTCCTCCGCCACCACCCTGCCCTCTCCCATTCCTCTCCTTTGAACTCCGGCTGTGAAGAACTTCCTATTTCTTGTGAGAGAAAGCCTCACCTCGCCGGCTGCTCTAGATCTGTCTTGAGATCGTCGGTGCCCCAGACGAAGATTCCCCTTTGAAGAGAGGTCGGCCCCCAGTTAAGATAAGAACCCTTCTCTGAGGACAGCAGCCGAAGAAATCGTATGCAGAAAATGAATTTGCCTCTAGCTCAGACCCCTTTTTTCCCTTTTCTTATTCTCCCGGTCCTCCCTGACTATTCACCTTCTTCATTAGTTCTCGGTAGCATCGTATTCACCATGTGAATGAAGGCCTCATCGATTTCCTCCCCCCCCTTCTCTTTTCCCCTGTGCTGTTTTTTCAGGGGAAAAGGACAGAAGTCTCCAACGTCAAGCGGCTGAGAACCCCCCTTCTTTCCTCTTTCTGATCTTCTTCTTTCTCTCCCGAGACTGATGACTCCTCGGTTTTTCTTTCTCTCGTGTCTTTCAAAGCCAGACAATCCCGAGGTGGGCGGTTTGGATCCGCTCGCTGGAATTTTGTCCTTTTTTTTCCGAGCAGCAGATATTTTTTGCGATCGTGAGGATACCTTTCTTTTCTCCCGTACGGCCACGGTCAAGACCCAACAACCTAGCTGGTGGACGCGCTTCTCTTCTTCAGATAGCTTCGTTCCCCGACGTGATTCCCCCAACTTGCGTTCACATCCTTTCCCCCCTTGGTCAAAACCTTCCTCATCCCCACGGCGGAATGGATGGTGGGTTCTTATAAGAGGTCCTTCGGACCTTCGTGACGCTTCCTCCCCCGATCGCACAGTGTTTACCAACCTTCCCCCTCCCCTTCTGCATCCGAACCCTTTCTTTCCCGTCAGCGCGATGAACTTTACTCCTGAGGAGTTTCTCCCATTCCCAAATCCCTTTACGGTTTCTGCCACCTGTGTCATCCTGACGGCGTGCAGTTCGGAGAAAGCTGACTTTCCGACCGCAGTTATACTGTCCCCTTTTTTTTTTTCCATGGTTGAGCAATCAAGGCTTCATCCGCAGAAGCCTTTCCTCCCTAGATGGGCCCTGCGGAGGTTCCGCCTAAAAAAAGAGGTGTCCCGTCCCTCCCCCTCCTACCATGTCCGGACCTTGCCTGGCTTCACGTGAATGGCTCTTCCCCCCCAAGTTGACGACCGCTCGCCGCCAGGGTGGCAACCGCTCTTTTTTATCTGACCTACTCCTTCCTTTCCCCCTCCTCTTCTGATCTTTTTTTTTCAGTCTCCGCCTCACCCGTACCGTTTGTGTCCCAGGTTTCGCACCGTTGATCGACTCTTCGGACATTCCAAAGGTATGATATTTCCCCTCCGTCCTAATTTGCGGCTTCTCTCCTCCCCGCAAGGTCATCGGCCTTTCCGAAACCACCCCTCCCCCCCTGCTCCCTTTCTCCTCTAGGATTATGCACTCCGATGCCGACCAGGTGCTGCGTGCTCCAGTTTAATAATAATATTTTTCTTTTTTTTTTTCTCTGATATCCCTCACCTGGTCTGATTTTGAACTTTTGACTCGACACCTTCCCCGATGGTCCATGCTTTTGTCTCGTTTCGGCTTGCCCCGCGCGATGACCTGGCCACGGGGAGGTGGCCGAGCCTCCGAGGGAAGTTGGCAATTCCCTCCCTGGTTTATTTGTCATCGGTGACGCAGTGACCTTTAGCAGGTTTTCCTTTTTCAGTCTTTGCTCACCCCGACTAAGGTCAGCACGCGCGCGGATGGACGAGTCTTCTATGAACACATCAGTTTGCCCCTCTATGTTCCTTTTCTCTCTTTCTTAAGTTTTTTTCCCTTTATCAGCGACCATGCTTTGATTAGCGTAGGATGATTTTTCGTTTCGGTGTGATTTACGAGCGTAAAACCGCGCCTCCGGTGACGATGACCGACCGGAGAGGACTTAAGTCCTCCTTTTCTCCTCGTTCCCGATACGTTTCGTAGATGCCTGTGATTCAACCCTCCTAAAGACCAGGTGATGATCGATTAATTGCTCCAGAAGGTCACTTTCTTTTTTAAGAACCATCTACCCGGTTAACGCTCTCGTGTCCCCCTTTGTCGAGATTGATACGTCCCCCTATTTTTTCACCTTCTATAGTTGCGGAAGTATTCCGGGTGAAGTAGCAGCTCTAGGAATCAACCCCCCCATCCATTAGCCAGTTACGTTTTCTAGTACTTGTTGATGAAGACATGATACATTCCGGTCCATTTCCGATTCTTCAATCGAGCAGCGATTAAACCAGAGGTGTGTGGTGGTTTACGGGTGCCATTCCAAGGCTGGCCCAAGAACCTCCCTCTTTCCTCTAGTCCATCATATCCTCGGCTTCCACCGGCCAGAGCGAGCTCCGCTCCTCCCACTTCGGGATTGCGGTATGACCGCAAGGAGAAAAACCCTACTTCGGAGAAGAGTATGTCAGTCTCTATTGGCCCATTATCCCCTCCGGTCTCGGCAGAAGATCTCTGTTTTCCTTAGGACCTTTGTCCGCTGCCCCGCCACCTTTTTAGACGAGATGTTTTTAAGGACTCACCAGTCCGATTGCCTCTCTTGAATATCTCTCCGACGAAATGTTCTGCCGTATGGTACCTCCCTTTCATTTCTCCCCCTTTCTGGCAAGCTCTGGGCGGCGCCATGTTGACGGAAGCTATTCCAGGAAGAAGGTAGTCTCCTTCTTCTGCCATTCTGCCCCTTCGAGCGGGCGGATAGGCCATCCCGTTTTTCTCTGCTGATGAGGAGCTGAGTAGAGGTGTCACCGGCGAGCTCCCTCAGGAGATATGGAGTCGCCTTTTTCTGCTCTTTGATTCCGCTCGAAAATTCCCCACGGCAGGCCCCCCCTTCCCCCTGCTGCCGAGGCGGGCATACCGGTTCTTTTTGGTAGCTATTAGTAGTTCAGGCACCATCATGGCCGGCCTTCCTTGTCGAGTTCGGCCACTGTAGAGTTCGGCCGTGGCAGATAAAGCGGCTCGGCCAAGGCCTGGTACATCCTGAAAGAAGATTCGTCAGTTCTCTTGTCTAAGACACCCCCTTAATAGGCGCGCAAGCCCCCGTAGCCTCCCTCTTCCTTATTGCTTGGCTAGCCACAGTCCTGAGCGCAGCCGGTCAGCACGATCTAAAATCCCTGAAAGAGGGCTTTCCACCCAAGTCCGCCACTCCCTCTCCTCCAGCAGGCAGTTTACTAGATGGATTTGAGTTTTTTTTTTTAGCGATGATTCTTCGATTCGCCGGCGAAACTGATGTCCCTTGGTAAAGAACAGGTTCTTTCTTCCTCCTTTGAATTCGTAATGCCGCGACCATGCGTTTACTTTTTCTCTCCTGCCCCTTTTTCCCCGGTTTGAGCGGCCGAGCACGGAGTTCTGCTCTTAGAAGGACAAGGTAAGCACCGAGCCGAAACCTGTCGTCACTTGACACGAAGGATAGCGCCTAAAGCAGGCGTCTTCCGGGGCAGGGCTTCGACACCGCCTTTACCCGAATCTTTTTCACCAGCTGAAGCTCTTCCCTTGGCTGCTGCTCTACGCTTCTGCCGGTTCCTCGCCCTGTTTCTTTTTATGTGATGCTGACCGCGTCAGCCGCCTCAGAAGACTCAGAAGCCCCTCTCCCCGGTTCGGTTCATCGAGAGACCCCTTGGCCGCGCGACCCTGCCGGCAACTTCGGATTCCCAAAGGTGGGACCCTTCTTTTTCTGCTGGTCGCACTTATCTGCGGCGTCGCTCCCTAACTCTTGACGCGCAGCTAAAACGGCCCGCGACTCCCAATGTCCAAGTCTCCAGAGCCCCCCCCATAACGCCTACCCGACCAAGCTGGATAAAGGGCTTCATGCCCTTTCGGGTGAATGAG
>Ga0179593_1358112_pt1 | contig 17591 bp, 24 predicted proteins | sample CZODoug2_1_08_16_FD_185931 | JGI IMG/M metagenome (GOLD analysis project Ga0179593, IMG submission 185931) | Vadose zone soil fungal communities from Angelo Coast Range Reserve, California, USA - CZODoug2_1_08_16fungal (PacBio error correction) | ecosystem: Environmental > Terrestrial > Soil >... | reverse complement strand
CCTATTTGCTCATGGTTCAAGGTTCTATTTACTTGGGGAACGCCCCCTCTCTTGGTTTTTTCCCCTTCCGTGCGTTTATTCTCACTCTCATGGTCTTCGTTAAAATTCCCCGCGACCACCCTGCTTTGCCTTTTTCCTCCTCGAGCCCTCCAAGCCCTTTGCTGTTGTCAATAAATTTTTTAGATTAGAAATTCTTACGTTCCCTTTTCTTGCTAGCTATTTCCCTGATGTCCCCATTTTTGATTAGTCCCATAGCCCCAGAGGAACCGTTGCTCTTTGGTGGCTTTTTTTTTCCTGCCCCCCGCCGTAGATTTTCAAAGTTATCTTGTTTTCCTTTGTGTCGGATTTCCGACCCAACCCATCTTCGCCACCAATTCAAACCCCCTCTTTGTTGACCTTCTGTCCTTCCCGCAGTCATTCCCAGGAGGTTCGAGCCATGTTCCTCCCACCCCCAACTTAGAACGAGGGCCAGCATGTCCGCCCAGCCCCGCCCCCGGTTGCTTTGTTTTTTTTCAGAGGGTGGTTACCCAACCCCCCTTTTCGGCCAGTGTATGCTCCCGTTGGACCCGACGCTGTTCCTAGTGCCTTGCTTGGCAGCCACTTTCTGTTCATAAACACAACCTTTCCCCCCCCCCACTATCATACCTTCATCAATCCCGGAACCTTTTCTTGAAGTTTGTACCAAGGAGAAACTCCAGGACTGCTTCGGTAGTCTTGTAGCGGCTTAATACACTCTCCGAACTCAGTGAGAGTTGTCAGAGAATTTCGGTACTTCATCCGGACCTTTCACGTCGTCCGAAATGGTTCTTGCTGTTTCCTCCCACTGGTCCCCTCTTTTTACGTTTTTCCAAAATTGACCGGCTTCCCAAAATTGCCACTGCCAGTACTCCTCCGAGGCCTTTGGAAGAACGAGGTAAAACCCTTCCAGGCCCCCCCCGTTTCGCGGCTGAACTTTCTTCCTCATGATTTTTCTTCCGGACGCGCTACTGCCCCCGGGTTCGCTGTGCTCCCCCCCCCTTCCCCCGCGGTCGGGGCGGTGCGACCTGCTTCCAATGCGTACCTTCTATTTACCTATTTCAAGACCTCCCCTGTTCACCGCGGTTGGGCTGCAGGGCTTTTTTTCTTGAACAGATTTTACTTCTGGTCCGAACCTTTTCCCCCTGTGGGGTAACTACCGTCGCAGTGGACTATCTTTCAGAAGTTTTCCCCTCGTTGGAATTTTATTTGTTTTCTCCCCGTACTTTTTTTTTGGTCAACCACTCTGATTTTGCTAAACGTCCTCATTTCAAACTTCCCCCTCTCCATTCCTAACGCAGCTTTGAACCTTATGGCTCAATTTTTCCCCCAATGTTCAATTTCCCGAATTTACTTTTTACCGAGCCCTCTCCAAGTTTTGCCTTGCGGTCGTTTTATCAATAACAAGGGAAGCGTTTTCCACTGGACAGCCTCCACCAACTGAAAAGCCACCGTTTTTTTTTCCACCCTGGCCCAGTTCTCTCACCCGCCTCTATAAGTCCTATTCTTGCTCTTGACTCTGAACGAGTGCCCAATTCATAAAGGTTTTCCCGTTCTCTTTTAACCGGGCCGTCACGTTTATTCTTCCCCCGGTAAGTCACCCTTGAAAGGCCTTACCCCTTCTGATATTTCACTTTTAAGTCCTCCTGTCTTCCCCTGATCCTTCCGATGAGGGGTCCCCCTTGAAAAAGTTGTTCATATCACTTACCAGTACTCCTATCTTCATAAGTTTCTGGTACTTGAGTCGGAATTTATTGAGCAGACTGGACAGTCCCCTTGACATCTTCTTTGAATGTGCGTGGGACCCTTTCCCCCGGTTCTTTTCTCTCCCTGATCATCTTCTTAGGACTACGCTGTTGATAGCTCAGTTGGACCGAATTTGACGTTAGGTCCTCAATTGGCAACCGCCCCGGGGCGATCTTTCTCAGTGAATCTTCCTAGATTTTTTGAATGCCCTCCAATTTTTGAACTCCGCGCAACTACCTTTTTCCTGACGCGTCGAAGGCCCAATGGACAACACCCGCTTGCCTTTTTACAATCCAGTCCGTCCACCACGGGTATCCTCGGACCCATGGCTTCGGGCGTGGCAACCACCATCCGATTACCCGACATTAGTCCGTTTTTCACTTTTTTCTATTTTTTTACTTTCCCCCTGTCGCTCCAGGGCCGTGGGCCCTTAGGACTCATCGGTTCTTTACCAAATTTTTTCTCTTCCCTCCCCCTTCCGTGACCTTCTCCCCGGGCGTTGCCTGACGTCAACTTTTTTGCGACCCTGCGCATCGGCGGCACTCCAACGACCTTCCCTGTTGCATTTTGACCTGGCACCCTCTGTGGACTACCTTTTTCCCCCCCTGAGTCTCTTTCGGCCGGTCCGACACAACCTGTTGGTCCTACTCACAAGGTTACCCCATATTCGCTGTTACATTTCCCCACCCTCAGTGGCAAAACACCAGTTGCATTTGGGCAGTTGAACCTTTGGCCGCGCAAGATCTCTTGTCCACACTCCCCCTTGGCCTCGGACGATATGAAGTCATCTTTTTCACTTCGTGCAGCGCAAGTTTTCTTCTCTATCACCAAGGTACTCCCATTTATCCGCCCCGGGTTATTGTCCACCAAATCGCGGGACCGCGACCACCACGAGAAGAATTCCTTCCCCCCTTCCGCTCTTTTTTTCTTGCTTTACAAACCCAATTCCTCCCCCCCCCAGTGGAAAGCCCGTTTGATTTCTTCTTATCGTCCCCCCCCCACTTTCCCACAATGATTTGAAGGCATCTGAAAACTCCCCGTGGGCGCCTTTGACTGGAGTGTGCATTAATGACCTTCGGTCTTCATGTCGGTTTCGGTTTTTTTCTGTTTTTTTGGAGGGTCCCCGCTTTCTTCCCAACGCACTTGCCGAATGTTTTTTTTGCTTTTCCAAACTTCTTTTCGTAAACCCGACGACCCCCCCCCCCAAAGACCCTGATAGTAATTCTCGGAGGTGCTCGCACTGTCAACCGCTTTTGACTTTTTGGTCCCAAAATGTTGCCCCCCCCCCCGATTTCCCCCCCCAATGCGGTCCGGACCGTCTTACCGCCTCACACTTCGGCCATTCCAATTTACTCTGCGTCGTAGCAAGTTGTTTGGACCTCGGCATGGGTTATTTCTGAGTGTTCATTTCCCCCGTTCTCGAAGTTTGCACGTCACTGTTTCCGCTCCCCCCCAAGTCAATTCTTCCCCCCAGTTTGCTCCCTGCGGCGCCCCGATGTGCTTTAGGTCATTCCCATGCGTTATCGAAACGTTACTCTCTTTTTTTGGGCTTTTGTAGAGGCTTTGCACCCTCATTCGTCTTTTTGCAAAGCCACTCTCTTTCGGGGAGGGATTTTCTGGTCCCTCCCCCCCCCGCCTTTCTCCAGGTCAACTCTTACCTCCTGTCGTTTCACTGCCGTGTTTTGTGGCTGAATCAGCTCGCTTAATTTTCCCTTACCGTGCAACCCCCTTTCTTGGTTTCTTTCCGGTCCGTGGAAGAACCAACTTTGATATTTCCTTTAACTACCCCCCAATATGAAAATGATCTGTTTTGTTCAGGGTTTTAGGCTCCGTTGCGCTCTCTTTCCAGTGCTTTGGTATCTGCGGCCGAGAGACTGCTGTTTTCCCTTCGATTCGAGCCATTTGGGCTACCAGGATCACTAGGCGTGTTCGTTTGATTGGAGCTTTTCACCCCTAATCGGCCCCTCGTTCCGGTCACTATGCGTTTCTCGATTCACGATGGCCTGAGTTTGCCCCCCTCCATAGCTGTTGTTTTTGGTATCTGCGTGCTCTTTTGTTTACGGGTAGCGTCTCCTTTCACCCAAGCAGTTCAGCCCTTTTTTCCGTCCCTCCCCCTTCGATTTTTCGGGGGTCCTGCTGTGGCTTTTCAATCGAAATTTTCGTTTTCTTGTTGAGGCCGTGGTCATTCGATCCCCACTCGTTTTTACTGCGTGGCGGCCGATTGCGCTCGATTTTTTTTTCTTCTGCGAGGTCGGGAATCAGTTCGCCGTCAGCCCCCGCCCCTTCCCAACCGTCAAACCGCCTTACCTTCGGGTGCTAAGCTTTCGTGTCGCCGTTATCGATTCGATCCTTGTCTCATCCCCGTCTCGACTTGCGTCGAGGAATTCACTGGTGTTTTCGTCCTTTTGCCTTTTTGTTGCACTGCGCCGGCCGGGCTCCTTGACATTTTCCCCCCCAACCCACTTCGGCTGCCGCGCGCCGGCTTTGTCTAACTTCCGTCGTTCCCCCGCCCTTCCGCGGTCGTGACCCCCGTCCGTAATTATGATCAGCCGTCTCGGTTTTGTCAAAGTCGGAAAAGTTCCATTGTCACACTTGCGTCCCTTTCTCCCCACGGGCGCGCAGCTGGTCTCTGTGTTGGTGATCACCTCGCCTGTTCGAGAACAACCACCCGTTTCTTTGGCGGCGATCTGCTCATCTGCAAGCGCCGTTCACTTGCATAAAGCCAGGTGTAAATTTTGGTCCGACCTCGCCCTTGAGATTGCTTAAAGAACAAGACTTCCCCTATTTTCTCATACCTTGGTGTGTGTGTTCCTCTTTTTTTCCTTTTTTCGGCAATGGTACCCCCCATCTCCCAGGGTTCGTGAATTATCTTCCCAATATTGCTTGGTTCCCCACGTCCTTTGACCCCCAAGCTTTCTGCGATTAAGAGCGATCTCTCTGGGCCGAACACCCCCTTCTCCCCTTTCTGTTTCCCCGGCTGCGGGTGATTTCCCTCCCAATGCGGACGATCCCCCCTGCGGGCGGCGCGTTTTTGTGACTGTCCCCCCCCCTAAGACAATTGCAATGGCCCCCGCCTAGGTCCCCCCTTTCCACCCATGCCTACCGCCCCCCTTTTGCGCCACCCCCTTTCCCCTTACCTCGGTCCTCATTCTGATTTCCTCCCCCGCACGAAAGTAGCTTGCCCCCAAAGTTTTAGTCCTCGGTCCTTTTCTCATTTACACGTTCCGGAGCCCCTTCCCGACGTTTGAACTGGGTTTGTGTCTTTGACTTGTGGGATGCCCCCTGCGTGCGCACGGTGGCACCCAAACTTTTTGAGCGCCCCCCCCCACGGTTTTTATTTTTATCTATACTTTTGTGATTTCTCCCCATACGCGAGTAGATTCCCTGCGCACCCGCTCTTTAGACAACGACTTCCCACAGGCTTTTCTTGCTTATTCTTTTGCCTCTGTTGATTTCGTGTAGGAAGGCCTTCCCCCCGGAACCTCCGCAGACAGCCCCACTATTAGTTAGCCTCAGCTTTTTTTCGACCCATCTTTACCGCCACTTGGGTGATAGTGATGGGTTGCCCCCCCCCCCAATCCTGACCCGTTTTTTTGTTTTACCTGAGGGGCCAGACCCCCCCTTCCTCTCCCCCGCCCATTCCTTGTTCCGTTCTTTTTTCTACCCACGGCTGTGGGTTAACTTCTGGTAACAGGAACTCGACACTTCAATCCCCAGCCCCATCCCTCCCAACTCATTTCTCACCCCCCCTAAGAAAACCTCAAATTTCAAACCGGCTTTCCGATTCCATCAACACCCAAAAAAGCCTTCTCGTTTGCCCCTTCTTCCCTCCTCAGGTGATTCGGCTGAACATCCTCAGTGAGTTCCTTTGATTTTCTCTCTCCATTGTCGCCCCCGGACTCCTTTTTCCTCTTCTCCTTTTTTCGTTTGTTCCCCCGGGCCTCTCGACTTGTTTTTTCAACCTTCTTTCGATTTCTGACCGCCTCCTCGACGCTCTCGGCAGCGGCCCGAGCGACCCAACCTCGTCAGATCCCGGTGTTTTTCATAGGGGTTGATGTAAGTCAAGTGTCCAAGTGTCCCTCTGTTCCCCTTTAGTCCACCCTGGTTGCCTACTTTCAAAAAAGTTTTTTTTTACATTATCGCCTACCTTGGATTTTCCCCCCCCCTCCTCGACCACTAATTCCAATCTAACTCCCCCCGTGGTACCCGAGACTTGGTAACCTTGCCTTTTCTTCTGGTTTCGGTCCAGGGTTTCAAATCGTTCACCAGAATTTCCTAGGCTTCTGTGTTCCGTTTTCCCTTGATTTTTTGTTTTTCCTCCCTGATCCCTACAAACAAAAATCTTGTTTGCTTTGCTTCTCCGTTTTTGCCCCCTCTGTTTTGTCCCTCCCTTTCTTTTTTCCCTTTTTCCGCTTTAGTTTTTTTCCGGTCGCTTTGTTTTTCCTATTGACTTGGTTTTGTTCAAACCCCAAACAGTGGATTTTTCTAAACCTCTTACGACCCCTCCCCCCCCCATTTTTCTTTCAACTCGTCCTTTGGTTCTCAATTTCTTAAAGGAGCCCCCTTTTTTTGTTCCTTTTTTGACTTCTTCTTTAATCCACCCCATCGTTTACTCCACGCAGGACCGCTTTTGTGTTCATTGCCTTTTCGCCCCAACTTTTTTTGAGTGCCCAAACAAACCCGTATAGTTGTCTTCCCAGAAATTACGGATCCGGTCGGTGGCTTTCGGGCTTCCGCTGACCCCTCACGGTATTTGAGTGGGCAACCTATTTGGTCCCCCCCCGCTTTTCAAGCTCCCACAACCGCATTTCAATTTTTTGCTTCTTTCATTTTTTAAGTTCCCCTCAAGCCCCATGTCGACAAGGTAGTGTCAGGTTCCTCGTTTTTCTTATTTGACAAGGATTAATTCTGTGACTTTGCGCCTCGGGGGCCGCCCATCCACCACGGCGGGCGGTTGGACCAATTCTGGTTTACGGGACTTTGGGTTTTGTATGTTTTCGTACCTTTTCCCTTCTGCTTGTTCTTGTGCGAATTCTTTTTTGAGACCTGGTGCCCGCTTATCGTTCCTTGGATCTTTCGCTTCATCGTTGCGCTCCAGTCTCTTTTCTCCCCCTTCTTTCTTTCAATTAGTTCCGATCCAAAAGGGTAGTCTTTTAACTTTTTTTGCTGTTGGGACCTTTCTTTGTCATTACTTTTTGGTTTTTGGTTTACATCTATTTTGTTTAATAGCTTTTTTTGTACTTTTTTTCTTTATCCCCCCCCCTGTTTTTTTTGTTCCCTCAGAGCCAGTGCTCCAGCCCGTATCCCCCCAGGTTTGACTGCCAGATTCTTTTCTTTGATTGAGATGTGCGCTAGTCCCATCTACGAGACAGTGGGTTGTTTGTCTTTTTTCCCTTTTTTCGACGGCCCCTTTCTTAAGTTGCTTTCACTTGGACTGGAAGATTTTTTTTTTCTTTTTTTTCTCCCTCCCTCAGTTCCCAACTGGGCTGGGGCTCTTGCGAGTTATTTGATCGATCCCGTACCGTTCCCTCTTTTTTCTTGCACGTTGATTTTTCCCCTCCCCCCCGACCTCTCCATTTTTCCCGTCGAAAATACTTTTTTTCGTTACAGGTGATGTTTCTTTCGCGTGGTCGGCTTGTTTCCTTCGTTCCCTTTTTGTTTTTGCGCTTCCCCTTCACTTGGTCACACACCCAACCGTCGAATCTATGTGCTTAAAAACTTCCACTTGGTTTGCTGCTTTCCCCCTTCTTCCTTCTCCCCCCCAGCTCCCCACGTAAAACGTCGCTGATCCCCTAGGTTCGTTACCCCCTGCGTTGCTTGTATTTGTATCGGCGCATGTTTTTAGTGATGCCTCCCCCTTCCCCCCCTCTGATGTCCTTTGGACATTCATTAACCTGTTTTGCGGATATTCTTTTATTTTCACCCTGAGGGATTCTAGTTTCTCCCTTTGCGTATAACTCATCACACTTTGCTTTTCCCTTCCGGTCTTCGTTTCACTCTGGCGTATCATGTCCACAAGTCGCTCCCTCGTGAATATCTTTGCCTTCACTTCTTTCCTGTTTCCTCTCCCTTCGTGCGCTTCATTCGTTCCTTTGTCCACCTTATTGCCTTTTTCCTTTTCCGATTGTACTTTCTGCAGAACCTTTCCGGACGAAAGTGTTTTTATCGACTCCCCCTTTCTTCCTTGTTGTCTTTGAGTGTGGATTGCCCCTTGCCCAGTTTCCCCCTTTTGTAGTTTTGCCAGTTGTAATCTTGGCGCTGTTTTCCCTTCATTTTTTTTTTCCCCTGGGTCTTTTTTGTTTTTGTCCCCCATTCGGGTTCCATTTTTCCCTGCGCTTCTATCTCCTTCCTCTTCCTTTATTGTATTTTTTTATATTCTGAGTCCTGAAAGCGATCAGTCTTTGGGTTTTTCAACCCAGGTCGCCTTCCCCGTTCTTCCCCACCCCCTTCGGAAACACTGCCCCTCTAGGTTTCCCATGCCCCTCTTTTTTTACCCACTTGAGTTTTTCTGGATGCGCGGTCTTATTTTTCGCAACCCACCCTGCCTCCATCTGTGGGTGGGGGGTTTCGCGGTGACTCGTAAAATACCCTATTCTGTTTTTTGCTGACGAACAACGCTGCCGCCTAATTTTTTTTTGATCCCCTCTACTTCGCACCTTGTTAGCGTCTTTTTTATCGAGCTACTATTCATCCCATCGAACTGTTTATTCCTTTTCTCTTTGCTGGTCGCCTCCTCTGCTTAAGTCCTTTGGCCTGTTCGTTGGCCTCTTTCTGGGGATTGATGAGATCCTGGAAGTGCCCCAGGAGAGCCAGGTCCCATAAGGGCGTTCTCCCCTCTGCTGCATTCTTTATTTTCTCTCTTTTCCTTGTTGTCTTTGGCAGTTCCTAATATTTTTCCCGTCTCTTCCATTATAGTTCTAACCTGGTTTTTTCACTAATCGTCAGATGTCTCTTGTGCTCTCTCTTCTTTATTTTCTGTCTCCCCCCCTTGACCCCGTTGTGGTCTTTTTCCCAGCGCTTAACAATTTTAAAACTGGTAGCTGGCGCCGTGCCGTTGGTCCAACATTTCTTTCCCCTCCAAAACTGGTTGGCAGGCCCCTTCTTGGTTTCAAATTTCCTAAAGTTCTCTGGCGATAAAATTGGGAGCGTCCCCTCCCTTTCCCCTTGTTGCTTCCGGTGCCGTCTTTTCCATTTATTATTTTCCGTCCCTTACGATATTCTGGTCCTCTTATTCAAGTCATGTGCACTTCGTTGCCCTTTCCCCATCTTCCCCCGAGTCTACTGTAGCTTTGCCCGAGGGCCCCCGCGTGTATCGCGAAACCCAGTTGTTTTTTTTGTGATTTTTTTCCTAGTCTTGCCGTGGTTGTGACTTCGTTCCGTTAAACATCCCTTCGCTACTTCTTCGCTTCTTGATTGCTCGTGTTTGGTTCACCTGTGGTCGCGTCCTTTTTTCCAAGTAAAGCATGAGATTGATAAGCGGCGCTTCCCCCCCAACGCCACCTTTTATCCTTGGGCCCACTGTCGTATGCAAGTATGTGCCCTTATCATTTCTCTCTTTCTTCCTTCCTTCCCACTGTTTTGTTGTGTCTTTGTCGGCCCGCGTCTCTCCAAATTGCGTTACCTTCCTCTTTTCCCCCGTCACCCCCTGTGTACTGCAGTTGGCTTCTTTCCTTGCTCGTCCCGCGTTTCCCAACTCCTCAGGCTTTGTTTCCATGCCGCCCCGGCCCCCCCTTTGTTTTTGTTGCACCTTCGCACCCCCCCCATTGAAACTGCATGAACTTCCACCCTCTTCTCCGAACATACCTGATATCTCACCTTTCCTTCGGCTTTTCTCTCTGCTCTTTGTACATATTCCCCCCCTGTTCCCTAGTCACCCTCCCTTGTGCCCCCTGGCGTATGAGACTCTTAGGGGCCCAGTCGTATCTCTTCCATGAGGCCCCCCTTTTTACGACCCCGCCAGCCCGTACAAAAAGCGTTATTTGGGACTTGCCATGGCCTTTTTTTCTCTTACCTGCCGTTTTCCCCCGTTTTTCCGCATTGTATCTCCACTCCCAATGAAGATGGTTGCCAATCCCCCTCGTTGAACAAATTTGCCGGCAGTGTGTTTTACCGCTAGTTGTTCCAAAACCTTGTCCCCGGGCGGGCCAGATGTTTCCTCCCGTCGATCTTGTTTTCCTCTTGCGGCCAGCCCCCTATGCCGACGTCCAGTCCCAACTATACACCGCTCACTCGGGCCTGTGGATGAAGTTCACTCTACCTTAATTAAGGGACTGTTTTTCGGTCCGATTTTTAGGCCTTCCCCTTACCACAGTGAGTAATGCGTCATATTCGAACTCTGATACCCTCTTTCCCCCCCACCTCGATCCTTCCCCCCGTTTCGAGAACAATGGGTGCTTTGGTCTTGGCTCTTTCCCTGTGTCCCTCACTTCACCCCGTCCTTCCCAACCCCTCTCCAAAGTTACTACTGCTTTCGGCCCTTTGTGACGTCCCCCTGTTTTTTTGGTTCTTCCAATCCCCAAGTGGTCATCAAACCAAGTTTTTCGCGTTGTGCCCATCTTTATCTTCTCCCCGTACGCCCAGAAGCGATACGACCATTTTCCCGTCGATTGCTCACACGGATCGTGTTAAGTTCCTTGAGTTTTTCTTCTTTTTTTTGTAGTGACCTGGTCTCCCAATCCGTCTTTTAGCTTTCAGCTCGCGTACAATCCTTCTTTTGTTGAGTTTCAGGGTTGTGGTTCGTGAAAACTCGTCTTCCACTAGTGGGTGTCTTGTAGTTTTAAAAAGAACGCTGGCCTGGACTTATTCTGTCCTCCCTGTTTTGCCATGTGGTTAGAATGCCTTTTTGCGCTACTGATTTGTCTTGCCCCCCCCCACATCCGTTCTTTTTTGCAGACGCCTTTTTTACCAAACCCTCGTGCGACTGCCCCTTCTGTCCGCTTAATTGCGTTTGCAGTCCAGCCCCGTTGGGTTTAATTCCACGATTCACTCCCGCGGCCCCCCCTATTCAAAACTTTTCTTTTTGCGATATCTTTTTCCCACTGTACAATGCATGTTGGTAAAGCGTGCCATCCCCCGGTTTACCCCCCTCCATTTTGCCCAGCAAAGTCCCGGGTCTGGGGGCTGTCTTCCGTTTTCGATTTTCTTTCTCCCCTTTTTTGAGTTTGGTTCCAAATCTGAACTCTCTGTTGCCCAATCATTTTTTCTCCTTGACCTTCTGAGTACCCTTTTGGCCCCGAGTGTCTGCGGAAACCCTGGTGCATTGCCCCGAGATTTCAACCGTCCTCTTCTGTTTTCTTTCCTTGTCTTGCTCTCCGGTTGAGGACAAGGCACCCAAGTGATTTGTCATTCCACGCGCCCTCTATTAATCCCCAGGTCGGGTCTACGTATGCAACTCCCCTGATCCCCCCCTGGTAATTTTTTTTCACCCAATGCATAGGCAACCTCCGCGAATTGCTCTTCTCCTCCACGTTTTCCTCCGTATCGGTAGATACGTTCCCCCCCCGAGGTTCTACTCTTACCCCTTTGTCTGTGCTGTGTTTTTGAAGTGCACTTCCATTTTTTCAATTTCGGACAACGGTTTTTTTGATGATTTTTCTCTGTTTTGCCTTAAGGTTTCCCTCCTGTGTTTTTTTTTTTTCACTGCCCTCCCAATTCAAGACCGCTCAACCCTTTAACCTTGCGCCCTCATGCCCCTTCACTTTTCCCCCCACCCTGAATCCTGCCCCACCTCCCCCCCCGGCGTCCAAAAGTCTTGTGGAGTAATGGTTTTCTTTTTGGTTTCAAAAATCCCGGTTTTTTCAACCCTCACCCTTTTTGACCCCGTTACGCTTTTCCCTTTCTTAAAGGCCTTTTTTTGGCTCAAGTAGTGTTTTGCCCCCAATGACTGCCGAGTTGTCTTTACACCTTGTTATCACAAGTCGTCGTGTCCCCCGTCCCTTCCTTCCTTTTCCTCCGCACAACCGCTTTATCTCTCTTTTTCCTCCCTGTAACTCAACTTGTTTCCCAAAGCCATTTGGCCTGATTTTCCTTCCGCTCTTTCACTAACGTCCGCTGCGGTGCCCGTGGGACGGCCTAGGTAACGACCACCTGTGCGTTCGGCCCCTCCCCAAGCCATTTTATCGCGCGTATTTACACAACTTATGCAGGTTGCAAACCACCCCGGGCGGCCCCCCTTCAGCCCCCCCATCTCTCTTCCTTTACTCTGTTTGAGGGACACATCAGACCTTTTGGGATCCCTTCTGCCTGAAGAAGGGAAAAGTCCCCCTTCCTTTGTTTTGCAGCTGCGCCCCCCCAGGCTATTTTCTCGATTTTAAACAACCCCGTTCACTTTATGTGGGGCATCCTCCACCCCCCCCCCAAAGATTCAGTTCAGGGGCACCTTCCCTCACCGGCGCGCTTCCCCTCCCACCTTCCCTCATTCCCTTCCCCCACGAATCCCTTTTTTGCGTTTTAGTTTGCCCACCACCTTCACCATATTTATTCCCATTGTTCTCCGACGCGTATTTCCCTGTTCAAACCAACCCCGGGCGGCATTGTGACCCGGAGTTTTTTTTGCCCTTAATCAGCAATCTTCCTTTCGTTTTCGGCTGTCTCTTGGTGGACCACGCTCTTTTTTTTCCCCCCCCCCCCTGCCCCCCACAGTCCGAATTTTCCTGTTTTGATTCAATCACGCGTTCTCATCCGTTTTTTTTGATATTGCTTGATTTTTTTGTATCTGTTGACTGTGACCCCAACGTTATTCCTTTTTTGGTCCACACTGTTTTTGCTGCCCCACCCCCGTTTTTTTCCCTCTTTCCGTTTTTTCACCTTCAGCTCACTCGCTCAAGGTTACTGCTTTTCTCCCCAGTTGACCTCGTGTTTTGCTGTCTTTAAACCTGCGTTTGATTAGTTTGTTGCCAAGTCACTTGTTTGCGTTTCTCAATCAATCTCAGCGGTTCCCTGCGTGCTGACGTGATGGAGTTTTTTCAGTACAGAGTTCTAACCCCCCCTTTGCACATCCGTCTTTGTTTTTTTTTGTTCATCGGAGTTCCCCCCCAACCCTTTCCCTTTTTTTTACGCACCTCCTGATATTGGAGGGTGTTTGGTACCCTGTTTCGACCCACCAGACTGAATTGACTTTTTGGTGCCCCCTTTTGATTCCTTTACTCCCTGTTGGTTAGTTTTTTTAATTTCTGTCCCTAGTCGTTGCCAGCTCATTTGTATTAGCATATTTCACTTTCCTGTCACCCAGGTTTGGCATCCCGCTTCAAGGTAACCATTTGCCGACACCTGACCCTTTTCATCCCAACCCCTTATTCTGATCCTTGCTGAGGTTTTTCTGGCGTGCCATAGCTCAGTTATGCCCGGTTGTCTTCTGAATAGATTTTTTTCAGGGCGATTTTTTTCTCCCGGTTTTTATCCACACCTTCATTCTTCTGTATTGTCCCCGTTTGAGTATGGTTAATTTTGCGACCATCCCGTGGTTGTTAATCCTTTTTTTCACTTGAGGTCGATCACGAGTTCCCCCCTGCCAGTGCCATCTCGGTCGTTGTTGTTTTGTTCCTTCCCCCCACCAGACAGTCGACATTTTGCTTCTTCCGGCCCACACCCCTCCATTTGTCGCTCTTGCCGTCAGGGAGGATTTGCTTGACACCGCCTTTGGGGTTTTCTGGCCCTCGGGACACTCCTGTCAGTCTTATCTTGAGGTCAGCCGTTCTGCCCCAAACAACTCGCCCCGGGTCAAGGGGCGGCCCCACCGCCCCCTCTTAGCTACTGAAGGGTGCTTTTTCTTCCCCCGGTCTCTGGGACGCCCTGTGCGTTTTAAAGACCCTGCCCCCCACAGGCATCCCTCACTCCAACGCCTTGACTTTGCCGGTGCGCATATTGGCGGCTGTTTTGCTTCCCCCCCTCCTCGATATTGCGCATTCCCTTACCTAAGCTTGCTCTGCCGTTTTTGCCCTTGAAAACTGTTGCGTGCTCTTCCCCTATTTTTTGCCCCCTTGCAGTTTGAGGACGATCCCTTCCCCCCCCGTAACAAAACTTATGCCCCGGTTTGCGCCGTCTGAGGAACGTCCAGTGTCACCTGACTTGCCTTTGCTCGTTTCGCTATTTCACTATTATCAGGCGTTGGCCCGCAGCCTGATTCACCCCACTTTCTTCCTTTGCCCCCTTTACGCTTTGTTCCGCTTTGAGTAGTATTTTCCTCCCTCGTTTTTGCCTTCCCCCTTTGCCTGGCCGATCTGTGTCTTCTTTTTGGCCCGCTCTTCCCTTTTTCCCCCCATATTATTGAGATCGCGCCCACGTTTCTCTTTGTTTTCAGTGTTAACCCCTTCCCTCTTTCTTTCTCTTCCTTTTTTTTTTTGAGTCGTCGCATTTTTTAAGGCCTACCCCAAACTTTCCCCTGTTTGGTTTCGCGCTCTCCAAACACTTTCTCTCCCCAAATTTCTTTTTTCTGTGACATCCGTCTTCCTCGTGCACAGCTGCTCAGCTTTTTCTTTTTCCCCCCCCTTTTCCGTCGTGCCCAGAGAATTTTTTGCCTTTTAATCTACACGGCCCCCTCTACCTGATACCCTTCGCGTCCGTCCCCGTTTTTTTGATGGCACAACCGTGCCTCACTTGCAAATGGAAAGTTTCGTCTTTTCCTACCCCACCGTCCCCCGTCTTCTTTCTATCATTCCCCTATTACTCCCACGGTTTGCTTTCCAATTTTTCTTTTTCTTACTCCTTTCTCGCCCTGTTTGAGGGAGACCTTGGTCCCCCAAATTTTTTGGATTTTTTCGTGATCGCCCCTGCATTAGACCCCACATTTGCCGACAAGGTCGACCTTTTTTCTTTCCCCTCGCGCCTCTTATTTTTACGTTATTTGGCGACCATCCCCTCCTCTCTATTCCGGCGGACCCCAGACCTTTTCCTTTATTTTAGGTCCCCACCTCAGTTCCAAGGCGTTTTTGAATTATTGCCTGTGCGGTTTGGTTTCCACGGCGTCCCGACCTCCTTTTTTGACACACTCACCCGTTTGGTATGCTCAACAAGGGATTTCCTGCCCTTTTAATCCTCTTTTTCTTCTTGCTTTCTTTCACCCTCTCCCCCTCACCGTTATTTTTCCCTATGGTCCCAACCTTTTGTGAAAGCCAACCACATTCTGGGGCCGTTCACGGACTCGGACCAAGATGCTTGTTTTTTTCCTGGTTTTCTTTGCCCGAGGCACCAACCACCCTTCGAGGCGACCACCCCCAAACAAAGCTGTGATCTTGCACCCTGGTGCCCCCGGTGTCTTTTTTCCCCGTGTAGGTGATGACAACGATTTTTTTTCTTTTTTTTTTCCTGATCTGCTTTTTTCATTTCTTTCCTCCCAGGTCCTTACCTAAGACCTCCTTGCTCCCCGTTTGTTTCGGCCCCCCGGTTGCCGCCCCTCGAGCACACACTGTGCTCCTTTTTCTCCTTCTCCCTCAATTACGAGGACGCTCTCGCCTGCCCCCCGTTCGCCCCCTAGTCGTAACCGCGGTTGCACCCCCGATTTCCCAGGTATTCTTTTCAGTACCTTTTTTTTACCGATCAGTTGTTTCGGGGTCACCGCCTCTTATGGTTGGCCGAAAAACGCAAAACAGGGTTTGACATTTCTCGCTACGGAGGTCTCTCCCCCCCTTCGCGACTACTTCAGTTTTAAAAAAGTAACCCTCCTTTCGGTTTACAGTGAAGGCTGGCTTGCTTTCCTTTTCTGGTTGTCGACCCCAGCTTGGGGACTCCCGTTCCCCCCCCCTAATCTTTCGTTCGTCTTCCGAATGGAGTGTGGGCCCTCCCGCTACCCCCCCAAGTCCAATTTGTTGATTTCTGCTCACCTCTGTTACCGCCCTCCTATTCTCTCTTCGCTTTTTGTCTCTGCGTTGGCATTATTTGCATATTTTGTTTGATCGCAACCCTGTTGATCTTTTTCCCCCCCCTCCCTACGAAAACCTTTTCCATTTTCTACCACAGACAGCCAAACTGCCTAGTTCCCACTTTCCCGTCCCTTTAACTTTCTTTCCCCTTGGGAGGGGTTATTTCCGATTTTCGTCTTCACAGGTACCTTTCATCACGTGCCGGACCCGCATTGTTCCCTCATCTGGACGCCTCCCCAAATCTTGTTTGACCCAACAAAAACACACACGTTCGTTTTTCCTTTCGATTCTTCCCATCTTCAACTTACGGATCCGGTCGGTTTGGTTAGGCTTTCTGAGTTTCTCCCCCCTTTTGTACATCCAGCATTTCAGTCTTTGGCGTGGTCAACGTACCAGAAAGTCTGCTCCTTTTTTTTTTTTGGTATTCCGAACCACATTTCTTCCCCCCGTGAAGTCCACTTTCTTCAGTTACAATGCACCTCCATTCCAATGCTACATTGTGGTATTTTCCTTCTTTTTTTTGTGTATTTCCTTTACCACCAGGCCCCTTAATATTGTTAATTGTCAGACGTGCCCTCCCCCCAAAACGGATTTCTTATTCTTTTTCGTTGGTTTGTGTTTTTTTCTTTACCTGTTGGTAGTCCATTCTCCCTAGTTCTGAGTTCTGACTATTCTTTTCTTGAGCTTTGAACCGCGTCTATTGGCTTTCGATCCGCTCCACTTATGCTTGCGTTGTTCTTCAGTCCGTGTTTCCCCTTTTTTCCCCCATTCTGCATTTGTAGAGTTCCACCCAGTGTCGTTTTATTTTCCCTTTGTGCTAGTTTTTCTTGTTACTTTTTGCCCCGGTTTTTGTCCCTTCGTTGGGGGTTTTTTTTCCAATCCCCGCATCCTCTGGAGCTTGTTTTGTTTTAGTCTTCCTTGTTCCCCCCCAACTGTTTTTGTACTTTCCTCCGTTTTCCCTCGGACTGTTGTCCACCCGCGTGCCTTTCCTTTTCCAGTTCCTTCTTGTCTTTTACCGTTCGGTTTTTCTTTGTGTTTTCCTCCGGATTTCGTCCTTGCTTTGACAAGACTTCTCGGTTTCACTAGTCATTTTTTTTTCGATCTTCTTCCCCTAGCACTTCATTGCCCCACCTGTCTTTGGATTTCCCCGTGTCCTAGATTGTATTACCTTTCCGATTTGACACCGGCTTTCATTTTTGCCCCACCTGGTCCCTCCATTTCAGCCGACCCAGTCCTTTTCACCTTTTTCCGTCGTGGAGGCTCAGCTCCTCTTCTGTTCGAGGCTTCTTTGAAGGCTTTTTTTCTAGTCTGACCGGGTTTTTCCTGGCTTTCCTTGGAGGTTTCTTCAACAGTCGACCTCGTTTGCAAATTTCCTAAAATATCCTTTTTTTGGTTGTCTTTTCCCCCCCCACCCTTGGGCTTTTTGCATTCTCCAATCCCTGCCTCACAAAACTTCTTATCCGTTACTCAATTTTGCTTTCTTCCTTTCCCGATGATGTTTCTTCGACGGTTCGCATTTTTCGCAATTCGGCGCTTGTCCGTGAACAACTTTTTTCTTCATTCCTTCTTCTTTTCGACTTCCCCTTTCCCCCCTTTTTTGGTGAGCCCTTCCTTGTGCCCCCTAGGGACCCATTCACACTTTCTCTCCGTATCCCCACTCTTTGATCTGAGTCTGAAGTACATTAAAGTCCCTATCGCCGTGACCCCCATACTCTTCAAGGTGCCTTCTTTTAGGACCTTTGATTACCTGGCTCGGGACCCCGTTTGATTTACGCGCACCAGGCGTTGGGGCCCCCCCCCCCCTCCTCTTTGACCCCTTCCGTCTCCCTACCTGTTTTCCTGCAGGACTTCCGGTCGCTCATCCGGTATCTGACACATTAGGCTGGCTTTTACCGTATGTACTTGTGTAGTATTTTCCTTTTTGCACCCCTTGTCAGTTAATTGGTCTTACGCACTCTCATAGATGTCATCTGA
>Ga0179593_1347633_pt1 | contig 17594 bp, 23 predicted proteins | sample CZODoug2_1_08_16_FD_185931 | JGI IMG/M metagenome (GOLD analysis project Ga0179593, IMG submission 185931) | Vadose zone soil fungal communities from Angelo Coast Range Reserve, California, USA - CZODoug2_1_08_16fungal (PacBio error correction) | ecosystem: Environmental > Terrestrial > Soil >... | reverse complement strand
GAGCCTCCCTTACTAGGAAAATGATCCGCACTTCCTGAGTAGTATTCTTCGCCAGACTGACTTTTTTCAGAACTTTGGCGAAAACGCTCGCCCCCGCCTCCTTCGATACGCGTTCCCCTGCCCCCCAGGCTTTTTCAGAAGTTCCGCGATGTGAGGTTTACCGATGAGTAACCGCCCGAAGTCCCCCCGGCGAATTCGGCTCCCTCCCTTAATATTGCACCCCTCGCTTCTTATGCCATCTTTTTCGGGAGTAACCCGCCTTGTGTGCCTCGCTCTGTTTTTCCCTTGGTTTGATGCCCGCCTCCGTCTCTTTTCCCTTTTTCTTTCTGGTGTTAGTTTAGCTCCACTCAGTAATCTCGGCGTTCTTCTGATGAATTCCCCACGCCCCCATGAGCGGCAACTCCTTATTGACACGATTATCCGCAGTGCCGTTTTAGCTGAGCTGTCTGAAATTTTTACTTACCCCCTTCGCTAAGCTTGCTCCAATTTTAGTTCTCCGCCTCCCTCTTTCCTGTCTAGTCTTTTTTTCGTTACGATTTTATGCTTCTTTTTTTGCAATTCGTGAATCATCGCCCGCCACTTTTTCTCCTTCTGTTTAGATGAGGGTCGGGCCAACTCTTCAAAAACATTCCCCCCCCCAAAAAACCGGCTCCGTCTCCCCTAAGAAAGCTCTAGTTCCCCCCCCCTACTATTTGCGGTTCCAAACCGCCTAACGGCGATTCCCCCGACCCACCCTGTGGTTTTCCCCTTTTTTTGACTCTGGTACAATTGCCCCCCTATGAATGTTCATTTTCTAGTTTTTGTTGGCTTCGCCCCAGGTACCGAAGTTCGATGCCCAAATTGTCCCTCTGGTTTTCCCCCTTTCCCCGAGCTTTTTGACCAAACAGGGGTCAATTTTTAGTTCCGCTTCCCCACTGCCGCACCGCCCGTTTTCCCCCCTTTTCTGCCCCCCCTCTTCCTGACTCTGAGTTCCTTTTTCAACTCGGATGAGTCAATTTTTAGCGCACGTGTTGTTCTCAAATCTAGTCTACAACCGTTGAAACCCTCTTACAGAATAGTTCCTTTTTTTTTTCCGATCAGTCAAGCATGCCCTGTGATTTTTTCGCCCCCCCCCCCCCCCCCCCCCCCCCCCCCCCCCCCCCCCCCCCCCCCCCCCCCCCCCTCCCCCCCCCCCCCTCCCCCCCCCCCCCCCCCCCCCCCCCCCCACCCCCCCCCCCCCCCCCCCCGCCCCCCCCCCCCCCCCCCCCCCCCCCCCCCCCCCCCTCCCCCCCCCCCCCCCCCCCCCCCCCCCCCCCCCCCCCCCCCCCCCCCCCCCCCCCCCCCCCCCCCCCCCACCCCCCCCCCCCCCCCCCCCCCCCCCCCCACCCCCCCCCCCCCCCCACCCCCCACCCCCCACCCCCCTCCCCCCCCCCCCCCCCCCCCCCCCCCCCCCCCCCCCCCCCCCCCCCCCCCCCCCCCCCCCCCCCCCCCCCCCCCCCCCCCCCCCCCCCCACCCCCCCCCCCCCCCCCCCTCCCCCCCCCCCCCCCCCCCCCCCCCCCCCCCCCCCCCCCCCCCCCCCCCCCCCCCCCCCCCCCTCTCATTCAGTTTTTATCATACTTGAAAAGCTCCTGCTCCTCCGTGTAGTTGTTTCCCTTCTATTTATCTTATAACTCTCTTTTCGCTATCCCAAAGCCAGAGATTTACATCTCCGCAGTTTTTTTCCCCCTTGTGCCACCGAGGTAGGACTTCCCACAGCGATTTTCCTTGTTTTCGTGCTCCTTTCTCAGTCCTCTTAAATTCCTTACCTGGTGATCGCGGCCACGCCCCCCCTTCTTGCCTTTTTTTGCCCTCTGGACCAAGGCGACCCCTGCGTCCGACCTTTTTGATTAATCCTCGCATCATTCAATCCTCCCTGGCAGGTCCCCCCCCAACTTGATCATTTTTTTCAGTTCCGCGTGATCAACGGCCGGACTAAACCCCCCCCTTCGAGTTGTCGAATGTCCATCCCCTCTGCGGCTCCAACTAGTCTGACCGGTTGTAAGTTTTACCCCTGCCTTCCTTTTTGTCTTGCTTCCTCTCCACACCTCCGGCCTTAGGCGAACCGGTAGTTTTTTTTTGAACGCAAATAGCCCATTTTAATTTTGAAAACCAAGCCCCCCCCTGCCAACCAAACCGAGAACCCACCGGATCCCCACCTCGCGCTCTCCCTCCCTGCTCTGAGCCCAAGCAGACGCAGTTCCTGTGGACCCTTTCCCAATCCTCTCCTGGTTTGACGAAGCGACAGTTTTACCCCCCGGACCTCCCATAGCATGGTTTTTTTTTCCCCAAATTTTTTGCCCTTCCCACTTCTTTTCCGCCTCACGCGACATCTTTTTTTTTCGAGGAGTTGCACTACTTTCCGTCTTCCGCCTCTGAATGCGTAGCCAGAAATCGCTTTCTTCAAAGGCTTTTCCTTTTTTTCTGCCGGAGTTAAATCCGCTTTTCCCCAACTTTTGACCGTCCGCTACACCAGCAAGCCATTGCTCTCGTTTTCCCAGTCCGCCCGAGCCTTTTTTCCCCCCTCAAGCCAATCGAGGTATAACGCCCTGCCCTGTAAGTTTTTGAGTTTCATATACCAACGTGTCCTTGCGAGCCCGGTAAGTCTTCTTTATCTTTCCTAATCCGTTCCCGCTTCTCTCAAGCTGAGGACGCGCCCCCTTGAACTCCCTCCCCTCTTCTCTTCTGCCTTCCTTTATTGCGCTCAGCTGCTGGGAATGGAGACTTTGGCCCTAGTTTCCCCTTCCTGCCGCACGCGCAAAGGCTGCCTGGGTGATTGCTTTTTTTTTTTTTTTTTTCTTCAGCCGATCATGCCAGGTGCTGACCTGCTCCCCATCTATCCATACCCGCTCCCCCTATAACCTCGCCAGTGACTTCACATTGTGGTCTATTTTAGCACTGTAGTCTGATTTCAGGACATGAGTGGCGGCACCTTTTGGCTTTGTCGGAATCATCCCCCAGTATGACGGCCCGGCGGCATAATTATGCCCTTTCTGTAGTCTCGTTCAAGAAAGCATTTTCTACCGTCACGGGCGTTCCTTTGCCCCCCTCCTAGCCTCGTTTCGTTTCGCCGTGTTTTTCCTCGCCGAGAGCTTCCTCCTCCCTTTCTCTCCTCTTTCCTCCTTCCATCGTTGTAGTTGTTTTTCTGTCTCTGATGCCCTCCTTTCCTACCCCTTCCCTCCGGTGAATCGCTCTCCCGAAATTTGATTTTGATGATGATTACTTTTTTTCCCGTGCGAAGCCTGATATTTGTTTCCCCCTGCGACTTCAACACTTCCCCCTCCAAGGCTATTCTTATCCCGACATCCTTCCCCTCATGCTCCTCCCAATGCCCCACTTTGCCTGCCCTCGCCGCTTTGCTCAGCCATGACCGACACCCCCAGATGCTAACCCACTTCCCCCCAAAGAGGACTTTTCTAGCCTCAAAGTATTTTTAGCTTAGTCCTTGGTGCCTTTACTTCCCCCCCTGCACCTGCCTTTAAGGTTCCCCCCACCCCCCAATCTCTTCCCCCCGTGGAAGTAGAGATCTGCAGCTTTAAACCTAGTTTTTTAAATGGCAAGCGCGATTCAGCCTGCTAGCCTCGACCCGCCGAGATTCTGATGTAGCGACCGTCCCCTAGGCTCAGAGTCCTTCGAGCGCGCTTTCCTCCCTTGATTTCGTCAACCCCCTTCTCGCCCCCCTCCCTTATGATTTATAAAGCCCTGAGGAGTATATGCCTTGAAACCTCTCTTTCGTGAGGTTTTACCTTTGAGAGCGCCTTTTACCTCCGCCGCAATGGTCCCCTAGCTTTATGTGGAGATCCTGCGCCATTCTTTTTCCCTCGTCTTTATAGCATCTCTGCGAGTTTCCTACAGGACGAATTGATGCATGTTTTTCCAGGAGAAGACCATTTTTTTGTCTCATATTACTTTACTCTCTTTTTTTGATATCATGAGATTCCCTCTTTTGATATCGCTTACTTTTTGTTATTGTTTTGTTTTTTTTTGTTGATCTTCTTTTTTTTTATTTTTTTTTTTAGAGCGACCCTTGAGAACTTTGACTCGAAGTTATCAGTCTTACTCTTCTCCTCTTGCGTCTGCTTCTAGATTTGCGCTGCTCCGGTATCGTCCCCCCCCCGTGATTTCTTTTCCTTTAGCCTTTACCGCCATTTGATTGATTGGTGTATCCCTTTTTTTCCCTAGCGTTTAGCCATACATAGCGTTCCTGTTCGTCCCCCCCCCCCCTTGTCTATTTAGCGTCACCAACTTCCCCTAACTTTCGCCCTCTTCGGGTCGCCCAATCGTGTAAAAAACCCCCCCAAACGGCTCCCCGCTCCATAGGCTAAAACTAGTTTCAGACACCTATTTGACCTAACGTTCCAACCATCCTCCTACCGCTATGAGTACCTTCGCAAGAGACCTGTGCATGTGTTTTTTTTTCTCCCGCCCTTTTCCCTTGTCGGACCGATATGATTGTTCAGTCTTTTCCCCCCCCCCCGGTACCTCTGCCGAGGAAGAAATCTCCACTCCCCCACACCCACTTCCACCCAGAGATTTGTTCCCCCCTTCCATAATTTCCCCAAAGCCAAAGTACCCATCCCGATTCCGAGTCCCTTTTGCGTAGATTACACAAGCACGCCCCTTGTCCTTTTCCGCTCTTCCGCCCTTTCTCGATTTCCCCTTTTCTTTAATGAACTCACATGAAAGCTTTCCCCAATCCTCCTTTCCCCCCCCCCGTTGACCTTCACTTAAAGCGCGGCCCCCTGCCATTTGAGATACTGAACTCCTTTTTTCTCGTACTATTCATCTGTATTTCCCCTCTTCACCCAATCTTCCTTTTTTGAGGTTACCCCCCTGTGAATTACCCCTCTTTCCTCCCGTAACAGCGTAGTCTCCGGCTGCCGGGCTTCTTTACGCCTTCAGTTTTTTTTCACACGCGTTCAGTCCTATCCACCTTCCTTTTTTCATAGCCCCCCCATCCCCGGAATTACTCCCGATCGCAAATCACGCGGTCGCCTTCTCTTCCCCCCCAGCAACCTTCTTTGACTTTTTATAACCGACCGGTCCCCTGACCTCTTTTCCCCAAGGCCCAATCTGAAGAGACGTTTCCACGTCCGAAAGAAAATTCGTTTTTTTACGTCGCCCCCCATCCTCTGGGTATTCACTTGTACTCCCCTTTGCACCCTTCTGCCCATAAACCTCAGATTTTCCCTAATGCTCCCCTTCCTGTCGCTGGCTATTATTTGTCGCACTTTTAGTATTGTTTATCTTAGGTTTATTTTTTTGCCGTGATAGCCCCCCCACTCGCGACGAGCTGTTCAAGTCTTACTTTGACCTTTTTCACCTTAGACCACCGATTGCAATTCCCAGAAAACCCCCCCCCATATTCACATGACCTAGTTACCCCCCCGGTAACAAAGCCCTCCGCCCCCCCGCTTCTTCGAGGACACTTTCCCCCTTTCCTTGTTTGCGTTTTTTTTTTTCAGCTAACTCCCCTCAAACGGCTCAAAGCCGGAGTCGGCTCCTGCCACCCCCCAGTCCTTTTCCGTTCTCCTGCCCGCTCTTGACAACGCCCTAAGAGAGCCATTCAACTTGATCCCCGAAAGAGGTGCGGGACCCCCCCCCCTCCCCCTGAACAAGAGGCCCTCTCCCCAGTCGCGTGCTTTCGAATATCCGCGACCAGAGATCCCATCACCTTTCGTTGAGCCGCGCGCCCGACTTTTTAACCCCCCCCCGCAAGAAATCTTTGTCTCTGCAGACGGTTTTCACACTATCCCTCCCCCCGCGCGTTGAAACATTGTGAACCTCGAAGACGAGAGTTAAACCCGTCTGTTTTTTAGAGATTTTTTTTTTTCTACGTACTTCAGAGCGACCAATGAAGCGTCTTTTTACGAGATCGCAATCATTCCTGCGCACTCCCCTTTCGCAGGCCTCTGGCTTTTTAGGATAGCCTCTCAGGGTTTGTCTCCCAAAGGGCAAACCTTTTGTCCCACCCCCCCCCCAAACAACACCACCCCCCCCCCCCCCCCCCCCCCCCCCCCCCCCCCCCCCCCCCCCCCCCCCACCCCCCCCCCCCCCCCCCCCCCCCCCCCCCCCCAACCCCCACACCCCACCCCACCACACAACCCCCACACCAACCCCCCCCCCCCCCCCCCCCCACCCCGGTGGCCATAGACCGAACTTTATGGCAAGTTTGACTTCCCTGGTTTTTCTTTATTCCGGTCAGGTTGATGCACCTGCTTTTTGACTCAGTCAGTTCCCCTCCCCCATACTTCTCCAGCGTCTCCTTCTACAGTTCCTTTTTCTTTTGTTGCATCCTCTTTTGTCCCCCCCCGTAAGTTCCCTCAGAATTGTTTTATTGCCTTCATATTTATTCTTGAAAAATAGCTGCTTTTTTGCGTTTCCTGACAGGTTTTTTCCCCTGAACCATTATTACCCCTGACGAATTCGCCCTCCCTGCCCCTCTCCCCTGTCATCCCTCCCCTTTCCAGCGTATGCACCTTTCTTAACGCGAAGTTGAGCGAATGTAATAGTCCGTCATCTCTGCCTTCCTACCCCCGTGTTGTTGAGTCTTATTTTTTTCTCGTATGTACATCTCTGCCGATGCTCCATGCTGCGCGAATGCCGTCAACTTTTCATACGCCAATTTCCCCTTTCATTTCCCCGATTATGATGCTGAAACAGATCTGACGGTAGAAAGGCTTTTCCCCTAAGTATCAGTCAAGGCTATCCTCTTGATGATCCTTTGACACTCCAATGTGAGCCCCCCTGCCACTCCTCCCCCGCTGTCCTCCTCCCCCCCCTTCCCAAACCATGTCCCAAGCCCCACTTTGCTTCAACGCACCTTCTTGATGAGCGGTCCTCTTTTAGAAGTAACCTTGTAATTAGCTCTTTCCAAAAAACACTCCTCAGAACGCCCAACTTTTTGGGAACTCTTTGCTCCCTTCTCTTTCCCTTGCTCGCCCCCCACCTCCGGTTTACCCCCGGGAGACGACTTTTAAGGCGACACTCTCCATCCGATGCTATATCCTTCCTGCAGATACCATCACTGATTTTTTAGTTGAAATGTTTTCGTCCCTTGATGCGAAACGGCTCCGCCCCGCCCGAACCCTTCTCCCTGACTTACTTCTCCGCAATGTCCCCTGGACGAGCTATCTTCTCTGCCCTTCCCCCTCATTCTTGATGCGTGTCACCCTTTTTGAAAAATTTCCCATGTACCAGCGCATCTTCCTGGTGTCGTTTTCTCCTCGCCGAAGCTGCTGCCATCGCTCGGTTTATGCCCTCTCTTTCTCATCCAAATTACCTGCTTGCTTATCGGACTTTGCTCTCTTGAAGGCCCCGCGCTTTTCGTGCGAATACTTTTACGTTGGAAGAATCAACGAATCATCTCTCTACTGGGTTGGGTCCTTGAAAAAGTGTGCTGTTTTTTGATCAGGGTAGGGTTTTTGTATGCAGCTCGAAGAGACCGCCACTCACTCTCATTTTTTTAGCTGACCGTCCTCCCCCCCCCAGATCCCTACCCCCCCCTCTCCGCCCCAGAGACACGCCGCACCCCCCCCCAACCCCACCCCCCCACTGCACAAAACGACCCAAACCCTTTCTGGCCTTACGCCCCCCCTTCCCTCCCCTCCTTATTCTCTTCACGTCCGGCAACTCGTTCCCTCTTTTTTTTTGCCTGTAGAGAGTCTCTTCACTTCGTGATCTGAGTCGTTTTTTCTCGGGTTTACACTAAGTCGTTTTCCCCCATCTTGACTTTAGGTTTTCTTGTCTTTGCCTCTTCTTTGTTTTTCCCTCTTTTCTTTCCACCCTCACCCTTTTTCCGCGGATTTTCCTTCGCGCAACTCGTGCCACAGCCGAGAACACCAGAGCATTGAATGAGCAAAGAAAAAATATTTCCCCCTGAGGAACCCCTACTTCTTTTTGCCCCCCGCGCTCCCACCTCCAGGACAGAGCGTGCATTCCCTCCCCTGAGTCCGCGTATTCGTCCTTGACGCTTCAATTCCCACACCCACCCTCCTTCATATTCTATGTTTGCACTATGGCGAGCAAGTTATTGCCCCCGAATTTTTTCAACCCCCTTTTTTTTCAGTTTCCTCTGTCCTCTGACACTTTGTTCCCTTTTTTTCTGGTCTCTTTCCCCCACAAAGCACGACCACGCTGTCGTTAGTCCTCTCTTTTCTCCCCTTTTAGAGTCATATTTAAAACCTATAGAGAATTAGACCTCCTTTCCCTGCCATGAATCCTTTTTTTGAACGTTTGTAACCTCAATTCCAGCGCCGGCATCCCTGATCGAGTAGCGAACCCGCCTTTTATCGCAGCCTCAGCGTTTATCCTAATATTCCCCTCCCTTATACTATCTTTGTTTATTTTCAGAAGTTATTTCATCACAACTGAGCTGGATTGAATTTCCCCTCCCCCTACTTCACCGTTTTTACTCTCGTTTTTTTCTCTACCTTTTTTTTTTTCCACTTTCAAGAATTTAAGGACTTTTGTTTTTCCAAAGTTGCACTGCTATCGCGGAAGGACATGCACCTTCCATTTCTCCTCTGGTGAAAAAAATTCCCCCGCTTTTAGATCCAAACCTCCCTGCTTTTTGTGAATCGACCAGCAACTGGTTCCCCTCAGGTTAACGAACAAACTGTCGGACATTCATGAAGACCCCTACCTGCCCCATTTTTTTGTCGAACCCTCGTACCCCCTGGCCGTTCCACCAAAATTTGACCCCCCTATGGAGTTTTTTTTGAGCATGACTAAATACCCTAAGTTTTTTTACGTCCAACAACGGTCCTTTCGCGGTATTCCGCGTCCCCTCTGTAATTTTACCCCCCCCCTATTTTTTCCCTATGTAGCGATTTTCCTCCTTGTGAATAGGTTTTTTCACAAGATGACCTTCTCCCTTTTCCTAAAGTTGCTTTTGGGTTCCCCCTAACGGAAATCGAACCCCCAACGAACGATGCTCCTATCACCTTTCACACACAGCCCCCCCAAAGCTTTTTAAACCGAGGCAACCACCATTCCGGACCATCAACTTCTTGAGTGTTTATCTTACTGATTCTGATCCCCCCACAAGCGTTTTTTTCTCATTTGGTTTTTTTTTGTGCCTTGAATGGCTTCGGTACAGGAAGACTTTAAAGCCCCCCCCCGTTGCAATACCTCTCAAGCCTGATTTCTTCTTTTACAACCCCAAAGCACTTTGATACAGCTTCTTCAGGTCTACTTTTTAACCAGACTGTTTCTGCGTTTAACTTATGCTGAGAACCTTTAGACGCTAAGAACTCTCTCGTCCCGTCCTTCCCCCCTCCTCCCACAAAGCACCCTGCACAGGATTTTTTTTGAACAAGACCTCCTCTTTCGAAGCTCTTTTTTTAACATGTGTGCGCGAGTCTCACCCAGCACTCCATTGCGCCGTCTCCAAGCTCTAGTCGGTCTTTAAAACCCTTTTTACGCTCTCCTTTTACGCTTCGTCTCCGCCAATCTTTTCCGTACGCACAGAGCTGGCGAGCCGAGCATCGCTCCCCCCCCCCGGTTCCTTTCCTCCTCTTCCTGACTTTCAGGGTATCAGCCCATCTCCGTTCTGCGGCCCCACTGATTTAAGCTCGGACTGGGCCACCTTTTTCTCGTTGGCGAAGGTTGAAAATACTGCCCGCCACGCGCCCCCTCTCCCTTTTTTCACTTCTCGGTTAATTTCCTTGAGCGTCGCTCGTCGGTGCCCCGTTTTGTTCACCCAAGCGGAACTCCTCCAAAACCCCCTTACTCCATTCTTTCTTCGCGAGTAATTTTTGAGGTCATTGCATGTGAGTTGCTAATCCTTTTATTGCCCTTTCCAATTGAGGCCTATTGTCCGAGCGGGGACGGTCGTTTTCTCACTGGACGGATTTCATAATTTCACTGCCCAATTCTCCGTTCTTTTTTTTTCTCGACGTTAACACTTCATTAATCGGCTCCAATATTTTTCGCCTTGCGTATGCAACTTCTTCTTCTCTCTGCTCCTTCGCATTCCCGAGCGAGATGTCAGAACTGTCTGGGGGGGTTTTGTCTTAGTACCTACTCTCCTCCTCCTCCTTTTTTTTACTGAGTCGTCGGATGTACCAATTTCCCGGCGCAGGCGAAATTCTCCTCCTTCCCCCGTCCTCCTGTCAATTTCGTACCCCCGCCACTGAACGATTATTTTATGCCTGACGTCCTTTTCGAGCCTTCCGAATTGTTTTCCCCCAAACTCGCGAATGATTACTTCCCCCGGCATTACTTCCGTCGCCCCCCCGATGACTTTCCGGAGCAAGCCCTTTCTCCCCATCCCTTCCTTCCTGCAGTCCACCCTTGGAACTTTTTTTCCTGACCAATATCCGACTTGTCCCTTTTTGAATCAGCTTGATGTTGATCCTTTTGTAGCCTGGTAACACATAGACCTTGCCATTTGCCTCACTTCCAAAAAACCCACTCTTCAACCCCCGTTAATGGTGTAGCGATTTCCAGCTTCGAGAGCAAACCTGAACCTGAGTGTGGCATCCTAAGGCCTCGACCCCCCCCCCCGACCCCGAGCGCGCTTGCAGATGACGGCTGCGTTTCCTGCCCCCCTTCTTCAGCGCCTTCTATTTATCACGCCTGAAAAATTTTTGCCACTTCGAAGCAATTCACTCACTTCCTCCCCTCTGCTGGCGGTTTCTGCATTGTCCCCGTCGCGTTTTTTAGGAATAGTGTTTAACCTGCCTCGGCGCGCCTTCTTCCCTTTGCCGACTCTAATGAGACGTGATTTGTGTTTTTGCGAATGTTTTTCCTCTTACTGATGTCTGGTTATCCACCCTCTGTTCCTACCGGACCTTTTTTTTGTGCCCTATAGATTGTCCCAGGTTGCGCCGCTCTCTCTCTTGCTTCTCTCTTTCCCTGTGCAGCCCCAGATCGGCGTTTGTTAATGTAATGCAACTACTTGCAGGAGCCGACTCGCTTTTCCCCCTTCTTGCCCGCCCTTGCTGCTCTTATCGTTCTCCCTCAAGTTCTCGATTACAGATCAGGAAATAGTCCTCTTTCCTAAGTCTTTCCGGTAGGCTTCTCTCAAGCCTCTGTTTCCTGAGTTACCTTTCCCCTTTTATTGCAGGTAGGTTTTATATTTCTGAATACTTTGAGGTCTTCTTTTTCCCACTTCCGCCTTTCGCCTCTTATATATTCGAGTGATTCAGGGATGTTTTTTTTGCCCAACTCGTTCCCCCCCCCTCTTTTTTCCAAACGGCGCAATCTTTGCTGCGTTACCCCTAGTGCTACACTCTTTACTTCCCAAACCTCAAGACAGGAAGATTATTCCATTCGACAAATTCCTGATTTTTTCAGCGCTCCCCCCCATGTTAGTTTTTTCCCCCCCAAAACAGAATTTAGTTGTTTTTCATCATGGTACCGCTCCCTTTTTTTATGCATGACCCTTTTTCCGAATGGTCTTCTTCATACCTGATTTGCACTAACCACTACGATTAGCATTGTACTTTTTTTTTTAGTTATTTCACCCAAGTACGACAACGTGTTGTTTTACGCCTTTTGAATCTAGAGCGTCATTTAAGGCATGTGTCCCTCCCCGCACCCGGCTCCACAAATCTTAGTGCTTATTTCCCGTTGTTTTGCACATCCTTAAAGATTGATTGCCCTTGCTAATCTACCCCTCTGCTGTTTCGTCTCCGTCAGCTACGTTTTTAACCCCCTCTCTAAAACGTGTTGTTGTTGATCGTATTTCAGGACCTCGTTGTGTGTGTGAACCGTACGACATCACAGCGCTTCCTCTTCTTCCCTTTTTCCTCCGTTCTATTCTTATAAAGGTTGAGGTTCAAATTCACAAGAAGAAAAAAGCGTATCGCCAAAGCGAGTGCGCTTCAAATTTTTTCCCTCCCTAGGAGGGAGACGAATCGGGCCCCTACTTTTTCTTAGACCCACTTTTTCGTACTCGACAGTTTAGGGACCCCCTCTTCTTTTTCACTCCCCCCAGCTGGGCTTAGCCCCCCTGCCTTTAGGTACCCGAAAGCCCCCCTTTTAATATAACAAACAGCCTACCCTTTTTCTTTTGTATTTTGGATTGCGATGTGACTGCTTAAACCCCTGCTTTTTCTGCAGTCCCCCCTTTCGCCGAGTCTGTTCTGCATGTTTTTCCTCCCCCTCACCAGCTTATGTTACGCAAGTTCTTACCCCCTATGAATTTGAAGGTTGAGCTGTTTATTTTTTACGCCCTTATGCTCCCTCTCCCTTAGAGTACTGAACCGTTGCGGGCCCACCATTTTGCAACTGACAAATAGTCAACCCCCCTCTTTTCCACGTACAGAACCCACACAACCCCCACTCCTTTTCCCAGAAACACCGCCTAAATGCTTTTGTTCCTTATACTCGCCTAAGGACCATGGACGAAGTCCTTTCATTCCCGCTCCCTGTCGTTGCTCCGAGACGACCCTTACACCTTCCCCTTCCCCCCGTCTTTTCAGCCATGAGTTCGGTTTCCCCTCCTGCCAATTCTGTCTTTTTTGACCTTTTTCCCTAAACGCCGAAATCCGCAGGCCCCATGCTCTGCTGCACGCAGGACGCTTTGCCTTGGACTACTCATACATGCCCCCAAAGCGCCCGATTACACCTGCCTTTGTCACTACTCCCTAAGACTTCCTACACTCCGCCTGTTTTTTTTTTTTCCCTTTCAGAGTCCCTCCAAGACAAGACATTTCGTCTCCGGTCGCCAAGATAATCTTCCCCCCATCCGAAGCCCTCGCTTTGGCACGGCATCGGACCCTGACAGGCCGCATCTCTGTCACAGCTGATATCGCAAGAGTGGGGGATTTTATAGACTGCCCGCTCGGACATTTGCCAGGACGGACAGCGCATTTCTTTCTGCGATCGCCAAGCCCATGTTTCGTCTTATCGCCCATCGTCGCGGCGTTCCCCGTGATTGCTGGCACTCGGTGATCATATTATCTTTTTACGTTCGCTCATTTTCTTTTTGAGATTATCTTCCTCCAAGCTGCTTTTTGTCTCCTCAGGCGAAAGAACTCCGGTAAAAATTCCCGCAAGTTTGCGCTTTCCCTTTCCTTTTGCGATCTGATTTTTTATCCCTTTTGCCCTTTTGCCTGTTTGCGTTCGATTTGCAGGGAATTTTTCCCTTTGACTCTTATGTCCCCAGAGCCTTTTCGTGCCCATCCTAGGTTTCCGACCCCCTATCGTTTTTTCGCTTTTTTTTTTCCCAGTCCATATCCCCAAGGTAAATAATCGGCGTACTGCGGATTCCTTTTGTGCCACTCCTTTCCTCTCTTAAGCCACCATTGTTATGTTTCCCCCAGACTGGTCTCTCTCTCGTGTTTGTGAGCAGTTTTTTTGACGTCGTCGCCTGTCCCCTCTCGTCGCATGCGTTCAACTTCAGCTGGCTTTCAATTCCCCTCACGCTGTTTTTTCCGTCCATTGATGGAAAGGGCCTGAAATTTTTCGTTTTTTTTCCCCATATGTACAGACCCACAGGTCTTTCTTTAATTACGCTTTTATTCCGCGTCCAGCCCCCCCCACCTTGTCCCTTTCCATCCTTTCAGACGCCATTCATTTTTACAAAATGGTCCCCATTCCCCAAAGGCAAGGATTGGTATGTCTTCTTTTAGGCCTTTTTGTCGATTCGTTTTAGCGGTCCCTGACTTATTTTCCACCCCATACCCCCCCCCCCCCCACCCCAAAACTAAAAAACCCCAACACCCCACACCCAAAAATAACAAAAAATAACAACAAACCCACCCTTCCACCAACCATGGCCCAAAAAAAGCATCATCTTCCCCCCCCCGTTCTGCGCAGTGCAGCGTGCGTCGCTTAATACATTTCCTTTGAGAAGAAAATTCAAGAAAACTCTGAGCCCATTCTCGATGAGATGCGATCATGTTTCTTCACTCATTCCCCAGACTTCCCCTTTTATTGAGCTCTCCGTAAGAGCGCTGCGACCACGGCCTCTGCTCAAGAACTTTCCGTAAGAATTTCTGAGGAGGGTTCAATATGCCCTTGCAACGGCGTATTTTTTTTTTACGGCTGTTTTTTCCCCACCCATGCTATGCGAGCAATAGGACCCAATCGATCGCCATTTTATTCTTTGGGATTCTTTTGACTATGGTCCTAGAAGGTCTGCATCTCTTCGCGTCAACCTTAAACAGACTTAATGTTCCTCTCCCTCTTGCCTTTGATCTTCCCGCTAGTCTAGATTACCGTATATTAGTCATCTCGAAAATAATCATGACTTGTATTGATACCCCTCTACCTGTTACAGTTTCTGACGGACAATCTCATGTTCATATCCGACTCATGCTTGACCGCTATTGTCCCGGTCGTATAGCAAGAATTTTTTCTTTTTTGTTTTTTGGGAGGAGTTTGGTTGGTTTGGGGACGGGGGTTTTGTGTGTGTTGTTGTGTTTGGGGGGATTCGGACCTTCCATCCCCACTTTCCCTCGCAGTGTTCACAATAACTTGCATTTCCCCCCTTCACCGATTGAAAAGGAGACTATATACTGTGATCGGTTTTTTCCCTAGAGTTTGCAACATATAGTATGGTTTCTTGTAATTGACCACTCGTTTTCTATTTTTTTTCAAAACTTCAATTTTTCGATATAAAGGGGCGGGAAGGAAGATGACCCCTTCACCCCAAGAGAAAGAAAAAGAGTCCTGACTTTTATGGAATGTTCTGATGTCTGTTTTTTTGTGTGGTTTGAGATTTTGTTGGTGGTGGTTGTTGGTTGTGTTAATTTTGTATTTGAGAGGAGGGTTGGGTTTTTTAGGTGTATTTTTTTTATTTTGGTTGGGTGTTGGTATGTCTGTTGTTCTTGTGGTCTTGTCTTTTTTTTTTTTTTTGTATTGGTGTGGTCTTCTCTTTTTTTGTTGTTGTTTCTTTTTTTTTTTCTTTTTTTTTTATTCCTCGTTTTGGTTTTCTTTTGTTGTTTTTGTTTTGTTCTGGTTGAAGAGGCGTTGTATGGTTTTATCGTTTTTTTGTGAGTTTTATGTTTGGTGTGTGGAGTTTATAGTTGTTTTATAGTGTTGTGGAGTGCTTTTTTTTGTGTGTTCGGGTGTTTTTTGTGTTGGTTGAGTGGGTTTTGTAGTTGTGTTTCTTTTTATTTTTTTTCCTTTTCTTTATGTGAGGAGGGTTTGGCTGTTGGCTGTCTGGGTGTTTTGAATTTTGATTTTTCTTGTGTTTTTTTTTTTTTAATGTGGTTATTTTTTTTGTGTGTTTTGGTATATTTTTTTTTTTATTTATTTTGGGTTGATGGAGTGTGGTTATGAGTGGTTTTTTTTGATTTTGGGTTGTGGTTTTATTTTTTTTATGATTTTCTTTGTTCTTGGTGGTTTTTGGTTTTATTATTGGTTTTTTATTTTTTTTTTTTATTTTTATTTTTTAATTTTTTTTTATTTTTTTTTTTTCTTTTTTTTTTTTTTTTTTTTTTTTTATTTTCTTTGGATTTTTTTTTTTTTTTTATTTTTTTTTTTTTCTTTTTTTTTTTTTTTTTTTTTTGGTCCACTCGTGTTACCTAACTCTTTTTTTGCCAAAACACCACCCTACCGCGATAATTCCCCCCCTTTTTTGTTTCCGTGCATAGGCCCACCCCCCCTCTAGATCTTCGAATTTTTTCGAGCGTGTACTCGAAGGTCTCTCGCCAAAACCTCTTTAGTTTTTTTTTTTTTTATCGCGTGCTATCTTTCCCTCACGCAGACTTTGTATCCACGGGGTCATTCCTGGAAGACCAGCAAGACTCCGATTCGCCCTAGATGCTTACCCTCTTACTGCGGACTGCCCTTTTTTTTCCCCTCGCACGTGTCTTAGCCTGCAATAAGTTGAGCTCCTTGAACTTGATTTTTTTCCCCCACTTATGATCCTCTATAGCAGCGCTTCTTCACGTATGTGATCCGAATCCCGCCTATCCCCCTATGTCCTCTCTTCTTCCTCCTCCCCTTCTTTTGTGCTTTTTGCTTAGATTTGCTTCAATCGATGAATCTCCCCCTTTTAGAATACATGAAGCATCCTTTGTTCCCCTCGTTTTCCAGTCATTAAGCCAGGATTTACTCGTGCCCCCTTCACGTGCTCGTTTGCAGTCCATCGTCCCCTCTCCCTAAGGGCTTCCCCGAGGCAACTTTTTTTTGAATCGAGCGACAATAGAGACCTACTGCTGACAGTTCAAGGACCCACAAGCTCGGGAGAGGTCTAAACCCCCTGCCATTTTGGTCATTTTTTTCCTTCTCAATCCTGTCCGTGAGCGACCACCCCCTCTCCCACATTAAATCGGTTGTTCTCTTCGCTCTGCAAAGGTTTTTACGGCTACAACTCAGTCTTTGTTCGCAATTCCATTCGTCCGTTCTGTTGTTTTTAAGGGTAATCCCCCGTTTACACTAATTGCCTTTCTCGTCGGTTTTGAATTGTTTTTTCCTCTTTTTCTCACCCTCCCCTGCAGAGAGTCATTTTCCCACGTTTTTTTGTAACTTGCAAATGCGCCCCCCCCAACGATTGCTTTCCACAGAAAACCACCCCCTTGCCCCCCCCTGCCTAGACCTCTCACCGACGGCATACCTTTCGCTCTGCTCGTTCTCTCTTTCTAAACCTTCTTTTTTCACCCTCGTATCACTGCCCGCCTTACTCGAGATACTGGTTTCCCCCTTTAAGTGTCTCCGCTAAAACGGCCCCCTGGTTTTGCGTTTTTTCTCATCGGTTTTTTTCTTCAACTCTTCGTGATCTGATCAGCTTTCCCCCCTCCTGAATTTTCTGCAGATGTATGCTGACCAAAAGCTCTCTCTCCACGATTGTCGACGCCGACCCTTCACCCTCCCCTCAAGGCAAGCCTCTAAAAAGGCGGGCATGATCTCAGATTCCATCCCCACAAGTTCCGCGGATCACCCCCTCCCGCCATGAGCGTGATGATCATAAGGCGCTTCTGCAGACCTTTTTCTAAACCTCCCAGTTTTCCAGCCCGAGCGTTCCCCCGTCTTCGAAAAGCTGCGCGCCCTCCCGACGTGGTGGTCCCCTCGGAGGAAGTCTCTTTTTCCGATCGTTTAGTCATCCCTCCGCCCCCTCGTTCCTTCCCGTGTTAAGTCCTTTTTACCTGACTCAGCCGTCTCCTCTTCATCGCTCTCTTGTCTCGTCCTGCTTTCCCGTTTCCAGGTCTTCACGCCGCAGTTGACGGGGCAATTCTTTTTGGAAAGATTCGCTATCCGTGGCTGAGGCGATTTTGCCTTTCGCCGTGTCACGGTCATTTTGTGCACTTCCTTCCCTACAGCCTTCACCTCCCACGCCTCTAACAAAATTAGAATTTAGTGGACTCTTTTTACCTACTTGAGAGCCCGGAATGTATGTAGATTTCTTCTTTTCCAGCGTCCATTTGAGTCACTGGAGTACTGGACAAGCTGACATCATCGTTCAAATGACGTCAGGAAATAATAGCCCATTAGGACCGTGTTTTTTGCCTGCGTAATCTGCATTGTTCCTAAGTACCTACAGTTCTCCTCCGTTTTACCAACCTTCAAATCTTCTCCCCTTCTGCCTCTTTAGGCTATTCCCCCCCCCCCCAATTATCGGTCCCCTCGCCGCGCCAGTTTCCTACCTCTGCCGAGATGGTCCCCCCCCTTCCAGCACGTC
>Ga0179593_1754619_pt1 | contig 17595 bp, 29 predicted proteins | sample CZODoug2_1_08_16_FD_185931 | JGI IMG/M metagenome (GOLD analysis project Ga0179593, IMG submission 185931) | Vadose zone soil fungal communities from Angelo Coast Range Reserve, California, USA - CZODoug2_1_08_16fungal (PacBio error correction) | ecosystem: Environmental > Terrestrial > Soil >... | reverse complement strand
GCCAAAGTGCTCAAGGTTTTCCAACCCAATTCCCCCCGGCGGGCCCCCCCCCCCGTTTTTTTTTCCGGCTGGGTTTTTTTTTTTTTTCCCACACAGCCTCCTTTCTATTCGAAGCCGCCCCCTCCCACCAAAAGCACGGCCTTCACCATTCTTTTTTTCAAGGGTTTTTTTTTTTGTGGATTCCTGCCGTCGCACAGCAGCCCCCCCCCCGAAACCCTCCCCCCTCCGACACGGGACACCTAATCACGCAAGAGCTCTTTCTCGAACGTTCCTCGGGGCCACGCCCCGTTTGCTTTTTTAGTTTTCCCCTAGGGGTGTGTTCTGTTGAAACGGTTCCCCCCCCACTGGACTGCCACCCTTTCCGTAGCGCCTTCCTTTTTTTTTTTTGCGTTTCCCCCCCACTTTTTTTTTTTCCATGCCACGTTTTCGCGGGACTGACCCGTTCGCAGAAACGGCGCATTTCCCCCCCCCCCTGCCCAGGTTTGCAGCCGTTTTTGTTTGGTTTTTCCCCCTTTTTGCGCTCCTTGGGGTCGAGGAATTTTTTGAAAATTGTGTTCCGCTCCAGTCCTCCTTTTTTCAGGGTTCAGCTGTCTTTTCCCTCTAGTTCCCCCCGGTCTTCTTTTTTCGTTCCTGTTGGTATTTTTCAGCTCCCCTTTCAGATAAACTGCTACCGCCGGCCCCCTTTTCTTCCGGGAACTTTTTTTTAAGACCCCCTTTCCGTGGGGTTTTTGGGTTTCAGTTTCTTTCTCAAGGTTGCCCCGGTCCTTTTTGTGACCCTTTTTTTGACAGATTTCGGTACCTTTTTATCTGGGGTTTTTTTCCTTTTTATTCGTTTCGCCCACAGGGGCACGTAGTCATTGCCCCTTCCGGGGTCCCTCTTAACTCGTTTTTTCTCTCAATCCTTTTTTTTTGCTTGCTCCCCCCCCTTTTTGGAAAGGTGATTTTCGCCAGAATCGGCCGTCGGTTTTTTTTTTGCGAAAGGCCCTCTTTTTTTTTGTTCCCCCCCATGATCCTCGTTTTACGGTCAGGCCCCCTTCCCTGAGAAGGCGACTTTTTTTTTCCCATTCTGCCTCACCGGTCCTTGGTGTACCCGGTGTTTTCCCCTTTTTTTTCCCCGGAAGAATGGTGACTCTTTCTTTGGGGAGAGAAAGATGTCTCCTCCCCGTTCCCGTATGTCTTTCCCCCCTCCCTCCCCACCACACCTGGTTTTTTGTTTCTGTTTTTCTTTGTTGGATGTCCTCTGGTAGAGAGGTATTTTTTCCCTTTCCTCTTGGCGTTTTTTATGGTCCCCCTCCTTCTTTCTTTTTTTCTTTCTTTTCCCCTTTTGAATTGTCCCCTTTTTTTTTTCCGTCGTTTTCGAGGCTTGTTCGGCGTTTCCTAGCCTTCCCCCCCCCCCCCCCTTCTCTTTTTCAAGGTTCGTTTGTCTGTGTCCAACCATTTTTTTAGGCTTTTCACTCGAGTGACCCGGTTGTTTCCCTTCGGCTTTTTTCCCCTTCGTCCCCCCTTTTTTTGTTTCTTCTTGGTTTTTTGGGTCCCTTTTTTCTCCTCCCTCATCGTTGTTGTGTTTCGATCTCCCCACGACAGCAACCCCTCCCCCCCTTCCGCCCAAAGGGCCCCCCCTTGGCGCACATGTCTTCCTTTTCCCCCTTTACCCCCCACTCCCTTTTAGTTTCCTTTTCTCTTCTCCCGTGACGAACGGAACATTTTTTTGACGCCTGGCTGGAGGCTTTTTCCCGCTAGTGACAATCCCCCCGAAAAACCGTTTTCCTTTCCTTCTGCCATCCCCTTTCCGGCCCGTCCCTTCCTTTTTCCCTACGCAAGGAGATGACTTTTTTTTTCCAACAACTAGGGCAATCCGACCCCCCCTCCTTATTTTCAGTCCCCTTCCCACCACGTCCAGGTTTTTCCAGATAATTTTTTTTTTTGTCTCCTTTTTTTCTCAAATATTTCTCTCCCCCCTGAACGCGTCCCATTCGTTTTTTCCTTTTTCCCCCCCCGGATTTCCCCGTGTACCGGGGCCCCCCCTTTCGTTTGGCGCCCCTTTTGCATGATTTTTTTTTTTTTTTCTGATTGCTGGACACCTACGGCGATCATGGAACTTCTTTTTCGGCCCCACGCGGCTTTTTTTGGCCACCGTGTCTTTCCTTGTTTAGTCTTTGCTGCCCTTTCGTAAAGTTTTTCCTTTATCCTCCCGAGTTAAATGGCCTTTTCACGTTTTTGCTGCAGGAACGAATTTTTTTGAGCGTGTCCTTTTTTTCAACCGGACGGGCTTTTTCTTTGTTCACTTTTCCCCTCTTTTTTTGCTGATTTACCCCTCCGAAGTGGGCCGCCTCGGTAGTCGCCCTGTTTTCTTTCCTTGGTTTTTTTTTTTTTAGGGGACCGGTGCTCTTTTTGCTTTTTTGAACCTCCAGCCCCCCTTTTTTTTGACCCCGGGCTTTTTAAGAGTCCGCAGGCTGGAGGCTGGCCTCTTTTTAGGCGGCTTTTTCCCCCTTTTTCTGATGGTCCCCCTCCTTTTCTCCGTTTTTTTATTCCGTCTTTTCTTTTTTTTTTACGCGGGCACTTCGACCTTTTCATGGTGGTTCGCCGGGGTATGAGACGCCTTCCGGCGTAGTCCCTTGTCGATTTCCTTTTTCTTTGATACCTTCCTGCATACGATTCCTTTTCACGTCGCTGTTGCTTTTGCAACCTGACGTTTTCCCCTTTTTTTTTCTCCTTTTCTTTTTTTTTGTTTTCCACTCGAGTCTTTCTTCTTTTTATGACTGGTGTGTCCGGTTTAGGGGGATTTCCTGGTTCGTTTTTTGGGATGCGTTTTATTGGTTTTTTCTCCCTTTCAGATCCCCCCCCTTTCTCCCCTGGACGTAGTTATGCTTTTTGACGTTTAGTGGCTGTGGGCTTTCTCCGATTTTTTCTGAGCTTTTGCTTTTGCCCTTTAGTTCTTTGTTTTTTTCCGCCTTTTGTGTAGAATTGGTATACAACGGGATGATGGAGTCTTTTCTCTCTCTTTTTTTTTTTTTTTTTTTTTCTTTTCCGGTTGTTTTTTTTTGATCTAGATGCCCCCCCCCCCCTTTTCCTTTTTTTTTTCAGTTTTTGTCCCCTCTTACCCCCGGGGGGCTGACGAACATTCTTTTTTTTTGTGCAAGCACTCCTGGAACCAGGATCTCCTTCCATTTGCTCCAACTCTTTTTCCCGGTTCGCCCTCTTTTTGATTCCCGACCAACCTGCCATCCCCCCCTCCACCCCCCTCACAGCCCACCCGACCTTTACCGTGCACACCCCCCCCCCTTCCCTCACGCCAGGGAAGCACTGAATTTTTCCCTTTTCCTCGCAGTCCCCCAAGACATCTCTTTCCTTGTTATTGTATTGTCACCTCCAACCCCCTTTTCCCAAAGACGGGTCTTCGTGAGACGACTTTCTTGTTTTCCAGGTTCTTCCCCTCAGTCCCTTACTTTCTGTACCCCCTTATGTGTTTCGGATGTCGTCTCCCCAGGAGACCTTTCACCCCCCCTTGTTTTTTTTGGTTGGTGCAGTTTCCCCCGGATGGCACTGCCTCCAGGGTCGAGGTTTAAATTTTTTTTCCTTTTTGCACCTTCCCCCCCCTTTTTTTTTTTCCTTCTGATCGTGTTTCAATTTCGCTTCCCCCGGTTTCCCTTCTTGCATGGTCTGCTCTTTTTTTAGGGAATTCATCCTTCCCGTTCCCCCACCCTTATTTTTTTTCAGACTCCCCCCTCGTTGGGAGGTTCATTCTGCAAGCAGACCGGCGGTCTTCTTTTTCTCTCTGTTCGTCGTATCTGTTTTTCCCCCCCCCCCCCCTTCCCCCTTGAGTGATGATTTAGTTTCCGTCACAAGGGGTCCCTTCTTTTTGAACTTTTTTTTCCCCCATCCTCGCTTACTTCGTTTTTTTTTTTCAGTGGTTTCCCCTTCCAGATGCTTTTTTTCTTTTTTTTTGCCCGGATCTGCTGATCGCCGCGGTGCCTCCCTTTCCCTGCTTTTTTTTTCCCAATTGATTTTCCCTTTTTCCTTGTTGGCAACTTTTCTCTTTCCCACCTCTTTTGGGAGGTCCCATTCGGCCCTCGAACATCGGTGGCCCGGTACCTTTTTTATGTTGGCGTCTTTTGTTTGCTTCTTGCGTCGTTTGACTCCTGCAAAAGCCCTACAAGTCTTTGGGCTCTTTTTTATTTTTTCATGGATGTCCCCCCCTTCCCCAAAAGGAACCCCCTCGGGGTGGGGGTTTTTTTCCTCCTAGATGTCGGGATTTTGTGCGTCTGTCCTTTCGTTTTGTTTCTTTGCGTGGGTTTGCCCTTTTCCCCCTTCCTTTTCCCTTGATAGTAAGCTTTTTCGATTTCCCCCTTTTTCCACTCTCTGCCCCGGGGGGCCTCTTCCTTTCTTGAAATTTTTTTTTTGATTTCTCGTCACCCTCCTTCACGGGGTTTAACTCGTTGGTGGTGCCCTTCCTTCTTTGTTGGGGCCCTTTTTGTTTTTTGTTTTTGGCTTTTTCTCCCCCTTTTTTTTTTTTTCGTCGAGATCCTTCCCACCAAACGCACTAGTTTTTCCCAGGGGCCCAATTTTTTTTTCCTCTTAATGGAGCCCCTCCCCCCCGGGCACTCCTTTTTCCGACCCCCTGTTTTTGAAGCCTTTTTCCCTTCAGGGACTTTTTTTCTTCCGATAGTGACACCCTTTCGCTTAGAAAAACTCCTTTTCCCCCGGACATTTTTTTTTTTTTTTCTGATGTCCCTCCCGCCCGCTTGGGCAGGATTTTTTTTCCTAGGATGTTCCTTTTCCCTTTTCCCCCTAGGCCAATTTCCACGCTAGCCGGTCACCCCCTCCCCCCCCCCCACAAACATTTCCCTTTCAGGGTGGTTTTCTTTGGGGTTTAGATTTTTTAAATTTCCCCGACTTCCTTTGTGGCGTGAAACCCCTGGTCCCCTTTCCCCCCACCAAAACCTTTTCCCCAGATGTTTTCTTTTTTTGTCACGGGCCCGTTCCCCCTGCTCGTCCGCGTCTGCTTTTCAGCGTGGAGACACCCCTCTTTTCTGGCCCAGATCCGTTTTCCTTTCTTTCTGGGGCGTCCTTTTTTTTCGTTCGTCCGGTCTTTTCTTTTCCAGTTTCCAGTTTTAGCTGCGTTGCCCCCCGTTTTATAAGTGCCAGGTTTCTGAAGAAATAGCAACTTCCTCTTTTTCCCCTTGGTCACAGCTTTCCCCCTGACGCTGCACCCTTTCCAGTTCCAGGTTTTGTTTTTACATTCCCCCCTTTCCCCGCCAGAGTCGTCGCCGGATAAGGGTGGGTTTTTTCTTCGTACGGTGGATTTTGTTCTGTCCTGCCTTCCCCCCTGCCGGTTTTTCATTTTTTTTTGATCTCCCCTTGGCAGTGGTACCCCCTTTTATCCGAGCTCGGTTTTCCCCCCTTCTGCGCTTTTAATAGAACGTCCCCTTCCCTTGGTGGAATCTTTCACTGGACGGCTATGCATGTTTGGCTTTTCTTTTTTTCTTCGACCTTGAGGGTGACCACGTGTGTCTGTAAGCGAGTCCCGAGCCAAGTCCCCCCCGGATTAAAGATTATCCGGCGTGGAACTCCCTTTTTGGTTACCTTTTCCGGAAACCCCCCCCCTCCGGCCTAACTACCTTTTTCGGGCGGTGGCAATGTGCTTCTTGGGACCGGGGTTCTTTTCTTTTTTCTTTTTCTGGCTTTTTTCGGGAGTTCGTTTTTTGTGTGTCGGGGCCTTTTTGGCGACCTTTTTTCCCTGTTTTTTGCATTTCTGGCGAACTGACGTAGGACCCCTGTTGGAAGGAAGTTGTTTCGATCTGGTCCCCCTTTTTTTGACCGTCCTAGTTTTTTTCGCCTTTCTTTTGGTTATCCCCCCCCCTTGAGCACTTGGGGCATCTCTCCTTTTTCTCATAATACGTAGTTTGTTGGTTTGATCTTCTCTTTCCCCTCATTTTTTCCCACTTCTCACTCAAAGGCGGCCCACGAACAGGTTTCCCCCCTCTTTTTTTCTGTTGCCTCTTATCCTGTACCTTATCGCCCCCCGCCCCACACCCCCCTTTCAAACAGACCTTTTTTCGGTAGCCCATTGAAACCGTGGAAGTCCTTTTTTGATTTCCTTTTTTTCATCGGACCGCCCAAATCAACTCCCCCTCCCCTCCAACCAGAATACGGCTTGGGGACTGAAAATTTCCCCAGGTTCCCTCGCATTTTTCCACCCCCCTAACCCAAGTTTCTTGAGCTTACCCCTTCCGTGGAGTCAATTTTTTTTCTACCCCCTTTTTAAAGACGGGCGTTTTGGAGCGGACTGTCCCTTTTTGGAGGCTTCCCCCTTTTCCCTCCCTTTTTTGCAGTTTTTACCCTTTTTCACTGATTTTTTTCTTTTCCTCCTTCCGGGGCTTAGCACCTTCTTTCCTTTCCAATTTTTTTTTTTTCCCACCCTTGCACTGCGTTCAACCCCGTTTGTGTCCGAGTCCCCTGTCAGGACGCCTCCAGCCGGATAGATAAGGTCCCTTTCCTTTTTCCCCTTCAGATTCTCGGACAGGTCCCGTGGGTCCGGTTCACGCGCCCCTCCCTCCCTCCGGGCCCCAACCCATAAGGAAAAGGGACGTTCCCCCTCCCCCCCTTTTGTTTTTTTGTGTCAGTTGCTTTGCCTGCGGTACTGGAGTGTGACCCCCTCAAGCCCTTCCTTTAGGTTCCTGCTCCGGGGCCTGATGCCCCTTAAGCACCTTTCCGGACCGTTCCCCTTTGCCGCTATCCGATTACTCTCCTCCTGCAGACGGTTCCTTGCATTCCCCTTTTTTGGGCCCCTATTTCTTCTCGCGTTTTTCTCCTTTATGCCCCGATCCCCCTTCCCCCTTCGCGGTAGGTCATTTTTTTTTTATCGATGGACAACGATTTCCCTTTTTCTTCGGCTTTTCCCCACTTTCTGTCCTGACCTCTTTTGTGGGTATGGTTTTCCTGGGTGGTTCACTTTTTTGGTTTAGTAGGGGGAGCGAATTTGCGTGCGACCGCTCCTTTGAGTCCCCCCTTATTTGACCCCACCCTTTTTTTTTGGGGTTCCTTTTTTTTTTTTGCTGAAGCTAGGTTTTTTTTTGTCGGATTGGGCCTAAGTTTTTCGTTCCAGGTCCCTCTCTTTCGATGGAACCGTACTTGGGCGGATCCTTTTGTTAGGTATTCTTTTTTTTTTTCCCACTGTCCGGACCTTATCTTGCGCTTTTCGGCCACACCCCTGTCGCCCCCTTCGTCATCCTTTTTTTCCACACAGGTGGGATTCTCGTCCATAGTGCCCAGGGGGGTTTTCCCCTTCGGTTTTTTCTCCCCTTCTCCCTCCGCCCCTTCTTATAATGCCGTTTTTCTTTTGGGAGGGATTCTCTCTTTCCCCTCCCGTTTGGTTTTTTTCTTTTCCTCACCACGTCCCCTTAAGTAGTGAGAAATTGGCCCCAGAAGTTCATGGTCCCCCCCCCTTTTCCCTCCTCCGAGAATCCTCCCCTTGTTCCAACGAAACGGAAAACCCTTTTTTCCCCTCTCTGGATGCCCTTTTTTTTTTTCGTGACAACGGCTTGTCCCTTAGGACCCCATTCTGCCCCTTCGGTCCTATCGACACGCCGCGAACCAGGTTTGTTCTCACGCCTAGATACTCTCCTTCCTTTTTCCTTCCGACCCCAAACAAAAGGGTTGAACCCCCCCCCCCCCTGTGGTTGTTTCTTTCTAATTTTTCTTCACCTCGAAACTCTTCCCCTTTCGCTCCCCCCGACGACTTCCTCGGGCCCCCGGAACGCCAACCCCCTCACCCCACCTGTGTCTTTTTTTTTTTTTTTTTACGCCCCCGCCCTGCTTCCGTGGGCCCTTCTTTTTTCCTGACGACGAGAATCCCCCTTTTTCCCTTTTTTTCAGCGTGGTTCCTCTTATGGCAGATCTTTTTGTCAGTTTGTTCTTTTTTCTGAAGGATTTCCCCCCCTTTCCTGAGAGATGCGTCCCCCCTTTCATGAACTACTTTTTTTTTCCCCCACGAATAACTCCCTTTTTAGCGGGAACCTTTTTTCACGACCTTTTTCTTCCTGGGCTGTTTCAATCCCCCCCCCCAAACGCACGGGCTTTTTTTGCGAGAAGGACCTTTTTCAGCCGTGCCCCTCCCCCCCTTGTCGACCTTTTTCCTGTTCCGGGTTGGGTACGTTTTTACTTCCGGTGCTTCTCTTTTCTGGGAGACGACCCTTTGCTGAACACAGGGCGCACCCTCTCCTTTTTCGCTGGCCTTTCCTCGGAGGCCTTTGCCCTTTTCCGTCTGTCCCACTCGACCTCGTTTTTCCTCGATACGTGGGTTTACTCTTACTTGCAGGATTTTTCATGCGTGGCTTTTTTTTTTTTCCGATCCACCCTTCACCTCTTACGGACCAGGTTTCTCCCCTTCCTCCCTTTTTGAACTTCTGGGAGTTCATCTAGCCTCCCTGTTTTTTGCTGGTCCAACTGCCCCGCCGGGTCTCTCCATCGAATGGTAGGGTCCTTTCCTTTGCCTGAGTTTTCCCCGTTTCTTTTCTGTTATTTTACTTTTTTTATTTCTTTTTTTTTGGTTAGATGATGGCTGGCTTTTGTTTTTTTTTAGGATCGTCGACTCCACTCTTTTTTTCCCTACAGTAGGTTCAGTTGGCTGTTGTGTCCTATTGCACGAGTTCTGGTGTCCCTTTGCTGAACGGGTTTCTTTTCGTGTTTTTTTGTACGCAGTTTTTTGGTTAGTCCAACCCCCCTTTGATGCCTGCACTTTTTTCACATCTCTCTCCCCTTTTTTTCCCCCCCCCCTCCCCCCCCGTTTGTTGTTGTGTTGAGTTCCCCTGATCAAGCAATCCCCCCTCTAACACGGTGCTCCCCGTGTCCCCCGTAACATGCCCAACTTTTTTTTTTTCATGCCCTTCACCTCCTGGACAATTTCCCTTCCAAGGCCGACCACCCTGGTCCCCCCACACCGGGGTCGCCCCCGTCTTTTTTTCTTTTCAATTATTTTTTTCTACAGCCCTCCCCCCTTTCCAGAAAACCATCACCCGAAACTTCCTTTTCCACACCCCCCAGTCTTCCTCCTCCGGTTTTCTTCACCTTTTCCTGGGACCTCCCCCTCGACTTGAGAACTTTGGTGGGGCCTATGGTTTGCTTCAACCAGGGTGAAAGGGCATTCGCTTTTTCGCGGCTTGGGTCGTGAGGCGACTTTCTACGTGGTCCCCCTTTCCTTCTTGTCGCGCAGACCCCCGTTCTTTTCGCCCCCACAATGCAGCCGCCCTTTTTTTTTTTTTTTTCCTGTCCCTTTCTTTTTGGACGAACCGGGCCTTGTTCGCGCGTTTTGTTTTCTCCCGGTTTCCCGGGCTCGATGGTTTTCAGATTCCCTTTTTTGATCTTTTTGGGTTCCCTTTTCGTGCTTCCGATCCTCCTCCCGGCAACCGCCCCCCCGTCCACAGGTATCGGGCCAGTGGTTCGGGCGTTCCTTTTTTTGTCCGTTAGCCCGAAGTGAAGGTGGCTTTTGAGTTTTTAGGTCAGCCCGTGTTGTAAAGTTTGACTTTTTTTTTCTCTTGTCTTCTCCTCCTCCCCGGGACATTCGTCCGCCCGGCTGCAGTTGGCTTACCCTTTCCACCCCTTTCAAGAAGGATTCGAGGCTGCTAAAAGCCCCCTTTGTCAAGGATTTTTTCGATCTCCTCGGTTCCCAAAATTGTCATCTGCGTTCAGGTTTCAGTAGATGGTCCCACGCGGGGAAAGGCGTCTTTTTTTTTGTCACATTTTGACATCGGTGTGTGTCAGTTCCCCTCTTCCCATTTGCTGTCAGCGTTCCGTTTTTTTTTTTTGGGAGCTTTCCGTTTGAGGAGTTTTCGTTTTCATTTTCTACCTCCCCCCCCCGTTTACCCCACCCCTTTTTTTTGGGGGTTCTTTTGTCCTCTATTTGATTGTCATCCTGATTGGTGCGTGTATGAGTCTAGGCTTCTTTCCCCCCTCGGCGGGCGATTCCCCCTTTTTTTCGGTATTGACTGCTTTTAATTTTTGTTTTTTCCACGGGACGACCCAGGGATCTTTGTTCACTATTTCTGCACCAGGGCAATACAGCCCCCTTGGTTCCTTCCCAGGTGCGGGACCTTTCACCGACCGTGTTTTACCTTCAGGCGTTTTCTACATTAAGCTTGCGCCTTTTGGTGGGCCATTGTCGTTCTTTTGACTTTTTTTCGGGCTGGTTTGGTGGGGACTTCCCCTTTCTTTCTTCCATCCTCGTTGTTGTTGTGTCTCCCAGATCCTCCCAACCTTCCCCCCCCTAATAGGTCCGGACGTCCTGCACACCAGTTCCCAAGTCTCCTCTTCTCACAACCGCCGAAAGCTTTCACCCCCCCGTGTCTGGTTGGATAGCATTTGTTCCCGAACGGGAAAAACCCCTCAGGACGCCTTGCTGGGAGTTTTGGTGTTCTGTATCCGGCTCCGCTTGAAAATGCCCCCCCTTTTTTTCCTTTTCCCCCGGGAACCCAAACTGCTTGCTGGACTTGGCCCCCCTACTCTCGGATGTTACTTCCTAACACTAGGCCCATCCCCCTTTTTCCCCTTTGCGTCACCCCAACCCCGGCGGTTTTCCCTTTTTTCCCTTTGTTTCCTCCTTTCCCTGTAGAACAGCTCCATCCCTTCCACGGACCTCCCCCCCTTTTTTTTTTTTCCCCAACTTTTTTCTTCAACCACAGGTTCCGCCCCCTTTACACGGCGCAATCTCCTTCGCAGCCGCCTTTTTTTTTCGCCCCCCTTGGCTTTCGTTGTTTTGTCCCCTTCTTGCTTATCTTGCTCGAATTTTCGGTTTTCCGAAACCCGCCTTTCTTTTATGGACGATCCTTTGAGCGGTGACTCGCCTCGTCCTTTCCTTTCAGGTTTTTCTTTTGGTCACTTAATGCGAGATCTTTTTTTTCTTCCCGCCCCGACTTACCTGGGGTTGTAGGACGATAGTTTCAGTTCCCCCCCCCCCCCCTTTTTTTGGGACACAGCTGGGACCGTTCCTCTTCCCCACCCGATTTTTCCTTCAAGACGGTGGGGCTGTCTTTTTTGTTGACCTAAGCCGTTGGGCCCCCTCTTCGTCCCTGGTTTTTTTGGGTTCCTTTTCTTTTAGACGTTGAGGATGAGGGTCGCTAGTTTTGAACCTTTTTTTTCCCCCCCGGTCCGAGATCGCCTTTCAGCTGAAAAATGCTTCTCCGGCGGACCTGGTCTTTTAGTGCTTTTCCTAGATGGTTTACCCTCATTTTGTGCCAATTGCAGGTTCGGCATGCAATGGTGCTTCTCCGTGTTCCCCCCATACCGTCCCCCCTGTTCCAACCCCAGTGGTTTTGTTTTCTCCTTAAATGAATGATTAGTGCGATCTCCTTCTGGCCGCGTTCTTTGATTTTCACCCTACCCAGACCGTCCCGTGGTTTGTCATAGGTCTTTGGGACTGCCTCCTTTTTTGGTTCCCGGCTCTGGCTTGCTTGTTTTTTTCTCGTGACTTTCCTCTTTCGGGGTCGCTTGTGCTGCGGTTAGCCTTTTCCTCACGGGTTCCGATAGGCGAACCCCTTCCTTTTCTTTTGATTTTCTGATTCGATCTGCCCCTTTTTTTTTTTGGATTGATCCCGTCTTTCGTGGGTTTTTCCCCCCTCCCCCGTGCGTGTAGAATTTTCTCCCCCAAGAGGGCTTTCTTTCTTGTGCAAATATCTTCTCTTCCCTCTTTGTTGTGTTGAAGGGAAGTTTTTCCAAGTGTTTTTTTGTCTCACCAATTCCTCCTTCAACGGCGGGCCCCACGACACAGGGACCCTTCTGTGGCAGTCCCGGGTGAACCCGCCCGGAAGCCCCCCCACCCGGTTTGGCCTCCGTCAAGGTCTGGCTCCTTCGCTGAACCAAACAGTGGATTTTTGCTAACCCCTCATCGGAAAGAACCACAACATTTTCCCTTCCCCCCACCCACACCCTCCACGCCCAGAGTCCGTGGAACCTCTAGAGCCCCTTATTTTTAGGCCTGAACCGGACCATTTATCCCCCTTTTTTGGCTTTTTTCCCCCAGGTTTCCCCTCAAAAGCGATCCCTCTCTTGTCTCCTGCTCCGCACCGTGCTACCCTCATCGGAAGCCATGGCCACGTTTTCTTGCGACAGAGACGCACGTATGTTCTGGCGCAGTCTCCAGCTTCTCGTCCCCTTCTTCGTTTAAACCCGCCGCGTTGGGGGTAGATTTTTTTCCCCAACTTTCTGGTTCCATTCATCCTTTTGTGCTCTGATCAGTTTTTGCGGAGTTCATTCGTGCTTGGTCTCCCCCTCTTTTTTTGCGTCCCAGTTCCCCCCTAGTTAATTTTCCGTCTTGCCCCCTGTCAGTCCTTTTTTTCGACGACCCGGGCTTTTTTTTTTTCTTTCCTGGTTCATTTCTTCCTTTGCAGCCCGGCTGTTCCCCCTGTTCTACAGTAGTGTTTTTTTTCAGCCTCGGTCCCTTTTCTCGGGGAATGATTCATTCGTGACCCTGCAGCACCTTTTCGTCTTCATGCCCTTTTTTTTAGGCCTCTTTCGGCTCTTTCCCCCCCGCCCTGAAGTTCTTGTTTCCTCGATAGGTGCCCGGGATCGGCCCTGATTTCCGCACGGATTTTTTGTGCACTCCTCCATTTTTTGAGGCAGTTCAATTTTTCTTTTATGCCTCTCAAGCAGGAGACTCTTCCGTACAATCCGTCGTTTTTACATCGGGTTTTCCCTTTTTTTTGTTTTTTTTTTTTCACGCCCGACGGCCTTTTTCCCTCCCGTAGGGGGAGTGTCATCTTGCGAGTTCGTCTTCTCATGTGTTTTTCCCGCCAAATGGAACACCCCCCCCCCTTTTTTTTGTTTTTTCCTTGTTTCTGCTTTGTCGGCCTTTTCTAGTCAATCTAGGCGTCCACGTCCTTCTATTTTTTTTTTCCCTTTTTGGTTATTTTTGCATCCAGTAGGGAATTTTTTGCTTCGTACGTTTTTTCGATTTCTGCGTTGTAACCCTTTTACCTTGGCAATCATTTACTTTTTACGTTCGTGCACCCCATGTTTTTCTCTTTTTAACATAGAGTGACCCTTGGTAAACTTAGGATTGTTTGGTTTGACCCCATTTGGGGCCCTTGTAGTTTTCCTTTTGGAAGGCCGGTTTCCTCCTACTCCTTTTTTTTTTTTTTTCTGAGATCCTCTTTTTTTTTCAAACGCAATTAGTCGGATTTTTGCCCGGGTCTGATTGCGCACCCCCCCCTGCCGCCCTTTTCAACCCCCCCGGTTCACTCGAGGTTTCCGAGACCTCCTCCACCTGGGTTTTTTCACATTCATCCTTTTCTTGGCCCTGGTGCCGTTTTTTGGCTAAAAATACCCTTTTCCCTTCAGGTTTTTTTTTTTTTTTTTTCCTTTCTTTCCCCCTACCGGACACAAAAGGGATCGCCTTCGGGTTTTTTTCTATGACTCTCGGACCCCCTTCTTTCAGACCCCCCCCCCTCTTTAAAACAAACTTTCCCACCCGAAGGGGTGGGGTTTCCTTTCTTTTTTCAGGGGTTTCATCCATTTTTTTTTTCCCCACTCTCCCCCCCTTTTTTTCTTTTCCGGACTGCGGTTCCCATTCCGTTTTCTTACTGTTGGTCCAGGACGCCACACAGTGTCCGAGAAGTTTTACCGACTTTTTCGTTCCTCGGGGCGGCACTGTGCTCTCCTTCCTTCTTTCAACCGACGGCGAGGCCGACGGCACCGAGGCTTTTTCGTAGCTCGTTTTTTTTTCGGTCAAAACCGAGCCTTTTTTATTGCACCTTTTTCGTCCCTATGCAGGCCTAATAGACACTCATTTTCCCCGAGAGGGACAGCTGGGACTGACGGGCTTGACTTCTTCCCCCCCCCCTTTTCTTTTTCTGCTCCGAGCAGCCTTCACCTTCCCTCCGTCCATGGCCGTTCTCCCTTTTTGGGAAGGGCTGTCTCGGTGGATTTTTCCTTTTGGAAGCCTCCCCTTCCCCTTTTGGAGGCACTGTCTTCCGGTGCACGATCGTTTCTTTTTTTGAGGCGCTGACCCCGCTTTTGGGACACGGCGGTTCAGCCCGTTTTGACGGTCTTTTTTTTTGCCCCCTTTTTTGACGGACGGATGTCCTGGTTTCTGTCTTCGACTGACCATCACCCACGTTTCATGGATCTCTTTTTTTTTTTTTGTTCCCCGCCGACCTTCCTTTTCCGATAACGATTCTCCGTCTTTTGGCGCTGTTAAACCCCCTGACTTTTTCTATCAATCGATGGGTTTCTTTCCCCTACGTTTGGGTCTTTTTTGGGCCCGGGGTCGATTTCCATGGCAGTTTGATTGTTTCTGGTGTTTTTCCTTTTCGGGGTGGGATTTTTTTTTCGATTGATGGATTTGGCTGCGTTTTTTTCTCCCACACTTTTTTTTTACCTGGACGGGTTAGCCCTGTCCAAAGGGCAGTGATTTTTGATCTTCCCCCCCCCCCCCCGGAGGATGGTGAAACGTTCTTTGGGGCCGGGGTCATTTGGGGTTCCTTGGTCTCTTTTTTCTCCTTCCAAAAAGGCTGGCTTTTTTGAAGCCCCCCCTTCTATCCCTCCGTGTTTTCTCCCTGGCTCTCCCCCCCGTGCTCAAGAATTGTTCCTTGTTTCTCACAATTTCTACACGCTTCAGGCCCACGCCCCCCCCCTTTTCCTTGGCCACGGGGTCCCCTTCCCTTCCCCATACCCCATGTTTCCACCCTTTTTCCACAAGTCCCCCTTTTCCTCCCCCAAAAGCAAGGGTCTACTTTTCAGGTCGCGAGCTGTTTTGTCTTTTTTCTCCCTGCAGCCACACCCATCCCTTTTTTTTCTCCCCCAGCCAATTCCGTTACCCCCGGACACACCCTCTTTTCCCCCGCAAGAGTCCGAACATATTTCTCTTTTTTTGGTTTTTCGATGTGCCCCCCTACGTATTGGTCCCGGTGGCTTTTTTTTTCCGGTTGACACTTCCCCCCCAAACCCTCCATTTTTCTGAGAGTTCCTCTCTTTTTTTGGCTCCTTCTTTTTCCCCGTGCAGGTCCCTGCGGCGAACATCATCTTATTCCAATTGTCCTTATTTATTCACCCGGCGCCCCCCCATGCAGCCCCGTTTCTTTTCTTCGTTTTTTTCCCCCCCCTTTCCCTGACGGGCTCCTTTGTTTTCGAGTGAAAGTTTTTCTCTGCCTCTTCCCGTTTGCCCCCGGATAGATCCCTTTCCGTTCTCCCCCCAGACGGCTTTTTTTCGGGTTGGGTCGTGATTTCCCCCTCATTTCACTTTCCTTCCCCCGGACCGGCCCCCCCCCCCCCCCTTGTTTTCCATCAGCAACGGCCAGGGTGTCTTCCCCTTTTCCTCGGGGGCCGGGACCCGGCTCCTTCGCAGCAGCCAGGCCGGGTTTTTCTGGAGTGGGACAGGCGTTTGCAAGCGTCAGCTGTTTCCCCTTCACCGGGGGCCTGAGTTCTCCTAGTCCAGTTTTTTTTTGTTAAGTCCGTCATGGCCTTGGGCCGTTGCCAGATATCTCTTTCAATCTCTTTCCGAGGGGCTGCTCCACCCCCCCTCCCAAGTTCCATCGTGCTCTGCCCGCTTGGAGCAAAGCCGAAAAGGCCCTTGGTCCCATTTTTCCTTCCCCTGGTAAAGCATCCGATTGCAGGCGACGAGAGGTTCCCCCCCTCGAAGACATCGGTTTTGGTTCCCCCCGGTTTTCTGTTTTGCAGTTCCTGGTGTTTTTTCGTTCCACGCCCGAAGTCCCCTTCGGGGTTTCTTCCCCCTCTGGAAGTGTGCGTTCTCCGTTATTCCTAACGCAAAATGTTTTTTGGGGCCAATAACCCTGGGTTTTTTTTTTTGGCTGGACGTTGTCTGTTGTATTTTTTGTCGAGAGTGTACTTTTTATTTGGCCCCGTAATTATCTTGCGTGGTGTCTCCTTTGGTCTTTGATGCACTGCCTTCCCTCCGGAGACGAGCGTTGTTTTCCCCCTTCCCAGGGCATTCACTCCCATTCCCCCGTTCGTGGCACCCCCCCTTTGTTTCTTTTTTATCGTCACTCGAGTTTCCCTTTTTTTGGGGGTAAACTCGGATGGTGATACATTTACCTATCCTTTCTTTGGGTTTTGTTCCCTTTTTTGTTGGTGGCTTTTTCTGTGGGGTGAGGGGTCTTCCCTTCCGTTTTTTTTTGTTTTTCGCTATTCTCCCCCCAACGACTCCCCCCATAGTCGGACGGACATTGCCCCCAACACATTTCAATGGCGAAATTGTTTTTTTTCCCCCCTGGCCGAAGTTAACCCCCCCCCTTCCTCCGTTCCGTCTTGGTCCAAGAAACGGGAACCCTTTGACGGCCCTGCTGGCTTTCCTTTTCCCCTCCTAGTGACAACGTTTTACTATCCGCCCCTTTTTTTCCTTCTTTGATGCAATTACCCTTCCCCCGCTCCGCGATTGGTCCTCTTAGCTGAACTTCCTTCTTCTAGGGGACCAACCTCCACTCCTTCGGCGTTCAGTCCCAACCCCACCCCCCCTCCCACTTGGTGGGGGTTCCTTTGTGCTTTTCCCTCCCATGGCTTTTTTTACCCATCTTTTTTTTTTCTCAACGAAACGCGTCCCCCCCTTTTTCTTGTGGCGTGAACTTTCCCAACCCTTTTTTCTTTTCCGATGTCTTTCTCCCTTTCTCCCCAAGTTTGATGTTTTTTCCTCGATGGATTGACCCCCTTCGATCATTGGGGCCCTTTTCGCTTTCGGTTGGCGCCCCTATCTGCCGTCCTCTTTTTTTCGTTGCTGGCGTCGGCCGTCGTCCGTTCTGTTACGAGTTTTCCCTCCCCCCCACGAGAGGGATTGGCCCCCCCGGGGTCCATTTTGGGGCCCTTTTTTTTCCTTTTTCGAATAGCACTTTCAGTTCCCCTGCGAAGCCTTTGTACGTTTTTTTTTTTTGTCGTTGCACACGCTGTCCCACTCCCTTTGAACCGGCCGGGGCTGCTTTCCTTTGCAGCCTGACACCAGACTTGTCCCCCTTCGCCCTTTTTTCCCCTTTGGTCGGGGACGGCATGTTCTCTTTTGATTCCTGTTTTTTTTCTGACGCTGACCCACCGATCCGCCGTGTGGTCACTTGAACCCTGCTGCGGACCCGTTTTTTTTTTGTTTTTATTTTTTGCTGGACCCCTGACTGGCGGTTCTTTCTTTTGGGGAACTCTTCCTTAAGGAAAGGCTTTGATTTTTTGGTGACTCTTCCTCCCTTGTCTGCGACAGTGCTTCCCAGTGGACACGTTTTTTCTGATTTCGCCGCCCTTCCCCCCCTGATGAGAAGGCGGCTTCACCTCCGTTCCCCCCCTCGTGGGCCTTTTTGCTTGTTCAACCGCCCACCGCACGTTTTTCTTGTAGGGTCATCGAATTTTTCCTGCGAGGGCCCTGGTGGTCGAGAGGTTCAGTCTCTTGGCTGTTGGGTCCGGGAGTTTCGGGTTTTTAGACTGGTGTTTTTTTTTTTGCTTTCGGCGGATCCACGGTTTAGCTTTTTGGACGGTAGGGACCTTCTTGTTTTAAGGCCCTTTTGCTGTGGGCGGCTTTCGAATCTTTTTCGGCTGGTGTCTTTTTCTGAGTGTTTTTTTTTCCGCCTTTTGAGCGTGTAGACCAACAAGGGCTTTTTCTGCCACTTGGAAATG
>Ga0179593_1625546_pt1 | contig 17595 bp, 21 predicted proteins | sample CZODoug2_1_08_16_FD_185931 | JGI IMG/M metagenome (GOLD analysis project Ga0179593, IMG submission 185931) | Vadose zone soil fungal communities from Angelo Coast Range Reserve, California, USA - CZODoug2_1_08_16fungal (PacBio error correction) | ecosystem: Environmental > Terrestrial > Soil >... | reverse complement strand
AGTAGTAGCCTTTTCTGCGGTTCTTCCTCATTTTTCCCCCTCCGGTCGAGTGCACGGTGCACGAAATGAGAATGTAAACCCCATTTTCTTCCTTTTTTCCCACGAAGTTTATGGTTCCCTTTCCTCCTTTTCCCCCTTTTTCCCTTTTCTTAACACATAATGTAGTTGACTCTGGCTCTTCCTTTTTCACATCTGTGGAATGGAATGGCAGCTGTGCCCTCATCTTTCAGAAGTTTTCCTTGTCCTGAACTTATTTTTTGTTGACATGAAGAAGCATGTTTTCCCCTTTTCCTTGTGACATAGGATGAATGTTGTCGCCGCCTCGTGGTTCCTTCTCATGAAGCTGTGAAACCGGAGGCTTTTCATCACCGAAATTGACGCCGCGCCCTCTTCCCCCTTTCTCGTGGCATTCTCTCTCCCCTTTTGCGAAGGTAGAGCGCGGACTGTCTTGTTTCCTCCTCCCTTTTCCTACAAATGCCACGACACTGCCCAACCCCCTTCTTTTTTTTTTGGTCCAGTCGGCCGCGGACATAAACGCCTGTTCCGTACCTTTGGGTAGACGAATAAATCGGTGACCGCCCGTCCCCTTTTTTTTTGGGATTGAGTTCAGGGGAGATCTTTTCCTCACCGAACGTCGCATAGTCTTTGCTTCCTGCCCTTTCTTTCGAAGGAGCCAAGAGCAAAAACCGCGACCTCACCCCTTTTTTTTTCTCCCTGAATCCACGGCAGCGGCTGTGCCTTTCGGTCCCCTTTCCCCCCCGCCGTCGAGCCTCCCTTTTTTCCCCATATTAAGAACAAGAAAGGAGGCTTTCTGGCCACTTTTTTTTCAAAGATCAGCGGCTCGCGGGTGCCCTTTTTTTCTTCGCAGCAGGTTGGAGGTCTTGGCCCTTCCCTTCTGACGTCGACCCCTTCTCACGGTGGCGTAGTAGTAATAGTTGACCTCTGCCCTCTCCCTCCATAACGGATAAGCAGCGTCTATATTTTTTTCCGAAATACCCATAGTTGGTATCCTTACTCTCCTTTTTCCTTTTTTGGCGAGGATTCGGTCAGAAAAGGTAGATCAGTTATGCTCGTAGAAGGGGGACAGTTTCGGTTATTGCTTCCTCTGGGAGGTTCTTGTTGTATCTCCGCCGAGAAGGGTGAAAACTCTCCGGCAGAAGGAGAAAACCTGAGTCCTTTTGTTTCCCCCTCTTCCCTCATAGGTAGGACCCCCCCCCCCCCCTTGCTGCAAGTGAAGGTGGCCTGAAGAGTTGTGACCTTTTTTGCGAATAAATTGTGGTAAGCAGCTTCTATATTCTCCTTCCCTTGATTCTCTTTTTTTACCAAGTAGACAGTTTTTTTGTTCCCTTGATCAGGTATTGAATGATCATTTCTCCAGTCGGCCGCCCACCCCTTTTCTTCCCACCCGAACCACGCTCTTTTTTTTTTCGCTCCACACGGATTCCTCTCGTAATCGTGTCTTTTCGAATAGAAGCCCCCCCAGCTTCTGCAGTTGATTGCACGAATCATTATTTCAATAAACACAGATAGTTGGACGGCGTCCTGCAGGCTTCTCGATGGGCCGGCCTCTTACCGGAAATCACATCATGGGCCATTTCTTTTTTATGGTAAAAAGAGTAAGGTTCGCCTCGGGGCATTTTTTCGCTCCCGGAGAAATAAACGCTTTTCTTCCGCCGGAAGTAGGACAAAGAAAGAGGCCTCTCTTCCATGACATTGACGAAACCGAGGGGCTTTCTTTGATAAAATTTTCTTTTCCTCCTCATCCTTGGTTTTTTTTTTCCCCGACGCCCTCTGGTGGGGCTTTCTGTATACGAGACATCTTCGTGGCCTGACTTCCTTCTTTTTTCAGACTGGCGACGACGCGTTTGCTTTTCTTCCCCTTTTTCCTTCCCCCCGCGGCGGACCTGGACAGGGTTAACAGGCAAAAGGCTTCGGCCTCCCAACTTGGCCCATGCGTTTTCTTCGGGAGACAGTTGTCAAGCCCTCGACATGACCCCCGTCCCCCGAATTCTGTGTTGCTCCGGTGGTACCCATCATGATTTCCTTGCCAGAAAATGCAGAAAGCTGGCAGGCGGTGAGATTCGCCCTCCCCGATAGAGAGGGACTTTTGTGGAGTCGCCCTTTTTCTGCGGGTGGGGTTTTCCCTTGATGGGGTGGAGGAATTCTGCACCCCTTTCTTCTTTGCAAGTCCCCCTCCTGTGAGCAATGGATACTGTCCCCCCCAACAAAGGTCGCCTTGGTCCCCCCTTCCTTCTGATATCAACTGGTTTTCTCTCTGCAGCTGCTGACAAAAAAGGGATTCTCCCCCCCCGGAAACAACTCGTGAGGTCCCCCCCTCCTTTCCAAGGTGAATGGGCCAAGTTGCCTCCTCCTCAATGGAGCTCGTGTGTGGGCTCCGTTCTTTTTGTAAACCAGGATAGGAGGTGTTTCTGTTGGCCTTTTTCTTCCCCCGTCTAAGTTCCCAGCAATCAGAAAATGGCCCCGTCCTCCTTTTTTAAACGATAGGAACGGTTCTAACGACTCCGCTTCCTTTCTCATCGCTCCCAACGGACGGCTCCAACCTTCTTTCAACTGACGAAGATAACATCGACTCTGTCCTTTCCGCAGATACGGTCGGGCGTCCTTCCCATTAAGACGACTCCCTCCCGCGTGTCAGAAGGTCACCCTCGCGCCTCACAACCTGATGAGCACGAACTTTCTTCCCGATGACGCAGTATCTTCTTTTTTCATTTTGCAGACCGAAGAAGTGCTGTTCGGAAGCTGGGGTATCTTTCTCTCCTCCGGCGGGGGGGAGAATCGCGCTGTGCACTCTCCCTTTCCCCGTGACTTTGATGAGCGTGCGGCTTCGGTCCGTATTGATGTCTCTTTTCTTCCGTTCTGCAAAAAAGCGGCCTCGACCCTTCCCCCCGTACGATTCCCCCCCCATTTCCCTCGGTCTTGAGAGTACATTCGCCCCCCCCTTTTCCCAGCCATCAAGGGATGAGACTCGACGGGCCGGTTCTTTTTCTCGACTACACCATCCCAAGCCGAGCACATGTTTTTTTTCTTTGATGTCGAAGGCCCTCTTCTTACCGCCAATCTGTTGGACGTTTTCGTGGAGTGGTCTTCATTTTTTTTTTTCTTTTTCACACAGCCTTCCGCGCTCGACCTTTTCTCCCTTCTTGGACCCGCGCGATAGAAAGAAGTGCCACGTCTGTCCTTCTTCCCATTTATTGTGATGGGTGCTGTTCGTCACTTCTGGGGTTGATCTGCCATCTCTCTTTTTCTTGTCACAACATTATAGAGGGAAGCCTTGCCTCGGTTATCCTCCCTTCCGGCGTTAAAGGTCCACACCGTTCTTCCGGCCCCCCTTTCTCTCTATCCGCGGACTAGGCCAGCGGATGGCTTTTTCTCTCCCCCATGCCACAGGATTGACCGCGACCTTGGCACGTCCATTTCATTGGAAGGGGTTCAAGGAAATGAAGAAGGCGCCGGCCCTCCCCTTTTTTTTTTTCCCCCCTACATAGTGGTACCCTATTCTCCTGTCGGCACAGAAATAGACCGCGGGTGTACTGACCTTTTTTTTCAAGGTAGACTAAGAAGGACGAACTGTTTGTCTTGCTCCCTATTCTTCTACCAGGCCCCTTCCTTTCCCCCCCGGACAAGGTTTTCGAGAAACCTGAGAAAAGGAGGGCTATGTCCTCCCTTCCCAAGGAGTCGTGGACCTCTTTTTCTCCGGAGGCGGTCAGGACATAAACACTACTCCTTTTCCCCCCACAAAAAAAAACCCAAAAAAAAACCCACCCACAAATAAAGGGGGGGGGGCGTGAATCACTCCCGCCCTTTTTCTGCCTTCACTTGCTTACAACTTTTTAAGCCTCCTTTCTGATCTCTCCCATATGGCGTCTTCACTATTACCACGCACCGATATCCCACAGTCTACCAAAAAAAACAAAAAAAACCCTTGTCGTGTGGGGGGGGGGGGAGGGGGGGGGGGGGCGGGGAAAAACCAACCACACAAAACCCCCCCACCCCCCCCCCCAAAAACACCGCAAAAAACCAAACCACACCCAAACCCAACCCCCCCGCCGCACCACACCCCCACAACCACCAACACAAAAAAAAAAAAAAAAACCCCCACCACACCATCCCACCCCCCCACCCCCAAAAAACCACAAAAAAAAAAACAAACACAAACAAAACACCCCCCCCACCACACCCCCCCCCCCCCCCCACAAAAATACCCACCCCCCCACTCCCACACACCCACCCCGGGGTTGGGGGGGGGGGGGGGGGGTGGGGAGGGGGGGGTGGGGGGTGGGGGGGGGGGGGGGGGGGGGGGGGGGGGGGTGGGGGGGGGGGGGGGGGGGGGGGGGGGGTTGGGTGTTTTTTATCGGGTGGGGGGGGGGGGGGGGGGGGGGGGGGGGGGGGGGGGGGGACAACCCCCCCCCCACACCCAACACAAACCCCACAACACCACGACCCCCCCCCCACAACACCAGCAAAAAAAAAAAAAAAAAAGACAACCGGTGCGTGGCGGGCTGAGGTGGGGAGGGGGGGGGTCTTTTCGGTGATTTTTCGGGGGGGGGTTGGTTTCTTTTTGTCGTGCGGGTTTTTTTGGGGGGGTGGTTGAGGTGGGGGGGGGGTTTGGGCGGGGGGTTGTGGTTTCGGGGTGGTTGGGGGTGGGGGTTTTTCGTTTTTTTTTTTCTTTAAACCCCTTTGCCGGCCCACGGATCCTTGCTTTCAAACGCCGGTCGAACAAAGCGTTTCCGTGTTTGTCCCCCTTCTCATCCAGAAGACGGATTTACAAAGTGGGTACTTTTTTTTACCTCTTGGGGATCCTGGGCAATTTTGCTTTTCCCTCTCACCGTGAACGAGTACGCTCCGGGTTTCTCCTTTTTCTGGGGACCAGAAGGGGGCACGTGGTGTCCTCCTCCCCCCAAAGAGACGATCTCTTTAACTTTCTCTCCCAGGAAACGATAGAAACAGAAACATGTCGTCGACCTCCGGAGTTCTTTCCTTCCCCTCCGCATCTGATAAAGTGATATGTACGCCCCTTCCCTTTCCCCTCTCCGTGTTGTTGTTGTTTATACGTCTCTCTTTTTTTATGGAAGGGAAGAGTCACCTCGGCCTTCTGTCTCCCCCTTCCCATTTCCCTAGAGGTTTTGGGTGCGTCCGGATGCTACGTACTTTTTTTTTTTCTTCCCGGAGCGTCGTTGAAAGAATGTTGAGCTGACCTTGGCCCCTTTCCCCCTTTCTTTTTAACTGTGATGATGGAGTCAAACCCGCTTCGCCCCATTCCATTTCCCCTAACCTAGTTTAGCTACTGTTCTTGGTATGGATGGAAATTAATCTATGTTGGTTTTTTTACCCTCCTTCGGACCGAGTGATGAAGAGCAGCCGAATCCGTTTCCCTGCACCTGCCTTTACACCCTGTTTTTTTTTGACGACGAAGTAGGGGTTGTGACTTCTCCCCTCCCCTTGGGAGTCGTAGGGGTAAAGAAGGGGCCGCCCCTTTTTTTAAATAGGCTTCATTCCCTCTTTTTAGTGCCTGTGCGTCGATAAAGTAGTAGAGCCGACCACCCTTTCTTCCTTTCTTTTTCCTAGAATCAGAAGGTAAGTAAAGGCAGCTGTCTAGTCCTTTTTTCTGAAAGTATTGCCGGCATCGTTGTCCCCCTCTTTCTTTTTTCCGACCGTTTCGGAAAGGCGGCCTGCTTCAGTTCCTTAACCCTCTCTGGCGATGCCGTGCCAGTGCGACGGTCACATCCTGTCTTTCCCTTTTTTTCCTATGTTCACGTCAGCTCTTTCTTTGATCTCCTGCCGGAAACTGAATTGCCTTACTCCCTTTTGGAGATGTCTGTCTCCCCCCTTTCCCTTTGTCACAGGATAATTCTTCGACTTCGAGCATGACAGCTTGCTGTACCCTGTGAAGACAGACCCCCCCTCCTTTGAGATTCCTTTCTCAGCCGTGTGCCCTTCTTTTCCTTCTCCATCTGTATGAGAGTCTCTGTCGCTTACTTGTATTCTTTTTCCCTTCAAAGAAAACGGCCAACAGATTGGCGGTTCCCAGTTTTCGTCTTTTTCCCCCTTTCCATCAAACCTTACCTGTGACGTGAACCCCTTTTTGACGAATTACATCGGTGACAGACCTTCCGTTCGAGCTCATCTTTTGAGATATGGTAGAAGTGTAAGCGCCAACTACTTCTGTACCCCTCTTTCCTTCCTACGGGAAATGGCATCCGTTGCTTTGAAGCCTTTTCAAGAAATAAGCACGACCGCAAATAGGCAGCGGCGAGACGTGAGTCTTTTTACCGAGTAGAGAAAAGATTGAGAGCCTCTTCCCACCATCTTCTTCCTCCCTTCGTTGTATTTTTTTTTTCTTTTTTTTTTTTTTTTTTTCCCCTTTTCCGCTGCTCGAGGGGAAAGCTGCCCCCTTTCCCCACCGCCCCCCCCTCCGTCGAAGCATGGGGTCTTGTCTTCCCATTTCCTTTCACCGATTCGTTCAAAACGGTGCTTTTCCTTTATCGAGGAAAGACGGATCCTTTCCCCCGGAACAGCAGTCGATTTTCTCCTTTCCTCTTTTCATCCTGACGTGAGCGGATCGGAGAGTGCTCTTTCCGGGTATCCCCCCTTTCTCCGAGGAGTAGAAGGTTTGCCAGTGTTCTTTCTTTCAAGTAGGAGAAGGGGCATTTTATCCCTCTTTCCCCGCGAGCCGGGGGACACCGATGGTTAGAGAAGACCTTCCTCCTCTTCTACAATTACAACCCCAACAAAACCCTCTGTGAAAAACCCCCATTTTTTAACCTTCACAAAAAAACTACTTTCCTTTTTTAATTGTACCCTTTGATACCAGAGGTAGTCGCCTTTCTTCTCCGTGACGGGAATGCCGAGTTTTTTTCTTCTCTTTTTTTTTTTTTTTTTTTTTTTTTTTTTTTTTTTTTTTTTTTTTTTTTTTTTTTTTTTTCCTTTTGCGAAAAACATTGTTGGTTCAAGCGCTGCGATCTTTCTTTTTTTATCTGTCGGTGTGGACGTTTTTTGGGGTAGTCGTGACCACTGTTCCCCTTTTTTTCCTAGGCCAATTGACAGTATTGAATTGACCTTGTCGTGCAGAACGGCCCCCCCCTAAGTTACTGGCTTTTTCCACCTCCTCTTTTTGTGCTCCAAACAGGCTTTTTTTTTTTTTTTTTCCCCCCCCCTTTTGATGTGGCGGAATGCGACGCTACGTGCCTTCCCGCTTTGCTCCCCTTTCCCAATTTCAGGTCCCAACATTGCTACCCCCTTTTTTCCTTTGCATGGAAGGAGGTTCAATGTAGATGGGCTTCTTCAATAAAAAGATGGGCCAGTGCGGCCACCCCCTTTTTTGCCTTGTAACCCTTTCCTTCTCCGCGTCGGGCAGGTCTTTTTTCGCGACGAAAACCCTCAAGCCTTCCCCGGTTCTTTTCCTGAAACACAGCCGGAACGTCTTTTTTTTTCGACAGAAGATTTAAGAACAGACATTGCCTTCCTGTGGGTTTATGATACAAGCAGATAGAGGTTCCTCCCTCGTGGTGTTGTTTCTTCTCTTTATAACCGGACTAGGTGTCTATTTTAAAGATGAGTATACGAAGACCTTTCGGTTTCTTTCTCCTCCTGATGGATGCAAGGAAGCTGTCCTTCCTCTTTTTTTAGTCCTTCAAGCGCAAACTGACCTTCCCCTTTATCAGGGTTAAAAGGAAAACAGGCTTTTCTTTTTCGGTGTGATTTCAGGAAGGACGTTTTTTTCCTTTTCCAGAGACCCCCTGAAACGCATGCCTTCCTTTTTTTTGATTTCGCAAGGTTGGGACCTCCGGATTTTTCTGACGAAGATGGCAGGCGTTTAGAGTTCCTTCCGACACCTACGATTCCCCTGGGGATGGGCGCTACCCCTTTTTTTTTTGCGGGTGGACAGAGAAAGGTAAAGGAGTGGGATTTTTTTTCCCCCGACCCCCCATGATCAAGCAATCCTCTTTCACAAAAACAAAGGTCGACGTGTTTTTCACAAAGACTCCACGATAAAACTGGGGGTCCCCTTTTTTCTCTCAGCTGCTGCCCCCCCCCCGGAAAAAACGGGCACCAATTCTTTTCTCACTGGCAGCAAGGTGAAGGAGGAAAATTCGGAATACCCCTTTTTCAACATGCTTTCCCCCCCCCCTTCTATAGTAGAGGAAAAGCACCCCTTCTTTCGGAGAGGTGGAGGCTGGAAGGTTACTACACTGGATAACTGGACTGGAAGGCATCCACTCCCCTTCGATAGAGAAGAGGACCTAAACTTCTACTCAGCGAAAGGAAATTAGAAGATTTCCTCACTTTCCTTCCCCGCCGATAAGCCGTTGCTTTCAACTGACTTGACTTTCCCCCCTTTCTTTGATTTCCGAAGATAATTTTCTTTCCCTTTTATAAGAAGGAAAGCCACCTTTTTACCCTTCGAGTGTAGACGGTACAACCCTCTCCCCCCCTTTTTACCCTCCAAACATGATGAGAGAAGAACTGTTTGGCGTCCTCCGTCTACGGGCTGATGAAAGAACATTTCATACCTCCCTCTTTTGAATCATTTTGTGTGATCCTGTCGCTCCATTCTTTTCTTTGAGAAATAGACGCGAGTGAAACCGCCTGACCTTCTCTTTTCCTTCTCTTAGGGTTATTTTATTGGTGTTGTAGCCATGATTCCTTCGTGCCCTTTTTTCCGGAATAAAAGACTATGCTCCGTTCGCGTCAGGAGCCCATCTCCTCCCTTTTCACAGCCATCCAGGGATTACGGCTCTACTTGCCTTTTAATACTTTTTCCTTACGCCCAACCTCCTCCCTTCGGTTCACTCATGATGGTACGATTCCCTCTCTAAGAAAATCTGTTGGCAGTTTTTTCGTTTCTTTTCGTATTTTTCCTTTCTTTCCTATAAGGCGGCGACCCCTTTACCCGCGGATAGAGCCGCCGTGCACTGCTTATTCCATTTTCCCTTTCTGGTGATGGGTGATGTAGGCACCGCCTGCCTTCCCTCCAGTGTCCTTCCCGACTTTTCTTCCCCCCCACATTATCCGAGTCAGAATTGAAGATTTTTTTATCCCCCTCTCTTTCAAGGTCCAAAAATGGATGCGCGCTTGCCCCCCCCCCTTCTCTAGATAGGTGTAGCCGGGGCCAGCGGTTTTTCCCCTTCATGGATGGAACGAAGAACTGGCACGGCATCTCCCTCTTCCCCTTTTGTTCGGACTTACTATGCCCTTCTCCGGACTTTAAGTTTCACCTCGACTTTCTTTTTCCCTTCCTTTTTCATTTAGAATGTCGGGAACAGAAAATCGACCGCGGCCTTCCTTCCCCCTCCAGGTCTTAGAATAAGAAGACGAACTGGCCTGGTGGTAGTCTAGAAGCCTTTCCTTCTTTTCGGAAGGTTTTAGAGAAAATGAGACAATGCGGTGCATTCAGCTCTCTTTTCCTCCCCGAATCAGATAGGAGATCGAAGCGGCTACCTTCCCTTTCTTCGTCAAAGTCCTTTGGTTCCACCGATCCTCCGGTTGTCTTTCCCCCTTTTCCCCCGTATGAGATGAGAGTCATCAATACGGTTCCTGACCCCCCTTTTTTTTTCCACAAAACAAACTAGAGAAGGTCATCCAGCCCCTCCCCTTTCCTTGTAATTTCATGGCGAATCGGTGCTCCTTTTTTTTTTTTAGCGGTGGACGCAATAATAAAGTGAACGAGTTACCGTCTCTTTTGTTGCATCCTTCCCTTCGGGAACGCCGGCGCCTATCTTCCGTTCACCTCCCCTTTCCGCACCCAGGAAAAAAGATAGACACCGCCACATTGTAGCTCCTCTTCTTTTTCTCCGTTGATAGAAGAAAATGACAGTCCCTATTTCTTCTTCTCTTTCCCCTTTTTTGAGAGCTATCGGCCGGTCCTTTTGGGCTTCCTTCCTTATTGGAAGGCCGAGTCCCTCCTTCTTTTCTTCTCCCCCCCCGTGATGGGTGCGTACAGATGCTCTTTTTTTTTTCCGTTCTCCCTCTCTAGAGTCGTGACCCTTTCCCTCCCGAGGAAGATTACGGGAGAGACTCGTTCACGTTGATGATGGCTGTCCCCCCTTTCTTTTTTTCGACTGAGAGGTTAAAAAGGGGTTATCCTTCTTTTCTTTCTCCTTCTCTGTTTTGGGTAAAAAACCCCCCCCCCCCTCTCTTGGACACCGGCGATTGATGAAGAGCCTCTAATCACGTTTTTTCCTAAAAAAAATGAGGATAGGTGGGCACCCCTCGGTTTACTACCTCTTTTGTATGTGACGTCGCTCCTTTTTTTCTTCGGAGGTCACGCAGGGGAAGAAGGGTGACATTGCTTTCATTCCCTCACCTGTGTCAGGGTTAGTTGCAGGTGAAGGTAGATACAGATTCTCTGATCCTCCCCCCCCCTTTTTTTGTCAGAACTTAGCGGGGATCCTCTATTCCCCTTCCGCGGTCAGAGTGCTTTGCTACCCTCTTTTGCCGGCATCGGGTACCACTAATTTTCTTATTTTCCCCCCTTTTGCAAGGTTGCATGAGTCAGGTTCCTTCTTACGGAATGGAGATGCCTTTCATTTCTTTTCTTTCAGCTGTGAACCGAGAGAGGCACTCTCCCCTCCTTATCTTCTTTTCTTACGAACATTTGTGGCCCTCACCTCCCTCGAGTTCCCTCTTTCTGACATCGGATAATGGGGGAAGACGAGTCCTCTTTTGTCTCCCCTTCCCCCGGAGGTTTTCCCCTCAACCATAAAAGTAAATTTTTCCGCCCCCCTGTGGCAAGCGGCGATATACGAGGTTTCCTTCCCCCTCTTTCCTTTTTTCCCCTTGGTGAATAAAATGAAAAAAGTGAAGACACATTCCCACTTAAACCTTCCCCCTTTCCGGTAAGCTAGTTTGTTGTCCATTTCTTTTTTTCCGTTGAAAACTGGTTGAGGGCGGCTGGCTTCTTTTTTTTTCTTTTCCGTAACGGCCGTCGAGCGAAGGAAATGGATGGCGTTCTTTTTCTTAGCCTGTAGCGAACTACTTCTTCCTCCCGTTGCAGGTCGGCGCAGGCTTGACGAATGATCCAGCTGACACCCCTTTTTTTTCCTTCCATCATCGGAAGGGAGAGAAGGTACGCGGTGTCACCTCTCTCTTTCTTTTTGAGAACGTTGAGCAGACTATCACCCATCCGGTCTGACAATGGCGCGGAAGAAGCCCCTTCTTCTTGACCGAAAAAGGTTTCGTCGCATCTGTTTTTTTCTTTCCCAAATTTCGCGAGGGTTCCCTTTTTTCACCGGTGCTTCGTAGTAATAGGTTATCCGCTGCCTACTTCTCCCGAAGAGGAGATGTGAGAGTAGTCAGTTTACGCACCCTCTTCTTTTTTTTTTTTTATGATAGGCGTATTTTCTTTTTTTCCCTTTCGATCCGTGAAGAGGATTCTCCTGTTGTCCATTTTTTTTTCGGGGAAGGTGTAGTAACGTCCAGCCCCTTCCCCCTTCAACTTGCGTTCGCGTCCGACCTTTCCTTTTTCTCCTGTGAGGCCTAGGTCGTAGGAATTGGAAGCCTCACCTTCTTCTTTTCTTCGTGTTCAGGTTGCGAATCCCTTTTTTTTCCTGAACTTGACCCTGCTCCTGCCCTTCCCTTTTTGACAAAGGTAGACAGTGGTTTTGTTTGGCCTATGCCTTCCCTCCCTTTAGTGCAGAAGGCCACACCCATCCTTGGCCCCTTCTTTTTTTCCCCTAAACCCGCTCTGCATGCGTTTCTTCCCTCCTCCTGTCGGATCGGGATGGTGGAGAATGCTACTCTTCCTCCTTTTCCATCCATGATGTAAAAAACCCCCCCCCCCCCCCCCCCCCCCCCCCCCCCCCCCCCCTCTCGTTGGACGGAGTCCTGCGTCTTTTTTTTTATGGGAAAAAGTCCTTTCCTTCCCTTTTTCCAGTGGCCCTTCCCTCCCTTCTTCTTCCCAGGTCGAGAGGGGAAGGTCGTGGAGCTGCCGCCCTTCACTTTTTCGTTCAAGATTATGCCAGCCCTCTTTTAATTCGCCCCCTCTTTAAAGGCATATTTAATAACCTCCCTTTTTCTGGAGGGAGGTGATCAATCTCTCTTTCCTCTTGTTGTTTTGGAGCTATTTTTTCCCCCCGGTGGAGTACAATGTCTGTTTTCCTCTTTTTTCGGCGGGCCGATTTCCTTTCTTTCATTTAAGCTTCCTTTCGTGAGTTTCGTTCGGCAGAGAAAGAAATCTGAGAAATGCGAAAGGGTTTACCATTTCCAATCGTTGATTTCCCTTCGGCCATGAGGTGATTTCCTTTACGACCTTTCCCTGGAACACAGGAGGACGCAGTTCCCACTCTCCCCCCTTTTGATTCTGCAGGTTGGGACCATTCCTTCTTCCCCCTTTTAGGCGTGGTAGAGTCGAATTTCTCCCCCCTTATGAAGCTGGTGGATTCCCCTCCGAGAATGGAAAGAGTGGTGCGGGTGGACCCGAGCCATTTACCTTTGTGGGAGGAATTCTTGCCCTTCCTTTTTTTCCCCCGCCCTATCCCCAAAAAAAAACCCACGTTCCCTCCTTTTTCCTTCCCCAGATATAAAAGGGCTGGCCTTTCCTCTCTTCTCGAAACCCAGTTATTTCTCCCAATGGCAAACAAATAGGCAGGCCACTTTTCCCCTTTCCTTGCGGAAAAGGAAGACGCCCTCTTCTCCCTTTCAAGGTCTCAGTGGGCTTTCCCTTTTGACCCTCCCCCCCTTCCCTTTGGAGTGATGGCAGGTGAATACCCCCTTCCTTTTTTCCTTTTCTTTCCCAATCCGACCCTGGGCCCCCCCCTTTCTTACACGGACTCTCCCTTTTTTTTTCCCTTCCCTATAGAAGTCTAAAGGAAGGATCCACCTATCCTGTCTTCCCTTTTCCGCTGAAAAGACGCTGCTGGTCTTGTTGATTTCTTCGCCGAGGTCACATATTACGAAGACTCCCTTTTCCCCCTTCCTTTCTCCGGGTAAAACTACGCGAAACTGTCCTCACCTTTCTTTGACGCTTTACGAACTGGGTGCGGGCCCCTCTCTCCCTTTCCCTCCCAAAATTGGAAGAACGACGCCGGCTGTTTCGTGAATCTTTTTTTCTTTTTCGAAGGCGGGGGCGACATCTGCTCCTTGTTCCCCCTTTTTTTCGCGATGATTGCGGTAGGACGTATTTCTTTCTCTGGTGTTTTTTTTTTTTCCTCCTTTCCTTCCGGACCAACCTGCCCGTCTTCCCCTTTCTTAAAAGGGACAAGATTCTCCCTGTCCCCCCCCCTTTTTTCCCCTTGACGGAAGGAGGTAAAACTATTATTCTTCTCCTCCCCCCCTCCCTTTTCAAAGTTCACTTCCCATTCTTTTTCCCACCGCCGACGAAGCTGACCGCCCCCCATTCTTATTTTTTTTTTCTTCAAATGGTGCAGGTGATGAAAAAAGATGCTCCTTCCCTCCTCCTCCCCTTTCCCCCCCCCGTTGACTGTCTCTCCTCCTTTTTTTCTTCCGGCGTCAATTTTATGGTGAGGGTGCTTCTCCCCCCCCCCCCCCTCTTTCTTCTTTTAGAAGTAGAAAACCTCGCCTTTCTTCCTCCCCCCTCTTTCAGCCTTTCCCTGGTGATCCTCTTTTTTTCCAAGTAAAACCTTGCTTACCTTCCCCTTTTTTCTTTTTTCCTTTCCGAGGATGAGGGAAAAGCTGTCCACCACTTCCTCCCCCTCTACAATCACCCTTTTCTCCCCATCGCCCCTCTTGGTCCGAAATGCCGGTCAGCCGCCTTTTCTTTTTCTCTTCACCTAAGAATTCTGGTAACAGATGTCCTTCACCTCCTTTCTTGCAACGCCCGACCGCGGCCTGTACGGTCCCTCTTTTTTTTCTCAAAGTCTCGAATAAGAGAAGAATTGTTGTTTCTTTCCCTCCTCTCCCCCCCTCACACGGACCAGGTTTTCAGAGAAAATGCGCATTCTTCTTCCTCCCTCTTTTTTCCCCCCGGATTTGCCCGGTCCCCTCGGAGAGACGGAGGAGACGTCCCCCTTCCCCCACTTTCTTTCTTTCCCCCCTTCCCCTCCGGTGGTGGATTAAGTGACTTCCCACTTTTTTTCCGCGAGTCCTTTACACCCTCTCTCCTGTTTTTTCCCCCCCCATCGATGAAGGTCATTCCCTCCCCCCCCTCCTTTTCCTGAGAAGGCGAATCCTTTTCTCTCTCTCGGTTTTTTGACTCCCCCTCATCCCCCTTCCCTCCGCGCCGGAGGGCAAGCGGAGGGCACTGTTCCTTCCCCTTTCCCTTTCTCTTAGGTAAACGTAGGAAGAATTTTTATCTTTTCCCCTTCCCTTTTCTCGAGTGAAGATGAATGAAAAGACTACTTCTCATTTTATCTCCTTTTCCCGATATTTTAATAATAATAAGTTGTGTTTTTTCTCTATTCTGGCTTCTTTTTTTTTTCTAAGTCTGCTTGTCATTCCCCTCTTTTTCCCCTGTGGGTGTAGAGCGGTGCATGGGTGAGTACCGATTCGTACCCTCCTTCTCCCCTTCCTCTCGGAGAGTCGTTGAACGCATTCTTTCTCTTTTCCTTTTTCCTCCTTTTGCCGAGTCTACTAGGTGCGACTCGTCCCTTTTTTTCTTTTTTTTCACCGATTGCCGAGAGGTCCACGTTTTATTTCTTTTTTCCCGATGGTTGGGTAACCGCCCCCCTTACCTCTTTTTCCCTTGATTTTATGCGCAGCCTCCCCCCCCTTTTCACCAACTAGGATATGTTTGAACCTTCCTTCCTTTCTGTGAAGTAGGAAGCATTCTCTCCTGTTATCCTTTTTTTAGTGTGACGGTCTTTTCCTACGCCTTTCCCTTTTCCCTGACGGTGACAGTACGATAAAGTCGTCTCTCCCGTACCCCCCCCTTTTTTCTCCTTTTAGCGGGGATAATAGATGACAGCGTTCTTACATGCCTCTTTCCTCAAGCCCTGCTATGAAACCCATTCTTTTTTTCTCCCTGCGTAGGGAACTTGCAGAAGTTCGTCACTTCCCCTGCGTAAGGTAAGGAAAAACCTTTTCTTTTCTTCTCTTTTTTTTCCCCCCCTTGAACGGCGCTGTTCACCTCCTTTCTTTCCTTTGCCCGCAACGATTGAAATTCTTCCTCCTTCTCCTTCGTCCGTAAAGAAAAGGTGGGACCTTTCCTCCCCTCTTCTCTCAAAAGCTAAGGCTGCCCATTCGTCCTTGGTTGCGACTTAGAGCAGGACGATGCTACCCCTCTTCCCTCAAAATGAAAAAGACCTTTTTTCCTTCAGGTACTCATCTTCTGGGGAAATCGGTCACTTTCCTTTCTTCCCCCCTACCACCCACCCCCCCTTCCTTATAGGGGTTTAATACTGAAAAGTGACGCACCTGCCAATACCCCCCTTCCCTTTTTCTCCCTCTTCGGCGGTTGTAAGTAGGAACCCTCGGTACTTTGCGTGTAACCTTTTTTCCTTTCTTTTCCTAAGAAATCAGGTGGAACGCCTTCCTTCTCTTCCCTTCCCTTTTCTTTTTTTTCTCAGTGTACGAGAAAGATTCTCATCTCTTTCTCTCCTCAGTGTCTTCCTCCCCCTTGGTACAAGCGAAAAAAAACGCTCCCTCTCCCCCCTTCAGAAGGCGAGCACGTAGGCGTTCCCCCTCTTCTTTTCTAGCACTCCGCGCTCCGATACCCCCCTTCCCCCGCAAGGGAGAGGTATGAAAAGGGCGGTCAGCATCCCCTTTTTCTTTCGCCAACAAGTTAGTAGAGACATCATTTTTCTCCCAGTCTATTTTTGACTTTTCCCCTCCCCTCTCTTCCCTGTGATCAGGGCACCGACGGATCGGCGGCCCCTCCCCTTCTTTCTCGTAGACAGTTGAAGAACTAACGGATCTTTTTATCTTCCCTTTTTTTGATGCGGGCGCTCTCTTCTCCCTTTTCCGCAGGAGTCGAAGGTGGCCATTTCCTTCTTTTTTTTTTTTTTAGGAAAAGGAAAGAAAGACACTCCTCCTCTTTCCCTATTATTAGCGCCTCCTTCTTTCTCCCTTGGAAAAAAGCACGTGAGAATAGGTCGTCGGCCTTTTCCTTTTTCTGTCTCCCGAGTGTTGAAGGTGTTGAAGGTTTCGAATCCCTTTTCTTTTCCTTCATACGGTCCTTCTTCTTCTTCCCAGTAGAAAGTGGTTATTTTTTTTGCTCCCCCTTTTCTTGAATTGATATGGTCTTTCCTAATCCTCCCCCCCACTGGATATTTAACCGCACCTCTTTTTCTCCCTTTTCTTCCTCGAGGATAGGGCTTTTTTGCTACTCCCCTTTCCCCCTTCTGAAGTTGAATGAACGCCCCCCTCTTTTTCCCTCCCCACCAAATTTTACGGCTCCTTCATTCCCTCTTTCGGAAAAAGTATTCCCTTAAACCCCTTCTTCCATAAAAGATGTTGAATGGTAACCCCTCTTCCTTTCTTCCTTCGTAGTTTAGTCCTTACTTAATGAGGTAAGTACAGCTTTCTTTTGCCCATCCCCCTTTAAAGTAGGACAACTAACTCCTTTCTCTCTTTTAACACGACCTCCCGAGGGCGAGGTGCTCCCTTCTTTCTTTCTTTCTATATATTTGAAGGTAAAAGAAGACCTTCTTTTTTCCCTCTGTACTTCCAGATCTCTTACTCTTTTCTCCTAATTGAAGGGTGGCTTTCTTTTTTTTTCTTCATGAGTGGAGTTTAGTCTTCCAGAACTCCCCGCGGCCCCTTCCTTTCTTCGGGACAAAAGGAGTTTCTTCCCCACCTCCCCTTCCTTTCAGTTTTCTTTTTCTTTTCTTCTTCCCCATCACCTGACTCTTTCCCCTTTTTCTCCCGGTGGTATTTAGCCCCGTTTTGTCCCCTTCCCTTTTCCCCACTGAAGAAGATGGAAGGAGGTTTTTATTTCTCCCCCCTTCGAGTGAGGCCGTTTTTCCTCTCCGACGGCATGAAGGAGTCTCTTTTCCTTCCTTTCCTTAATGGGATGGGTGGGAGGCCTTTCCTTCCCTCCCCCCTCAGGCCGGTGAGCCCTTGTCCTCTTCCCCCACACGGTAGGAAGTGGTCCAACCTCCTTCCTCTATAAACGGTCGTTTCTGTATAGCTGCTCCCCCAACACGGTTCTTTCCTCAAAAAAAAAACCTTCCCCCCCTGGGAAAAAGTAAAGGGCTCCCCATTTTCCTTTCAAGTGACGTACCGCCCCTCATTCTCCCTCCCCTATGATAGGTGGGCTGAAGGTTCCTTTCTCATTTTTTTGTAAAAAGGGATAGGAATTTTTTTCCTTCCTTTCCGGCCCCCCTTTCTCTTCTAGCATAAGGACATGGCACCCCCTTCGACCTCCCTTTTCCCAGAGGATGAACTTATTCACTTTCGCGAACTACATCGCCTCTTTTCCCTTTCTTGATGTGCGTCAACTTAAGAAGATAAAATCTACTTTTTTTTCGGACTCATCCCTCCTTATCAAATATTAGACTCCTCCCCCCTTTTTTCCCTCACGAGTTTGTAGACGGTCCCCCCCCTTTCTCTCCTTCCAAAATCCCCCCTTCGCGACGAAATGGGAGGGAAAACTCTATCCTCTTCCCCCCCTTTTTCTCTCTTCCCAGAAAAATTGGAAAAACGCCTCGTTCTTTCTTTGCGATCCTCTTTCCTCCTTTT
>Ga0179593_1551985_pt1 | contig 17595 bp, 17 predicted proteins | sample CZODoug2_1_08_16_FD_185931 | JGI IMG/M metagenome (GOLD analysis project Ga0179593, IMG submission 185931) | Vadose zone soil fungal communities from Angelo Coast Range Reserve, California, USA - CZODoug2_1_08_16fungal (PacBio error correction) | ecosystem: Environmental > Terrestrial > Soil >... | reverse complement strand
TCCTTTCGGATGCTCTTGAGTAGGTCGCGATCTTTTTTAGATCTCTCACTTCCCGAGTGAGGAAATCTTAATTGTTACAGCGTGGGTAGAAGCGCGGTCTCCCCTCGTACCTGCAGTCCTCCTACTTTCCCCCCGAAGCTTCCACGTCTCCGAGATTTGATGCACGTTAAAGGTCTTCCTTGTTCCGACCCCCTTATCACCTCTTTCCTTATCAAGGCCATTCGCCCTCTATAAACGTGATACGGATTCCGTCCTAGATTTATGAAACTGAAAGGCGGGGCCCCCCCCCCACAGTGTTCTTCATTGACGTCCCTTCCAGGCTCCCTTGCATAAATTCAAAAAAATTCGGTGGACATGGGAGACGATTTTCAAAGTTCCCCTTCTCGTAAACCTTTACTACTCAGGTCCCGACGTGACTGACCTCAGAAGAAAGGAGGCGCATGCTCCTTAGTCCTCCCTTTCCCTAGTTTAGAAGGGGGGAAACACCTGGTCATTTCCTTCCGAAACACACTGGCCTGATCCTCGGCCCGGAAGATTCCCCAGGTGTTCCCATTAGGTCTCATACCCCTTTTTCCCCTTTGGAAGGTTCCGATGGTTTTCTCTAAAAATGAGAGACATCGAAGCAGGTGCGGTTTCACCCCCCTTTGTTTATAAACGTTCCTATGATGCGTCTCGGTTTCACGTTCTGCAGGATGAGGACCCATTCAGGTTCCCTTGCTCTTTTCAGACGGTTTAGGCGGTACACCCGGCGTACGAAGTGTACTCTTGGAAGCCCCATATTCACAAGAACTTTTTCTGTTTCTTCCGGCTTTTTTTCTTGATTCAGATCGAATCCGGGGACTATCGCCTGGCTTTAGTTAGTAAGGCTCCAGTCTCTCTTAGTGAGTTATGTTGGCGTCTGTAGTTGCCAGACTTCAACGAGCCCGAGTTCTTCAGATTTGCGTAGGAGAAGCCTTTGTTTTTGCTTTCCGGTTTTACCTCTGTTCCCCCTCGTTGTGCCTTTCCTCAACAGACCCATGTTGAAGTCTGGTAGAGGTTTTTTTTCCGCAACCCCCGACGACGAGAGTGGATTAGTGGTAGTTATTCTGTCTTTCCAAATTGTCTCCTCCAGGTCCCTGTTTGAGTCCTACCCCCTTCAAGCCCCCCCTCTGTTCCCTATTTGTCCCAGTCCTTTTGCCGCTATTTCTTCTTCCTACCCCCCCATGTTCACTTGCTTACGTGACTGCTCCTTCCCTGTGTCTCACCTCCCTCCAACAGGTGGTCTGCACGTAACTTTCTCCTGGATTCCTATTCCACTTTTCGGTCTGCGGAGCGAGCATCCGTGACTTATGCGGTATCGTTCGGTGCCCTCCCATGTCACTCCTTTTTTTTTGCCACCATGATTTAACAGATCAGGGAAGTGTCGGTAAGCCTCTACTCTGAAGTAGGACTGGGATTTTTTTTTTTCCCTTTTCTTCTCCCCTCCCTTTTCCTTGGTCCCATCCCAGACATCTGGGGTAACAAGGAAGGTACAGCAAAGCAGGTATTGTTTCCCCGAGATGTGCTCTTCTACGGTCTCTCTTTGGACCTTGCCTTTTTGTAAACCCTTCTTCTTAGTCAAACAAGGACCCGTACAATTGCATCGAGTGTGGGATGCCGCACTCCCCATGGACCCGCACTCTTCTACTTCCCCTCTCAAAGGTGGTCTTTTTTCCGGAATTAACCTACCCCAATGATCCCTGTGTTGAATGCCGCCGCAGACTTTTCCCCCTCGAAGTTAGCTCCCCTACACCTTTCTTTGACACCTTGGTTCCCCCTGGTCTCCCTCAATGTCGGTGATAGGTCGCTCAGTTAAAAGTAAAAACGGGTGTATCTCTGTTTTAATAATTCCCTTGGTGATTATACCCGGGTTACTTTCCCCCCCCGACCCCTCTTCCCTCCCCCAACTGACCCCTCTTTTTGGCTCAAGAATTCGCAGGGTATGCCCTCTTTAGTGAACCTTTCTACCCCCTTTTTCCTTCACTAATGGAGGCCGCTTGACGGCGCAAATCGTCCACCGGCCATTTTCATCGCTATTTTAGATTCCTTTTCTTTTGCCTCTGTCCTTAGCCCGATGAACTGTAGTTCCTGTTTAAATCGGTTTCCTACTGACTTTAACTCCTTATCTCGCCTCGTCCCTTCATCTTTCTAGTCGGGAACCCCAACATATCCGGTTTCCCAATAACAGTTTTTGGGCGTTTTTTTATTTTTCCCTTCTTTCAACCCCCCCCCTTTATTTCAGTCAAGATTTGCCAATTTCTGCTTACAAACTCTGGACTTTACAGTCCCCCTCTTTTTTCCCATTTTCTCGGCCCTGGATTTCCGGCAGGACAAGTAGAATTTTGAAGTTGACTGTCCTGGTCTACCCCCTTTCCCCTTACGCATCTGGTCCTCTTCACAACTAGCTATCACAATAAAGTGCATCTTAAGGAGAACCTGAAGGAAGCCCTCTCTTCTTCCCTCAGAGTGTAGCGTATCATTTTCTTAAAGGAGACCGCAAATTGCTTAAAAAATTCGTTGTGCTTTCCAACCGAGATCTTCCCCCTTTGGCGGAATCATCTTGAAAAGCCGATTTCAGCTCAGAAAACTTAGATGAAGGTTCCCCCCCCCCCTTTGGACCCTTTGCTTTTTTTTCAATGTCTGTCCTGACACATTAAATCCCAATCAGGGCTAACACAACGAGAATAGTCGTATTTTTTGAACTCTTCCTTGCACTCTTTGCGTGATTCAGTTCAACCTCCGGCTTCCCATAAAAACAGTATGGTACATCCGATGTAAATCTAACAATCCCCCTTTGTTCTGCATAATTCTCGACTGGCCTCGGGACTGACCGTACGCGCTTTTGATTTCCCCAGCCCCGAACCTCCTTACTTCCCAAGTCCCGATTGTAAAGTTCCCTACCAAGCCCTTCCGGCTTCGGACCCCTACCCTCTTCTTCTCTTGTGACCTCTGGGCTTTTCCAACGTCCCAAGCGCTTTTACGCCGTTCTCTTTTTTTCCCTTGGCCTCCTCCGAGATACATGTCAGCACGCCGCTGTAAGCCGGGCAAACTCACGCAGATCTTCTTCTCTTTGTTCCTTGTCCTAAACCCTTCCTCCGTCTCTCGATCGCGACCAGCTCGTTCCCCATTTCCTCCTCAGGTTCCTTTCTTTTCCTGATCCCCTCGAGGAACTCCGCCGCCGGCCTTTGTAATTTCCGCGAAAAGGCCCCGGGTCCTTCCGCCCCTCTGTCCCTCCGCCTTCCGGCCGACCGGAGCTGTTGGATGCGAAGAGAGTCATCCCCTCACTCTACATTTTTTGTGATCTTCCGGAGAAGATTTTCGAAATGTACAGATAAGTTGTTTTCGATTCTTTTTTTCCAGACCGTCCCCAACCTTTTTTCCTGCAACGCTAAGGGATGTGTTCGGCTAGAGGGCGTTTTTAAGAGCCCCCGGAGTTCCCCATAGTCCCCTCCATCTAGGCCATACATGTGTTTTACGGGTAAGGCCGACACATTCCTTCTTAGTCGTTTTTTTGAGTGGAGTGGGGGTTAAGAATCCCCTTGTTTTAGTGCGAATTTCTCTTTCTACTCCCCTCCTCTTTCCCAGCTTTTTTAACCTTTTCCAACTGTATGGTGAGCGTGCGTGGATTTTAGACCCAAACGAACCTTTTTTCAGACGATCTTTATCCGAACTACTCCCCTCCCCCCCATCTCCCCTCCGTTTGTTGTTGTTTGTCGATGAAGTTCAGATGTGATGTCGTCTTCTTTTACGCTCCTTTGGCCGGCTGGTCTACTGGCGAAGCAGGTGCATCTTGAGCTGTTCGATTTCCTTAACGCTCTGGCCTTCGACGTAAGCGATTCGTCACCGTTTTTCGATCCCCCTCCCCACGTCTTGCCGATCCCCCTTCCCAGCATGACCCATGTACAACGAGCTACTCGTTTGCATCTAGTTTTTGTCTTTTTGTCTCCTCCTCTGAAGTGAGGCCTAGAAGCCCTTCTTAAGTGCAGTCCCTTGCCTGGTGTTCGCCCCTTTGAATCCAGAAAAACGGAGAGGTGTCATGGAGACAATCGGAAAGGAAGTCATGACCCCTTTCTGTGTCGTTACCCCCCCTTGATTAAGTTTTTGGTCCATGTTATTCGAGCCGTCTTCAGGAGGCAAGTTTTTGTCTCTGGTGACCCCCCCCGCCCATTCGACATCACCCCCCATGGAATGCGTCTCCCTCGGGGGCCTGGCCGGTTTTCTGGCCTGTGGTCCCTGTCATACAGGGACATGAGGACAGAGGTTAGATGTGCCCTAGCACTTGAATATGGACCTCCTGTTCTAAAGTCTCTGGTTTAGGAGGAACAGGGTCTACAGGGACGAGACGCGCGATCCTGGGCGTGGTTGTTCCCCCCACAACCCCCATTATTCTCTTCCATGAGCTGGTCGACGCAAACTATTCCCGCATCCTATCTTTACTTCGCTGCTGTCCCCCCCGATGAAAAAGATGATGTAGATGATTCCCTTGAACTGCTTTGTCTCCCCCTCTGACGTCCCGATAGTTTTATTTTCTTGTAAACCGTGAAGTAGCAAGTTGTGAGTCCCTGTAGTTTTCCCTCAGACGACCCTACGGACCTACCCCCTATGCAAGGCTGCCTCTATGGTTGCTTGTTTAGTTAGAACTCCCGGTGTTTTTTTCCCATCTTTGTCCTTCCTCACCAGCAGTTGGACGGGCTCCTCAACAGACAGAAGGCCCACTTGGGGAAGGTTGCTTCCCCACCCTTTTCGCTCGGTCCTTTTGCGGAAGGCTGTGGTGTGGGTTTATGGTTGACGTTCAATTGAAATTGTCGTAGCCGCAAAGGGTCGTCCTCTATTTCCCAAATAGTCCCTCCCCCTCCCCTTCCTAATCCTCGCATCCGAACTCCTTGAGAGAGAGGGGTCTTCTTACGCGGATTTTTTTTCCACCTGGCCCCCCGGCTTTACTACTGGCATGAGTATCAAGCTAAAAGGCCGACGTACAGGAGGGAGTGCCCCCCTCACTCTCCTTTCCCAGCCTTTGCGATTCTGACACAGGGAGAGATAGGTATAGATTACAGTGACGGACCTCATAGTCCTTTCGTTCAATTTGACCTTGAAATTCCCTGATGAATGAGACCGTGTACAAGAACGAAAAGCCCCAAGGCCCCCCCTTACCTTTCCCCACCTTTTGCCCAACAGGGGAGTATTACAGGAGGGGTCCCTCTAGAAGTTGTTTCAGGATCGAGCTCACCCCAGCCTGTTCAGAAGCCTAAAATAATGGCCGGTCTTCAGCCCTTTGGTCCTTTAAGGATTTTTTAGATGTGTCCAAGCGGCCTCATTCTTCCGGGATTAATAGTTTCCGTATTTCCACCTTTCGTCCCTCCTTCTATATCCGCTTTTATCAGCCGGATGTGAAAGATAGGCATCTACATCTCATACTACTCAGTCACCCCCCAGTTTTTGCAGTGACGGGCCTTCGTCTTACCTTTCCCATCCCTATAAGTGGGTTCTTCCGCCTACTCCTTCCGCGCCTTCCCTTTTGATTCCTCTTGGGAATTAGGTCTCCCATGGTAAAGATTTGGCTTTCTTTCCCCCCTCCAACTCCCTTCTATTTCTTAAACTTTGAATATAATACTGTTTCCGTTGTCATGTATAGGATCCCCCCAGGTGTAGGGGTTCAGATAAAAGAATCTTTTGGAAACGATTCCCCTCTCGATACCCCTTTTTTTTTTTAATGCCGATGTAGTGCGTCCTGGACCAGGCGAATTACAACTTCTCATGGAGGCTATGCTTTACGAATGCTTCCCCCCCCCTTAGTAGGACCTTTGCAGATATTGCTTTCACCTCGGTCGGAAGACCCCCACCCCCCTGACTGGTAGATTCGTATGTTCCCGCTTGCCCCTCTTTTAGGAAGTAAAGTTTTAAAAGCCGGAAAAGTTCTTATTAGAGTCTGTCCCCAACCTCGGTTCCTACATACCATTTTTCCCTCTCCCAACCCTTGAATTCGGCTATAAAGAAATTATTCCCTAACTGAGGATCGTACCCCCTTGGAAAGGCAAGCCCCCCTGTGAGTAATCCCCTTTGATTTCTGCCTGGTTCTTAATCCCGGACTTCCTTTAAGGAAGTTGGCCCGCTGTAAATTGGGATAGGCCATTTCCATACCCCCCAGAATCCCCGTATTTTTTTTCTCTCTCCTCGGATCGAAATTTCCCCGTCCCTTTCCCCTCTTTTTCCCCCTTGACAAAGGACTCTTGACGGCAATCTGTTGGATTCCCCCCCCTCGTCTGTTCTTTACCCTTCTCCCCCCCTCTTCTCATCTAGTGGTTGAAAGTTTCAAAGCGCCAAGAAATCCTTCCCAGGTTTCGGAGTATCTTTTGCCCTTGCCCTTGTGGCTTCTGTTCCCCAGCCCACCTCCTGACTACATGTCATGCAAGAAACGGCCCCCTGTAAACCAGAAACCCCTTAAATAAGTCATCCTGATGTCCACCTTCCGTTTTCCCGTCAATACGTTACCTTCCCCCTCCGTAACTTGTTTCCGGACCAAGACCACCCCGGACTTACGTGCCCGCACCCTCTCTGCCTTCCCTCACCACCCTTGAGCGGTCTGGAGTTCGGGCCGCAAAAGGTAGCGCCCTCCTGCCCCTAAACTCACTCCTCTTTTTCCGAAGTACTTGAAGGAATATTAACGCCCTTCTCTCTTAACTTCACGCGAACAGTAGTTTCCCCCTTCATTTCCTCTCTTCCGGGGCCGTACTCTCCTTTCAAGATCCTTTTAAAGAGAAAAAGGGACTGAAGTCATTCTGTGGACTCCCTACTCCCCTAGCCTTTCTTCTTATCTTCAAGGGCCCTCCCATTTCGCTCCCCTTATCACGTTAGCCGCCTCCCCCGTCGAAGCCGGTCGCCGCGGAGATTTTAGCTTTCCGGTAAGTGGCACTCTTTTTTTTTTTTCCACACACCCCCAAGGGTAGTCCCTGCGACGAAACACGACCATCTCAAAACTTCGTACTTGCTATAATCCTAAAAAACCATCTAAAACAGTTGGGTAACACCACCTTCAAAGTGAAGAACGAAAGGAGCTGCCCCCCTCTCCTCCTCAATTGCCGTGCCCTTTCCCTAAATTTCTTCCTCACAAGACACCGGACCTGGAAAGACTTGTAATAGTTTAAGTATCCTTCGGTGTCTCCTCCTTTCCCAACATTCTTGGAGCTGATGGACTCACAAGGTTCCCCCGGGCCTCCAAAACCCCCATTCCTGCGACGGGTGTTTACATGAATCTTTCCTTCGACTCTTCGGACATAAATTTCTGACATCCTCCTCTGACTTTAGTGCGGCGCGGAAATCTGTAAATCCTTTTTTAATCTTTACTGCATCTCGTCGCCCTTGGCGTGTGTCTTTAGTCAACAGGTTCTTTTCATGGAGATCCCCCCCAGCTATTAGAGCCCTTCAATAAGAAGCGCAATCTTGTTCGGTCGGACCCTCCGACCCCTCCCTCTAGTCCCCCCCGGTCCAGATCCGAAGTTTTGACCTCATACGAATAGAAATATCCCAGAATAATCGTTGTTGTTGAGATGCTTTTCTTGGCTGTATGCCTTTTTCGAAGGGGGAGAGACGGACTGTAGTTCCAAAGATCTTCCTCCAGGGTCATTCTATGTTATTCTTCTAGACCCTCCCCTTAGAGATCTTTTACGCCGGAAGACGGTCCCAAGTGCTATTCCCAAGTTTCCCAACTACACCCGCCAACCCTATTCTCGATTAACTTCCTTCCCGGATAAAACTTCACACAGCAGTTATTTCCGGACGGAAACTTCAGTTAGATAGAGATGACAGTATAACACCGGATTTCCCTCCTAATCATGCACCCGTTGCCGGAAATTGGATGGTGTAGCCCAATGAATGGCTCCTGGAGGGAATAATATACCATTAGTCTCCTTCAATGGAGCCTCGTTTTTCCCCCTTTTAAGGTTCCGGGACAAGTTATTTAAGGAAGTGTTAGTTCTCAATTTAGTATACTAGTACGTTACTCCATTCCCTCTGATATTACTCACTTCTGCCCGGACTGTTTACGGCATCTTCGGGAAAAACAACTGCCTGTGAAGGAAGTCAAAAATGCCTTCTTTGGTTTGCCGATGCTTGGCGGTCTTAGGTGTAACTTTCTTTTTTCCAAGCTTGGTACGTCCGATCGAAAAGCGTAGACTCGATGTGCTACGTATACCCTTTTCCGGCTACATTTTCTTTTTTTCTCGTTGATTAGGGTGGACCGTTGGTCCAAGAGGATGAGGACTTCTGTGCCTTCCTATGTCTTTCCCGTTCATCCGGTTGGAGATGGAAAAGGCCCGGGGTACTAAGTGTACCTTCCCCCCTTTTTCCAGCCACCAGTCAGCGAGGAAGGTGATTTTAAGGACCGGGCTGTTCGTGGGAGTGACTCAGCTTCAGGCCTGGAGATTTCATTCAAGGCCCCCCTCCATTCCCTCCTTCGCTTTGTTTTCAGAACATTGTCGCAAAGGAAAGTCTCCTAGAGTGGCAATCATAATTGACCCAGGATCCTTTGGTTTGCTTTTTTTCGTGCCCTTTTTAGTAATTCCCGTGGTTCTGTTTTATGAAGAAATTTCGTCCTTCAGTTTCCCCCATGCACGCTTTCCGAACCGAGGTGTTGGCTAATGGTAGGCCTTAGTGCTTTTTTTTTTTTGACGACTGACAATTGTCGTACTTTTTCCTGGCATTCTCTTTCTTCTCTTCTTTCTACATTCCTCCTCCCGAGGATATGTATGCCCCATGACCCAAGGGAGGACGAGGGTTATTATCCCACCGGATACCCCCTTCTGTTCTACTCTTGTTTCTGGTTTTCACTTGATGTTCCAGATAACGTGCCCGACGACGTTACAAACTCGGGTTGGGCAGTAATTTCCCTTTCCGGCTCCTTGTATCCCTTATTTTTAACTTTTCTAGCGAGCGTGCGAGATCCTTTCCGAATCTATCGTACCAGTTCGAGTTTCCATCCCCCACTTCGATTCCCACTGTAGATGAGACGTGTAAGTCCAAGTAACGTCGGCCTCCCGTATTTTTTCCTCTAAATTTTTTTTCCCAATGTCTTCCTCAGAAAGAATTGTTTAAGATGATGGCGGAGCAGTCCAAGGTAGTCCCGTGGGTTAATCCCTGTAAAATAATGCGGTCGTGTAAAGTAGAGGTGTGGTTCCCCGGTACTAGTTTAAGCCTGCTTTTTGTGTCCCGGGCTTACTTCCAGATGGTAACAGATTAGAAAAAGGACTCCAAGTCACCAGTAGTTCACATCCCTGGTCTCCGTGACAAGATCTCCTTTTCCTTCCCAAGTTTCCCCAATTGGAAGTGTCGCGATCCACGGAAAGCCTCCCGCATAACCTTCTGATCCTTGTCTGCAAGATCCCTTTCCTTCCCTTCCGGTTCCTTGCGCCCTCCAAAATGGTAGCGGCGGTGCCTCGTTACAGCACTGTATTGAGAGGTCTCGCCTTAGTAACCCGACACCCGCTTTCTCTCTTTTCTTCCAGTTTTTTTTTTTTTTCCTTTCGGTGTTCGCTTTTTCCCCAGATTTTTTTTTCCCCCCACTGCAGCGGCCCTTGCCCTCATCGGGGAGGAAGCCGTGGCTTATCCCTGTAAAAGTAGGTCTGGCGTCCTTGGGGGATTTCATTTGAGTCGAGTGTTTTCCTTCCCGAATCCCCTCCCCCTCCCGCAACTTCTTTATCAGTTCTTTTTTTCCCCCTTTAAAGGGATGGGCTTAACCCAATAGATGAAATGGTAGATTTTTGTATAAAGAGGGGTACCATCCGGTCTAGGAGCAACGTCCCATGACGCCAGCGTCTCCCAAGAGCACGACATGACTTTAGGGCAATAAACTACCCATTTTAACGGATGATGAAACAGAGTTTCTTAGGGGATGCATCTAAGAAATATCGCCCTGCGTTTCTCCCCCCCCTGTTACTTCCCTCCGACGTTTTCGACCCTTCCCCCTTAGGCTGGAGGACGTCAGTCCTCCATCAAAGGAAGTTGAAGTCGTCATTTGGGACTTCACATTGCCTCGTCTACGCCTTTCAGTATACTACGCTCCTTCTCCTAACCGGGTCCCTTCTCACATATCTTAATGAACGTCCCCTTTTCTTTCCTCAGGAGGCGACGTAGTCTTGTAGCCACATCATGCCCGAGAAGCCGTCACGTCTACCCCCTTTTTTTGCCCCGAGACCAATCCCTCCCCGGACCCGGGTTTTTTCTTTTTCTTTAATTCTTTGAACCTGATGGGCTGAGTGTTTTCAGTCTCAAACTATCCTCTTTAACGTTTCCCTTCTTCCTTCACACCCTTGGTAGTCAACCTCCAGAACATTAAAATGCCCGCCTCTACCCCTCTTTCTTTTCTCCCCCGAACCTCGTTTTTAGACTTCAAGCGCGGAGGTCACAGACCAAGATGGTCCTCAGATGTCCGCCCATCAAAATTTTAGAAGTCCTTGCCAAGCTTCTTCGCACCCTTTCTTCTAGAGTTTTCTTCCCCCTCCTCGATATAGTGCAAGAAAAGCTTTACCTACCTTAATTAGAAGTGGCCGACTCCGAAGAGACGGGAATTCTTTGCTCCTTCCTGTCTACTTTCTTCCCCTCCACGCTTTTGAAGGTTTACCCCTCCCTTTAATTTGGAACTACATCTCACAGTAGTAAAAAGTACCCGAATGGTCCCAGTCCACAGTTGACTTGTCCCCTCTATTCTTTTACAGACGTCCCCTGCATTCCTTTTTTGAGAAGGCAACCTAGATTTAGACTCATACAGTAGAACGCTGACTCCCCCCCCTGTCGACTCCCCCCCCGAAACCTCCCCTTTTGCTTTTTCTTTGCCTCCGGAAACCTTTCTTTCCCAGGTCTGGAAGGAACCGATCAACGACAATGGACACGACAAATACACTGGCCATGTTGCTTTACTTTAAAATTCCCCCGTTACCCAATCTTCCCCCCTTCCGTCCTTCACTGCCCCAACCCGGGAAGCCGATGATTGAGTAAAGAAAATGCCCCTTAAATACTTTGGACTTTCTTTTTACCCCCCTGGGTCCTCCTTTCGCTCCCCGGGTTGGAGGACTTCCCTTCAGGGCGAACAACAGTCCCATTTACAATGAACCCTTTCTGGGATCGTGCATTTCCTCGTTCCCCCCCCTTGCATTTTTTAGCACGTTTTTCCCAGCGACCCCTCTACTGCGAATTAGCCTTCCTTGTCCTCGTGAAATAGTTGTACCTATGGTTCATCTGGGAAGACCATTTCTTTTTTCTTTTTTTCGGGTCTTGGTTTTTCTTGGCATCTTCTTGCCCTAGCCGATATAGATCGAGTTCCTAGAAAAATCGACACCGATTGGAAAAACCACGGATGGTTTTCCGGCCATGCTTGTTAATGGTCCTCTTCAGTTCGATCCTTCTCCTCTCCTTGAAGACCCCCAAATTCTCTCTTCAATACTACGTGTTTGTGAGGAGATGTAGAGAGGAGGATTCGTTCGTAGTTCCTCTATGCTCTCGGTGAGCGGTTCCGCCTCCCCTTCTGGCGTTCCCACTTTCTTTATGACCAGCATGGATTCTTCAGAGATGGTCAGTTTTGGTAGCTGCTTCTTCTCGATCTCCTTCTTCCCCCCGGCTCCTTCCCCTTCCCCTCCCCCCCCCCCCCGCCTGAGATCGGCTCCCTTAACCGGAACCGGAAAAAGGATGTTACCCACGAGTTCTCCGCTAAACAGAAGTCGTTAGTGTCCCTCCCTTCTTGGCGCCACTCTAGTCAGGAATGCACGTTTACTTATGAAGTGGCCGGATGGGCCGGTTTTCCTGCCCCCTTTCCCTTAGTGCCTAACAACAATGATCGTGTTGAAAGGCGAAAGATTTTAAGGAAGGGTCCTCCGTAAAAGAGGGACTTTTTCCTTCGGTTCGTTTTTTTCTCTGTCAGAAGAAATTCGGTATCCTCTATTAGAGAAGTTTAGCCACGTGGGAAAGGCAGACCTTAAAACTCTGACGTAAAGTAAAAATGGCATGTCAGACCGTTGAAGTCCCCGCGTGGTAAAGGGCGGTAGCCTTTCCTTGACTGAAAGGGAACTTCAGGTTCGGCCCATTTGCTTGCTTTTTCTCTTCGAAACTCTCCCTGACCGCCTTCCACTCTTCGAAGGGGCTTTTAAACACGAGGTCTACGTTTTTCGAGAAGATCGGGTGGGACCGGACGCCATTGATGACGTTAGGTCAAGAGAGAAAGGCTTCTTCCTTTGCACTTCTTCCTGTGAACCCTTCTTATCCCCGAATTTTCTGACCACCTGCCCCCTCGTGGTGCCTACTGAGGCATGCAGTTACCTTGGCTTTTTGTGTGACGCCGCTCTTTTCGTTTTACTCTTTTTCCGGAGGTCTTCCGTGAATATTGCCTCGTCCAGCTTTTTTTTTTAAGAGAGTCTCGAAATTGTAGATGACCCCCAAGTTCCCCATTGCTGATTTCTTTTGCCGTTTTCCTCTTTTTCTGTGAGAGTTCACCATCATTGAGAAAATAGTGGTTTAGTAGTGGAAGCCTCCCCACCTTTTCTGCCGACCCCAGAATTCACCCTTCCTTTTTTTTTCGACCCTTCTCAGGTTGATCTAGTGTATTCGGATGGAAGGTGCTGGTATTTTTGAAGAAATTGCACATTGTAGTAGCCCCTTTGTCTTTAGTTCCTCCGATATGTTGTAGCTTCCTCGTCATGATGCTCCTTTTTGTACGTCCGAACGCCGGGAGAGCGAGTGTCCTCACAAGAGGACTTTTCTCTCCACCGGTTTTTCTACCTTTTTCTCGATTCCAATGAGCACATACGGCCGTGCGCCGTTATAAACAGGCGGCTGGCCTCCATTTCGCCCTTTTTCTGTTTTTTTACTTTTTTCCTTCCTCGAGTTTCCCCCCTTGAGTTTTTTTCCTTTACTGACGAATGCTTATTACTTGGCATGTTTTCTTAAAAATTGACGACGCCCGTCATGAGATGTGCTATCCTGTCCTCCCAGCATTTCCTACTGTATATAATATGTTGCCCTCTCCCGGGGTGGGAATTTCATTAGTTGGGGACGAGACCTCAGTGGCGGGGAATTCGCTGGAGGAGATTTTCCCCGACTTTCCCCCGCTTGGCTCTTCAACTCAGCGTCAGAATGTTTTGTAGTCCCTTCTAGGGGGTTGACCCCTAAGGGATACGTCCTTCAGCGTGGGGCCCTCCCCCTCAGGTCTACCTTGCTTCCCCCTTTTTTCATCTACCAGTTTCCATTTGATGCCGCCCATCTGTTCCGTCCCAGCGGAAAGTCGGAATTCCCCCTCCCCCACTTCCCTCTTCCTCTTCCTACTTCTCCTCTCCTCCCGCTCTCATAATTCTCAGTAAAAGAGAAGTACCAGTGGCAGTTTTCTCTTCTTTCCGCCTCACCCCGCGCAGACCCATTCCATCCCTGAAGTTCTCCTCGGCTCTCACCCCTTTTCCTCTCGAATTCGGCGCAACGTACTCTCTAAGGTGGCCTCTTTTCCCCATTTTGAGTAGGGGAGAGGTTGCAGTCAGTAACCGACCCCCCCTTTTCCTTCTCTTCTTTTTCCCACTCCTCCCTTTGAGAGTATCTCCCTGTTTTTGATCCTTCCTCTTTTTCCTCAGAGTCTCAACCTGTTTTTCTCATTAGATAGGATGCCGCGGGGTAGTGAAAGTCCTCTGGTTCTACCCCCTTCTTTGGAGCCCCTTCCCCTTTCTCTGTTTTCAGGTGAGTTTTTAACCAAACCCCCCCCCCCTAACGGGTAATAAGATATCTTCGAGAGGCCGATCTTGACGCTGGCAGTTGGACAGGAAGACCCCTCTTTTAGAGGTCATGGGGTCTTTTTACCAGAGTCGTATTCCGCGGGACCCCTCCTCTCCTCTCCCAATCTCCCGCCGTAGCCGTCGTGCCCCAAAATCAAGGTTTTCCCACTAAATCCCAAAAGTTTGGTAACAGGCTCTAACAATCAGGTAGTAGGGATTATCCCGCCCCTTACCCCCTCCCCCCTCCTTTTTCTCCCCCGGGAATCCCTTTTTGTCCAATTCTTTCTTTTTTGGTTACCGGCCTTCGTATGCTTCCGGTAAACGTCGCATCTCAGGATCTTTCCTTGAGGACATTTGGATCTGCCACAGGAAAGTCTTTACTCCGTCCGTATCCGATTGACCTTTTTCTTCCCTCGTCCCCCCCCATTTTGCAGAGCACACTTCCTGCGAAATGACGGCAAATTCAGGTTTGGGACTGCTTTCGGGTCTTTTAGCCCCCCCTTCCTCGATCCCCCCTCCTTCGTCCCATCTTTTTAACCCCCTCCAGACCCTCTCCCCCGGTTTCGGTCGGCGTCCTCACCTGTGGAAAGAGGGGATGCGAGTTAAGCTTCCCCCTCACATATCGACTGCCTCCCCTTACCGGGCTCCTACCCTTTTCTCTTCCCCCCACTCTCCAGGAAGTCCCCCCCCCCCTGTCTTCGGTGGTTTCTCGCTAGCCGGCCACAAAGGTGCTTGGTTCGAAGTCAAACGTGTGGCGTACAGACCAACCCACGTTCCCAGCACCGATGTTCCCCTCTCAACAAGCCCCTTTCCGTCTTTTCTTTTAGCCCCCCTTCTTTTCAGTCGTTGCCGCTCAAGTTCTCGCGATGAAAGACCTGGAAAGAACGCCTTCGACGTGCCGGACCCCTTTTCGAGCCGGACTTCGCCAACTCCCTCTCTTCTCTTCCCAATCTATTGCTCTGCCGCATAACCAAAGAGGACTTGGAATCGACGTACGTAGTCCCACGTCCTCGCCTTCCCCTCTGCCCGGCTGCGTTCCTGTCCCCACTTTTAGAAGCAATCTTGAGAAGACAGAGAAGGGCCAATCGAACCTCCCCCCGCCAAGAGTTCTGCGTTATCCTCCTCGTACTAGCCGGGTAGCACCCTGCGAGGTAGAGATTTGCGATAGACGCCCAGCTTTTCCTTTCTCCCCGGACCCTGGAATTCTTTTCCCTTCCCCCCTCCCCCATCGACGAAGATGGTACGGGCCGAAAGGAACCAGTTGCTGCCCCGTGCCCCCTGCCCGGCTCGACAGATCCTCTTTTCCTTGCCCCCCGGATTCCCCGAAGAGGTAATAAAAAGAAAACGCCGGCCCAAACCAACCCACCCTTCCCCCTTTTCTAATTAGTCGGTTTTACAGATCCCCAAGGGGTGGTCGTAGGCCGCCGAGCCGTCAGGGAGAACACCTCGCAAAGTACTGTCTTGCGAGGTTCTTTTGACCTCCCCCCTCTTTTTCGTCTTTTTTGGTATCCGGAGCCACTTTCTCTTCCGAAAATCTAGAGGACTGTTTGCAATAGAGTTATAGTTGTACATATGGTTCATAAGGTTCCGTCCTCCCATATAGGCGTATTTCCCTTCTTGCTTCGTGTTTTGTTCTTCGTTCCTATGGTTGTTTTTTGACTCTTTTGCCATCCGAGATTTCGAACACACTCGACCATCCGACCCTTTGAAAAAGGCTGGTCGCGCTGCAGCTTTCGACACCACGACACTGCCCCCGGGTCCGTACCTTTTTTTTTTGCATCTCCCCCCAGAAGACACGCCTCGACCATCTCTTATTCTCAGTTGGGGTTGTGAAGAGAAGAGATTTTAGGTCTTTTTTAGTCGGCGCCGCGCCTTTTTTTTGCTCCCCCCTCCTTTGTGGTCTACACGGCCCCAGGCGACCAGCAGGGGGCCCGAGATGGCCCGTGGGCTCGACACGCTAGGCTTCGAGCTGTCTTCCCACTTACCTTCACCGCTTTCCCACGCCTTAGAGCACCTACTTATATTGAGGCCCGGGAACCTCCCCAAAAAAGGATGTACAAGAGTTCCGCCCCCCGGCCCTATGTCCATAACGTCTGCTGGTCCTACACCCTTTCTTTCCCGTAGACTTCCGAGCCCTTTTCCACAATTGCAGTTATCCTTGGAAGGGTTTTTCCTCACTGGGCGAACCTCGTTGAATCATAGACCAAAAAGGAAGCGTTAAATGAGGACCTTTGCAAATACCTCTTTACTCCCACCAAGTATGTACTTTCTGTGGATCTTTCCTCTCTCCCGGCCGTCTTGTTGTTCTTTCCCTATTCCTTCGACTTTCTTGGCCCTTTGCCCAGTGGGACCCACTGGGAATGTAAGGACACCTCAAAAACCCGAATGAGTCGATCCAGCTCTCCCCCGGTGGTGGTCTGTACGTAAAGGGAAGGATCAAGGGGACAATGAGGGTTTGTTTTCCAGATTTTCCGCTTTCCCCCTCTTTAGAATCCTTTCTCCCTTCCCTGTGGAGGCCCACTAAAAGGTACTCGTATGAAGCTGCAGGATAGAGGTGGACCCCCCCGCCAATCTGTCTCTTCCCTCTCGTAACCCTTGGAGACCAGTTTGCTAGGTAAGAGGTTTGAGAGGGGACCCTGACTCTGTGAAGTGGGTTCTTGGACGTCAGCTTCCCGCAGCCTGGATTTTTTCCTTCGCAGGACCTTTCTCGCTTTCCTCGCATTGATGGAGTGTTCATATCGCCTTCCGGCCTTCCTTCAAGGACAATGCGGGAACCTCTTTTTCTGTCCAGACTTTTTGTGATTGTAGCGCTTCCCCCCTTTTAAGATGAAAGAAAGAGTAGAGTTGCTTCTTGCCTTCTGTGAGCCGCTGATTTTTTGCTCCTTCAACCTGAATTTTTTTTTTGATCCGCCAGCCGTTGACGGAGAACCCCCTCGAAGGAAAAAATTGTGCCGGTCTTCGCTTTTCTAAAACCCCCTTGGACCGAGGGATATTTCGGCTTATTCATTTTTTGGTTGTACTACCTTTCTCCCGTAGAGTTCCCCCTTTCTCTGTTAGGACGAGAGATGCATCTAGCAATAGATGTAGGAGAGGGACTAATGATGGGACGCCCCCTGACGCAGGTCTCGTGATTTTCTCTTCTCCCCCATTCTGTTTTCTTTTATCCAGCATGGCCCTTAGTTTCCACGCTTACCCTTCCTACGCCGTTACCCAGGCGGCTTTCCTTTCTTGCACCTTCCTGTCGTTTCACTCTGTGGCGTCTTCTTTTTGGTTCCCTGAGCTCACGTTCTTGAATGCTAGACTGTCAGGTGCCGATCCCATTGGAAGACGGCACGCTATATTCTACCTTCCCAGGCAGTCCTTTTTCCTTCTTTTACAATCCCCTGAGGCCCGATACGAAGGGATGGAATTAAAGGAGGGTAAGAGAAGCACTTTCCGATGCTTTATAGCATCGACGTAACCTTTCTCTCTTTAATCTTGGTTAAATCCTTTGGAGGTAGTGGACAGCGAGGGGGGTTTGACCGACGGACTACGTCTCTTCCTCCTTGGTGACTCCACCTTGCAGGCTTCCTCCTATTCTGGTCCACTCTTTTCCTCTATACCAAGTCATCTAGTTGGTTTCCTGAAAAGAAATGGAGACGAGGAAGATACGCTCAGGAATTCCTCATCTGATTCACCCCTTTTGGCTCTGTCTTTCTGCATTTTTTAGACCCCCCTTTCCCTTTTCCGAACTTCCACTACAAAGGCTTATTCTTATTAGGGCGCAAACTGGTATAAGTCCTTTTTTCCTATGTAAAGCAAGGAGTAGGGTTTGGTCGCCGCAGTAACCCCCCCACATTGG
>Ga0179593_1280857_pt1 | contig 17595 bp, 27 predicted proteins | sample CZODoug2_1_08_16_FD_185931 | JGI IMG/M metagenome (GOLD analysis project Ga0179593, IMG submission 185931) | Vadose zone soil fungal communities from Angelo Coast Range Reserve, California, USA - CZODoug2_1_08_16fungal (PacBio error correction) | ecosystem: Environmental > Terrestrial > Soil >... | reverse complement strand
TGGTGGCTACGGTTTTTTTGGCTCTGTACACCGATGCTTCTCTCCTTACCCTTTCCTCCGTTGCAAGACGGGACTGGTTTCAGCCTTTTATAGCGGAAGTTTTCAAGGTTCTTCGTCTGAGGTGTGATCGGGCTTTTCCGGGGCATTCTGATGCTTTTCTTAGGCCCTCTTGTTTCCGCATATAGACAAGGTTTTCTCGCTTCCAACCCCTTTTTAAACGTTGATTCATCCAACTCAGGTGTTTTCACCTCGCTCCCCCGCGTGGTTTCTCCGTTTCGGGCCACCTTTCTTCCCGTCCTCCCTTTCTTTGTGCTCTTTTTCCATGGATACCTTTTCTTTCAATTCCCTAGACATTTTCTTCTCGTCGCTCTCCAAGACCCGCTTTTTTTTTTCTTCTTCGGGTGGGCGGTCCAGAGGGTTTTTTTGATTGGGCCGTTTTTTTGTTCTTTAGGGCGAAAACTTTCCTCACCTTTTACGTTTTGAGATGACACGTCGGTTCCCTGTCTTCTTTCCCCCGGCAGGACATCCTTGAGTCCCGGGGTGATGTTGCTCGCTTAGCTTAGGACCTCTCTAATTTTGGCGGTCCGCGGTTTTGGTGGTTCCTTTTACACGGATTACCGGAAGTTTCTGTTTGTTTGTTATTAGTCGTTCCCTGGTGAGCACGCCCCCCTCCCCCCCCTTCCTAAATTCCCAATTACCCAACGCCTTGGGTTCTTAGTGTCACCCGGAGGCACCCGTCCCTCATCCTTTGAACTGCAGTCTTTTGAAGAATATCATGCCCCTGGCGAGGCCTCGGGCCTGGCCTTTTGACTTTCCTCGTTCTTTTTGAACGGGTTAGTCGCTGTTCACTTCTCTATCCCTTAGAATTTTTTTCTGAGTCTTTGAGATGGTTCTTTTTTTTTTTTTTTCGACCTGAGGAGCTCAGAGACTTTTCTCACCCTCCTTGAGGTGTTGTGTCGTCACATAATTCCCCCCCATTAGGGTGCCTTTCCCCCCCTAAGTTGTTTCCCCCTAGTTGGCTTATCTTTTCATTTGCCTTCTTTTGTTGCTTTGAGGCTTTTTTTCTCTTTGGGGAAGGAACTGCTGGCTGTCTGGTACAGATATCCCCATACTTTTTCCGCGTAGTTGAACCCCTGGTTTCTTGTCACCTTGAACTGGGATGGTTCGACTTTACCCCTCGTGTACCCAGAAGGGAGCCCTTCCCGCCGGTTTTTTTTCACCTCTTCTTTTTTTTCTATTCCCTTTCTATGGGCAAGAGGCATGTATTTACGTCGAGGCGGGCCTGCTTGGGTTGCCTTATTTGATCTTTACCTTAGGTCCTCCCGAAAGATAGTAGGGGTCCTCTTCTTTTTTTCTCCCTCATCACCTAATGTCACCCGCTTTCTCCCAATAGGAAGTCCAGGGCAGGGTCGACAAACAGTTTCGTTTGTTAGATCTGAGTACCCTGTTGCCCCGACTCCAGGTTCTTTTTGCATTATTTCCTTTTTTTTTCACCCTTCGACTGCGGGCGACTAACCCCAGGCGACACCAGGAGCGTTTGTTATGCCCCCCTGGTCTTCGGCAGTTTTCTAGAAGGAAAACCTTTTTTTCTCTTTCGGCTGGATTAGACGGACTTTACTCCGGTCCCCGCAAACTGAACGCTTCGAAGGCCCCGGCCCCCGTGCCACCCTCTTTTTTCCCCCCCCCCAATAAGGTTTTGTTCCCCAAAAAGGATTCGCTTTCCTGGTCAAGTCTCTTACCAAGCTTGCGGCTTTCTATTCTGACTTTCCCCCCAGAGGTAGGTAAGTCGTTTTTTCCCTTCTTTTTTTTTTCCGACGGGGTCTTTTTTCCCCCCTTCCTATTTTCTGGGATCCACGATCCTGAGCTTCCCCCCCGGACGGCCACGCGTCCCTTTCCCTTTCTGAACTTCTGTTTCCCCTTTTTCTCCCCAACTTTCCTCCTTCGTTTGGAAAGAACGCGCCAGAGTTGGCCTGTATTTTTCCCTTCCTGCTTCCCCTTCTCTCCTTAGTCTCTTTCCCTCCCTCTCCCCCGATTAGGACGGTCGGTCCAGGCAACTCCTCCATTTCACTTCAATTCTTACTGTCTCATTCTGTTCCTTTTGGATCCCCTCCCTTCCCCCGGCGACGCTCTGGCCAAACTGGCGGCTTTCCTTCTGGACTCGGGTCAGTTCTAGAAGCCCCCTGCAGCCTCATTTCCTCCGAGCTCGTTTTCTTTTTTTGGATCTATGTTGTCAAACGCGCTCCTCGGTTTCTTCTCTGGTGGTTCAGACGAAGACCCGGCCCTCTCCCGAAACTGAGGAGCTTTTGCCACCGATTTTGTCCTCCATGGCGGGAGTGGTCTTATTTCTTTCTGAGGGACTTGAGTTCCAGGTTTCCCACTGGGGCCCCTATCCTTTCCTCAGAGAAAATTGTTGCTTTTTCCTCCCCCGAGTCTACTTTGGCTGTAAGTTCTTCATGTCGGACGAGTCCCGTTTTTCTTTCCCGAACCGTGATGGTATTCCTACAGTTTGGCAAGGTCCTTACCGAGTCCTCTCGTTTTGTTTTTTTTTTCGTTGCCGTTTTTTGCTGGAGACCCGTGTTCATCCACATTCCCCCTCTTGTTGCATCTCTCCTTTTCCTCCCCCCTTTGTGTTTTTTTTTCTTTCTGGTGATATGCCCCCCCCTTTTTCCCCCTTTTTCTTGCCAAGAGATAATTTTTCCCCCCCCTTCCCCAGGCACCCCCCCCTTAGTCCTTTTCGTATTTTCCTTCTCGAGGCTTCCTCTTTCAGTTTCCCCCCCCAAAGCTCTTGACTTTTTCCCTCTTTTTCCTCCCATTTTTTCTTTCCCCTTTCTGTTTAGCACGCAAGGTTTTTTGCTTCTTTTTAGGCTAGGGGAGTTGATCATCTGGTGCCTCCTCGTGAAAGATTGCTCAGCTGAGAATAAGTGCTTTGGGGTTCTCTTTGAGTTTGAGTTCTTTTTTTCCTCCCTCGCTTGGGGCGTTCATTACCTTTTGACTGAGAGGTTACCCCTGTTTTTTGAGCGACGGATTTTTACACCTGTTCGACTAGGTATCGGTGACTACACCTTTTTCACGTCTGGGTGATTTTACGTTCCTCCGGACTGTTTTAGGCTTTCCCCCCCCCCCGAGGCTTGCTTCTATGCGTTTGACGGCGTGCACTTTGGAACCCGCGGGCCCCGTCTTTTTTTTGACCTTCTTCTGCTAGTTCCCCAAGCCTCGAGCGGTTGCAGCTTTCCGTCCCTTCTCCGTCCGGGGACCTTCGTTCCCTCCTAAATTTTTTCTGTTGCTTTATTTGTTTTTACCCAAAGGAAGTTCCCCTTCGTCCCCTCCCTTCCAGATTTTAATGGCTTCATAGCTTCCTGCGAGGAAGTAACCCCGAGTTGAACCCTTCCCCCACGTTTGCTTTTCTCACTCTTTTGGGTAAAGGTAGGGACATGCCATCCGTCTTTCCCCCCGACAGGGTACTCCTTCGTTGCGAACCGGTTCCCTTTACCCACGCTTTTTCTTCTCCTTCCTTTTCCCAACGGTTTCTTCCCTCCTGGAAGGATTTCTGATTGTTTTTTTTTGTGAATTTTGATGAGAGGAGGGAGGTGCTCACTGTCTTCACCCCCCAGCGGGCAGGTCGTCGTTTGGTCTCTCTTCCAATGCTGTGCCTTTCCTTTGTTTCCCCCCTATCCCCGGAGGGTCCATGACTTTTTAGAATCGATTTTCCCTTTCGACTGCATTTCCTTTTTCTTTTTTGTTTTTGGGTATCAGGGGCCCTTGCTGTTGTTTATGTACTCCCTCGTCGGACAACGAGTTCGTTTGCGTCTTCCCTTCCGAGAGGCCTTAGTCTCCTCTTGCCAGGCGCGGAAGTGGCGTCCCCTTTTTTAAAGGTTTCTTTTTTTGGTTTCTTTTTTTCCGTCTGGACGCTAGGACTTCCACCTCATTCCCTTTTCAGTTCTATACCGGAACCCTCCCTTTTCCTCCCGTGTTTTGACCCGTTTCTCCCCCCCGTCAGAACTTACGCCTTTTGCCGTTTTTTCTTTTTTTTTCTGCCTGGCTCTCTTCCTCTCTTTTCCCCTTACAGGGGACCCCTGTAGTTTGACACCCTCGCCCTTTTTTTTGATCGTCTATTTCCTCTTCCTCTTTTTAAGCTTAAGAAGAAATGACTTTGCCCCTTGCGCGAACCTTAGGTGTCATTCCATCCCCCAAGATCTGGGCCTTCCTTTAGAGACAGTCCCCCTCTTTCTCTTCTTTCATCTGTAGCTAATGAGTACTGCGGCCCCCGTTGCGCCCCCAAGCTTGACCGTCTCTTTGGTTCGATAGGGGATGCTTTTCCTTTTCCGTCCTTTTTACATCCCCTTTTCCCCCCCCTGCTCAAGAAGGGGTTTGGAGGGGAGAGCTTTGGATTGGCCGTTTATTACCTATTCTGCTGTGTTGAAGTTTCTTTCCGAGTCATTGTTTTGGGTCTTTTTCTAATACCCTCTTTTTTTTGTTTTGGGTGGAATGTGCTTAGACGCCGTTGATCACCGGGATATCATGTTCCTTCTTCCCCTTTGGTAAAAGAGGCCCCATCTTTTCTTTTCTTCGACTTCTTACTGGGTTTGCTTTTTTTATTCATGGTTTACCGTGGGACACCCCCCCCCTGCTCGCTCCGCTGCGGCTCTGGTCCTTCCTCTCTTTTGAATCTTTTTCGTTTTTCCCCGTTCGTCGTTTCCCCCCCCCAGAGCGGTCAAAACCCCCCTCTTCACCTATGGCCGTCCCTTGCCGCCTCTTTCCCCTCTCGGAGCGTGCCCAATCGCGCGATACCAGGGTCGTTTTTTCAGGACTATAATCGGGTAGAGTATAATTTTCGCCTTGGGATCTGTCGTTCCAGGGATTGTCTGCCCCCCCCACCTATCCGTTTTTACCCACTCTTACGCCCCTGACTTGTACGCGTTGGCCTTCCCTTTCCCCTTTCTTATCAGGTCCTTTCCTTTGTTGGAAGATTATGATAAATTCGTCCTTTTTCCTCTCTCCGAGTGATAGTAGGACTTTTTCTTTGAACAATGCCAGGCATTCAGCCTTTTTTTCGCGTCGTTCTTCCGGTTCTTTTCAAGTTTCGAGAGTTTGGACCCCCTTTCTTTCCGTACGCAGCCATCTCTGTTACGCAGGATACATTGTTTTTCCCTCCCCTGTAGGACCCTCTTTCTTGATTGGCTCAAAGTCGAATTTCGGCTCCTCCTTGCCCTCTTTCGCTTCTTTTCAATTCCGTTAGGTCCCCTTGGATGCGCCTCCTTCCTTTCCCACGTCACCCGGCCCGGTAATTTGCAGACTTCTTTTTCTTGTAGCTTGACCCTTCGACGCCGGATGAAAATGAATTCCCTTTCCTACTTTTTTTTCCCCCGTTTCGGACTCGTCGTTTCCCTCCCCTCAAGTTTTCCCTCCTTCCTTTCCATAAGCGGCGCTTTTCTTCCCTGCAACCGGGCCTCCCCCCTGCCTTTTTTCCCTATTCTGTAGCCTCCTCCGGTCAGTCTCAACTCCACGCCTTGCTGGTCCTTTCGTGCGCAACTCTCTTCCTTCATGCTTTAAGCAGCAGGTGTTAGGTAACTGGTTCTTCCCCTCTTTCCCCCCCAGCGTTGTCGATGACTGGGTCCCGCTCCAGTCATGTCGTAAATATCCCTTTCGTTTACTTTTCTTTCTTTTTTTTTTTTTTTCGTTTGGTTTTTTTGCTTTTCTTTTGGAGAGAGTTTTTTCTTTGCCTTTGTGAGCTGTAGCCTAAGAACATTTTTCCTTTTCTGCAACTTTCCCACCCAGCCTCCTTTATGGACTTTTGTACCTATTTTTTTTCTTCCCTCCCGGCTGCCCCGACGAAGTATCTCTATGGTACAGCGCTTCTTCTCTGTTTTTGTTGCGTTGCCCATTTTCTTGGTGGACTTTACCTTTTTTTCCTTTTCTATCCTGCCGGATCTTCGGACCGGTCCTGCCCGCCTCCGCCTTTTTCCCCCCGGTGATTGATGATTCTTCCTCTGGACAGGCCGGCTTTTTCTTTTCAGACGATTGGGGGTTTGACAAGACTTTCTTTTTCCCCGCCCCCTCCCTCTTGCTAGGAGGCCAGCTTGGTGGTTTTTTTTTTCCTTTTCCCAAGGAGGGACTCGTCCAGGACGGTTCGCTTCTTGAACTGTCTATCTTTTTGAACTTTTTCCATAGATTGGACCAGTCCCTTTTTCCCCTTAGGAAGTTTTTTTTTGTACCTTCCAAATAGACGCCTTTTCTCCCTGTTGGATTTGCTCGTTCCCTCGCCCCCAACCCTGAGAGGATTAGCCGCCGTGATATCCTAGGCTGCTTTTTTCTTTTCGGTTCTTCCCTAGATCTCGTCTGCTGGTTCGGGACCCATTATCTTTTCCTCTTCCACAGTTTCACAAGGGTCCCAGGGAAGAGATCCCCGTTCTTTTTTCTTCCCCTCAAGGTCGTAGGTTTGTTTCTAAGGGGAATTTTCATGCCTTCTGAGAACTTCTGCTTTTTACTTTACTGATTTTGATTAGCTCGAGGTCCGCCCCCCCAGACCAATTCTTCCCCCTCATGATATGGGAAGACACCCCCTTCCCCCTTTCCACTGACCTCAAGCCCTAGGTTGCCCCGAGCTCTTTCAAGCCCTGCTTTTGCATCCCCCCTCCTAAGGTTGTCGCCCTTTATCATTGCTTTTTTCCTGGAGGAGTGGCTCAACCTTCCGTATCGTAACTTTTTTTCTCCTGTGCTAGTTTCCGATACCAGTACTTGGCTTGAGTTTGATATTTGGTCATTTTCAGTCTGTCCCGTGTTTTTTTTGGCCCATGGTTTTTTTTTCCTTTCTGTTTGGAGAAAAGGGTTGTCGTCTTCCATTTTTAAGTATAAGTCTTCGAGTTACTGCTTCTAGGGTTCCTGTCCCTTTTTCCTTGGCGATTTTAGGATTCCCCTTGCTTTTCTCCACAGAGATCCTTCTTTAGCGGATGTTACTTCTCGTGGGCCTTTTTCCAAGGGACGATTTGGTTCCGGAATTTGGAAAAGGGTGGATTTTACGTTCAAATGCAACCCCCCCCCCCCCTTCCCGATTTGTATGCTGTTTTACTTCAAATCGTCCCCCACCTCGGAGAGACCAACCCCCCCCCCATCTCCACTCCATGAGGTCCCCCTGCCTCCCGCTATAACCTTTTTTCCAATGGAGTTTTGTGGTGAATGGGGGCTTATTGTCCCCGCTTTTTTAGCAGCTGAAGTTTTCCGCACCTCTCCCCCGCGGAAGCCGCCCCCCCCCTCAGCCTTTATTTCCCTTCTCTGTTCCTGATGAGATCTACGCCGATGCGTTTTGCTTTCCGACAGTTTTTTTTTTTTGAATTCCCCCCCCCTAGGCGTTTTGTCCCGTCGGTTTGGCTTCCCTTTTTTCCCCCCTTCTGGAAATCAGTGAGCATTTCTTTTTAAACCTTTCTGGTTTCGGTTTTTTCCTGGCTTAGATGTTTTTTTTTTTTCCCTTCTTCCCGAGTAAAATAAGGCCGTGTGGTCATAGGCCCCCGGTCCTTTCTCTTAGATTCCTTCGTTTTTAGTTCATTACCTAGTTCTTTCCCCGCGCCCCCGGAGTGCACTTCTGTCTGAGAAAGATGTGCTGGGTTTTCCTTTTTTTTTTTTTCCCCGGTCACTTCTTCCTTTCTTTTTATTGTAGTTGAGGCCCCCTGTTACCTTATTGTTTTCCCTTGCGACGAGGTTTTCCGTCTTGGTCTCCCTTCTTCTTTCCATCCGACCCTTCTTTTCTTTCATTTTTTTCCCCCTATTCAATGATTGGCGGCCCCGCTTCTCCCCTCGTTCAAGATCGTCTGTCGTCTCCGCGGGACCATCCCACTTTTCCTGACGGCGGAAGTGACTGCTCTTCTGAGCCCCCTTCGGATCCTTCTCCTTCCCCTGCCGCAGCTTGTTCTTTTATGTCAAGTGCGTGGAGTTCCTTGAGTTTCCGGCATTGCCCCTTTTCCCTTGATGTGTAGCCCCTCTTCCTCCCACAGTCTACGTTCACCTGGATTCCCGTTCTTTTTCATTCGACCCTTCCCTTTTCTCCGTTTTTCTTTACATCCTTTGTTTTGGGCGGGGGCAACCCATCGTTTCTCTCCTTTCTGCCCCCTTGATCTTTTTGGTCAGTCATTCCCGGTCCACCGAGTTTTTCCAGCCTGGACGCCTTTTTTTTTCCCTTCTTCTTAGCGGAGCCGTTTTTTTTCCGATCTTTCTCTCCCTGTCTTTTTGTTTCCGTGACGTCTTTTTTTTTTGCCTTTGCGCTCTTTTGCCTTTCCCTTTTTTTTCCTGAGCAGTTGCTGGCCTCTTCCCTTTTTTTTTTTTTCTTTGATGCATTTTTTTTTTCCCCTTTTTTGCTGCCACCGGAACCCCGGGTGCTTTTTTTTTTGGCCCTTGGCGGTTCTTCCCCCGTCTTTTCAAGAACGGTAATCCAATCCCGTTTTGGACGTCTTTTTCCTCTGGGGACTCCCGCCGGATTCCTTTTGCATGGACGACTTATGACGCAATTTTTTTTGCAGCCCACGGGCCCCCCCCTTTCTCCTTTTATCCTTTTCGCCGCGCGGGACCCCTTGACGTTCTCTCTTTTCTCCAGTTTTCCAACCCCCTAGGTTCCACGGCTTCTCTTCGTGTTGCCTGTGCTCCCCTGCCAGAGACAACCTAATTTCGGTTCCTTTCCCCTCTCGGTGCCTCTGGCGTCCTTGGAGAGCCGATGTGGTCCCTTTGCTCTTTTTTTGCAACTCTCGGCTGTCCTTCTTCCTTTTTTCCGTTCGACATTTGGGTTTTGCTATCCTATTCCTTGGGCTGGGCTGAAGTCGTTGGTGAATGGGCGACCTTTTAGCCCCTTTTTGCGAACTTTTTTTTCTTTGCTGTCCACGGCCGTCCCTCCACTCCTTTCAGGAATACGCTTTTAGTCTTTTTTTCCTTCTGTCTTGGAGGTTTAGTTTTGAGATCTTTGTTTCCACACTTTCCTTCTTCTTTTTTCTTCTATTTATATTTTTTTTTGAGTTTTTTCTTTTCTTTATTGTTTGAACACTTCTGTCTTCACCCTCCTTTTCCCCCTGTAAACAACCCCACCTTCCTCTTTGTAATTTTTTTCAGTCCTTCTTTTGTTCCTGGTCGGTGTCTTTCTTCCCCCTCAAAGGTTTTCAAACCTTTCCGCGTTAATCCCCCCTTCCTCTGTCTCTCACCCCGCACATGGCCCCCTGTCCCCCTTTTTTTTTTTTTTCCCCGTAAATGGCCGGTTCTTTTTTTTCTCGAGAGGAACTGGTTAGAAATTGCTCCGACACAGATGTTCTCCCCTTCCTTTCTTGTGTCTCGTATTTTTATTATGTATCCCGTTGCTTTTTTTTCTTTTTTGGATTTAGGCCCCCGTTTTTCTCTTCCCATTCAGGTTTTGAGCTTTTTTTTTTAGTATGTCTTTTTTTTTTCCGTGTTCTCGATTTTCAAACAAACATAGGTCTTTTCTTGTAGCCCCTCTTGATCTTATTCCCCCCCCGCGTAGGGCTCCTCCTTTAGGGAGTTTTTTTTTTGTTAAAGGTACCTTTATCTCTCCCGAGTTCCGAGAGGGGTTCGGTCCTTTTTTTTTTTTTTCGACTTGTATTTTTTCCCTTCCCGGTTTTCTTCGTTCTTCCCCCCTTTTTTTTCCCCCCCAAGAAATGACGCCGTAGGTTCGTTTCTTGTCAAGACTCGGCCTTGGGGCAAGATTTTTTTTTTTTTTTCACCCGAAAGTCACTTTCATTTTGACTAAGCCCCCTTTTTTTCCTTTTTTTCCCTCAGGATAATCTCAGGCTCCCCCTTCCCCTTGCCTTTATCCCTTTCCTTTTCACTCTATTTGGAAGTAGACTCAGACCCTCCTCCCCCCTTTCCCTTGAACTTTTTTTCACACCATATTTGCACATCCTTTTTTCCCCCACAACGGCGTTCTAGGCCTCCTTTAGGGAAAGGGAGTGTCGGTCCTTCGTTGCCTTTCCTTTCTTTGTGGTTGTTGCTTCGTCTGGATATCGGCTTTTTTTGATAGGCCTATCGGCAACATTCCGGGGCCTTCCCTTCTCCCTCCTGCAGGAGTTCAGTGGAAATAGCAGCCCCCTTTCTTCCCTGGTTGCCGCGTTTTCTTTTCCCCCCTGAAGGGCCTCTCCGGGGTTTGGTCTTATTTCCACCGACCCTCTGCTTTGGCCTGACAGCTGTTCTAGAGGGGGACTGTTCTTTCTTGTAGGCGTTTTGGCGCATGCGGCCCTTCACTTCCTCTGGTTTTAGCTTTTCCTTTTCTCTTCCCTATTCCCAAGAAAACTTCCTATGTCCCTATACGTAACCCCCCCCCCCTTTCTCGTCCCTCTTAATCTCCCCCAGTCTTTTTTTAAGTTCTTCTCTCAAGTTTTCGGCCGTTTTTCCCCTCTTTTCGATGCCAGGCGACCCTCCCTTCTTATCCTTAGCTCTTCTTCCCCCCCATGGGCTCCCCCCTTCTCTTGGATCGGAGGAGGGTGCCCCCCGTGCTTTGCCAAAGCTTTCCCCCTTCCCTCCCAGTCCTCCTTTTTCCCGGTCGCGGAATCCTTCCTTTGCAGCCCGCCTGGTTTTTTGGTGTTTGCCTTTCTTTTAGACGCCGAAGGCCCTTTTTTTTTCAGCTCGTTTTTTCTTTTAGGGTGCCAAGCCATCTTCCCTCCCTGCCGGGTGGACGGCGCTGTCCTTCTTTAGTTTGTTTTCTTCCCTCCCGAGCGGGGTACCCTTGGCCACCCCTTCCCTCCTTTTCCCCTTAAAGGATTTGTTCTTGTTGTTTGTGTTTTGTCTTTGTCTAAGTTTCGGTCTAATTTTTAGATAGCCAGAGCTTTTGGTTTTTTTTTCCAGCCGTCCCCCCGTTTTTTGTAGAGGGTTGTCCCTTGCCAGTACTTCTCTTTTTCTTCAACCTTTTTTTTAGGAAGACCTCAGTCCGAGCCACGGAGTTTACCCGGGTTTCTTCCCGTCCCCCCAAGTGACGTCTCTCCAGGCTAAGCCCTGGGCCTCCTTTTTTCCCCAACCCCTGCCTTTTCGTCGTTTTTTTGGTCCCCGACGACTTCTTCGGCTTTTTTTTCCGGTCTTTTCTTCTTGGCGCTGCCCGTTTCTTTTTTCCGTACACCGGCCGCCCCGTTTCCAAACACGGCCCCCCCCCTTTCCCGTCCGTCCCTCCAAAGGAGCTCCTCTTACAGGTCTTGGGGTCTTTGACCCCCTCTTTCTCGCCGAAAGGTTAGATTCCTCTTCTCAAAGGTTATATCATTTTCCTTTTTGACCGTGACTGCCTTTTTCCTTTCCCCCCTTTTTTCCCCGAGTCTTTTCTTTCCAACCAAAAATATTGACTCGTTCTGGCCTCCTCCTTTCCAGCCTTGGTGGTGCTTTTTTTTTCTTCTTTCCCTGGGGAGATATGGAGACGAAGAGCTCCTTGCGCTCCCTTTTTTTTTTTGCAGTCCCCTGCGCGGATGGTGTTTAATGATACTCGGAGTAACTTCTTTCTTTCTTCGATCCCTTTCTGGAGCGAGGTTCAGTGCCTCTTTTGAATTTCCCCCCACCCTTTTTTTCTTTGGATCCACCCTTTTTTTTTCTCGCATCAAGCTGTACGGCGTCCCTCTAGAGAAAGCCCGATTCCCTTTCCCGAAGGTCCCTCTTCCGCCATCCTTTCGTGTTGTTCGAGCCCCTAGTAGGGGAGTTAATTTGCTCGAGTAGCACCTCTTCCCTGGGTCCTCTAGGTGCCTCCCTCTTTAATTTCCGATCTTAGGCCTGCCTTCCGTTTATTGGATTTTTTTTTTCCTTTTTTCCCGGACCCTCGAGCTTTCTTCGTGACTTCACTTTGTCTCCTCTTTATCCTGCTCTTTCCTCCCTGCAGCCGACCCCTTTTTCTCGCCTCCCGAAGGGGGGCCCTTTCCGATCTTTGGTCCCCACTTTTTTTTTTGCGTTTTTGACTTCGTGTTCTCTAAGGACTCCGCCGTGTTCCCCTTGTTAACGTGTCCTTCCCCAAGAGAGCTTGTTTAGACCTCTTTTATCTTGTCTCGATTTTTACGTTTTGTTTTTTCTGTTTTATTTTTTTTTTTTTCAGTCTTTGAGCATTTTTTCCCTTGCCCATTCGGCTCTTCGCAACCGGAAGTTCTGGGGGGTCTCTTCGACACCCCCTCCATCTTTCCTTCCCTTCTCCCCCCCCTCCCCTCCGAAGTTGTTTTTTTTTTTTGGGGATTTTTTTCCCCTGGAGCATCACAGAGAATTTTGGCTTTAGAGAGAAGGAGTTCTTTTTAATTTTCGATACGATTCTCTAGGGGACCAGTCTCACCCTCCCTGGGGGCTTTCCCTGAGCCTAGCGGAGTTGTTCTTCCACTCCGCCCCCTTAATTCTCTTCCCCTTTCTCTGTGTTTTGCGCAAATCTTTTGTACGTTTTCCCGTTTTCCTGTCCCTTTTTCGGGTGCTACGACTTTTTTTTTTTGCTCCCGTTCCCCTTCTCCCTTTTTCCGCCCGCCTTCTTCTGAGGGCTCATTTTTCTTCGGTAAGAACAGGACGATATTTTTCTCAGTGTCCTTTTTTTTTTGGCGCCTCTTGCGTCACTTTTATTGCCCAGTATGTAATTTTTTCCTAGCTTATCTTTCAGCCCCATGTCCTACGACAGGTCTCCCGCGAAGCTCGGAATTCTTCTCAGCTTTCGCCCCACGTTCTTTCCGCCCCCCATCCCGGGCGTTTTTTCCCGACCCTTTAATGCTCGGTTTCTCCCCCCCTGCCAGACGAGTTAGAAGACTCAGGTTTCGACCCTCCTTTCTGGAGCCTTGCGTGTTTATGACTGCCGGGTTGATTGGCGGACAAGCGCGCTCTTTTTTTTAACCGTTCCCCTTCCCCTTCCCCCCGTAAGAGATTCCTTTGCGCGTAATTCCTTTCTTTTTTGATCGTCGACCTGCTAGCCTCAGAGCCCTTCTTGTCCCTTTTCTCGGGAGCCCCCTCCCTATCCGCCCACTAAGTGACCCCTCTTAAGACCTTAATTTTTTTTTTGGAGACGCAGAATTTTGGCACCTGTCTCTTTTCCTCCGCGGCTTTTCCTGAGATGTTACTATAATTTGGGCCGGAGAAATCCCACGACCCCTTTCCGGTTTCCTTTCCGAGTCGATTTTCCACTTCTCAGTTTCTTTTTTTTTTTTTTTCTCGCTAGAATTTTTCAAGTCTAGGAATCTCTGGTTGTGGGGGCTTTTTACGGTTTCTTTCATGTAGCAGGTCCCGGGAAGCACTTCCTCATGGCCCACTTGCTCATTTAAGAGTTCCCCCCCCCCTTTTCTGTTTTCCCCCTGAAGATGTGGGCACTTTTTTTTCAGGGTCCCGGGGTTGCTCCTATGATTTAGGTGTGGGCTTTCGAGGTTCTTTTTCTAGCTTCTCCTTGGAAGAGTTAATGTTGGTTCGGCGTGAGAAGGTGGTACCTGCTCACTTTTCCACCCCCCATCCCCTTTTCAAAAGCAGCCCCCCCGTCGGTCCAGTCGTTTTTCCCCGTGGCCACCCCGCCGCCGCTAGCCCAACTGATAGTCCTTATACTGTTTCCTACGCTCCCCCCTGTGTTTTTTTTTTCAGTTAATTGGCAGCCCTTTTATTGGTCCCCCCGCGGTTCCTTCTTTTTTTTTGACGGGAGGAGTTCCTTGCCGATGATCCCCTTTTTTCTTAATCTCCTGATTTCTCTTCTTTGGTCGTTCCTGAGCTCTCCCGTCATACCTTTTTTCACGATTGAAGGGGTGATTAGAATAGGCCACCCTACTGATGTATCTCCTCCCCCCTTTTTTCTTTTCGAGGAATTTTTTCCCCTTCTCTTCCGCTTTCCAGGGTTCTTTTTGCAGGTATCGGCTTTTTTTCCAGGTGCGTCTATATTCACAGAAGGGGTTTTTCCCCCTGTCCATGGTACGATCTTTCCCCTGTTTATTTTTTTGCTTCCCAATAGTTCACTCGTCAAAGCGGCGCCTTCTCTTTTTTGAGTCTAAGCTGCGGCCTGGCCGGTTCCAGACGGCTGCTTTTTTTTTTAACCGGAGGGCAATTTTTTTGAGGCGGCAGGTTTGATTTTTTTTTATGCGCTCCCTGTTCTCACAGCCTTTTCGCTGAAATATCGTTTTTCTTTGCTTAGAAGGGAATAGTCTGTCACAAGGCTTCCCCTGCATTTTCCCTCCCCCCCCCTGGCTCCTCCCCTTTTTCGCATCTTGATTTTTCCCCAGCACAAGGGAAGCCCCCTTCTGCTCGACTCTATTCGGGCACCCTCCGCTTTGTTAGGCTCCCCTCCGCCTGTGTTTTTTTTTTCCTGGGCGATTTCCCCGGATCGGTCTTTTTTTGGCCCCGATGGGTGCCGCTTTGAGGCTTCGCTCCGTTCGCTCTACCATCAACCGCCCCCCCCCCCACCTGTTTTTCCTCCCGTTTCTCGAAAGAAGGACTTTTTCCCCAGTTCCGCGTCGCCCTTTCCTGTGTGGGCCGTTTTTCCCCACCCCTCTTTTTTTTTTCGCCGGAGGTGTACCCCTTTCCCTCCCCTTTTTTAGTTTGGGAAGAGCTATTTGTTGTGGTTGCCTTTTCCTTTTTCTGCGCGGCTTGGGACGTTTGCTCCAGAAGGCTCCGAGGTTTCTCTTCTACCAGCATTCCTTTTTTCTTTCCAGTCTTCTGGTTTCCCCCGGAGACCTTCTTCTCAGCTTCTGGGATGCCCCTTTTGAGGCTGTCCGATTTGTCAGCCTTCTTGACTCTTCCCTTTTTTGGCGACCTTGCAAAGACAGACTTCTCGGCCCTTTTTCCCTCGATCCCAGTTCTTCCTCGTCATCATTCCTGCGCAGTCCACCCCTTTCTTATAAAGATTTTTTCTGGGCCAGCACTCCGCTCCTTTCCTTTCTGGCAGACGGCGGTATTTGATCGCTTTCCCCCCCGCGCGAAGAACCTTTTCACGTTTCCCCGTCGCTCCCCCCTTTTTCACTCGAGGCTCTTTTTTTTGCGGCAGCTCCCCCCATAAAGAGAAACATGGACTCCCTTTTTTTTCGAAAGAGCCGCTTCCTTGTGCAGACTTCGTGGTGCCGAGGCGGCCCCCCTTTTCGCAAACCCGCTCTGTTCCCTCTTAATACCCCCTTGACCGCTTCCTTTTTCTCCCGAGGCGGGAGCTTTTTTTTTCTTGGCATTCCTTTTTACTTTTTGCGCGGACCCCCCCGAGGCCTCCGGCGACGCTTAAGCTCCCCTCACTTAAATCTCTTTCGTTTTGGCCTTTTCTTTTTTTTTTTTTTCTTTTTGCTAGTTCCCATGTCGCCGGTTTGAACCTCCCTCTCCTTTTTTCCCTTTCTCGTGTTGTTGGTTTGTTTTTGATTTTCAGATTCACTTTTTTTTTTCCCAGTACTCAATGGCCCGCGCACAATTCAGCTTCTGTTCGTTAGTTGCTGTCACTTCGCCTATGTGTCTTCAGTCATTCCCCTTTTCTGCTTTTTTTAGGAGAAAAATTTTCGTAAGGTCCTCCCCTTTTTTTTGAGTCAAAGCCCCTGGTAGTTTTCTTCAGTTACTCGTAGGGTCCGTTTTTGCTCAAGTAGCTTTTCCCCCTCTCTCTAAAGCTAGATCTTCCGTAGCTTAATCCACCCTTTTTTATGTTTTTTTCGAGATTGTGTTTGTCTTCGCGCCCCGATTTAGCTTTAACCCAATTCTTTTTTTGCTGCGGATAGTTTCTTTCCCTCTGTAGTGTCCCCCCCCTACCAACCCCCCCGCTCGTTGTTGCCGTCGATCCCTGCTCTTGCGGAGGTCTGTATTACTTGAAGATGTGCTTTTTAGGACGGCTGTCCCTTTCCTTTGACGCCGACTCAGGGCCGAGCGGGTTTCGTCTTTCTCATTCGCGTTCTTCAGATTACAATGCCCTTTGCGCCGAACTGCCCTGTAGCTCACGGCCCGAGTGCCGCTGGCGCCCGGGCATAAGCAACGTCGCCTTTTTCTACTGAGGTCAATGTTTTTTTCTCATCTATTTCCCTTTGGGCGTCCAAAAGCGCGCAGCGACCTACTCTTCCCGACTTCTGTTTTGGACTTTTTCCCTACAAGACTGCAACTTTCTGCAGCCTCCTGACTTCTCCGGAGTCATCTTTTCCCCCGACCTCCGGCTGTAGTTCTGGACTTTCTCGAAGAGAGAGTGTTCGACCGTGTGCAGTGTGGGCTAGTCGGTTTTGTTCGCGCGAGCTCGACTCTTGAACCCAGCCAGGGGGATCCTTAGTGCTCTGCCGAGCGTTTACTCTCCCCCGAGCAAGACGGCGCCGTTTTTTTAGTCGAAGACCTTTTTTTCCCTTCCCTGCAAGTCCTGAGCCCCTTTTAGTTTTTCGGCCCAGTTCTGGTTGGACACGTCGCTCCCCCTTTCTCCCTTTCGGGCCGGGGTTTTGTTCCTGGCCAGGCCCGCACGGCGGCTCCAAACCCCCCCGAACGAGGGCCCCCTTTGTCGCCGAGCCTTTAACAGCAGCTGCAGTTATTTTCTAAAAATCCTGTTCCCTTCCCTCACGCATCCTTCCTTTGACCCGCAGATTTCAAGGCCTGTTGAGTTTTTTTCCTCTGTCGTAGGAATGCCCTGGGCACCTGTTTCCCCCTTCCTCTTTACGCCAGGGGTACCCATTATGGGACCCGTCGCCGTGTTTGATTTCCTCGGGGAGGGCTGATTGAGCTTCAGACGCACGTTCACTGCCTGCTCCGCCTTTTGGAAAGATCGTGGTGGAGACGTGGTTTGAGTCCATTTTTGGTGGCCTTCTTGTTGCCCCCCCTCCGGCCGGCTCGCGGAAGTTGATCGATCTCTTTCTCCCCACGCTTCCCCGCCCAAAGGACCTTTTTCGTTTCGATCCTGGTGGCGCCTTTCCCCCTTGTTACGTCTTGTCCCATTACTTTACCTTCTCCACAAGAACGGTGCCCCCTTTTGGAGGTTCCTGCTCGCAATGATCGTAGTCGATCGTTTGGCCGTTTTCCCTAGCTCTTTGTTTTTCCTGGTTGGTCACTTCCCTTCCGCTGGCGCTTTTTTCGCATTTGCCCGGTAGGTTTCTCTTTGGCCGTGGCGGACCACCGGTTTCTTCCCAACATCGGTCAGTCCGATTCCCCCCAGCACCTCGGGCTTTTCCGCCGAATTTTTTTCAAGCTCGAGGGCTTTTCCCCCCCGGGTCATCAGTGCCCCCCCCTAGTCCAACCTGCCGTCTCCAGCCAGCGGTTTCGTGACGCGAGCATTTTTTCTTCGTGCTTTCCTTGTGGCCGACGAACACCCCCCGCCGTGCCAACTTGTCCCCCAAAGAACCTCGTACCTTTTCTTTCCCAGCGCTCCCTTCCCTTTTTTTTTCCCGGTACGCTTGTTAACAGTTAGCGTAGTCACTGGTTGTTTTAGCACCCGTTTCCTTGGCTCTCCGGCTTCTGCGGCTGTGGTCGGCGTAAGAATTCTTACCACTCTGTTTCCCTTTTTTGGTCATCTTGGGGCGGACGTCGGCTTTTTTTACTTTTCTTTGCATCGAGATTTGTTCCCCTTTCTTGAGGGTTTTTTTTTCCTCGAGTCCCGCCTATGTCCAGTTTTCCCCCGTCTCTGACGAGCAAATGACCTGGTCCTACGGAGTCTGTCTCTTGTTGCCCGGGAACGTTGTGAGGGATGAAGCCCTTTTTCCCGCTTCGTTT
>Ga0179593_1704789_pt1 | contig 17596 bp, 31 predicted proteins | sample CZODoug2_1_08_16_FD_185931 | JGI IMG/M metagenome (GOLD analysis project Ga0179593, IMG submission 185931) | Vadose zone soil fungal communities from Angelo Coast Range Reserve, California, USA - CZODoug2_1_08_16fungal (PacBio error correction) | ecosystem: Environmental > Terrestrial > Soil >... | reverse complement strand
GACAAGTCTCCGGACCTGGGTTTTACAAACAGGCGATTTCGTCCCTTTCGTTGACATTCCCTTATTGTGCAAAGACGGATCTCTTTTCCTTCTTCCCGTGATTGGCGGAGGCTCGGGACATTTCCAACAAAATTTCGCTGGACGTTTCAGGCATCGACTGATTTTCTCTGCCGCATGAGCGACGAGACGTCCGGCTCTTTTCTTCCCCTTTCTTTTTCGGTACGGGAGTCCACATCGAGCAGCGGTTCCCTTCAGCGCGTAGATTGAAATGTACGAGACCGCCCGAACCTCGACCTGTTTCCCCCCCCCTCCTCTTTGGATTTCCCCGGGCGAAACCGGAGCGCTTTTTTCCCCATGAGCGCTTCTCGCGCGCAGTTTGGGACAGTAAGTTTTGGTCGCCCCAATATTCATTTTTTCTCTCCATTTGGTTAAGGGAAACGAGTCCTTTTTCTTTCTTTTTTCCCCCCTTTTTCTCCACACGCTTCCCTGGTTGCAAGGGACTTTCATGCTTGAGTTCTTCTGCGCACCATAAGCTTCGCCTCACCCGCTCCTCCCTTGTATTGCGGTTTTTTTCGCTCCGATGCGATGGTTTTCCCCTGGGAAAATATGGGGAGGCGCAAGTGTCCCCCTGCTTTCCTCTCCCTTGGACCACCGATGGGCCGGAAAGGGAGCCCTTTCCCCCCTCTGTTACAGGTGCGTCTTTTTGTTCGCTTGCCTCATCGGTGACCATTCTGCCGTACTTCGCAATTTTTAGAACCCTCTTCCGCCTCTTTTTTTTTTTTTTCTGCGAGAGCAAGGGTTCTTCTGTCGAAGAGCCAGGGCAGGGCTCCGACTTTCCCTTCCCCCTCGTCGCGCTATACGAGGACGATTTTCTTTTCCTTTTTCCTTATGAGCGAAATGGCCTGCATGATGGTGACTGCGCGGAGACATGATCCTTTTCTTGTAGTATTTTCTCCTCATGGAGTTCCCTCTGAATTGCGTTCTGGAAGGTGAATTACCCTTCTTCTCACTGCTATTGGCCGGAGCGGGTACAGCCAACATCCCTTTTTTAACCGCTCTCCCGGGCTCACGCAAGCTCTCTCCCCTCCTTTCTGCCGACTAACGGACCGGCGACCTTCTTTTTCTCAAGGAGTGGAAGGATACTCCCGATCGCGAGTCGAGGCTGTAAGTTCAGGTGCTGCCTCCCCCTTTTTTCGACAGCTACCCCAATTGAGACCGGCGAGGATGTCGCCGCTTCCTTTTCCCTGCAGTATGAGTTCCCCTGAACACCTGTGGTTCGCGTCCTCATTCTTTTAACAGCCATTGGCCTTTCGGATTGCGTTGCGCACGGTAACCTTCAAGATTAAGTCTTTTGCGCCTCTGCTGTCCGTGCTGTCGCCGATCGGTTGTTCAGAAGTCTGCGCTGTTCTTTTTTCCCCCCCTTCTGCAATGGAAAGGGATTGCGCGTCTCCAAACCTTAAAGCGGAAGGGATTCGCGAATGCTTTCCTCCCCTTTTGTTGCAGGATATTTCAGAAGACGTTTTCTTTTTTCCCTTCCCCCTGTGGATTTCTTCCTTATGCGCGTGTTCAAAGAACAGATTGTTGGCGAAACAGAATTTTTGATTCCTCCCTTCCACCAGACCTTTTCTACAGGGCAATTCTGCCCGGTTGCCCCCCCTTATTTCTTCCCCCCTTCTATACCACAGAGGGACCGAGCAGGTCCCTTTGGACGCCCTGTTGAGCCAATTAACAGGGAATTTCTCCCCCTTTCCCCTTTTCTGTTCGAACTGTTTTTCGTCAGCGGACATTTGTTTTTTCTTTTTCTCGGCACAAGAGAGTAACTTCCCACGGATATTTTCTCTACGAGGGATCCGACTTTTTTTTTCTGCCTTTTTTCCCCTTCTCCCCTTCCTCGGTACATTTGCTAGCACCTCCGCATCATTTTCCTTTTTTGAACAGACATTTTTCCAGCAATGCTTTCCCTTACGCCCTCAAATCCAGGCTCTCTTTCCTTTCTTTTAGAGATCCTATTGATGGCGGGCGTTCCGTTGCAATTTCTTTTTTCTCTTTTCTAGTTGTTCACCTTGCGGAGGTGCGAGACTGCCCCTTTGACACCTTACGGATTAAGGATCTGCATCTCTTCCCTTCTTTTTCCCCCGGTGAGTTAAGAAGCAGCCCTCCCCAAGACGTCTTGAAAGAAACAAAATGTCTTGCCAACCCCCCCTTTCTTTTCCCTTTTGCTCTCCGTGGGAACTCAATTCCCGGTTTTTCCCACCTGCTTCCACAGTTTCGCGAGTTCCTCTTAGGTTTCCAAATCTCCACTGCTTGCCCCCCTTGCTTTTTTTTTTCGGTGCCTTGAACATAACAGCGATCCTGACCAATTCTGTTTCGACACAAGCGTTATTGACACTCATAGACTTTTCCCTTTTCTCCTAAATACAAACGTCGTCCGGGCCTTTTTCCCTTCCCCCCTGTTCGTATAATATCATATCCACTTTTCCCTTTGAACTTAGCATGCGAGCATCACCTTTTCTTTCTTTCCCCCCTCACCCCCCTCGGACGCCGAATAATTGTCATGGGCATCCCCTTTCCTTCTCCCCTTGCTAAATCCCATACAGACTCTGACCCCCTCCTGACAGCCTATAGAGTTTGCCCCCCTTTTTCCTGCCTCTTGAAGGGTACGCCGCAACGACAAAGTCCTCCTTTTCGCCAATGGCGGTTCAGCCTTTTTTCACCCACAGGGGGTTAGGCACCATACTGCTTTCTCACCTTTTCTCGCTTTGCCGGTCGCAATGGTAGCTTCTCCCCCCCCTTTTCCTTTTGCCACGGAAAGGGACATTCTTTTCCGAGAGAAAATACCGTGAGTATCCCCACGTTTTCCTCTCCCTTTTTTCGCGTCGAGAGCGGGTGTATGGTTTTTTTAGAAGCATTGCGTGAGTCCCCCCATGCCCTTCGCGGTGTTGATACATTTTTCCTTCACCCGCTCGGCCAATAGCGCTTTCCACACCTCTCTTATCGGCTTCACCTTCCACTCCTCCACGTCTGAGAAACCTACATTGCGTCCTGTTCCCTTCCCCTCTCACACGCGCTCCCTTGTCCCCCTCCTTCTTTCCCAGGCCAGTTCGAGCCTCGTTCCCATTGTGTTCCGGAAATTAAAATCGGCATAGTATATCTGATAGGTCTCTTTCCCTGCCCATGGATATTCGGAGCATGTGCTGTCCCCCCCCAACCCGCTCTCGTCCCCTCGGTGCCCAGCGGCGGATAGGGTTCCATTTACGAACCTGTTTTTTTCACTCTTCTTCCTGGAAACGTCAGCCACCGCTCCCCCTTCTCCGCAGACGCCACCTGTACTCTTTTTCCCTGTCGGCCCAGGGGGGTACGTGTTTCCCGGCCACTCCCCCCCACTTTCTGGGCCTAACCAATAGTTCCAGGGGAATGGACTTCTTCCTTTCTGGCGCCCATCGAAGCGGATCAATCCGGCCGGCGTCGTCGTGGATGGTCAATTGGTTGGCCTTGACTGTTTCTTTCTGCATCTCCATGCCTCTCAAGGTACTTCCCTTGCACAGTTCCTCTTTTTCTTTAAGACCATTCACAAGTTTTCTCGAAGTGTCCCCAGATGGGAATACCCGGATAGTATAACTTTTTCCCTGCCCAATCGGTTCCAAAACTGGCCTCGCCGATCTCTCTCCCCCGCGATTCCGCTCCGGTTTAGCCTTTTTAGGTAAGGTGGAGGCAAAAGATTGCGGTTTCTTTTTCTTTTTACATTTAATCTACGCGCTGATGGCGTTGTTCCTTTCCCCTTTTTCTCCTTACCGAAACCAGGTGCGAGAACGTTTCCGTCCATCGTACGCTCATGCGGCCAGGAACATCAGTCGATGCCTGAAACGTCCATCTGAATTTTTTTCTCCCCCCTTCCCGAGCCTCCGCCAATTCCACGTGGTCCTTTCTCGATCCGGTAATTTGCAACAAGTCCTCAATCCTCGCCCCTTTACTCTGCCCCGTTTGTAAAACACCCATTTTCCCTCCCTCTTGAGTACGGACACCGACGCTTGTCATTGTTGTTGTTTGATAGAGATGAAAAGCGTCGGGTGTCCGTTTCTCTTATTCCCTTCCTAAACCTTCCTCTTTCAATGCGCTCGAGGCGGCCTTTTTTTTTTGCCAAAGTACCGGGACGAGAAAGTAGTTTCGGAGGTCTCGGGAATGCGGCAGGGATTTCCGCTTAAACCCCTTCTTTCTTCCCTCGCCTGATTTCTCTGCCGCATGTTCCCCTTTTTTTTCAAGCGGCGTATCGTCCCATCCTCTCCAGCGTGTGAAAATTGATGAACAAGCTCTCAGCGCTTTCTCTTCCTTCCCTCCCCTTTAAAAGCCGCAATCGGGGGCTCACGTTACCTTCTTTCTATCCGGGCGAACCGGAGCGGATCGCGTGGAAACCTGAGAAATGATCCTCCTCGCCCCTTTTTTTTCCTCCCCCCCCCCCCCCCTCTTTTTCACTCCGATCCGGGTATTCCCTTTCTTTCCCCCGACAGTCCTTGATGAATGGGAGGAAATTCCCGCGTTCTTCCTTCACGGAGAGTCTCTGGCGTTTAAGTGCTTGAGTTCTTCTGCTGACTTTCGTTTTCCCTCCCTCCTCCGCGCCGGATTGCGGCGTGCGCTGGGCGCTCCGCTTTTCCTCCTAAAGAGTAACTGCCCCTGGGAATTTTTTTTTTCTTGTAAGCGGTGAGATCATCGTAACAGACAGCCTTTGGCCCTTTCTTTCCCCTCCTTTTTTCAAACCTCGCTTGTACAGGTGGCGTCTTTTTCTTCTGAAGTATCTTGACTCACTCGTCCGGTTCGGAAAATGAACCCTATACGCCGCTGGGTCATCCGCGCGTTTTCCCTCTCTCCTTTTTTTTGCGTGTTTGAAGCATGCTCGAAGATCCCCTTTTCGAAGCATTGCTATCTTTCCTCTCTATACGGGGACGATTTGAATTTCCTGACCAAAATTCTTCCCTCTCGAACTGGTACTGGGTAAATGATGGTTACCCCTGGAGAAGAGTGTGATAGTTCCCGGATAGCCCCTTTTTTTCCTCAGACGGGCGTGCATTCTTTTTTCCCTATACTCGATGCTGTACGTTGTTCCTTGGGTCCAGCAAAACATACCGGGTTCTGTGCCCCCTTTCCTCAAGAAGCGAGTAGGTCTTCCCCCCTGAATTCTAGACAAACTTTTCTTTTTCTTCGCCTGCCCTACTCGATATGTCGGCGGATAGCAAGGATTTTTCAGTCCTTTACTCTCCCTCCTCTTCTTGGTGTCCGTCCGTTGCAACTTTTTTTCCATCCCCCCATTGCGACCGGCGAGCGAGTAGCAGCTGATCTGGTGCCGAACCTGTGTGCGCGGACGATATTTTTTTCTTCTCCTCCTCCTTGCGATCGCCGTGGAGGACTTTCGTTTTTTTAAGATTCAGGGCGCGTGCAGCCTTTCAGGGCGCTCAGAAGATCGGGTTGTTCAAGCCTCTGCTTTCTCCTCCACCAAGTATTGGAGCCATGGACTGCTTTTTCTTCTTGAGGAGGGCCACATGTTCTTAGTGGTGGCTTGGGAAGGATTCGCGCATGGATATTCCTTCACCTTCGCATTGGAAGTTTACCGTTTTTTGTTTTTTTTCCCATTTTTTTCTCTTCATTTCTCCCTCCCACACTCGCTTTCTTCCTTTCTCTTCTTTTCGGATAGCGAAGACCTCTATGTTATGTTCAATCTGGCAATTCGTTGACGCGTTGCACACGGGAAGTGGAGGAGTTCACCTTTTCCCTTCTACTCTCTTCCCCCTCCGAAAATGTGGAGCAGGTGGCCTCCCTTTTTTTTTCTGTTCCACGGAAATCACACGTCCCCCCTCCTTTCCGTCAAGCGGACATTTTGTTTCTGCCAGTTCCTTTCCTTCTCCTGTCGTGATCTGCTTCTTACTCACTGAATTCCTCCTTTCGTAGATGAAGATCCTTAAGCCGTACCTTCCTTTGCTCTCACCCCGCAAGAAGGGGTTTCCTCCTGGAGTGTTTCTCCCCCCCTTCTTCTGGAGCCCCCAGTCCAATTGCAAACGGGAACCCGCCCTTTCTCCCCTTTGTTCCTAATACTACGTTGTGTTGTTGCTCTTCTTTAGGGACGGTTCAGTTTGAAAGTTTTTCTGATCTTTTCACCACCTCCACGTCGAACCCTTCTTGCTTCTTTTTTTCTTGATGCCAATTCCCTGCTCGCATCTCCTTCGGATCATCGTAGAGGAAATATCCGTGCTTTCTTGCCCCCCCCAAGCAAGTCTTGCAAATCACCCCTTTGAAAAAATTCTCAAATCGTTTGGGACCCCCATTACGGGTTAATGGATAAGGGGAGTCAAACATGTCCCAACAGTTTCCTCTTTTTTTTCTCCTTTTTTTTTCCCACGCTAGGTTTCCAACTCTACACTTCCGTCCGACGTAGAACGGTCGGGGTAGGGGCAACTTGCTCTTTCCCCCCCCCCCTTTCTTTTTTTGCACCAAAGTGTTTCTTTGGACACGCGCATCCCTTTTTATACGAGAAGGGAAATCCCCCTTTTTGACCAATGACACGGTCGTAGGAATATCCACTTTTTTCCCTTTCCCTCCTAGTCATGCGCGAATCCTTCCCGCTTTAGGTTTTCGCGCAAGCCGTGTCCATGGCGGACTCAATGCCCATCAAAGAAGGCTTCCACCCTTTTTTTTTTTGTCCCTCCCTCTCGTCAGCAAATCTTGCATTTTTTCATCGGAATCGTTAACCACGCTTCTCCCACTTCTCCCCCTCCCCCCCCCCCCTCCCCTACCCCCCCCCAAGCTCCCCCCCGTTTCTCCCCTCTCCCCCCCCTTCCCCCCCCCCTATAACCCCCGTCCTCTATCCTCTCCCACCCCCCTTTCCCCTTACCCCCCTAGCCGAGACGCCCCTCACAAACACCCCTCCCGGTCTATTTATTCTCCCCCTCTCAATGCCCCCCTCACCCCCGCCTGCCCTCTTACCCCCCCACCCCCTGCTCCCCCCCACCTCCCCCTCTCCACTCCTCCTCTCCCCCCTTTCTACCTCTCTCACCCCTCCTCCCTCCCTTCTGCTACCCCTTCCTTTTCTTGTTTCTACCATCCCGATGCCTCTTCCTCACCTTGCTTCCTTCTATCTCCCCCTCCAACCCCCCCCTCCCTCCTTCCCTCCCCTCCTGTCCATTCACCCCACTCGTCACTTATTCCCCCCCCAACCTCCCTCCTACCCACCCTGCGACCTTTCTCCCTTCTCGCTTTACTTTTTCCTCCACTCTCTTCGCTTTCCCACCCTCCCCCCGATCCCTCCCCATCCCCTTCTCCACCCCACACCAACTCAACCCCACCCCCCCACCTCCCCCCCTTCCCTCACCTTCCCCCACCTCTACCTTTCAACAGTACCTCGCCCCCTTGCGAGCGCAATTTTTTTTTTTGGCGGTTCAGCAAGAAGAATTTTCCCCCCACCCCCTTTGTTCGGACCATACCTCTGGAAAGAATAGCAACGCTTTCTCCCTTTTGGTCCAATGTTTATCTTCCCCCCCTTCTTTGGAACCAGTTGCAACGTCCCAAGGACGATCGCTCTTCCCTCTACCCTTTCTTTCCCCCCTCCTTTTCCGATACGCCGACCCAGTCTTCCGCCGGTAGACGGAAAAAGTCGAATTCATTTGGGTGAGGCTCTCCTGTTTTCTCCCTTCGCGGTTTGAGGCACCTTATTGGTGGCTGGACCCCTTCCCAAGACAGAAGAGAGTATTCTCCTTCCCTTCCCCCCCTCTTTCCTCCCTCCCCCACGTCTGAGCGTGTATACTTTTTTTAGGAACGTCCACACTCCTCTGGTTCCTGAGATACCATAAGTTACCTTCTTCTCCGTTGGCAGGACCATTTTTTTTCTTCCCTCTCGTATATCGCGACGATTTTCTTCTTCCAAGGATTATAGCATTTCCCTTCTTCGAGAATGCTGTAAAACAAACAATCCTTCCCCCTTCCTTTCCCTTCCGCGTAAAGCGTGACCAAGCGGGTGTCTTCTTCCCGAAACTGATTGATTTTTACGGCAGATTGGCTAAGTCGGTCGCTTCTTTTTCCCTCCACGATAAATCCCGAGACAGACAAGTCCCCCCCCCCTGGCGAAGTTTCATTCTCCTTTCTTCCCCGCGGATGTCCCTACGATTCCTTTCCTTTTTCACTTGCGGCCTACCGTTACACCAGGGGACTTCCCTTCTTCCCCGTAGAGTAGCCAATTTTTTTCCCCTTTCTCTCAGCCGCAATCCGGCGCGTAGGTCCCCTGGTTGCATGCGAAGATGATGGTTCAGTCTTTCCTCCTCGTCCCGAGAGCCTCTAAAGTTAATGACCTTGCCCTTTTCCCTTTTTTTCTTCCAAGCGGAAAGTTCCGCCATTTCCCTCTACCCCATTTATAGAATTTTTTCTTTCCTTACCTTCTTTACAATATTTGCGAACTGTTTTTTTCCCCCCCCCCTTTCTCTTTCTCTCCGCTATTGAGTCTCAGAGCTCTTTCCGGATATCAAAGATGGGTGGTATTTTATTGGATTCCCCCTATTCCTTTTTTTTACATTTCATATACGCGTTTCCCATTTAAAACACGAGGGACTACAGAGTTTCTTCCTAAACCCCATGTGCGAGACTGCAGCTCCACGTTTCTCCTTTTCCTCTCTTTCCCGCAGAGGGAAAAGCAGTCGATCTCCCCGGCGGACCATTTTGTTTTTGAATGCTCTCCATCCTCTTTCTTCTCCCCCCCTCCATCCGGGAAAATTGGAATCAAGTCCGGTACTTTTCCCCTCTTCTTCTGACTCACAAGGCAAAATTCCCCCTCTTCCTCCGCCTTTGTGTAAAAACACAAGGTCCGTGCTTTCCTGGACACCCGACGCTGGGAATCTCCTTCTTTTTTTTTTTTGTTGAGCTTATGCACCTCTTTCTTTTTCTCCCCTTCCTTCCTTTGTGTTTTAAACAACCTTCTGGATGCTCTCTCCTTTCCTTGTTCCCACAGTACCGGGATCTGCCGTATATGCCTTCTTCCCCCCCTTCTTCTTCCTGGCTCGGGAAAATTGCGCCTTTCAAACAAATTCCTTTTCATCGATTGATTTTCTTGCCGAATGAGAGACTCTGACGTCCTTCTCCTTCTTTCCCTTCCTTTCTCCTTTGTTTCGGTCGGGAGTCCACCACTTTTTTCCACAAAGCGCCATCAGCGCGTCCCCCCTCCTCCCCCCGAAAAGACAGAAATAGGGTCCCCTCCCCCCCCCCTCTTTTCATCGGGCGAAACCGGCCTGAGAACCATGAGCGACCCCTTGTTTTTTAACATAAGTTTTGCTCCCCCCCCCCATTTTCCTCTTTTTCTCCCTCTGGGAACACTTTCCCTTTCTCCTTGGGTACCCCCCCGCAGTCATGGTGCCCCTTTCCCTCCCCCCCTTTTGGCCGAACAAGATACATGTTTCTTTAGGGCTCTGGCGAATGCTTTCCCCCCCTCCCTGCTTTCGCAAGGCAACCCCCTGACCTCCTTTTTCTTTTTTGCGGCTTCCGCTCAGCTGCGCGGCTTTTTTTAACACATATTCCTTCCCCTGGATTTTCCCCAAGTTGGGAAAAGGTTTCTGAGACACTCGAACATTTAATCGTTTTTTTCTTTTTAAGCATGCTGGCTCGGTGGAGTATGTTTTTTTCTTTCTCTTTGCTGACGGTCTCTTGACCTCCCCCCCCTTCCCCCTCCCTGCCGGTTCGGGAAATGGAACCTTTTCCGCGGGGCCGGCTGCGCTCTCCTTTCTCGGTGTTTTTGACAGCATGCGAGCCTTTCTTCCTTCTCTTCTTCTCGTCATCAGTCCTATATACGAGGACGATTTTTTTTCCCCTCCCTTTTGTCCACGGATGCCGATGGTGGCTTTCTGCGCGGCGCCATTTTTATAGTTCATGTCCTTCTTCTCCCCTCCACTGGAGTTTCTCAGACGTGGCGAATTTTTTTCCCCCTGCATACCGCTGCTTGTACCTTCCGGAGCGGGTCAAGCCCCCCTTTCACCTCGAAGGGATTTTTCTTTCCCTCTTCCCGGCTCCTTTTTTACAAACTTACAAGTGCCTCCCTACCGATCTGTCGGCGTATCTCCTGAAGGTTCCCCCCCCCTTCCTTCCCCCTGACCTGATGCGCGTCTGCTTTTTTTGCGCAAAGCCGATTTTTTGGAGACCCCCTCCCCGGCGTAGCGATGTAGAATGTCCTCTTTCTCCGCAGTATGGTGCCGCCCTATTTTCGGCTGAACAGCACATTTCTTCTTTCTTTCGTGACTTGCTTCCCCTCCCAGATTCAGGCGCGTGCAGATTGCTTCTTTTTTCTGTTCAGGGCGCCCTCCTTTTCTCCGTCTGGATGGCAATTGAGTCTTCTCCCCCCTTCTTTTCCTTTTCTCGTCGAGGATTTTTTTTTCAAGGGAACCCTCCCCTTTATTCGAGAATGCCTCTTCCCCCCCCTCTTTGATATTTCAGAAGACCTCCCTCGAAGAAGTGGTTTTCCTTTCTTATTCCTCTCCCAACACTCAGCTTCTATTCTGTTACCTTTTTCTCAACATGAATTGGTCGGATAGCTCTTTTTTCCAAGGGCCACCTACAAAGGTTCCCCCGTTCCTAACAGGGCAATTTTTAGGTTCCTTCCTTTTTTTTTTCCCCTCGCTGTGCCACAGAGCGGACCGCTCTCTCCCCATGTGGAAGAAGGTGGACGACCCCTTCTCCCCCGGAATTTAGTGCAAACGGACTTTCCCCACTTTCCCCCCCCCCCTTTGCTCAGTTTTTTTAGTCAAGAGGACCCCTTTAAACTCCTTTTTTCCCCAGAGAAGCTAATTCGTACTTTTCCCACGGATATTTCTCTCCGTCTTAAGCCGTAAGTTTTTCTTTTTACATTGCTCGCCACAGACGCAGTTCGTTTTTTTCCCTTTTTCCCCCGACAAATTTCCAGCAAGGAGGCTCTTTTTCAAAACGGAAAGCCTTGAATCTATTCTGTTTCCTTCCTCCCCTTTTTTTTCCTTCTCCCTCTTCTGGAGGGCTGTTCCGTTTGCACTTTCTTTTTAGCGCATCCTTGCTGGACCCACCCCCCTCCCCTTCGAACACCTTCTCCGGTTCTCCTGATGCCCAGGGAACCCCTCTGCATCTACCTTCGGATCCTCGTAGAGCCCTCTTTTTCTTCCCTCGCCGATCACTCATTAGCTCTTTTCCCCCCCCCCCCCCCCCCCCCCGCACGTCTTGCCAAAGAAACCAACCTTCCCCAAAACATTTCTCAATTTTTTTTTTGGAGTTCCTTGGGAACTACACTCAGGTTTTCTCCTTTCCCTTTTGCGCGAGTCTCTTCCTCCCCTCTAGGTTTCCAACTCTCACCTTCCTCTTCCCGTGAATTGCCGGTAGAAGGTTCCTTCCCCCCCTCTCTTTCTTCGCTATCGACCAATTCGGTTTCTCCCTCGCAGAGAAGAGAGTGGGGGGGACCTCCAGGAAAGAACCACGTTGTCCTGTGTTTCCTCCCCCTACCCGGGTCGTCTGAATATCCTTTTGGAGAACGAAGTGAAGGAATCCTTTTGCCTCCCCCCCTTTCCGATTTAGGTTTTACCTTCCAGCCCACCTTCCCGCTCCTTTTCCCTTGGCATTCCAAAGAATTTTGTCCCTCCCATAAAGAAGGTTCCCCCCCCCTTTTTGAGAGCTTCCCTTCTTTCCTTTGCAAGAGACTGATAAAGAGCAAAACTCCCCCTTCCTCCACGGAGAGCGCCCCCCTTGCGCCCTTTTTCCCTCACCTATTAGTCAGAGAAACCCCCCCTGCACACATAATGATGATGACTTTCTTTCCTCTGCTACTAGCTAGAATACATTTTTAACTTTCCTCCCCCTCTTTGCGAACAGTATGCCCCCTAGAATAGCGATAAGGTTCATCTCCCCCCCTCTAACCGTGAGTATATTCAAAGAAGGAGATCCGACCCAATACGAGTTATTTTTTTCCCTTGTTGTAGAGGCCCCCCCCCCCCCCCCCCCCCCCCCCCCCCCCCCCCCCCCCCCCCTCAAGTTTTTTTCTTTCTTTTCGCCCGTAAGAGATGTGCCCCCCCCTTTCCTTTTTTTCCCAGAAAAACACCCGGGATGTTGGCTTCCTCCCAGCTCTGCACAAAGTACATCCCGCGTCTCTTTTCCCCGAAACGCATTCAGCCTCCCCTTCAGAAAATCCACTTTCCTTCCGCTCCATGAACTCCACTCTCTTCCCCGCTTTTCCCAGTCAAAATCATGTTCGCGAATACGTGTCCCCTTTTTTCCGTGAAAGAACTTTCCCTTCGCTTTTAGGTGATGAATATTCCCATCCCCCCTTTTCTCTTCGAGCATGCTGAACCCACTTTCCGCAGACAGACGTTCCCAGCTTTTCGTCTTGATAGCGAGTTCAACACCTCCCCTTGCTTTTTTCCTTCAGATGACCCCCCCGAGCCCCTCCTTCCCCCCCTCCCTCGCAGACAGACTAAAATGCTCCACTTCCTGTTCCAACATGCTTCCGCTCCCCAAGAGGTGTCTTTCTTTCTCTCCGCGTATTAACCTTTTCCACCTTCATAAAAATCTTTTTCCTTCTCTTATTTCGAACGCCATTCCCTCTCCTCAGCGGAGCCCCTCCGCAATACGGCGCGTAGTCGTTTTTTTTCCTTTCGAAGGTGATTGTTCAGCAAGGAGACCACTCACAGCTCTATTTTCCCCTCCCACCAGGGAAAGGCGTGTTCGTCCCCGCCATCACACAAGTCCCTTTCCATTCTCCGAAAGTGTTGTTGTCCCCCCTCTGGTGTCCTCCTTTTTTCTTAGAGTGAAAATCTTCCCACTTTACAAAAACTGAGCGCCCCTTCCCTTTTCCCCGCGCGATACAGCCTCGGTTTCTCCTTTCCCCCCGGTAAAGTGGTTGCACCTCTTTTCTGTCTCGTAAATTTAATCTACGCTTTTCCTTCTCCCCCCTTCAACAACGATGTAGAGTGGACTCCGTCCCCGCCCCCCTCTCTCTTTTTTTCCCCCCCTTATGCCGGACGTAACGTCGCTCTTGGAAAATACAGTCGTCTTCCTTCCCCCTTTTTTTTAATCTAAGAAATCCCTGCTTCCCCTCTCCACTCCACGGGTCCATTTTCCTTTCGATGGTAATTTGAACCCTTTTCCTCCCCCACGGCAGCATCGGAGCTCCCTAATCTTTTTTTCCCTTCCATCCTCCCTTTTACGGACCACACGGACCCTTTCCTCAGTTGTTGTTGGTGGAGTCTCTTCCCTTCCCTTCCTCTTCCCTACTGCACGGAAATGGTTCCCACCGGTTTTCTCCCTTTCGGATGGCAGTGTAGTCTTACTTGTGCAAAGTAACGGTCTTTCCCCTTCTCTGTCTGGATTCACAATTGCCGTGACTTGAGGGGCCTTTTTCCCTCTTTTCCTTTCTAGATTCAAAAACAAACTTCGGCATCGACTCTTCCTCCCCTCTTCCGTCCGATCCTGGGGGCCGGTTCGCCCCCTTTTTTTTCTTTTTTTCCCAGCGTGTTGAACCTTTTGCTCGTAGATGAAATGTACGAGACCCTTTTCCTCTGGGGCATCAACGACATCCCCCCTTTCCTTTCCTTCCCCCTTGCTCGGATCGGCGTGAAAAATCTTTTTCTTTTCCTCGCGCCCGTTTGGAACTCCTTTTCCCCTTTTTTCTCCCTCCGTATCCGGTCCATTTTGTTCCCCTCTCCCCCCATGGGGGTAAGGGAACCCCCTCTTTCTGCGGAAATGCCGCGTGGTACTTCCCTGGTTGCCCGGGCCGGGAACGGAGCGTCTTTTCCTGTTTCTCCCCCATTCAGATAGACAAAGTCCCCTTTCCCCTCTGCCTTATTGCGGAGTTTCCTTCTCCCCCCCCCCTCTGCGCCTTTCATAAATAGGCCTTCCCCTTTCCTTTCCCTCCCATTTTGAACATTGGGCCGCCGTCTTCCTTTCCCAGGACAGCCGTGTTCCCTTTGGAGAGGCCTTGAACTAGATGGTTTTTTGGACTTTTTTTTTCTTTCTTTCTCACTGTACCATCTTTGCCTCTTTCGGAAACTTCTCCCCCTCCCTCTGGGCCAGCTGTACGCCCCCTGGCCTCTCTTCCTTTTTTTTCCTCTTTTCCCAGCATGCGAGAAGAGACCAGTTTTTGAGAAGCATGGCAGATTCCCTCTGTCTCGATATACGAGGAAAATCTCCCCTTTTCCCCCTTTCTTCCACGGAGGACGACTTCCCCAAAAGATTCCCTTTGCGGACCAATTTCTTTGTTTTTATAGTAATGGATAGGATCGAAATGAGGAGTTATCAGCTTCTCGACTTTTTCGGGAATTTCTCCCCCCCCCTCTGTGACGTGTGCCGATATTGGACTTCTTTCCCTCAACATACCGGAGGTTCCTGCCCCCCTCTCCTCCTTCCTCTCTCCGGGCTAACGCAACCTTCGAATTGCCGTATTTTTTTCCCCTCTCTGTCGGCGTATCGCAAGCGTGCCTGTTTTGCTTTCACCCTTTCTCTCTCCTAGTCGAGGCTGTCAGTTCTCTCCAAAGCGATTTTTGGAGACAGCTCCCCTTTTCTCTGAGATGTATCTGATCTTCACAAAAAAAAAGGGCCCCACTTGTGCCGAAAAACGTTCTCCCTTTTTTCTTGCTTAACCGCACATTGGATAGACCTCATTTGCCTCCCCTTTTTCTCTGTGAGATCCAAATTCCTTCTCTTTCCGATTGATGAAGATCTAGTTTGGTCATTGTCTTCTTTGTTTTTTTTTCAGATTTTTCATTGAGTAACCTTCCCCCTTTTCTTTTTCTTCCATGGACACCATTTTGCCTTTCTCTTCTTTTCCCTTTTCAAAACATAAACTTCGCATGCCCCTCTTTTCTTCCCGGGGAGAACCCGTGGTTGTACTCTTTTCTTTTGTTCCGAGAAACCCGTCTTTTATTTCCTTCTAGTATCGCTTCCCCCCCCCCCCCCCTTTCTTTCCCCCCCCTCACAGCTTGGTGCGAAACTTTTCTTTCGTCTCTCTCCTTTTTTCCCTTCCCACCTAAACCGAACCGGTTCCTTTTTCCCACGGAAAGTGGAGAGTTTTCCCCTCCTGCCCCAGGCGCGACCGAGCCTTACTCTCTCCCTTTTTTTTTGTGAGCCCTGGAGCCAATACCCTTCCTGAACTCCCCACGGTCACACCCCTCTTCTCTTTTCGTCAATCGGAACAGTTGGTTCTTGCCCCAGTTTTTGTTCCCCTCCCCTTTGATTCTGATGCTTACTAACGGCCTCTTAGATGCATAATCATTAAGAGCTTTCCTTTTCCATTTTTGCTCGAAAATAAGAATCCGTGGAGGTGTGGTTTTCCCCTTTCCCCCCGCCTGAGGGAGACCCCCTCCCCTTTCACGGAAACAGCCCTTTTCTCTTCGGTGCCTCCGCCTCCTTTTTTCTCTCGGACTCCTCTTCCTGGCTTTTCTTCCCTTTTTTTATGAGAGCGCATCCGTGATTTTTCGTGTCAAAAACCTCCCCTTTTTTCTTTTGCGTCGTGTGCGAGACCCCTCCTTGCCCAAGGGAAAGTACGGAGTACCGGATCCTGTAGGTCCCCCCCCTTGGTCCGAAGCGATCACAGCAGGAGCGGCGTCTTCCCCTCCGTCTGTCCCCCGAAAAAAAAGGTACGCTTGACCTTTTAAAAACTTTTCCATCTTTTTTTTTGAGGAAGTTGGGTAATTGGATAAAGGGCTTCCCCTCTTCTCCTAGTTCTTGCTAGGTAGCTCTTAACTTCTTCACTTTTTTTTTCCCTTCCCAATTGCACCTGTAGAAATTGTAGGTCCCTGGAAACCCCTCTCCACTCTCTCCGCCTTTTTCCCCCAAGCGGTTACGTTGACACGCGCATAGCCAAGATTCCCCTTCTTCTCCCCCCCCGACCACCCCTCTTGGCCTTTCTTCCCCTCCTAAAAGGTTCTTCTTGCCCCATCTCCCGGGATAACCGATTGGCCCTCGAAGGAGCGCATCCCTTTTTCCCTCTTCTCTCGCACCACCACTACGAAGAGAAAGCAAGTGTCCCCTTTTCCCTTCCTGGGGGGGAACCGGCTCCCCCCCTTTCACCCATGAACTTTTACCCCTTTGAAAGCAACTTCTCTGTCCTTGGCAACAAACGCCCTGAAGGATTGAAGGGTACCCAACGAAAAACTTTTCCCCCTTGCCCCTCTCCAAGGAGGGTAAGACCCCCTTTCTCCCCAAGGTGTTAGGCCCCATGCTTTCATCGAAGAATCTAAGCCCTAGCTCGCCACTGGTCGGAAATGGTCGCTTCTCCAAAAATGTTAGTTTTGAAATTTCTCAAAGCATCGAATACTCCCTCTCTTTTTCCAATCCCGTGAGTATCATTACCCCCTTTGATACGCGCTCTTCTCCTCGCGCTGCCCGGAACTTTTTCCTTCAGCAGTGAGTGACGCCTGCTTTCTCCCCCCCTTTCCTTCGCGGTTGGGCCATTTTTCGTTGGATGGACACGCTCCCCCCTTTTTCCCCCACGTACAGCTCGTTATTTCTTCCTTCCTGCCATTCAGCGCACGTTGATCTTGGCATCCGAATCCATGCCTTTCTTTTTCCCCCCCCCCCTTTCCCTCCGCGCGTCCCCCTCCTTCCGCGAATCCGGGTCCTTTCCCCCATTAAAATCGTCCTCGTACTCTCTCTTTTCTTCTTGATGAAATATGCAATTTTCTTTCCCTCCCCCGCTTTTCTCTCGGCAAACAATTTTTCTATCCATGCGCTAGCACTTTTTTTTTCTGGCGCCCAATCGGTTCTTTTCCCCGAACCTGCTGGCGGTTATTTTAGTCAAGAGAACGTCATTCCCCCGAGCCGTCTGACGCAAACCTCCCCCCTCTCTGTGAAAAATGAGTCCCTCTTCGGCCCCCCCATGCGGAGGGCCGGTCCCCAATCTTTTTGATGAAAGACGTACCTCTGCGGAAGCCCCCCCCCCTTGTTAGGTGAACAGGGTAGGACATCTTTCTTCTCCCTCTCGAAATAGCAGAGTAACCCAAATAAGTCTCTTTTCTTTTTTTTCCCTTGTTTCGTGCGAAGTGCTTTTCTCCCTCCCCCCTTCCTTCGCACAGAGCCTCTCCCTTTACACCAGGGAAGCTTTCTGTGTAGTCACTGGCGTTCCCTTCCCCTCCCACGGATGAGGTTAAATTCCCCCCTGTCAAAAGAGGGGCCCTTCCCTTTTTTTCGTGAAAATATTTGGAGCCCCAATTACGGTTCCCCCCCCCCCCTCTTTATACAGAATTCATGCGTTTTTCTATCCGCGCCAGGTTTATCAAACGGATACAACATCTCTGTTGTTCGGTCTTTCTCGGATTTTAGGGAGGTATTTCTTCTCTTTCTTGCTGTTGTTAATCAACCCCACACCCTCCTGCCCTCTTTTTTTTTCCCCCCCCCCTGTGCGAGGAGACGCTTTCCCCCTCTCAGCGGCAGAGACCCCTTCTCTTCCCTTTTCCCAGCGGAATTTTGTTTTTGAACTTCTCCTTCCCGAGCCCTCCGACAATCCCCCCTTTTTCCCCCCCCTCTTCTACTCTTCTTCCGTCCCCCCTTCCCCCCCCGGTAATTCATCGACTACCCTTTTTGTGCACTTCCCCCTTTGTAAAACACCATGTCCGTGCCCCGACGGACA
>Ga0179593_1579688_pt1 | contig 17601 bp, 16 predicted proteins | sample CZODoug2_1_08_16_FD_185931 | JGI IMG/M metagenome (GOLD analysis project Ga0179593, IMG submission 185931) | Vadose zone soil fungal communities from Angelo Coast Range Reserve, California, USA - CZODoug2_1_08_16fungal (PacBio error correction) | ecosystem: Environmental > Terrestrial > Soil >... | reverse complement strand
GCTCCGTCCCCTTGGCAGCTCCTTCTCCCTTCTGCCACCCCCCCAGATTTCCGTTGATTTCTTCCTGTGACGTGCAGCAGTACCCCTCTAGAACCCTCCCCTTTTCTTTCTTCCCGACCGTTGAGGGTTATTTTCTCCTCTTTCTTCGGTTCCCCCTCCCAGTCGCCTCGGCGACCCAACGGAGACGTCCCCTTGGCCGATAGGCTCTCTATTACGATTCTCGACAGCGAAGGGCACCTCCACTTTTGAAAATGAAGCTTCTTCTTCGCCCCCGCGAGAGTCAGTTGGTGTGCTAGCGCGCGCCTCCTCTCATCGTTCAGGCTCCCCACTTTTTCGCCCCGCTTGCCTGATACCCTGATGGCCTCTATTTTTTCCTCCTTTTGCTAACCTCCCCCCCTCTTTCCGATGGTAGGTCTTTCTCCTTCTCGTAAACCATCGAGCGCTGCTTGATCTCGCCACCCTTTTTATTCTCTTTCGTTCGCGCCCCTCTCGGCGGAGGGTAGTAATTCTTTTCCCATTTTTTCCTTGTGGAAGAACGACCCTTTCTCAACACCTTGGAAGAAACCAGGCCCCCTAGGGGTTGAATAAAATGCTCAGCACTTCGCAGTTAGCAACAGCCCCTTCTTCCCCCCCTCCATCAAATCCTTTCCCCCCAAACGAAAAATTGCTCCCTGATCCTGAAGAGCCCTCGATCTTTTTTCTCGTCTTACATTGACGTGTTGAATGAGCCCCTCCAAAGGACCGAGAACCCATTCAAGGGCACCCGGTCCTAGGAGAAAGCCCATTACACCTCCTACCGATAGTGACCCACTCTCTACCCCCCTGCGCCCGACGAATCCCGAACCCTTTCCCCCGACTACGATTTTTCCCCAACCTCCTTCCTCCAGAGTTTTTCTCCTAAAGATTCCACCGCTGGACGCCCACAGCGCCTCCCTCCCCCTCCCCCCGACTTTCCAAAGCCGGACACCCTACGCAAAGCACTTCTTTCCTTGATCCTCCTTTTTTTGCTCCACTCTCCACTCTTATCAGGCTATCCCCCGGTTTTCCTGGGGGCCGGGGTGCGCGTATAGTCCCAGTACCCCCTCCCGTTCCCCTTGCCGCCCTCCGCAAGGTATGCAGAGGCTTTCCTTTCTCGGTTACCCTTTCGCGCGCCCGCGGGTCGGTCTTTGGCGGGCTTTCATCCGCGGCTCAATACCCATATTTTCTTTTCACAATTTGTACGCCCCGCCTGCCTACAATCCTCACGTCCCTGCTTTCCATTTTCCCCTGCCTGGCCAACCCTAGCGAATATTCCTCTTCATCCCCCCCCCAGGATGAGTCCGCTGCGCCGAATGACCTCCCCCCTCTCAAGCTGTTATTTTTCCTTCTCACGTGAACTTACCAGTGCGGGGTGACGCTGTCACTCTGTGTCCTTGACTTTTTTTCCCGTCGGCCGCGAAATCCGCTCCCTTCCTTAGTACGATCACGCACGAAGCCGTAAAGCGAGTACGTCCCCCACACGTCCTCCCATTGGGAATCAAAAGGTGTCCTGGGAATAGATTTTTTCTGTTAAATGAAGCCAGAGATAGCCCTCCCCGGTTAGTCTTCCTTTGGGCAGTCTAATAGATCACCTGCGAGCGCGGGAAGGAGGTTTCATAGCTTTCTCCCCTTTCCGGACCCGCCGCTTGAGCTGTTGGTGATAACGGCGGGCTCCCTTTTCAACGAGTCCCCCGGAGGTAAGTAAGCACGTAACGTTTCCGTAAAGAAGCGCTCTTTGTAGATGCGGCGAACCGTCCACATTCCTAAGAAAGCTAGAAAATGAATCTGATAGTAGGTCCCAGCACAGGGCCTGAAGGTGTGGATCTGCTCTCTCCCCCTTCCAACCAGGCATCTTCCCGAGATTGATAGGAATGGGACCTCTTTCCTAAAGCAGCTTTCGAGCAGGAGAGCCTTTTTTAAAAAGGATAGTGCCTGCTTAGTTTCCCCCCCCCATCCTACTAGTGCAGATCCACTCCGCTCCCCATGCCGCGCCCTCCCGCCTTCCGTTTCCCGGCACCTGACGCGCTAATTTAAGTAAAAATCCTTCACCTTTCCTTCGTTCTTTACCCCCCCTAGGACGTTTTCCTCCACTTCTGCCAAGGCTCTCAGTTATAGGAGAGATCCATGTTGAAACTTCCCCCTTCCCGTTCCGCCTGGCTTGCACTAAACGCCCTATTTTCCTTCCCCTACACGCAAGTGGAGACCCCCCTGAAGTCTCTTTTCTCCGACCACCACCGCAAGCGCATCAATCATGAGCCTCATTTTCTATAACCCCGTTGAGGCCAAGCATGCCACGAGGACCCCCATCTCTCAACTATCAACATGGAGAGAACCCTGCGGCCCATAGTCTTTTCATGCGATCCCTGGAAGAACAATTGCAAGCCAGCTCCTCAGACCCACCTTTTTCCCAATCACGCGATCAAGCCGTCATTGTGCCCACTAAGGCCGTGATTTTCCTACTCCTCCCTTTTTCCAATTCGAGTGGCAGACACCCCTGGCGTTAGCGCAGTGCTCTCCCTCCTTCCTTCTATTCTTCCGATTGCTTGAACTGATTCTTTGTTGATCTCCTCTTTAATTGGTGATGTGGCCCCCCTTTTGGTGATAGAAATGGTTGTGGTCCCTCTCGTTTTTCCCCTGATCTGGTACTAGACTACTTGAGATAATGATTTTTTTTGGCGAGCCGGTTTTTCCTTGGAGTGGGGGTCCCCTCCATTCGTGTCGTCCCTTTCGTTAGTTTCAAGCCCTCCTTTGGTCCCATGACGGCCACAGCGGTACGAATTTTTTTGATCTCCCTCCCCTTTTTTAAGCGTTCGCTTTTTAGCGGCCCTTCTTGGGCGTCAAAGTCGCAAGTTCTTTACTAATTGGACTTACCTTTCTCCTCTAAGTGTGACCCCGTAACCCCCTTAATGCGCTTCGCTCTGGATAATACGTTGGCTTTGCAGCGAGGGTCGGGATTCCTGGAGACAAAACGGGCTCGTCCTTTTTTAAACTGAATCTTAGCTGGGGCTCGATTTCTTTAGAACACGTTCTAGTCCCTTGAAAGGGTGTTTGCCTCCCGATGCTAAGATTCCTTCTCAGGTTGGTTACGTTTTCCTTTCAACGTGATGGAAGCTACGTCTTTCATGGGCACCACGCTCCCGCGGAACCCCTCGGCCAGTTAAATACTTTAACTTTTCCTTTCCCCTTCTGGTAGTGCGTGGTTTATATTACTGAGCCAAGCCCCCAAACGCCTCCCCCTCTGTGTCAATTGAAAGAAAGGCTAAGTCACTTCCCCAGGCAAAGATGACGTCCATCTAATGGTGATATGATCCCCCTGCAATAGCCATGGAGTGAGGCGTCTTAGGCGGCGGGTCTCCCCCCGACTTTCGCTCTCTTTCTTATAACTGCATTATGCAAAACTTCTCTCTCGCGCTATCCGTCCTAGATTTTTTTGAGTGCCGAGGGATTCTACGGGAACCCCTTCGCGGCCGGGTTTCCCCCGCGCGGAACGGGGAGTACAGCGTCACCTTTTGTTTTCGCGCGATGTCGTCTCTTAAAATTTCCCCCACAACGACAACTTGAAGATTCCCCCGTTCCTCCACGGCCCCTCAGCGACTTCAGTTCCCGGATTTTCCCTTCTCTTTTGCCCCGGCGATAGAGTCACTTGAACAGCAGGTTGACTTTGTGCCCTTGATCCGAGTGGCTCCCTTCCCCTGAGTAGACTGAATCGTATTGAAGCCTCGGGCTTTGAGACTTTTCCGTCGCAACCGCGTCCTAACGGACCCCTGCACTGGGCGCGCTTTCCCCCTCTCATACACCCCCTCTCCCCCGAAGATAGACTACCCTTCCGGCGGTCAACGCTTCCAAGCCTTCTTCTTTGTAAGCTTGAAAATACCCCTCCTGCGGAGGTCTACTCGTGATAAGATGAAACAGAAGCTCCTTTACCTGGACCTCCCCCCTTATCCCCCTTTGCTAATGTTCGCCAGGCTTTGAACTCCTTCCTTGGAGGCTCCTTGGAGTTAGGAGGAGGTTTTTTCTTCGGCGGTTTGCCTTGGAGGAGGCGTGCGGACCAATCAGTATTGGGGCGGTGTCCCTTCTTCGGGGTTTTTCAAAAAGTTAGGATGTCTTCTCCACTTCGCGGGCGGAGGGGAATTTTGGGTAACTCCCCCTTCTCTTTTTCTCTTGCATTCTTACGAAAGCTGAAGGGCCCCCGGACTTTTATCGACCTTCGGCCTGGCGACGCAGGGCTTCCCCCCCGTGGTTTTTTTAGAGAGCCCCCCTTGATGCAAGCGGCGACCCCTTGTTTTTTTCCGGTAGCGGCGGGCCACGCATGGGATCTTTCACGGATTCTTTTCTTCGCGCTGTTATTTAAAACCCCTTCCCCTCTTTTTCCTGCGGTACTGCCTCTTTTCTTTTTCCCCTTTTTCGCCTATTACTGGAAGAACTTAGCACGGCGCTTTACGTGGTGGATCCCGCCGCCGGTCGTTTTTACTTCGATCGTTTCCCTTCCAGCCCAGGCCTCAGAAGCTCCTGTATAAGGCACGGTCCCCCCCCCCAAGGATGCGCAGACGCAGACCGATCGGGCGTGTGCCCACCGCCGGTCTCTCTTGGAGCAGCGCGGCGGACTATCTTCTTCTCTGCTTCGCTACAGAGCTCTCTAGTCCCCATGCTATCGCGGGGCGTGCCCTTTACACCCCCCTGTTACAACGCTATGAGCGAAGGTCCCTTCCCCCCCTTTGGTGGAGATACGCCATCGTCCTCGATGTCCGATGACCGTCTCCGTTCCTCGCGGAATGCGAGAGGCTGTCCCTTGATCACAGGAAACAAAACGCCATTCCAGAGCCCTTTTCGGGTTTCGAGATTCCCCAACGACCCAGGTACTTCCGATAGGTCCCCCCCCTCCCTTTTTAATTGCCTGTGGTGGCCCCTTTCCAGGCGACACCTCTATGCCGGATGCGCCCAGGCACATCCTCTTTCCCCTTTTGGATCATGTTGCTGCAGGAAGCGGAGCCTCCTTTCCTCCGCGTTGTCACTGCGATGAAGTCGATCTCTTTTGGCCGATCTTCAGGACCTTGTTTCCTCGCCCCAACCGCCAACCACGGACATCCTGTTGCTCGCTGTGTGTGTTTCTGTCTGACCTCTCCCGGTCTTCGTGGCATCCCCCCCTTATCGGACCCGCGACATAAAAGGCCTTTCATAGCTTCCGTGAGATGCACCCCTCAGACTTTTCTCCTCCCCCGTGCGCATCCTAGGTTCTTCAAGGCGAAGGCCGAGGGCCCTTCCCCCCAGCGCTGCCTTGTGTCGGTGCTAGAGAGAGCGGTATTCATTCCTCTAATGGCGAGGTTTTATAGTCCGCCGCGCTTTTTTTTTTGAAGCTCCCTATTTTTACCCCCTTACCGCCAGCAGGTGAAAATCGTACCTCTTCCTTGCGGTCTGGTGCCTGGAAGTTGAGAGGATACCTTGTACACATCCGGGCAGATGCTTTTCAAACCGTTTTTCGCCTCGAACCCCCTTGCTGGATCCTTAAAACGTAGCCGTCTTTTTCCCGGGCTCCAGTTGTAATAGTATCCCCTCCTTTTCAGCCAACCCCAGAAACGTCCCCCGGATTTCTTCACAGGACCATCCGGGGTTGAAAATATTTCGCCCACGCCGTGGGCCCTTCCTTCTCAAGCTGGTACGAAGAAAAAGAAACCTTTCCCCCCTGTGGGCCTCCAAGAAAAATGCAACGCCCCCTTTTAGGCCTGCGCGCAGCGCACCGTCCTTGCCCCGTACTGAGGCCCCTTTCCAGGCCGTCCAACTCCGACATATACCCGCCGACGGTCTTCTCCACCGCACAGGGCGTTCGCCGCTCCCGAACTTTTCCCCCCCGTGTTACAAAAAGAATCCTCTTCAGACCACTCCTAATAAAGTTTTTACCCGCCACAGACTTCGTGGAACTCCCCACCCCCCCTACGCCGCTCCAGAGTGGGCTTCCCCCCCCCCCCCCTGGAGCACCCTGTCCAGAAGAGAAGAAGGGCCCGACCCCCGTATAAGTGTGATAGCTCTCCTTCCTACTTCTCTGGCTTAGACGACCGCGAGGGTTGCCCCCTTCCCCCACAATTCAAACGCCTGAGCAGTTGAACGCCCTTCGCAATGGCTCCAGCGGCTGACATATGATCTTTGGGGCGCGCTCCCCTCGGGAGCTCCCCCTGTGCGCGGGGCGGAGTCCCCTCTTCCCGCAACATTTAAAACATATTAAGGGCCCCCCGCCCTTTTCGTCCCACTGGCCGGGCTCCCCCCCTTTCCTCCCCCTCCCCTTGCGAACGATGTTAGTGTACTAGCCCCCCCCCCCCCCGTTGCCCCTTACGGATCCTGAATCCCCGGCCTGAAAGTCGCTGAGGTCCTCGACTGATGTCCCGCTTTAAACCTTGGTATTGTAGTTGTGTGATCTTCCTCGCCTTCCTTTGAGGGTGACTGTACTCCCGGCTCCTGGTGAAGTCCTCCTCCTTGCCACTCCTCCATCCGCTAGAGGTCTCTCCTTTCAAATCGTGCCCAAAGAAGACGCCCTCCCTGAGTACGTAAGATCAGACTCCCCTTCCATTTTTCTTTAATAGCGAAAGGGCTGTGGTGTTCTCCCCCGAATCCCTAACGCACCGAGGCTGGTAGCGTCCGGTGTTTCGATCCCCCCCCCTCCTCTTTCTCATTGACATTCATGGAATAGCAGTCAGTCCCCCCTTATGCTGATATCCCCCTTCTTGTGGGTGCTCCGGTTGTCGTGAAGAGAAAAACCCACCCCTTGCCCTCCTTCACATTGAACTAAAGAGAAGAAGCCCCTTCAAGGGCTTCAATTTAATGTCCTAATCTTAGCTCATCCCGTGACTTTGTGATCGACCAGCACGTTCCGGGGGAGCGGAAGGCGCGATTTTCCACAGGGCATCCTCCATTGATCGGCAGTCGGCCGCGACTCACCAGCCCTTTTCTGGACGGTGGCGTGAGTTTTAGTCTTCCACACAGGTCATTCTCCTGCCTGCAGATCCCCTTTTTTTTCCGCGCCACGCCCCTCCGCGCGCATTTTTTTGGACTCTCTTTGGCCGATTAAAAGTTCCAAGCGTCGCAGTTTTGAAGGGGGAAGAACAGTTCCGGGTGTTCCGGCTCCCCGAAACGCTTCCTTTAAGTGAGGAGAGATACAGGTCTCCCATTTCGTCCCTTTTTAGATGACGGACTCCCTTTTTCCTCGACCCCCCCCCTGCCGTCTTTTCACTAAGCACTGGCCATCTTTTTTATAAGACCTCGAGAAGGTGAACAACTCCAACCAGAACAAGCGCATCCCTTTTTAAGGCGAGATCACACTGGTTCAAGCCTAGGCCCGCATTCGCAAGGAAGAGAGCACTTCCTCTCCCCCCCTGCGGCCCATCCAAGGCTCCGAAGGCGCCTTTTTCTGAAACCCTTCCCCCCACCGTTACGTAAAAACTGTGCTCGAGCTTTTGCGCCGTTCATCGTATTGTTTCCTGCCACTTTTAAGCCTTGACTTCCTCCGGTGTTTCTTTTCTATCGTACTCCCTTAGTTCGGGCTGAAACAAAGACGGTTTTTTCCTCCTGCGCCCCTCGAGCAAAGATTATTACTTGCCGATATGGTGTTTTTCATGCTGGTTGATCTTGCTCCATTGGTGCCCCTTTTTGTGTCGCCTTTTCCCTAATGGGTGGTCATAGCTGTTCGTTGGCGCCTGAGCCTTTTTTTTTGAGATCCTTCTTTCTTTTCCTTGGCCGTTGGCTAGTTGCCGTCTCCCCGGCTTTTTTCCCCACTGCGTTCTTTTTTCGTTAGTGGACAAGATCCGATTCCCATCGCTCCACGCGTTTACGACTGGATTCCTTCCCTTTCTGAAATGTTTTCTTTTCCCCCCGCGTATGAGCCGGAACCCCCTTCTGGGCGTTAAACAACAGTTAAGCTTACTTTCAACGTTCACTTCCAGCAAGTTTGAAGTGCGTCACAGCTCCAGGACTTTTCCGCGTAGTTGTCCCTTTTATGGGGGAACCCCCTTTTCGCGAATGTCTTTCACGAGACAAAGGGTCTGCCTGTTGAAGACCCCCCCCCTGCGTTTCTTTCTTCTTTTCTCAGTTGCCTGATCAATCCAACGCGAGACTTTACGGACCCCTCCTTAAGATGTCACCCCCGCTGCCAGGGGCACTTTCCCTTCATTTAAGATCTTTTCTTCCAGCAGGTATTTGCAAGGACGGTTTTCCTCCTCTATCGGCCTCCTCTGTACGGGATGACCGGCTTTGTTCCTTCTTCGGTTTTTCTTTCCCGTTTCCACCCCCCCCCCCCCCCCCAGCTGGTTAGGTGTTCCGCAGGACCAGGCTACGGCCCGCTCTTCCAGGTTTCTCACTCGTCTCTCCTTATTTTATCCCCTTCCCACCGGAAGCTACCAGTCTCCGGTGCGAGCGGCTTTTTGGCATCCCCCCCCCTCCCTAGCCTACCTGTATGCAACAATTTCTTGTTACGGTTTTTCTTCCCCCGCTGTCGAGCTCGCGTGCCCGATTTTTCCTTCAGCTATTTTTCTCCGGCCTTTCCTCCACCGCTTTTTCTGCCCACGAGTCACCCCCAAGGTACTGGCGGACGCCTCGATGTCGTCCCCCCCTGACAATACCCGCCCGTTTGTCTGCCTCCATCGGCCCTCAGCGCACTTTCTCCCCGATATTTTTTTGTTTTAGATGAGTAACCACAGCCGGGTCGGGCTTCTCTTTGGGTCCTTTTGATTCGTAGCGCGGTAAAGACACGGCCAGTGGTGACGCTAGACCTGAATATGGCTTCTCCTCTTCTGCGTTACGCGCACGCGCCCTTTTCCCGCTCTCCCCGATCGATGAATTACTTCAGCCGCTCGCATCCTGTTTCCCGGTAACGCTCCGGTTCGTGATCCATGTGTGTCATCCTTTCCCCCGGCGTCTTAATCCAGTAGCCGTTGATTTTTTCCGGGCCCGCTCTTACACTTCCCCTGCTGCTCTGCGTTTCTCGGGCATTGCCCCTATGCTCCGGCAACTCTGGAGGATGTCCTTTGTAAAAGAGGTTCCGGATATCCTTGGGCCTTTCGGAGGAGGATGTTTTCAGGAGGAGGAGGGTGGCCCCCCCCCGGTCTGAGGATTCCCACTTTTTTTTTGGGGGAGGTAGCTTCGGCTTGAGGAGGAACTTCGCTTTTTCCCCTCCCCCATTGGACTTTGGTCAGGCGGTGGATAGGGGAGTTCTTTTTGCCGGGCACTTTGCCGTTTCCTTTTTAGAGGTTTAGTCGCCCCCGGTGGCGCTGGAGCGCCCTGACCGTGCCCTTTTTCGTTACCCACGCTCTGACGCGCTTTTTCCTCTACGTTCTGGAGTCGTACCCTGCTGGAGCGGCTTTGGGCGTTGGGCTTTTTCTGCCGAGATCCCCCCCCCAGGCTTTGCTTTCCTTCCGTTTGTCACTTTTTTTTTTTCTGCTACTACCCTGGAATAAACCCAGCCCGGCCGAATAGTCTAAGGACCCGCCGCCTTTTTCTTCGAAGGCGCTCTGGCTCCCCTCCCTTCTCCTGCGGCTAGGTCTTATCCGAGAAAAAAGGGCCCCCAAAGCTGCTGCCTACGCATGACTTTTTTGACAGTGTCTTTTATAAGACGGGCTTCATGCCTTTCCCAGCAGGTCTCCTTTCGAGGATATAGAAGAGCCCTTTCCTTCCCCCTCGATGCTTGGCTCGCGATATCCACCCCCCCCCACTTCTTCTGTGTGCTCGACACGAGAGAATTTTCTCACCGCCTGAGTCAGTCTTGCGCGGTCTTCTCCTCCTCCGTTTTTTTGATGTCCGGATTACGTTGGACTCTCGACTGCGAGAGGCTGTCCCTGATATTTTCCAAACAAACCCCGCAGATCCTGTCACGGACACGCACCCTTTGGGGCGGGCTGGAAAAGACAATTCCGGATTGCTCCGGACCACCGCGACTTCCCTGGCTTAAGATTGGCCCGGCGACGCTGCCCTGCCTCCGGTCAGGCGCCTCCCCATCTCTCTCCCTACCTCAGCCGGATTTTTGCTGTGCAGGACGCGGCGCCCTTTGGATTTTTCTTTAGGCGATGAAGTCGGATTTGCCCCTGTGTTTTCCGGCAAGCCGGCACCCTTTTCCCCTCTCTAACCCGACCCTTCGTTTTCGTCTGCAGGATCCCGCATTCGTTGGTGCCACTGGCTCCGCTACTCATCACCGATCGCGACCTCCTTTTTGACATCGCGGTTGTGCCGATTTTTTCACCATGTCTCCCTGATTCTCGACCGGCCTTTTTTTGCAAGTGGAAAACTGAAGCCTCTTCTGAACCGCCACAGAGATAGCAATTTTCCCTTCGCGAGAGCTGTATCCTCGGAAGGCGATTTTCATCGCCTTTTCTTTAGGCTCCTTTTCCTGTTAAGAGCGAGTTTGTCTTTTTTTTTCTAAACTCCCCTTCCTTTGCCACTCAGGTAGGTATGGTTTCCTCCGCTTTGGCCCGATAAAGGTAACCCTCCTCTGTCTCTGGGAGCCTTCTTAAGCTTCTCCTCCCTCCTCGACGAAAGGAGGTTTTTTCGTCACAACTCTTCAGGGTAAGAGAGGTTCTTCATTTCTCCGCACCACCCTCCCTTGCCGTAAAACCCAGTAAAGGAAGGGAACCCCCCTTTGGTTGACCCCTGACAGAAGACTCCCTCTCCCAGGCTTCCCGCGCATCAGAAGGTTCCCCCAGAGTGAGTTCATTCGCGTTCTTTCAGCCCCCCCCATTCACGTTGCCGTTTTTTAGGCTTTCCCCTCGACACCGGCGGATACCCTCCCTTATTCCCCCCGGCACTTTCCGTAATCGTACCGTCCCTCCCCCCCACCTCCGACGTCGTGACTTGGCGTTCCAGCGCACCGCGACCGTGGCTCATCTCTCCCCAGCCCCCTCCCCCCCTTCTCTGGCCTACACCGAAGCCTAAGCCCCAAACCCCCTTAAGAAAGAGGAGTCTCCATCTCCTCCCTCTTCCACCGAACCTCCCGTTTGGCCACCGACTCCCCCTCCAGAGTTTCGCATAGTTCCCGGGCCCTGTACCGCAACGCTGGCCTGCCCCTGTATAAGTGTGCTCGCTTCCCCCCCTTTGCTCACTCCGGGATTTAGTCCTGGGCCGGTTTTTTTTCATCCACACAGTAAAACCCCTTTCCCCTCCCCCGGCGCGTTTCCCTGATCAGAGCGGATCGGACCCGTTCATCCCTAGGGAGAGAGCTTCCGGGTCCTTTGCGGGCGGTCTAAAGCGCCCTAAATAAACATATTCCTTCAAAACTTCCCATGTTTCTTCCCAGAGAAGAAAATCCTTCCCGAACCCCATGCTGTTCAATCAATTCGCCACCCCCCGGGGGAAAATCAGTATCCTGCATTAAAGTCGCTGAGGTCAGCGCCCTCCCCTAACTTTTTTCCCCAGCTTTTACTGGTATCTCTTTTTTTCGAACATCGAGAGCCCCAGTTGTTACTACCCGGCGGTGGTTAATACTTACGCGGGTACCCCCGAAATTCCCCCCTTTTGAGGTAAAGTAGACTTTTTCCCCCATCGGCACAGCACGAAAGCGATCTCCTCAGAGCCTTTCCCACGCATCTTTTCCCCGGTAGTCATGGGAATAGTTCCCTTTCTGGTGTACGAAGCACAATCGCTCTCCCCCGGTATCGGTGAGCCCCCTTTTATGGTTTTTTTTTCCCCTTTTTCTCGAACCCCCCGGATCGCTTTTTTACACTTTCCGAATCGCGTAGGCCGTTTTCCTCCCAGGCTGATTCCTACCCCGACGCTCTTGTTTGTTCCTCTGCGGGATCTGGAATAACACGGAACCCTTCTTTTTCCCGCCCGTACAGTCTCCTCCGAGCCGATATCGTTCTTTTTCGTTTGCCCGCGCCCGGAGCTCATCCCTTTTCCCCCTGGTTATTCTCCCCCCTCCAATTTCCCAGGTGTCCCTTTCTGAAGGTGCTGATGCTTCGGTCCGTTTTTCGTTCCTGCATGCCCCCTTCGGCAGCCCCCAGCAGCATTCCCTTTGTTCCTCCCCCGGTGGCTCAACCCTTTTTCTTCCTTTCCTGTCATTCGCGCCCTCTTCCGATCCCAGCGCCACGCCTCCCTCCTCCACTTTTTTTGCTCCGTTCTTGCCGTGACGACACGTCACTCTTTAACTTTTCCTTTAGCAGTCCTCCCCTCGCCCCTCCACCCCAAGATCTTGATCCATCCCACCCGCTTAAACCAGGAGATCCCTGTTGAAACCCCTTCCTCTTGGCCGTCGATGACGTGACGCTTTCCTTCTTTTCCATCCCCTCCCCTCCCCAGTGGCAGAAGACCCCCCACCCTCCTCCTGTGAACACAACCGGCTCGCCAACCAGTGAGCGCAAGGAAGGCTCACCAAGGAGACAGTTCCCTCTGCACCGCTTCCCTCGCAAGGAATAGCGCCCTTTTTTCCGGGCCCCATGAACAAAGCCGATCAGCTCCTAACCAGAATCTCCCCTTCCTACAAGAAGACGTCCCCATTGCTATCTCTTCCGCTGAGAAGACCTTTTTCTAACGCTTTTCTTTTCCTTTCCACTCAGGAATTGACTCTCTCTTTCCCTTTTGGTTGTTGCTTTTCTCCCGCGGGCCGTCGGATGCAAATTTTCGAGCAGTGCCCGGAGCTTTCTCTCACAGGTGCCCTCCTATCTGCTTGCATGCCCCTGCTTTTATCTGTCTCGGATTTGTCCGACCTTTCTCCCATGGGTGACGCTATTCCCCTTTTCTCCTTTTCCCTCGACATGGTTTTTGGGCGCGCCTTGGTGATCTAGCCTTCTGCGCGTGTTAGGTTGGAGAGGCCTTCTTCCTCCTGCGTGTTTTTTTTCTTCCCCCTGAGTTAGTAGGCCAGTCTTTTTTCAAGACCGCCGATAGAACGACCCCATCTTCCTCCCGAATTCCCCCATGGATTTCTTCCCCCGAGACTGAGCTTTTTTATGGCCGGCCCCCCGGCCTCTTGTAAACGTCGCCCCTGCTGACGATTGGACGCTTTTTCCCGCCCCCCTTTTTCCCCCGCAGGAAACGGAATTCCTTTCCTTGTTGAGCGGACTCCGTGGCTGGGATATGAAAGGTGGGAAAGAGAAACTTTTCCCTTCTTTTTTCTTCAAAGGATAGCCGGCCTTTTTTTGCGCGCGCGACAAGGCTAGACCCACGCCGATGAATGGTGGACCGGTTATGCTCGCCCTTTTCCCCTCCTTTTGCCAGGGGCCACGTGCTTTTCCCACTCTGACCCTTGATGAGCTACGGGCCCCGACATTGGCACCACGGTTCCTTTTTCTTTCGGCTCTCTGAGTTCCCCCCTTTACGGAAAGGATTGTATGTTTTTCTTTCCTCGATTTTCTTCACGACTTTCCCCCCGCCCTGAGCACCTTTTAGGGGGAGGTTTGCAGACAGGATAAGTCCCTTCCAGGCTGCCCCTTTCCCCCCCGATAGAAGATGGTGATCCTTTTTTCGACCTTTTTGGGGCACAATCTTTACAATCTCGGCGTGAGTCTCGTTCGGTTTTGGCCTACAACCCTTTTTTCGAATCTTCTAATTATGCCCAATGGTACTCTGCAGGGTAAGGGTCCCTCTCTTGTCGGCTTAGGCGGGCTTTGCACGATGGGTGAGCGTAGAAGGCCCCCCTCTTTCCGCATTCCCCTTTTTTCTACTTCACCGCTGATGTGTGTGAGTACGGTCCCCGCGGTAATGCGATCGATGTCGTCTATCAAACCCACGTTTTCCCGCTTCGTTCACGTCCCTTCTAAGCTTTCCAGCGGACTTTCCTCTCAGGATCCGGGATATCGCCCGGCCCCTTCCCCCTTCACCGGAAAAGACTCTGGCCTCTTTTTTAGTATTTTTTTTCGTACGTCCCCCTCCCCCCCAGGTGACCCTGCCTGTTTTTTCCTGAATTTTGAGCTTTGGCTGTTTCCCGCGCCGAGCACCCCCGACCGAAATTGCTGGGTGCTCGCAGATAGTCCCCCTTTAAGGCAGCTCGCTCCTTGCGATGGCGGTCCGGTTCAGCGTTTTAATGTGTTTCTTTCCCCAATTGTCCTCGGAACCCCCGTAGAAGGAGGAGTGGGTGATCAGAGGTATCCCCTATACGGTCCCCGTCTCCAAGGATGATATGGCAGTTTTTTTCAGGTTCTGCTTTGACCTATGAGTTTAGCGGCATTGGTTTCTTCCCACTTATTTCTTTTTTTGGTGTCTTTTAGTCGGACCTTTTCAGAGTTACCCCTCGTGGCGGCCTCGGCTTCTGCCTTGGCAAATAAGGATTGATTTTCCCTGTGGCATTCGGTAGGAGGCGGGAGGCGGGATCCCTCCGGTGTTTCCACTCTAATGTGTTCTTCCGTTAAGCCGCATGCCTCCCCCCTTGGTGACCTTTGCCGGCTTTCTGGAGATGGAGCGACGGCCACACGGCCGTGCCTTTTCTCAGTCACAGTCGCGGAATCATACTCGGTTTCTTGGGTTGTATCTTGTCATCTGTGCACGGGCTGTTTGGGTGGTAAGGGAAGGTTTGCCTCCCTCTTTCTTCTTTCCCTTTGGACTGGGTCCTTCCCCCTGGACTTACTTTTTTGTTGGGTGGTGGGCTGCCTTTCACCTGAGATTCCCCCTTCTAGAAGAAGCTAAGTTTCTTAACCGCGCTTTCTTCGGCTTCTCCCTAGGTGGAGCTACCCATTTCCCCAGGCAGCAGAAGTTGTACCTTCTTCCCGCTTCAAAAGAGATGCGTCCTCCCCGAGACATTCCCTATTCTGCAAAGGCTTTGTTGAGCCAGCCTTTTTCGATCCCACTCGCTCTTCTGTCCTTCCCTGCTCTTCGAAGAGACATGAATCGCCCCTTTCTATCGGCGGTTCCCTCTCCTCCTCTAGCACCCCCCCCCTTTATATAGAGGGGGAGTGTACTCGCCACCCGCAGAGCATTTTCTGAGCAGAAGGTTTCTCCCGGCGCGGTTCCCTCTTCATGGACGGTGGAGCTCCCCTCCATCGGCCAACGCGCCTTTCAGGAGACCGTTCTCCTTCTGCAGATAGCGACTTTCTCTTGCTGCCCTCCTGTTTTTTAGTGGCTTTCCAAGCAAGTGCGGGATCTTCAGCAGCCTGACACGAGACAGTTTTCTTTTATTGGCCAACTACCGTTTTTTGATCCTTTCGACCCCCTCCTACCTCGCCTTCCCCTTTTTTTAAGTGACCGGCGCCAGGAAGCTTGATGACGTCCGCGTCCGCAGCTCCTTTTTCCTCTATCGTTGTTTTTTTCCTCTGTGCTGCTGAAGGGACGTTACTTCCCTTTCCATCTTTTACTTTTGCCCCCCGTCTCCCCCAGCGGCGAGGCTTTCCTCCTCCCTCCTAAAGGACGGCAAGCATTCCCTTTTTCGTTGCCACCTCTAGAAACCGAAACCCCGTGCTGCTGCTTCCGCAAGTGAGGGTGTGTTTTTTCGCCACGTAGATTCTAAGGTTTCCTTCCTCGCAGTCTCTCTCCTTTTCAAAGGAGCAGGTCATACCTCTCGGGGTTGCAAACCGTCTGTTTTTTTCCGCGAAAGCTCTTTGAACCCTTCGTCCTTTTTTTCAGTTGGCCACTTTCCCAGCGGGGACGTCTTTCCCGCCTTCGAGAAATTGTTTTTTTTGTGCGAGAGATCTCTTTCCGCGCATGATCTCCCCTGGCGCGGCTCCCCAGCCGCGCTGCTTCTTCCCTTCGGGACCCCTTGGGATCGAATTTCTTTATGGCTTAACCGACCATCCTTTTCCCTCGTCGGCCTTTGCATCTCCTCGTTGAGAGTTATCCGTTACACGCCGCTTCTTTGCCTTGCTGAGGAGTTTTTCCCACCGTATTACGAGTCCCGCCGACTACTCTTCCCGTCAAACGTAGCCGTCTTCTCCCCTTTCTCATTTTAGGTTATTCCCATCCGTAGGGCAGCCGCCCCACCAGACGTTTTGCCCGTAACCAGGATTTTTCAAAGGCCAAAAGCCGTCCTAACAGCGCGGACCATCCGCCGTCCATTCCTCTCACGCAGCTCCAGCCGGTACGAATCCCCCAACCGAGTAGTGAGTCGCCGCTTTGCCTCGCGCTTGCCAGCGTTTGCACGGTTTTTTTTTTCGGAAAGAGAACCGTTTCTTCCCCTTCTCACTGAGGCAACTTTTCCCCCTTTTTTTTAGTAACGGCTCTTATACACGAAGACGTGGCCACAGCCCATGCGGAGTGGCCTCCTCCCCCTCAAATGGAAAAGACCCCCCCTCTTCTTTTTACGAAACTCAGTGGCAGCCACCGTCATAAAGGGCAAGCCACGACTCTGGGCCGCACCGCTACCCTCGAGGGGCCGAACCACTTCCCTGAGTGGCCAGTCAACTCCTTGCGCACCTGCACTAACGCAAATCAGAGCCCGCTCGACGGTCCTTCAAGTGTGCTCTCTGTCCTGATCCTCCGGCTACTGGATTAGACCCCGCCGAGTTAAGCTGCCCCCACCCATCGCGGTACAAGCCATTTTCCCCGCATTTCCCTCCCCTCTTGACATTTCTTGAGTCCTTTCTGGGCGCGCGCCAAGGCAGGGTCCGTTCGGCGAGACGTTTCCCGGCTTGCCGCGGAATCCCACCCCCTGGGAGAACGAAGGTTCAATGGCAGTTGGTCGTACGACCCTCTAGCTCACTCGCAGGCCGACCCTTCCAGTTGTACTCGATCAGCCGGGGCCTCTGATCCTGACCCCTTTTTTCCTCTGAGGTACGCTTTTCTTACGCAGCGTGCCGAAGGTATTCCTCCGAGGGGCTCCTTAGTTGCGGGTTCCCGGAGCTCTTTCCGGAAACGGGTGGCCAACCGTTCCGTCCTCCGCTCGCGTTCCCCATCCGATCCTTTGCAGCACGCGGAGCCCTTCCCTCGAGCGCCCCCACCCCATTACCTCAATTTTCAATTTGGGAATAAACCTTTAATAGATTCCTTTCCCCTTTTAGGCCCCCCGCCCCGAAGCCATTTCTCACTCCCGAGGCGCTTGAGTTAGGTGTCCCTTTTTCCTAGAGCGCGGCTTTCTGCTTATCTTTGCTAAATCGATTTCTTTCTGTTAATGCTGTCTTAACCAGACGCTTGATTTTTTTCCTGGCGGGCTCGTTGAAGAACTGGTTTCCCCACCAAAGTCCATACGGTCTTCAGCCCAACAGGACCCGCTCCCCTTGATAGGGAGACCCCTTCCCCGACCTTAATGTACGACTTCCATTTCGCTTACCGAGCGTAGGGCTCTCCCTCCCTTTTCCCTGAGTTCATCGTTTCCCTGAGATAGGTCCGTTCCCCTTCCGCCGCGCGATGATCTTGCATGTCTGCGCTAACAAGCAGCAGCGCCCTCCCTCTCTTTTGCATAAACCCTTCTTGACCCTTTCATTCCTAGCTGAAGATCACGGCCTCCCACGGATCCTCTGTCTTTAATGATGTGACGCCTCCCCCACACTGCGGGTCCCTTACTTCACCCCCCCCGAAGTAAGGAAATTGCCTCTCCCCGAGTCCAGGGGTTCCCTTCTCCCCATTCCCAGGAGTTTCAGGAGTGATCTCCCCATGTTGAATTTTCCAGTCGCTTCAGATGCCTTTTGCCAACAACTCCTTTTTGCATCAGTGGCAGAAGACCCCCACTCCGCGAGCATTCCGGCTCGCCACCCT
>Ga0179593_1432556_pt1 | contig 17601 bp, 15 predicted proteins | sample CZODoug2_1_08_16_FD_185931 | JGI IMG/M metagenome (GOLD analysis project Ga0179593, IMG submission 185931) | Vadose zone soil fungal communities from Angelo Coast Range Reserve, California, USA - CZODoug2_1_08_16fungal (PacBio error correction) | ecosystem: Environmental > Terrestrial > Soil >... | reverse complement strand
GGTGCTATGCGGGCTCGAGAGTGGTTTCTGCATCTTGACTATGGTTACCCTAAGAGTTCGCCTAGTTTCCTGGTTAGGAACGTCTCTCGACTTGTTCCTCCGTTTGCCCATGACCGGTCCTTTTTTGCGCTGGTCCGCTTTGATACACACAGGTCTGGAAAATCTGCGCATTGCCCGTACTGGAAATGTCCAAAGTGTCCGTTCCCTTTCGACCCCAATTTTCTACTTTTCTGGACGTTTCGTTTTTCCGTCTCCACCTTAACACCCTTGAGTTTCAGTGAATGGCGTTTTTAGACGGGCTCCCCGATAGGGGGTATTTTCCTTTTCGAGACTTTTTGCGCCCAACCCCCTTAGTACCCGTCAATTTCATGGTCCCCCATAGTTTTCCCTGGCCCTCTCCCGTTCGGCATTGTGATCCCCCCCTTCGCTTGACGTCAAACCCCTAGTTGCAACTCAGCGTCCCGATGACGCTTGGAAAGAATAGTCAGAATCGGAAGTCGCGAAACCAACTTGTCTACAATTCTCGCTTCTGATGCTCTTTTATTCTCTTCAGTCCAAATAGTGTTCTTCCCAGTAACGGTTACTCCATCACCCTCCTGAGGTTCCCTACCGGGCTTTTTTCTTATTTTTTCCTCTTTTTCGCTAGCTCTTTCTGTAACGAATTTTTTCGAGTCATCTTTTATCCACTTTCAGGGCCTCCATGTCTTTTTCCCTTTCGATGTCCCTTGCGGTAGCCGATAATTTGTTTCCCAATTTTTGGCCTTTCTCGAAGCACGAAATCTGGCCCTATGAGAAACCTTCAGAAACGATAGAATAAGGGCCTTTTTGAAGCAGCCTTCATCATCATACCAGTCGCGTATTCAAGCCTGCCCTTCCCGAGCTCGATTTCGCCTCCCGTTCGGGTCATTTTTTTAGCTCTAGTGATTAGATTTTCAAGCCAATCACTAACTAATTTACGGATGTATTTGTCTTCTTCACACCAGGGTTTCGTTGTAGCAAAAAGACGGATTGATTTACTGGCGCGGTTGATATGACCCAGAGCCCTACACCCTTTTCTCATCATTGGGATCTGTCTTTGCTGTAGGGTGTCGGCACACTAGTCCGGGAGTCCCTTCCCCCAGCAATTGATCGTTACTGTTCGCTGCGTTGCCGACCGGCGGCAAAACCGCAACGGGCTGTCCCTCGCTCTTCCGTCCCTGGTTTCTTGACTCTCTGGCCCCCTGTGATACTTGGGTTCCTTCCAATTTTCTCGTAGAACCATTTCTTGCTTGTGATTCGAGGAGGCTCAAAGCCTCCGGTTAACCTCTTTTGTACTCGCAAAGTTCTAATCTTACCCCCCCTGCGAGCCACCCTAGTTTCCTGGATCGTAGCCTTTAAAGCAATGTTTCCCTTTAGCTGGGACCTGGCGCCTTTTTGTTTTCCTAAATGATTTTTCCTCCTTTCTGCTCCCTATCGAAATCGATGCCCCCGATCCAGGGTTGTTCACATTCTTTCTTCCCTTTCTCTCCCTTCTTTCCTTAGGCCTTTTCGATTTGGTCCTACCATACCAAATGTCCCTCTCAGCGTGCTTTTTTCCGGAAAGGCATTTTTTCTGAGCAATTGGGCATTTTTGCAAAGAAGGCAAGGCTAAATTCTTCCCTGATCCCCCACTGCGTTGCCCTCCGCTCCGAGTTTTCGTGTTGGCCTTTTGGTGGAATCACTTTCCTTTTTTTATCCCCTCGTCCTAATCAGATTGTGTAATCGATCCTTTTTTCCCTTTAATCCCGGTCCAGTTTGAAACCTGACTGTGCGGCGGTTGCCCCGCCCCTTATTGCCTGCCGCTTACCTGCAGTTTTTTTTTCTGAAGTTGTTTCTAGCGATCACTCCCTTCGTCTTTTCTTTCCCAGTTACCTGGAACCCCCCCCCTCTTATGCGCCTAATAAATTGTCGCAATTTTCCCCGCTGGAAACCACCGGGGTCATCATAGATTTCGGATCTTTGTTCCCAGGTCTACAGATACGGCAGGGACTATGTCTCCTTCATCGTCTATGCGACGTGGTTCTTCCACGAACCAGCCCATTTTGGCCCCCACAATGCTTATACTTTTGACCCTTTCACTCTCTCACTCCGCCGTCCTAAGACATATAGTTTCCCATGATCCGACCCTCATCCCCACCTCTCCAGTCCCCCCCTGTCCCGACACCTCACCTTTTTTTGTGTCATTTTTGGATCCTAGTGGGGGAATTGCTTTTCCGTCAACTTTACCAGTAACCCTTTCTTTTTTAGTCAGAGTGCCCCCATAAGTGTGGTTCCCCACCCCCCAGCCCGCCAATGATGGTTTCTGAAGATTTACTTTATCGCCAATGGCGTTCTCTTAAGGATATCGCGTCAAGCTACCCACATTCGCTTTTGACACCCCCCCAGCCTCCAGAATTTGACCCCCGAGACACACCGGCCGTGCGTAATACGCTCTCGAATTTACCCCTATTTGCCGTTCACACCCCTGCGCGTTGTGGGTTCGTTTTTCAGCCTGCAAATGTTTGCTATGGTCAAAAAACCGCTCCCCCCCTAGATCATTGATTTCCCCTCTCTTCAGTAACCCTGTCGCGCCTCATCGCCGTGGTCGGCAAGTCTTTCTGCATACGTGAGCTTCCCCTTTCCAGAGTTAACAACTAGATCACTTCCCTTCGCTCCACAAATTCTTTCTTTTCCCCCCAGTTGTGTGAGTGAGTTCATTTGTCGCCCCTGAAATCATCCTTTGAGTTTTAACCTTTTACTACGATCCTTTGACTGACGACCCCGCCCTTCCACGTTATCTATACGATAAGTGTGGATTTCAGGATACAACTTTTGTCGTTGGGTTGTTGGATCCACCATGTATCACCCTTTGCGGCCCTTCACGTTGTAGAGCCACCCTCGGCAGCTTTATGACAAATATATTTTTTAATACCCCAAGCTCCCCGGCCCCCCTTTCGCTAACAGTTCCCCGGTCATTCCCAAGGGATCTTTTCTGAGTCTTCCAGACGTTCTTCGGCTTGACTTTAGATACAGTTGCCCTCCCCTCGAAGACGCCTCTGAATGCCCCTCCGATTCCCAAGGAACGCCCCTCTGGTCAGGCTTTTCCCACTGGGATGCCAAAATGAATAACCCCCAATGCTCCCATAAATTAATTCATTTACCGTGCGTCCCCCTTTATTTCCCCCCCCCTATCCCCATGCACCTAGGAAAGTTTCCTTTGTCAGGGTGCATTTCTTTCCCGGGTATCGTATACGCAGGATCATGAATATACCCAGGCCTTCGTCAGTGTAATAATTTTGGATACCCTAACAAAGAGTACCCCACAGGTAGCAATTATTGGACGGTCCCCAAGAAATTTTCTCTCTGTTTCTTTCCAGCTTTTTTTCCCCGGCGTTCCTAGGTCAATAGCTTCCCTCTCCACCTCCCGGCCCCCTTCCTGATCTGCGATCCCTCTATGACTCTCCCCCGCCTCTGTCTTTTCGGTATACGTTGGAAAGTTTTTTCAGTGGTTCGCCCTCCGTCCTTGTTCGCGCATAAGCTTGTTTATTCCCATTAACTTCCGTTTCGTATTAATGCGATGACATAACCGTCTACCTTCCGACAACTTCACAGAGCTCCAGGCCTTATCTTTTTCCCCTTTTGAGGGACCCCTCCCTTCGTTCACCCAGTCCCAGAATTTTTGCATTAGATTCCAACCGTGATCTATCCCCAGCGTGCTGCTTTGGCGAGTGATCCAAAAAAATTCCTTTTCTCCCCCAGTACTCTCACTCTTTCTCCGTTCCGTGCTTTTTGCCACCAGTGTCATAAATTTAAGTCCGTTCCCGCTTCTCCAAAGAGTCAGGATGCGGCAATAGTCCCCTTCTTCCGGGTCCCATAACGCTCGTTACTTTTGCTCCCCCCTTTTACTACCTTAAAAACCTTCCCAGGCGTCCCGGACCTGTAGTTCGGTGCTTTTAAGATGGCCCTATGCAACCACTGTTATGCGTCGCGTTGTCTCTATGGTCCCAGGCGCTCATTATGACAAACCCCCTCGCGACCGCCCCACCGCTTACCCTGGGCGTACATCTTATCCCCCTATAATGAAGTTCCCTTTAGTTTTGGCTGAGACGTGAGCCCCCATAATTCGCGCTTACTTAACGTGTTAACCGCTGTATATTGCCTATTTAGTTCCTTCCTCCTTTCTTTTTTTCCATAGATAAACCCTTTTTACATTCTCGACCCCAGAACGATGACCCTCCCCCAAATGAGGCCACCAAATTTGGAAGGTCTTCAAGTATATAGAACCTCGTTTCAGCCCTTTGCGGGACATGCAGTACTTCCTTCCGACCCGCTACCGTCCGCGTTGCTACTTTAGAATCTCCCACGCCGTCCATATTGTGCCTCAACCCGTGTACCAAAAGTACCTCATCGACAATGGTTTGCCTGGTTCTGTTCCTTTTGAGAATCAAACCGCCAGCAGCTCGTGTGATTTTGATATAACCTCATGTTTGCCGATCCAATCACCTCATCTCGCCTTTCGCTTTTTTTTGACTGGTTTCTTTAGGCCTTTTTTTAGTTGATGTCCCCAATCTGCAAATTCTGTCCTGACCCTCTAGTCGGCATTGTCGCCAAGATCCCTAGTAGCCTGAGGCATTATCTGACTGTATTCCTGACACGGCACGGTACGCCGTTGTTCGATAGTACACTAGCCTTTTTTCTACCGGAAGATTTTCAGTCCCTGAAAGCCTCTTTTTCCCCCCCATTCAGCGAGTGAACTTTCCCTTCCCCCCCATCCCCCATAGCTATTCAATTCCTCCCGTCGGACTTGCTTTTCAACGTATTGCTTCCAATTGGACTGCTCAGTTTCCTCCCCAAAGCCTAGGAGAGTTACGGTTTGAAGGGTTTGAGTAAAGCGATCGATGGCGACCAAGAGTTTCCATTCTCCTAAAAAAAGGGAGTCTCTCCCCGAAACTTCGGTCTCAGCGATAGATAGACTGCACCACACATGTCCTCTACCGTCGGCTGCACAAGACACGGGTCCCGAGATTCTAGTTGCTACTTGTAAATCCAAAAATTGAGAGTACGAGAGAAATTACCACCTGTGGTCTAGCCAGGGACAAGGCAGTGTCACATTGCTGACCCCTTTGCCTTTCACGCCTGTTTCTCCCTAGGAGGCGTTATTTTAGATGGAAGGACTCCACTCAGGCGTGACACTTTACAAAGATCCCCCCATCTCTGAACCTAGTATTTTTTTTCATTGGTCCCGATGTTGAGGTTCTCTGTCACCGCCCTTCCGACACCAATACCCAACTTTGGCGAAACGCATTTGGTGTTTTACGTTTCAGGTTGAATCCGGGCAGCGTTTGCCCTTTTTCCTTTCGCGTACAGCCTCAAAGGAGCGCAAAAAGCTTTTCCCGCGCCACCCAGTGCCCTCGAGATCCGGGAATCAACTGCTCCTCACTCTTTGTCACCAGAGAAATCATCTCAGTCTCCGCAAGCACCTCCTTGCATTATGGCGTCTTCATTTTCTCTTCTCACCACTTATGCTGAGGGCCCGGCACTCCCGCGATTTGCTTCTGTTAGTCGGCCGGATTCGCGCTTTCTAACCGGATTTTTGGCGCGAAGATCCCCCTTTTCGGTAACCAAATAACCTTAAAGTAAGAACTTGCCCTCCATCCGATATTTCATACTCCCAACTGAATTGATCTAGATCCGTTTTTTCTCCCCCCCGTTGGCGTGTTTATCGTCGTGACCTCCCCTGAACAATCGGGCCGAGACACAACCCCCCTTGTCAGTCGGAGCGGAAGAGACGTCCCACAGGGCGATATCTTCCCCCCCCCGATTAGATAACCGGTCTCGCTGCCCTCATTTCATGAAGTGTTTCCGCACCCAACCCAACGCAAGCCTCAAGCTCCGCCAAGACGAGTTATTTTTCGATGCCATGTTCTCGTTATTTCCACTCCTATAGCTTGAGTATACTTTCCCCTTCGTCTCGAATTCTTGATGAATACAGAGTCACGCCTCCAACCTGCTTGAAGCTTCTCTACAATGATCCCTAGTAACTGATTGCCGTCATTCTATGTCTCCAAGCGGTTTCTGTCCAGAGTTTTGGTGTCCCCTCCGCTGAAAGGTCGAGGGGTCCCCATGGCCACCTCTTTGACACCCCTTCTGAGTCGAAGGAAGGATTTACAATTGTTAAGATTTCACCTCACGACTCAGTTTCTTCACTCTCCTCCCCCAACTTCAATGTTTCCCCTGAATTAGGCTGCCCAACGCCCTTCGAAATTTTCCTTACCCCCCCATTTCGACAGTTCCCCTCTTTGAATGTCAGCTTCTCATCGTCTTTTTTGTATAGGCTCACGAGGTCATCACCACAATCTTTTTTTGAGAATCCCTTTTGGGGCAGACCCCTTCCTTTTATCCCTCATTGCCAGTTCCCCCATGTCCCCCACGCCTATAAGCGCCCACTATGGCCTTCCTTCAGCCTTTCCCGGAAAGTAAACCACAAACACCCCCAATGTCCTACTCTTCATCTTGATTTATCTTAGTGAGTTGGTGTTTTTTGATCACTTTCACTACTTTCCACCGGTAAGCTCGACCACCCCACCTCACACTCAACCGTCCGCCGACCCCCGTCCTCCCACTTTCTTTTTTTCGACTTTACCTTCCATTGCATATTCCACTTGAATTCCCAGATGCAGAGCATAGCAATCCTGCAGCCAAGAACACGCCTGATCCAGTTAATTGTCGTCTCTTAAATCCTCACCGTGGTAACCTTTTCGGACTTAAGCACAGGTTGTTGCCTCCTCTAGGTCTACAACGATTCGCCCTGATTGTCAAAAACGAGGGACAAGGCGCGGTGTTTTTTAGCTTCCTCCTGCCCTACGTAAGATCGCCCAAGCTGTGTGTAAGATTTTTTCCGTCCTGGGATGCTCCAAACGTCCTCCTTAAGTGACCACGTAGTGCGGACACGCACTATCGTGCCTGGAGGAGGCATAAACGAACTTCTTCTCCCCGTCCCGCCTTTTGCTGATTCCCATTCAGCCGGATTGATTTCTTCGTTCTGGCCCACTGGTCGCCAAAAAGAATCTTTGATTGGGCTCTTTCGGACCAGTCGCGCTCTTAGGGAGGTTAATTGCCCGTTATATTTTTCCAAGCCCCTGATTTGTTCTGGCTCTTTTCCTTTTCCTAATCGTCCTGTGGTTGAGCTCGACCCTGCTAACCAGCATTGTTTGAATTAACTTGTCAACTCCGCCCATTTCGGACATATAAGAAGATCCTGTCTCCAGCCAGATACGACGTCCTGTTTTCTCTTTTTTCCCCTTACCATTGTAATCCCCCTCACCTCCTAAAATCTCCCGCATCCCCTTATGCCGAGATTCGCATCTATCTGAACTGTGCCTTTCTTGCCGCCCCCCCTGCCGCTTCTGGCTTTTTTCCTTCACCAACATGTCTTGGCCCCCCCCCCTTTCTAGCTCACATCCGATCTTTGAGGTTCGACCAGCGTCCACCCCTTTTGACCAATTTGTCGAGCTTAGCGACTATGCAGATCACTTTCCCCAGGCTTGCTCACACAGGTAAAAGCTATTTACCCTCCTTTTTCCCCGCGACTAGCTCGTCTTGTTGACGACAACCTCTATTACAAGCCCCGTTTTTCAAGTAAGCATGTTTTGCAGTCCCCCCCGCCTTATCGTCTATTGTACAGCATTTTTTCCCCCGGGGCTGCTGTTCCTCTTTTGAGGTTATTGGATTATAAGATCTGTTGGGGACCACCATCTGTCAAATTTTCGCGTCCCGGAGATAGCCCCAAACTGCCATCATTAGGGAACCGCGTCTTGCGGCACCGGTTCCGTTCAGGGTTTCGATCTTCATTTTGGTCTGTTGGGAATGTTTCCCCCCCCTCTGCTGAAAATACACAACAACCTCACGTTCTCCTTCTTGTCATTGATATCAGAGTCGTAGTTCCCCCCCATCCAGTTGTAGCCTAGCCCCCCCCCCCCCCCACACTTTGTCCACATAGTGCGTCATAGTTTGGATCTCCAATTGTATTGTTTCTGTTTGAATTGAGCATGACTATTTTTCTCTAAGCTCGCCCAAACCCCCTGTACGCTAGAATGCCAACATCTTTCGAAGACTAAAACACCCCCAGAGATGGCCCATAGCGGTGCATTAATTAACTTCTATTTTCCTTTTCACCTATTCCCACACCCCCTGCATGTAGTTTTTTGTCATTTCCTTCCGATATCCGTTTCCTTTAAGACTGAAGAAGCAATAAGTGTTACGAGAGGTGCAACCCCCAGCAATTCGTTCTCTCCGGACCTCTGTCTACCGACAATTCTAGAATCATCCGGGATTCTTCTCTGTAAGGAACGGTTAATAAGTCTCCCTAGAAAACCTAGGAAGACCTGCAGCTGCTGGATGTGCCTTGAGGTTTTCCGTTGACCCTGACTTTCTCGCGAATGTTCTCCTCTTTTCCCACAGAGGGTAATAGACTGTGCATGTCTGCGCTCGACGCAAGCCTATTTGTCCGGCGTGACTCTGTTGGACTTTCACACGAGGTTGAGCGCCCTTAACCCCGTCTCCCATGCTCGAGGTATGTCCCTTGCAGTCTCGCCATTCCCGAGTTCAGCTGCGCCTTGCGTGGGTTGTTTTGGCGACGTTTTCGTGCCTTTCCCTTTGTGGAAGAGAAGCCACGCGTCTCATGCCATCTTGTGCCTCTAGGGTAAGAACTGAGACTCTGCATACAATTAACACTCCCCTTAATTCTTATATCTTGGGCTCTATTAATGAAGATTTGAGGATACCCCGAGGAACCCGAAGGAAGCCTCACAAGCAAGGAGCCCGTAGTCCCTAGCTACCTCTCTCCCGCCGCGAGAAGAGGTCCCTTACAGGGCCACAGACCCCCCAGAGGTTCCTAATTGGGCACCGAAGTTCCGTTTAGGCTAGTGATGGATGAGTCTTGGAAACTTTGGCACTTGACCGTTTGTATGTTGTTTGGGACGTTTATAAAAGACAGTTCAGGGCGTGAACACAACAGTCTTGAGAAGAATACTAACCTGCGGTTTCCCCTTTCCTGGCGTTCTTGTGGGGCAGAGGGACTCGCACAGCGGTGCTACGCGGGTTTCTTCCCTTCTTCCCCCTCCCTACAAAGGTCCCGCCCAGCCTCTGAATTTCTCCACTGCTTAGAAAGAGATCGGCAGGAGAAAATCGAATTGTGTGCTTCGGCTCATGAGAGGCTTTTTTTCTGTGCGTATGGTTACCAAACTCTTCATTCCGCGTCATATGTCCCTGATGCTTTATGGCCCTTTTTTGCTGAAGGAAGGCCGTTTTTTTTTGCTATTCCTCATAACCCTTTACTTGAAGGAGAAGGTAGTCGCCCGGGCGGCTCCCCCCCGGGAAACGACCCACTTTCGGCCTTTTTCCTAGGCAAAGGTGTTCTTCCTTTTAGTCTGGTCCCGTTTACAGGACCTCGATCTTTCCCGCGACCTTCCTTCCCCCCTCCTCCTCAGGTAGGATTGAGGGCCTTCCTTAAGCTGGAAATGAGTGTAGTTTAACGGAGGTATTCCTCAACTCTTTTCCTCCTCCGCTGGAATATAAGTGGTCACTTTTAACGCTACCATCGTAATTTCCCCATGGATTCGATCAGTCCAGGATTGTCTCACGGGACGCCCCCCCCAAAAATTAGCGAAAAACAGCAGATTAGCTTCACGTCTGACGCCAGGGAGCTCCTCTTGGGAACAGAAGCAGCATAGAATCCCACCCAAACACACCCTAGTTCGTACCTCTACCCAGCCAGCGAGAAACCAAAAAGGCTTCCAGGGGAACTGCTTCGGATTGCAAGTCTGAGTCCCTCGAAGACAGACTCCTGGAGTGTGAGCGAGTTGCAGAGGGATCCAGCTCGTCATCTGGTTTTCGTTTCAGGCGGCTTTTTCCAGCAGCGCGTGCGCTCGTCCTGCATACCTGTGTCTTTTTGGCAGCCCGGCTTCATGTTGCTCCGGACCTTTCCTGTGTTTTATCGCGCTGCGGGCAGTGCCCCCTCCCTCGCGCGCCGACTAAAGTGGGTTCGTTTCTCAAGAATATTGGCCCCCTTCGTGACAAGAAAAGATCGATCAGATTTCCCCTTTACTGGGCGCACACGATACTAGCTACCTCCAAGACTGTGATCCTGCCTCTATATAGATTTTAGCCGCCGGCGGCTTTTTTAAATAGGTCACAAGTCGCCTCTCCACCCCGACCCCCCCACTAACATATCCAAGCCGTAGTGTAGTGTATTCTACAGGGTCCTTATCTGCATCAGCTTAAGATGATTTTCCTGGTTTCTTTCTGATATGAGCCCGGTTACCTCGAGCGCATCGGATATTTTTTCGGCACGCGGTTCGAAACCCCCTTGGCGTTGGCTGATAAAAGTAATTCTACCTAGGTTTAGCGCGTTGCCTCCTTCTGACCAAATCCTCCCACCTTTCCTTCAAAGAGGTGTATTTTATGGAACCTTACTGGATAAAGAAAGGCTGTTGGATTTGGGCCTTCGCTTTTACTCGAACCCCCCTTTTCTCTTTTTAGATCATTGTCGAGCATCCAGAGGCGTCAATATACCAGCGTTACATCTGTTCTTTCTTGACCCTTTTTTTATAGGATTCACTGCGCCGCACCTCCCCCAACTAGCCTGTCATGTAGCCTCCCTCGTAGAATTTTTTCTTTTTTTTTTAATACAATGATCCCTTGCTTGCTCTATCGAACACCTAGTCAGGGGTTGTTAACAGCAAGGCCCCAAATGCCTTATTTCTGTTCTGTAGATTTTGCCCGAAAATTAATCCCCCCCCTTTTCAACCAATATCTACAACAGCGTGCTTTTCCTTCCGTATTCTTTTTGAAGTCAGCCAGGAATTGTAAATAATTACGTCGAACCTCAAGGCGATTACCCCTGCAAACTGGTGGACCCAATCAACCCACCGCGTGGATTTTGCTTGGTGGAGACCAGTCAATTTTTATCCCTCCATGACCATCCGCCCGGTCTGATTCCTTTTGTCATATGAAGTGCCCCACCGTGATTGGAAAACGTTAGGTCTTGACCTTTATCCCTTCCTTTCACAGATGCACCAAATCTTTGGTTATTGTGCCTTTAATCCTGTTTTGTGACGGGAGATCCCCCCCCCCCCTTTTTCCCCCTAGAAAAGGAAGTAATTCTACCAATCTTCATGCGCTAATACCTGTATTTTCCCGAACCCTTTCAGTATCCCAGCAAGATCGCTAGTCTATTGGCCCAAATAGTTTCTGTCCCCTGACCTCTCATTTACGGGAAGGTGCACGTACGTGTAGCGATAATATTCTTCCGTGGTGGGACCATCCCCCGGCAAGACCTCGCAGATTTCTTGTGATTCATAATTAGTAAACTTTTTCGTGCCCCTCCTCGTTGTCTTAACCTTCCTCCCCGATCCGTCCCCCTATGCAGTAACTGGAGCCCTCTTTCGCTGATAAGACCCGTAGATCCCCTCCTCGAAAGCACCCTTTTCCCACGTGCAACCTCTATTGTTGCATTGGGGATCCCTGGCCTCTTTTCGTAACTGACATTACCCTACGGTCTTTTTTTAAGGCAGTTTTGGTTTTCACACTGTGTTAACCAGCTTCCCCTTATTTCCCCCCGTTTTAAGAGGCGCCGGTCCCCGCCCCCCCCCCCGGGGACCGCAAATTGGTTTCTCTCGCTAATCCGGATCTTTTCCCCGAGACCAAATACCTTCTTCGTGTCTCCATTCCCCGCCAGAGACAAACTTCATCTTTTCAGGACTCCGCTTCCTGGACGCGTGGTCGCTTTTGATACCGACCTACCCCCCTTACTGCAGCTGTGGACTTCACGTGAATTTAATCCCTCCCAGTGGATGGATTGTTCTCTGGAGACCTCCCAACCCGAACAATAATCCTCTTTTTCCGCGCGCCCGATCCCACACGCCCCCCGATCATTTTCGCCGGTGCAAGGTAGCCGTTTCTTTGAGGGTTAAGGAATACGTTCTCTTCTCCTGGTTAACACACTCGATCACCTTCAGTCGGCCATGCACTTTCATCTCTCTTTTTTCCCCCCTCTCTTCTTTTGTCCCCTTCATCATGTTCCCTCCCCCCCCAGTTCTCAGAGTGAATTGGATAAGCTCACGTAGCCGTCCCCCCCATCCCCTCCATTGCCGTCGTTATGATCGCTACGTTCTTCGCTCCCGGAGATTCAATGCTTTCTTGATTTGGGGTGTTGCTGCTCCACAATGGACCCCCCCTTGCGGCTTAAGTACTTTTTCTTTCGATCCACAAACGGCAGATTTCTTCCCTAAAAAGACCTGAATTCCATTCCACTTGCTCAAGTCCTTCAAGGCCCTTTCCCTTTTTTTAAAGTGAAATGGAGTTTCCGCTTATGCTTTTCCCACCGAAGCGATTGGTCTTTTTTCCCCTCAATATATTGTTTGAAGGACGTCCCCCCCCTTGCCTAACTAATAGCACCCCTACTGCCGCCTGCAGTCTCGCCAGATGGTTCATGCGTTTCCCCTTTATTCCTAAATGGAACCACCCTGACCCCCCCCTATTACTTTTCACATTGTCTGGAAAAGATTCCTTCTCGAAAATGCCCCCCCCCCCCCACCGAAAATGTATTCTTGTAATCGGAAACAGTGACTTTTTTATAAAGTCGATAATTGCAAGACATCTCCAGAAATTTACTTTTTTCGTACGTGCTTTCCCCTAGTCTCCCCCCCCTCTCTACGTCCATTCTTGAGTGCGAAAATTGAACTGCGCGTCTCCCCCGAGATTGAGAACGGCTTTTTTCCTCTCCTCTATGAAAGACGTCAAAGACCTTCCCCCGGAACTGGACATTATGGACTGCCTTCAAAACTAATGCCGTGCTTTTTATTGGATACCTGACTTACCCGCGTGTGCGGACAGTCCCAGTGGTCTATTCTCCAATGAAGAGTCTTTATCCGTCAAATTCGTGCGTCTCTTACTCTTCCCCATCCCCCAAATAAGGCAGCCCCCCCTGAACAAGAGAGCCAGCTTACTTGGTTGTTTTCTGCCCAAGCCCTTTCTCGAGTACCAATGAAGTCCACCAACTTTTTCAGGTATTACACCCCCCCTCTTTACCCCTCTTGCTGTCTGCCAACCCCCCTTTCCCCCCGGTTTGCAGCATTCCCCACGCTTTTTCTGAATTTCATGTATGGCTGCATCCACATTCCTTACGCAGTGTCCCTCGTGCACCGGACGGGAGCCCGTCATCGTTGACCTTCCTTGCATCAAAGCACGAGGTGATATAACATTTTTTACGGATTTATCGACAAATCGCCCCTGCTTTCAGTCCGAGGCGGCTTCTATTCTGTGAACAACCCCTTCGCGCCCTAGGTATTCCCTTCGGATGATTTTCGCGGAAAGTAATTTCACCCCCCCACCGCTTTTTTTCCCCCCAGCTTGACTTTCCATTTCCCTTTAAGAATACTGGCATTTCCCTGGTGGCTGCATCCCTCGAAATGGGGTCTCTGATTACATCCCCCCCCCTCTTTATTATTGAACGTGACTCGCTCTGCACTGATCCCCTCAACTCAAATTGTTATCGGTTAAGGCGGCGCCCGGGTCTTATCCAAACAATCGTTGCAAGCAGGTGGCTTTCCTGCGCGTCAAGGTTTTCCCCCCCCTTACTTGAAGAAACCGTTTCCTCAGTTGCATGTATAGATAAAGTCTTTATTGACTTCCTTGAACCAATTACACCCTTTTTCCTCCACAAATTCTTTACAAAAAGATAACTGATAACAATGAGGAGCCGATGGTTCTGAGAGAAATAAGCTTTACCTTCAGTAAGACTTGTTAGTCCTTGTTTCTATCAACCCCCCACCCCCACCCACCCCCCCCACCCCCCCCCCCCCCCCCCCCCCCCCCCCCCCCCCCCCCCCACCCCCCCCCCCCCACCCACCCCCCCCCCCCCCCCCCCCCCCCCCCCCCCCCCCCCCCCCCCCCCCCCCCCCCCCCCCCCCCCCCCCCCCCCCCCCCCCCCCCCCCCCCCCCCCCCCCCCCCCCCCCCCCCCCCCCCCCCCCCACCCACCCCCCCCGGTGTGCGAGTAAACCCAAAGCCACTCCTCCCTTCCCATTGATTTAGGTGTCTTTTTTCCTTCTCCCTACGCCTCCAACTGCTCCTCCGTCTTTCCCTGGGGTCCCAGTTCTTGCCTTCCCTGTTAGAAGGGGAAGGTCGAGCTTCTGACGCCCACACCCGTACAAGGTCTTCTGATTCGTACTCATTGGTAAGATTGCTTGGCCGAGCTGTCCGAGAGTGACCAATTGGACGCTTGCCCGGCTTCAACCATATAACCTTCCCCCCCCCCCCACTTTTGGAGCGAAACTGATCCGTAGTCCTGCCATTTGTCCGGCACTTTTCCCTGGTGACTACGCTTCAAATCTTGCGGATCACCAAATTACTCTCCCGCCTCTTATCCCCGGGTCCTTAGCCCCATCGGTGTCTCTCCTTTCCCCCTCCTACCGCATGCCGAGACTTTCCATCCTTTGTTTTGCTAATCTGATGATTTCCCCCCCTCCCCCTTCTCGATGATCGAGTGTTATTCTTTTTACACCCTGAGAGCGATCAATCCTTATGCTGACCGGGATTTGCTAGACCGGGAAGACGGCAGAGGGACCAGTTTTTCAACTTTACCCTACTCATTATTTATTCCAGCGGCGGCGTATCTTAATAAAACGCCTACGCAACGCGCTTCCGCCATTCTGACTCGGTTCCGCTTTTCGATGTTGAAGGGTTTGGTCCCACTAAAAAGTAAGCCAACTTTGTCTCCCCCCTTCCTCCCAATGTTCAGGGGAGCGCAGCGTCCGCACCCCTTTCCCTCTTCCTTACAAGCGTAAATGTAGGATAGACAAATCCCCTTCCAAGAGACACCAAAGGCTTGCCAGCCCCCCCCCTTTTCCCAGCCATACTTGTGATAATTCGTCGACTCTTGTCCCAACCATCTGGAGCACGAGCAGAATCCATTCCTCAGAATCCATTGCTGGTTGTCATCCCAGTATGAGCCGTTTCTTCCTCCCCAGACGATTGTTAGAGGACTTCTCTGTGAATGAAAGTCGTTCCCCCCCTCGGCCTTTCGCCTCCGAGCGACCCCTCAATACCCAAGTGTACTCCCGCACTCTTTTTTCATTGATCCCTACCGGTTTGTTGTCTCCCCTCAGTGAGTTGAGATTCGTGACCCGTTACGCCAGACCATTCCACTGAGGACCCAATCCCCTCCCCGCTTTCCTACTTAAAGCGAGTTTCTCTGACTCAGCCTCAGTTCTAGTCAGGGCGACTTCCTACGCAGAAAGTCATCTTTCGCTAGACCCCCCCCTCCTCATTTAGGAAACCCCAAACGCACTTCGCATTCTCCCAATGACATAGCGAGTCACTCACCCCTCCTCTGAGGAGTTCTAAGGGTTAAGGAGCAGGTCTCTTTTTCTTTCAATACCCCCCCCCCCTTCCTCCATACAAATCCTCCTGATCGTCCCCTTTTCTTCTTTACTACTTGACCTTGAATCTTTGCACGTCTCCGTCTTTTCTTTCTCCCAACAGACGGGCAGTACTGAGTCTTCTCTTCCCTTTGATCCACTGTCATTAACCCCTCCCCCCGCAGCTTCTCAGCCCTCCTCTCTCTGATACCTTTCCCGATTGAATCTTCCTTCGTGCCCGCCCCCCTTCCCTTTCGGATTCTCAAATCCGGCTTCCCCCAATAACCCGTCCTCCGGAAAAGAAATTCGTTGTGTCTTTACCCTGTAGAAGTTATAGTTATAAGATTAATGCCCTTTGACTCTCGGTATAAAGAGCCGGGGTCTTAAGTCGCCAACGAACACCCAACGAGCATCACATTTTTGTGTCAGAGAGTACTTCAGGATATTCCTCTCCGCCCAGCCCAAGGCCCCCCGTATAGGAGAGCCCCACTAGTTCCATGGCGTCTTTTCCGCGACGTAAGTCTCCCTTCTATCAACATGACGCTTGACTTTTTTGTGTTGCATTTTCTGCTTCAAGCCCTTCCCTCTTACCTTAATCCACACGAACCCCCCTTCCCGCGAACCAGCATTCTCAGTGATTGAGTTAGATAATAGATCCCTTGCACTTCCCCCCATACCGGCGACCCTCCCCCAGAAGAGCTACCTCCTCGCCCCCTCTGACCGAATTGCCCATCGGCTCAAAATCCAAACTGTGAACTTCCTTTCTCCACCTTTTTTAGGGACCTTTACGTCTTGTGAAGAAGCTTTTTTTCCAATTTGCCTGCCCCCTTTTAACAGCTTGGGCCTGTTTTTCCCTTTCAACAATTCCGCTCCCACTGGGTCCCTCCGGCGACCGCCTTCATATAGACAAAGTTGGATCCTTTGTATAGACCATGGAGGAGTGCTTTCTCATTCGATAAAGGTTTTTATTCACATAAACTGGTTTCCTTGCCCTTATGAGAGGCATTGATCTTTCAATTACCAGCCTTTTTCCCCTCTCAAGAGACAGTTCCTCAGTTCTGAACACCCCCCGTTTTTTTTCTGTGGATTTTTCCAAATCAACCCCGGGGGGATGTGGCTTGCGTAACTTCGCCTCCTTCCCTCGGGAGTGAGTGTAAATGGGTTATATTTTTTTCAACCCGAGTGGGGACTTGAAGTGTGCCTCTATCTCTCGGGACTAAGATCATTCTTTTCTTCTTCTCTAATCCATTGCCCCATCTCCTTTTTCAAATCGGTACCCCCCAGACGCATCAGTCCTTTCACCACCCAATAGACCTGCGCATGTCCTATCCCACCCCCAGAAGTGGCTTTTTTGCGACCCCCTGAAAGTTTTCCCCACCATCCCCCCGACCTAATGTTTCTTTCCGCGATGAGGAACTCTAGTTCTATAAAGTTTTACTCCCTTCCTCCTAAATTCGTTGGTTCCTCCACACATTGAAACGCGACAAGGAGTCTGACCACTTGAAACCTCCAGGCCCCCCCCGACCCGGGATCTGAAAACACCAGACCTTGAAACCCGTACCTTCGTCCTCACCCGTCTTTTACCTCTTACCGCGATCCGATTTGGCTGAAGACCCCCAATCTGTGATTCTTCCAGACATTCCCCTTTTTCAGCCTGTTTTAGTCCTGATAGAAGACCCTCTGTGTTTTCCGAAAAATATCTTTTCTAGACCCGTTCTTCAGCCGCCCTGTTTTTTTTCTTAGTATTGTCTTGTCAGGCCCCTTGATGTGCACTTCTGGTCTCCTTAAGTCTTATAGTCTATATAGAGATCTTGTCCTTTTCGATTTCCCCTTCCCCCTTTCCCATTCCATGTGATGACTTCCCTTCCGAAAATACCCCCCTTCGTGCCGGCCTTTTTTACGGCCGGTTCTTTTTTGTAGGGGTTCTTCTTTCCCTGCATTGTTGGCTTTTTTGTAATGATGAAATAACACACACCAATTTTCTCAACTGGTTTAATATTCCCCTTCAGTACCCTTTAGTGCTTGTATGATCCCTCAATCGTGTATGTTTTTTTTTCCCCCCACCTGATTGGGATGGTGTGCAATTCCTCCTGAAACGCTCCCCCCCACACCTTATATCCCCCTTGTGTTTTTTTGATTTTGAGCTAATAACATCCCAAAGCGATGGACCCCCTCCCTTAAATGTTC
>Ga0179593_1449198_pt1 | contig 17602 bp, 20 predicted proteins | sample CZODoug2_1_08_16_FD_185931 | JGI IMG/M metagenome (GOLD analysis project Ga0179593, IMG submission 185931) | Vadose zone soil fungal communities from Angelo Coast Range Reserve, California, USA - CZODoug2_1_08_16fungal (PacBio error correction) | ecosystem: Environmental > Terrestrial > Soil >... | reverse complement strand
TGTAGCTATTTCCGTTCTTTCGCAGTCAACTAACGTAACATCGTATTGATCCCCCCTTTCTTCCCCCCACGGGGGTGACCCCTCAAAGTTAAATCGCGCTACGGCGCCAAACCCTCAGGGACATTGTCCTTTTTTTTGCCTCTACCGTCCCGATCGTAATAATTATGGTCCCCCCCCCCCCCCCCCAACCCCCATGTCCCCCACTACTATCCCCCCCCCACAAGCTTCAGGGATGCGATTTGTTCGAGCAGGTTCCCAACAGGGCCTCCCTGTTCTGGATCCTTTTTTCTTTTCTTGTTATGACCTCCCCCTTCCCCCCCCCTTCCCTTAGGGATGGAAGCCTACGGTTCGACTAGGAACCCCTTTCCTTTCTCCCTCCTATTTGCTACCAACTATCAGTCCTTCTTTAACTCGCTTTCTCACGGTCTCGTCGGGCCTGGTACCCTTCATTTACTGATGCAGTGTCCCGCTTATAGTTCAAGGTCCCAGATCGTCCCCTTTTCTTTCTCCTCTTGCACGGTCGGCACTGGAGGATTACGCCATATGAGGTGCATACAATGAATTTCAACCTTCTTTTTTTTCGGAAGACCGTTTGGGATCTAGATCCTTCTTCGTCAAAACAGCTACATTTTATGATATCAGCGCCTCTCGTTTTTTTCAAACCGTCCTTCGGGTCCTTTATGGTTGTCCCCACCCCAAGCGATCTCCTTCCAGTCCCCCTTATCCTGAACCGGACAAGCCTTCGGTCCATTCTTGCTCTCCTTTTTCTTTGAACTTCTGTTGTAGGCAAAGCCGTTATATTGTTCTCCCCTCGATCTTTACTCTCTATAATTTATGTCGGTCTCCTCCTTTCTTGCCTCTGGGTTAGTTGGCTGCTAAGGGAATTACTATGCTTCTCCCTCCCCATTAACGTAGCTTATCTCCCCTCCCTTCCCGTCCAGGGATTATCCCATCCATGTTTTACCAGCTGTCCCCCCCCCTTTCGTTTCTTCTCCCCCGTCCTCCGTTCCGCATCTCGGGCGTTTGCCTTTCTATTCATTACTGCCTAACTTTTTTTCTCCGGTCTATCCCTTTACCACGCACGCATAGTTTTACTGTTTTCCGGTTAAAGACAGTTTTGTAACCCCACATACACGTAACCCCCCAGATTTTCTGGTTTCCTCATAGTGTTTCATTTCTTTTCACTTTTTACCTTCCCAAAATTTGGTGTACATTGGCCCCGGTCCCTGCTTCTTTTTATCGGCGCTCGTTGGGAAGCGATGTTGATCCGCTTCTTGGTAATGTCCCTTTTGTCTTTTTCTCAATCCAAGCCTCGGACGAAAGGGGAATATAGCTTTATTTTTTCTCTTAAGGAGCTGCTTACCCCTTCTGGACCGGTCTTAAACCCCCCCCCTTGCGGTCGACAGTCACCTAATGTCGGGTAAAAATTGTGTACTCCCCCCTTAACGTGATCTTTCCTTCCTTGGTTTCCCTGTTGGCTATCTATTCGTCCAATATTCGCCCTATATTTTTCTCCTAGAGAAGTTCTTTCCTGGCGGTATGATTAGTCTTTCTGTCCTCCTCTGTTAATAAATACCGACTTCGCCTTCGCAGTTTTCCCTTCCCCCGAGTTTTTTGGCGGCCTTATCGCCCGGGAATTTGTGTATGTTTTGTAAGTGCGGGCGATGCCCTGTTCTTCTGGCATGGCAGTTGTCCCCTTTTTTTGCATGTTCCCCCCATCATCAACGGTCCCCCCCCTTTTTTTGTGCCCGTAACCTTGGACTTGTAACGCATACACCGTACCCCTCGTCCCCTTCTTTCAAACCAATAGGGGCTACTTTTTTCCCCGCCCCAGGATCCTGGTTCCATGTTGAATTTTAATGGGCAAACCCCCCTCCTCTTTTCGGCTGACGGCGTTTTAATGTGGGACCTCCATTTGTCTTCCGGACCCGACCCCCTACCATGCCTGCCCATTACGCTTTTTTTCCCAGCGGAATTGATCCTTCAGGCAATTAATTCTTTTTCTTAAGGGATGGGACCTGAACCTTTTTATGACCTTTTTTTTTTCCTTTTCGATGTCACCATACTCCCTTCGACCTCCGATTAATGGGACACACACTTTCTTGATTGTGGTAACCCCTTCGGGCGGATTCCACGGCCTAATATCGCCCCCCCCCCGGGACAACGTGAGTCCCTTATGGATGGACTTTTATTTCCCTTTTTTTTTCTCTGGTTCTTACGGCGACCGTATATAGTCCCACCTTCCTCTTCACGCTATACACTTGCCCGCCTGGATGCGACGGGCTCCCCCACTCCTCCGGCTGAACTGACTCTTTCCCCGCGGAGACCGTTTTGAAAAGTTTTCCTTTCTGAAATTTTTTTCGGTTTTCCGCTTTTTTAACGGTGGATGACTGCCAACGCCCCTGAACTTTCTTTTCTTGGGCTTGGTCCGGGAAACGGACCCCCTATATTTCCCTTTTTGGCCCATATCTTTTACACTAATCCGTTTTTTTGAGAGAGCCTTTTCTCAATGATGGGCAATGATCGCCTTGTGAGTTCCTGACCAAGAACGGAATGCCACCTGCACCCATTCTGCCGTCTTCTTTTTTTTCTAAAACTTTCCCTTCATCTTCTTTCTTCCGCTCCCCCTTCCGGGCAAATTTTTACCACGCAGCCGGCCGCCCTGTTCTCCTCCCGTCCCGCGATTGAAGTATTGTCTTGGAAAAAGGATGTTTCTGGCCCCCTTTGTATAGCTATCTTTCCGTCTCCCTCTCCGGTTTCCCCTATCCTGCCGTCCGTCAAGGCCTTCTTCTTCCCCCTCGGCGATAATCTTCTCATACATGTCCCGCTTGGCAAATGACTTTTCAGATTCGGCTCATTTTCCCTTTTCCCGGGCCCCCCAGGCCGCCCCTCCCAAGTTTCCACCTCAGATATCTTATTACGTGAGTTGGTTTGTTAGTTGTTTCCCCCTCAGCGGGTTCTTTTGTAGGTATTTCCCTTGGGTTTTTGGAACACTGCTGGATCATACAGTTAGATTTTTCCATGTTTTTTTCCCAGCGCCTTCTCTTCCTTGACCGTCGCATTTTTTCTCTGACTATGTACAACACGTCATGTAATTGATATCCTTGAGTATGGTTCCGTTCCCCGTATTGAGACAAATTCAAAGGTCCCCTTTCCCCCTCTAGCCTCTTCCCCAAAATCTATTTCTTCTTTTTATGCCTTATTTCTTGCCCTGTCGGGTAGAGTTGCTCAATCTGTTAAGTCTCGATGTGTGGCGGCTTTAACACCTTCCCCCCAAACGGTTAATCCAGACCCTTTTTTTTTTTTACCTCTTTCCTTTTTAATTCATCCTTTTCCTTCCCCCCCTCCGAAAGGTTCCCTATAATGCTTTACCAATAATCCATCCACCCCCCTGTTTCAATAGGCTCGACCCACCCCTAATCCTTCCATCTTTTCTCACGGTCCTCCTCGATCATTTGACCGTCTTCATTACTAACCCTGTCCTCCTCATCCCTTCGGGCATAACATTGCTCAGCAGATTGTACCGACTTTTTCAACCTTAAACCCCGAACGAGAAATGACAGCTCACGTTTTAATTTTTTCCTTTTTGTCAGACCTCTTCTTTTCCCTTTTCCCCCCCAGGGGTTTACAGGTTTGCTCCCGGCTTTTGTCGCTGACCACCTCTCCCTTACACGATTTGCCGTCGCGCTCTTCCCCCCAAGCCCCTACCTTTCATAGGACATCACTACTTGGCTGATACTCCATCCTTCCCCCCACTCGAAGACTATACCCATGGAAGCCCCGTCCACCTTCCTTGACCGTTAATTTCACCTTTCTTCTCGTCTTACTTTAGTTTTCCCTTTTCAGCAGCTCTCTCCCTTGTTGCATGTTCCCGAATGGAGATAAAATGGTCGTACCCCGTGACATCCACGCGTTTTTCTTTGTCTCACCTTTTGAACCCCAGCCTTCCTGAGCCATCGCCCAGGTTTCCCACCCTCCCCTTTCCGAGTCTCTTCCCCCTTTTTTTATTTTCCTTTCACCGTTTTTTTTGGCGCCATACCCCCTTTACCTTTATAACTGGGACTTCATGTGATTTGACCGGCTTTCTTCAGGCTCTTCTTCCGTAGTGCCCCTCCTAACCCAGGGGCTCATTCGGCTCTCTTCCACCCAAACTCCCTCACCTTCCTGATTTTCCGGATCGTAGATGTTTTGAGGTAGACCAACTTTCAAAAAAACAAGTCCTCTTCACAGTTTCGGCCCCCGCGCTTTCGTAATGCTTTGATCCGGTCCGTTGGCGCTATCCTTTTTTCCACCGGCCACCAGCGGTCCTCCTACTTAGAACCTTCACCCTGTTCAGATATCGCCCTCCATGTATCCCTCCGGCCTCCCTGAGAAAGTACTTCCCACATTCCTTTTTTCCCGCAAAGCATGCTTTCTTTTTTTCTTCTTTTCGTTCCTCATATTGGCGTAAGGTGGTTCACCTTTGGTGGACTATAAGCACCAGGGTTTGACGCCTTCCCTCCCCTTCGCTTTTCACCTTGTTTCAGATACAGTCCTCGGTCACTGTTCCGGCAATTGCCCGTGATCCTTGTACTGGTTTTTATTTTTCTCTTTCCTATACTTTTTTTCTCAAAATATTGTTTTCTTTCTCCCTCCGCAGGAGGTCCTAAAGATATGGTTTTCCTCAGCGAATTTTTTTTTCGGTAAAGTTTGGGGGAAATGCTACCATTCTTCTCATCCTACAGTTCTCCTTGTCACTTTCTCGAACACATATCGCTTTCAGATCTATGCCTCATTTTTTTTCCCTCCTTTCAAGTTGAGACCTAGTAACGAATATCGGGACCGCTTCTCGGTCATTTTTTCGACAGCCGTCCCTCCCTTGCTGTGCGCTAGCTGCCCTTTTTTTTGTCACCCCCGTTCTCTTACACTTCTCCCCGCTTTTTTTGAGCAGGTTTATAGGCCTACGAGTTCCGGCTTCCCTCCCTTCTCTCTTTATCAAAGCTATAGTAGATCTTTTTCCTCTTTTCTCTTTGGTTGTTTTTTTTTTCTATAGTTTTTCAGTTGAAAGATGGATTCATACGATTCCCTTCGTCTTTAATATAACCCCTCTTCGTTCACATCTCTTCCTCCGGACGGGGGGGACCAATCCCCATCTCTTCCCCCCTCTCCTCTCCCAAAGAAGGGCCCCGTTCGGAGGATTCCATTCTACCTCCCCATCTTCTTTCTCCAAAACCCTTTTCCAATTCCACTTCCCCAAAAGCTTTCCTTGGGATTCTGTGTAAAGCTTCCTTGTGTTCCCCTCTGCCTGGTTCCCAACCGCTTTCCTGTCGGGATCGGGATGGTATTCGTTTCTCTGTCTTTCCCCCCCCCCCGAGGAGTAAAATTAGATTGAGAACCCCGGTCGCCTTTCATTTGGCTTTTTTTCTATTATCTCATTGTGAACCTTCTGTTAACTTTTTTGACCACCCTTACTTTCCCCTTTCCGTGGAACCCCCCTTGTGACCCTTGGTTTTCTTTCTTCCCTTTTTTTGTTCGTGGTGATTTTTACCTTCCTTCACGCAGACACCCTATGCTACCGTCGTCCTGTTCCTTTTTTTACATGTTTCCCCCTACTCTTTTTTTTTTTGCCCCATTGCACTCAACAAGCGCTTCATGCTTTCCTTCCCTCCCCCCTTGTTTTAAATTTAATTACATGCCGGCGGCCCTTATAACTTTTCTCAGACCTTCGGCGTTGTCTCAACAACCTGGTCCTTCTTTTACTTTTTTTGCTTTCCCCCCAACCAAAAGCGATATCCGCCAACCCTTATCCCTTCCTCCATATTACTTGTATTTTGAGTGCGACGGTTTACCGTCCCTTCTTTTAGTCCAACTCCTCGTTGGTTCTTTCACCCTCCCCTACCTCCTTATCTATACGCTTGTCGTTGAGTTTTTTCTTCTTCTGCTCTCCCCTTTCTGACTGAATGGGTTATTATGTTTTTTTCTTATCTATTTTGTAACGTCGCCCCTTACCCCAATCCTTCCTCCCTTTCTTCCCCTTCTTATCCCCAGTTTCCCCTCCCTTTGCCCGCCCAACGGCGTGAGAGATGCCGCACCTTTGGCGTCGCCATTCCGGTTCGTGTGCCATTTCTGCCCTCCCGGCGTTGGCTTTTTTTCAGACCTTCCTTTTTGACAAGCTACTCCCCATCCCCCCTTTTTTTTTTCGGTAATTAGACATCCGTTTCGTCCCATGAAGAAATCCATGTTTTCCACAAGTATCTGAGTCTTTGTCCACTACAGAGGTGGCATTTCACTTTGTCAAGGTCCTTTCAATACATCTTGGTGTTACATTGGCGGCGCCTTCACTTTTTCTTGAGAAAACGATGTTTTTGAAGCGATGTCCTTAACTTTCTCTTTCAGCTCCACTTTGTGTGGTCCCTGGCTGGGGCCCCCATATAGCAGAGCGATTTTTTTCCTCTTCTGCGGCGATGAGCCGACCGCTTAAAACTTGACAGTCTCCCTTCAGTTCTTCCCAATGAATCTCTGTTTTCTTCGTCTTGGTGGACTCCTCTCTCGTTCCACCTCTGCCTGCGATATTATTATGGCCTACGACTCCCGCTGCCTTTTTTTCAATTTTCTATTTTCGGTTAATGCTCCTTTATCACAATCTCGAGTACCCTGCGCTTGCCTTTTCCCCCTATACTTTGGTTGGATATATTTTCGGTCCTTTTTATGTGTACGCTGCGGTTTTTTTTTTAGCATCAGTTGAAGACTTTTAACTTCCCTTTTCTCAATGTTTACCTTCCTTTTCTTAACTTTGTACGTCTCCCCCATCTTCCCTGGAGAAGGACCTATCTTTTTTTCAACAATGAGCATAGGCCTTCTGGAATTTTGGGTATGTTTTCGCCCTTCACCGGAGCATTGTTTCCCCCCCTTTGATAATGGGTCTCCACACATCACTTTTTTTGCTTCGGCTATTTTTTCTGGACTTTCAGTTCCCTTCTTTTTCCCTACGGGGAAATATCGATACCTGGATTCCCTTCTACCCCCCCTTCTTTTTACAGTGCGTGAATTGATCATGCCTCTCTCCCTCCCCTTTGAGACCAACCTGATTACCGCTGTTAGAATATTCCGCACCACCAACTGTCACAAATATGTCCCCCCCATTGCCGTCACAACTTCCCGCTGGTTGACAACAACCCCCCCCCTTCTTCTCCCGGGAGTGGGGAACCCCTTCTCCCCCTTCCCCCCTTTTTAGATCGCCCCTCCCCATCTTTAAGGTTCATTAATGTTCCAACATACATGTTTTTTCTCAGGGCGGTTTTTTGAGACTTAACCCGCTGTGTATAGTCAACATTTTATTCTGACCTGCGGAACGAGTTTTATCCCCACGGGCCGCTTCATTTTCTTCGACTTCTCAAAGAATCAATTATGTGACCTTGCTATCGACGCGGTTTTTTTTGCCCCTTTTCTGAAATGTGCTTTTTAGCCATGCCGGTTCTAGGTGGCTTCTCCCCACCCCCTCTCCCTTAATTTCCCGGGTTGCGCTTCATTTTCGGATTTTTTCCGCGTTACAATGCTTTTTCCCCCCGGTGTTCTCTTTTTTCTCTTTCCTGAGATATTGTGCAAACCTGATGTAATGATTTTTCCCCTCTGTTACTGTCCCTGACCCCCCCCTCCCTGACGCGCAACCTGCCCCACCATTTTTGCTTTTCTTAAGGACTAACGATGTTTTCCTCCTTCAGTAACTGTTCAAATCTTTCTCCGTTCGCTTTCTCTCCAGTCGGCAGACTTTCCTCTTGCCCGTCGTCCAGGCTTTTTTGTATTTCCCCCTTTGCGCTAGTGTCTTGTAGATCCCCATCTGTATTTTGCATTCCCCATCTTGCTCCCCTTGCTTGAATAATTCCCCCTTCCTTTCCCCCTACATCTAGGTTGCCCTCCCTTGCCTTATCTTTTTCGAGATTATATTCCTTGTTCCAATTTCCATAATGCCTTAAGATGGTTTACCAAATCGCTCTACCGTAACCTTGGTGGGTTCCCGTAATCTGGCGTTCCGCTTCTTTTACCTCATTGTCTCCATACCGTAAGTTTTCTTTCAAGCTTTGGATAATACTCCTGCCAAGATGTTGGCGCGACCATTTCATTTGTGATGCACCCTTCTTCTGTTTACCAAAGAAGTCTTCCTTGTTACCGGCGGTATCTCATTTTTTTGTCGTATTGTAGGACACCCCCCCCCCTGTCTTTTTCCCTTCCCCTGATCAGAAGACTCCCCCTAAAAATATTTTTCCTTACTTCTTCTGACACCTGAATCAGGGTCGTTTTTTCCCTACCCCCCCCCCCTCCACCCAATGCCTGTTGAGGACTCTTGGCCCCTTTGGATGCTTAGCATTCCCCTGGGTTTTTTCCCCCATCTAAACCCTTTGATAACTTATGCCTTCTGCATTGATTCTTCCCCGGCACTTGCATCCTCCCTTTGTCTTGCCCGCAGCTCCCCTCCTTGAACCCCCAACCCAATTCAGTCATGATCGCAGGTTCAAATCTGTTTCCCTTTTTGTCAGGTACTCCTGTTTATCGTGGTGTATTTCCATTCCGACACTTTATCTTCCCTCCCCAGGTCCCGCCTTTTCCATCTCTCTTCCAACATATCATTTTCCGCATGCAACCACCTTTCTTCACCAACGAATGAATATAACGCGTAAGTTTCCATCTTCCCTCCCCCTAGATCGACCCAAGGGGTTTTTTTTTCCCTTTTCCCGTGTGACGGCCTAGCGTTATTCGAGACACACACGCTAGTGCCTTTAGTTGTTAGTCTGATGGATTAACTTCCCACTAGTTTTCTCGCTCCCCCCCCTCGGAGCTCGCTCCTTTTAACCCGAATGCATGACACTTTTGTCATTTTCTTTGAATAATGTCCCTGTTCCTTCTTGGTATTCTTCCCCAGCAGCTCTTTTAACTTTTTTCATTGCCTATGTTTAACCGTGGCTGTAAACCGGTGTAGGTTCTTTACCCCCCGCTTAGTATGCTTGTAATCCGGTGTACTAACCCAATTCTGACATTTCCCCCCCCAACCTCCCCCTTTAGAGATGCGGTAGTTTTATCGGATCCCCCTTCGACTGGTGGGTCTCCCCCCCTCTCCAATCTTTTCCCATCCTGGAATCAGTCGTTCTTTTTCTTTTCCCTTTTAAGAGGCGAACCTTATGGATTTTCAGACATACCCCCAGGCTTCTTATGGTCGCCCAAACTCCCCGACCCCTCAGGCTTCTAGTCTTCCTCTTTAGCTCTGTTTCGTAGAGACACCCAATTTTTCTCTCTTTTCACAGAAGTTTATCACCACCATTTTTTCCCCAGAGCCTTGCTCCTTGGTTAACTAAGTTTTTTTCTCTAGTTCTCTGTTCTTTTTCACCGGCCCCCCCTCCATTTTCGAGGGGTTGGGTTGACCCCGGGTGCCTTATCATTCCTTCTTGTGCCGCGGCCTCAAGTACGCTCCTTTATCCCCACCCGGTCTTTTTTCCTACTCTTTGCCGCTTTTTGTCTTCCGAGTTCCCCCCCCCATTGCGTAATTGGGGACCCTCCCTTTTCTTTGGTCTAGATACCCGTTTTCCCGATTTACGCTTTCACTGCTACTCGTCTGCCCCTTGCTCTCCTATCCAGTCGGCCCAAACTTTCCCGTTCAAACGCCCGGATCCTGTTACTTTTTTTTCTTCTCTTCTTTATATATAATTTTGTTTTTCTACAAATTCAGAGATGGGGTCCCTTTCTTCCTGCGAACCTCTTTCTTCATCCAGAGTACTGTTGGGGTAAGCGTCAGCCGCCCCCTCCCTTTCCGGATCATCTCTTCCTGTTTCACATGCGAACACAAATTCTTCCCATTTTGTTCCCTCCCTTTTGAGGAAGTGTCATTGGCGTCATACTATTAGGACGATTTCCCCAGTAGGGTAGATCCATCCGGACCTTTCCCCGTTTTTTTTTGCGGCCTAGTGAAAGTTGATTGTCCCAAGTTTTCTTCCTTCCTGTTGCTTTCCCCTTTCTTATTAGGCATTGTTCCCTCTTTCTTGAGAGTTTCCATCAGCTTCCGTAAGCATAGTCAATCTCTTTCTTGTTTGTTGTTTTTTTCTTATGGCTCCTCTCTCTGGTGGCGGAATTTTTTTTTCCGGCTGACAATCTTCTGCTACTCCCTGCTCCCGCACCCCCCCTTTCTCACGGGGGTGACCTCCCCCCTTTTCGCTCCGGAGCCAAACTAGGTTGACTCCGGTTCTGGGCATCTCCGACTCTACTGGGCACTCTACTTCGTGATTCACTCAAAACAAGGGTCCCCCTACACCTTTATCACCAAAAGCTCTTTGATTTTTGTCAACTCCCTATTTGTTCGAGCGCGAACAACAGTTTGCCTTCCTGTCGGATATCTTTTGCATGCGGTTCCTTGAAACAAGCTGAGCTTTATGATTCAGAACCTAAGGCCTTGTATTCTTCTTTTCTTCTATTTGAGAACCCCTATATTGTTCAGAATTCTCCCCAAACTCCCTTTCTTAAAGTTTTTATATGACTTGAAAACCATTTGGACCCCTTTTCCACCTGGAAGGGGGCGCGCTTCGTTCATCTCCGTTTAGACCCTTCTTTTTTTTAGCTTAAGGGAGGGCAACTAGGCTTGCTTTCCCCCCCCCCCCCCTTTTATGATTTTACCATACCATGCCCTCCCTCCGTCAGCTGGTCGTGAAAAAACAAGTGGTTTCTCCTTCGCTTTATCTTTTTAGGACTTTTGCAACCCTATCACATTCAGGTCTTGCGCGGGTCACCCTTCCTGAGGTCCCTGGTGGATTTCCCTTTCCCCCCCAACCAGCATATCGTTTTCCCCCCCGAATCCCTGCCTTAACCGGTTTTCGTTTGACATTCTTTGTTTTTAGTGAACTTATTGTAGCCCTCTAAGCATTTTTCTCTTCTTAACCCTTTCCAACGATCCCTTTCTTTCTCTTCTTCTTTCTTCTGTTTTATAAGACGCTAACCCTGTTTCCTTCCGCATCCTCTTTTTTTCACTGGAACTTGCCCCTGATCACCCCCCCCCACGTCTCCCCCCCTTCTTCTTCCCATCCTTTCCCCTCCTTTTTTTACACCGCGTGATCCCCGGTCTGCGATGTCCTTCTCCTTTTTGAGTTGTTTGACTGGACGATGTTTGCATGAACGGAGTTCTGCCCGTTTCCTAACCTAAACGACATCGTGCTTTTCAGCTCCTTCTGTTAAGCCAGGCTTTTTAATAACAATCTTTTTCACAAAGGGGATCCGTGGGTTGTCACTTCCATACCTTACCCCTCTTTCATGGGAATGTAAGTTCTGTCCCTGAAACAGTGTTTCCCCATTTCATTGTTGATCGTTCGGAGTCCCTCTGTGGGAAGCGGGTTTGCTGTATCTTCAACGTAGGGTTCCTTGCATGCCCCCTTTTTTTGACTAAATTGTGCCCCCCTCCCCTTCCCTTTTATCGCTTGGTGTCTATCCAATCCTGGCTCCTGCCGGGGTTGTCTTTAATTCTACAAACAGACTTAGGTCGCCCACTTTTCCCTTAACTTTTCTCTTTTTCATTTCTTCTTTTTTTTCTTTCCCTTTTGTCTAGCATCCCATCTGCTTTAGATTCTCTTCCCCCTTCTCTAGTTAAAAGGGAGTTCCATTGATGGCTTTTCCCTTTGGTACGTTTTCCCCCCACTTGATCGCGTACACTTTTTTCATCAGAGCTTCTCTTTTCCGAGGGTGGGTTGATCATTTCCTTGGGAATTTGTGTAGATGCGGATTGTAAATTGGGCTTTATGCGGTGAGACTTCTGTCAAATTTTCATTCAAGGGTACTTTTGTCGCTTTTTGGGACCTCTTTCCTTTCTACCGAACATCGCTTCCGTTGAATCTCTTTCTTCCCCGTCATGGGCAGGGGCTGGACCCTGTTCTTTCGTTCATGGTTAACACTCATGTGAACTTCCTGGGAACCTGTTTTTTGTTTAGCGATCTTTTGGACGTTCCCTTCTTAAGAGTCCTTTTTTGTGTCTTCGACGGACCTCCCTCCTCTATCTCCTGTATCAATACGTATTTTTTCCTTTTCCCTTTCTTTACAATTCAGTTCAATCTGGCCTACTGTTTTCCCTGATCTCGGCTTTCTCATTTCCAGCACCTCTTTTTTTGAAACTGTACAATTCCGGCTACCTTCCTCTGGGCAAAAACCCCCCCCACACCGTACGGATATTTTTTTTTAGTTCCCATCTTTGGGCGTGCCTTCCATGCCCCCCCCCCCCCCTTGCATTTTTTTCTCCATATCGACCCTCCCTTTCAGGGAGGTCCAATAATGCTGGCTGTTCTTTGAATCCTTATTCTGGAATGGCACGCCTTCGGGAATTTGATAGGAAACATTCTTATATGTTTTACTGCTGAAGATTCCAACTCCTCTCACCCCCGCACTGGTGCGATTTCGTCCCCTTGAACTTTTGTTTTTGCCGACGATACCTCTGTATCATTCCTTTTTTCAACGTTTGCTTTCCCGGGTGTGCGGGATCCTTCCTTCTTTCCGCCAAGCGCACTCAATGTTGGTCGCTCAGGGCCCTCTGACGCCAGGACCTTCTCTCATGCCAATCCCTTTCCAATATCTTCCCTCTTTTTCCTCCTCGTTTTTTTTTCTTCTCTTGGCGACACCGATTGGCAATGATCTTGTCCCTCTTCCCGCCTGAAGCTAAAATGCACCCCATTTCTGCGCGTTTCCTCCTCCCATCTCCGCATGTCTCTTCTCCCCTCATTAAGGCAAATTTCACGCCTCGGGTTCGCTCTCCGTCGGGCCGATCCCTCTTTTTTTCCCTAACGGATGGTCCTAAGGCCGTGTATAAGCACTTTCTTTTCTTTCCCGCTGTTTTCCCCGGCCCCCTACCAATCTCGCCCTCCTGCCTGGAGAATACTTGACAGCCTCAGACATGTCGTTTTTAAATGTTGGCGGGTCGATATTTAGCCCCCTTGGCCGGGCTTTTCCTCCGCACGACGCTGTTTTCCCACACCCCCTCTCTGCGGTAGTTGTCCCCCCCTTCTTCAGTTATAGGTATTCAGGTATGTCCCCCTAATTTTGAAATCTGCTGGACTCCCTCCAGCTGACTAGCTTTTTTTTTCCCCTCTCCTTCTAGATTCCCCCTTCGCTATTTCCTTTCCTTTGATAACAGAAAGTCTGCCATTGGGCGGACTTTTTCGTATTTCTTAGACACAAAATTTCAGACTGTCAGATCTCCGTCCGCAACCAATCTTCTGTATTGCACATTCCCCTTTTCATTCTTTGTAAACAATGCGTTTTTCGCTTTCCTCCCGCCCCCCGCCATTTTGTTAAGACTCGTCTCTTGTTGACCCTCTTTCGTTGATTGCTTTCAGATTTCCCCCTCCTCCCCAAGCGACCCCTTTTACTTTTCCTCTTAGAGTATTTCACGAAATGATTATCTCAGACCTCGCTTTACAAACCTTTTACTACACCAACATCCCTGCCCATTCTCCCCCCCCCCGGATCTGGACTACTGCTGCGGGTCTCCACTCTTGGGTTCCCCTCCTCCTTCTCCTGGCCGCTTCCTCCCCTTGTATATGCAACACCCTTTGTTCTTGGTTTTTATTTTTTCCCCCCCCTCAAGCCCCCCCCCAAGTCACGAGCCAAAGCTTTCCGAATAATTAATGGGTTGTCTTTTTTTGGATTTTCCCACCTTTAAGTCCCTTTCGACGTCGGCGCCGGTATTTTCCACTCACGACATTTTTTTTCTTCCTGTTCAAAGCCTCTTTCCATAGACATCCCCTACTTTCCTTTTTTCTCAGTTAACAACAGTAGCCGTTTTCACACTTTCCTCCCAGTCCCAAAGATGTTGCCGATCTACCTTCGAAAATGACATCCACCAACCATTCCCTTTCTCTTGGGGCAGCAGTCCTTATCCCCTTTTTTCCCTTGCAATGGTTCTTCCCGTTGCTTCGGTAGTCTTTTCAGTACATCACGAGTAGTATTTTTTGGCTTTTCTTGTTTCAGGTCACTCCTTTTCCCTTCTCCTCTTAGGAAAGAAATTTAGAGTTCCTGCGGTCCTCGGAGTCGGCATGCTCTCCCGCCGTTTTCTACCTCCCCCCCCCAGATGCTGTAAACTTTTCTTAATACCTCCTCTTATATTGATTTCTTTTTTTCCTTTTTCCTATTTCCATTTGGCGCCGCATATTAGACCCATGTTTTCTCTTGCAATACTAACCAGTTGCAGCTGATAGGTAGGACCCAACTTCGACGGCTCTGTACTGATTGTTCCCCCTTTGTCTCTTTCTAGAACCCATTTCCTTTTTTAGTCTCTCGGTTTTTATACCAAAACAATCCTTTTCTTCCAATGGGGGGCCCCGGCACTTTCCCTCGAATTCCCCCCCAGGGTATTCGAGTTATGTATAGTTTTTGGCGTGCTCTCTCTTTTGTTAGTGCACCGGCAACCCCCGACTTTTTTTGATTGTTGGTACCACCGACACTTGATTCGCTGATATAATAAACTGTCTGCATCAGGCCTCCATTCAGAACTCTTTCCCCTTTCCCTTTTTTTTCCTGCAAGCATTTTGCTTTTCTTCCTCTTCCTAATCATTGATGTTTTGCAGCTTGCCGTGCGCCCTCAGAGTTCATATGAGTATTGACTACCCGTCTCCGCGGGCCCCTGCCCTTCTTCAGTCCGTTTCCCCCTGGTATTTCAAGTAGAAGTTTTTAGTTGATAGTTATAGTCCCCTAAAATGTTCTGATAGTTCCCGTTCATCACATTTAAACTTATTTTCTTTATAAACTCCTTGTCTGTTGTGCATTTTCCCTCCTTTCCTCCTTCCCCCGTTTTCTCGGTGCCCCTGTTGTTCACCTGCCTCATTTTTTTTCAGCTATGAAGTTTTTTTCTTGAAAGTGGATTGTCTTTTGCTTTCTTTTTCCATATCGTGCCCTTTTTCTTTTTAGATGGAATGTCCCTTTCGTCGCCGGTTTCTCCTCTTAAATTGATTGGTACCCCTGTCCGGACGATCTCCTTTTTTTCTTGCTTCTTTTCCAGTCAGAAGAGTCCCCAGTTGGGTACAGTTTTTTTTTTAGACAGCAGGGTTTCCCCAGCTTTTTGCAGCCACCAGCTAATCTATCTTTCTCCTTTTGGGTGTTCTCTCTCCCCTCGCTGTCCCCTTTTGGGATGCTCGCCGGTTCCCCCTCCCTCCTTGAACTATACCACTGCTAAGACAAAACCAATCTCTCCTTTTCTTTCTTTTTGTTGACTTTCATAGCCATCTCCCGGCGACACCTCACATTTTGACTGGCTGGGCCTCTCCTGCCTCTATGCCCCCTCTTTTTTACCTCCGCCCAAGGGCTCAACTTCAACTCCTTCTTCCTTCTCTCTTATGGTTCGAAAGAGGATTGTTCCGAACAAAGGGCCATGGTCTGATCCGGGTTTCGCCGTCCTTTTCCAGGCCAATTTTCTCTGGATCTACCCTTTTCTCCTAATTTCCCCTCCTTTTTCCCCCTTTTCCGTTCTTCCTTATTTTTTCTCCTCGGACTAACTATCCCTTCGTAATACTCAAATTTTTTCTTCCTTCCACCCATGTTGACCTCCGGTCTGTATCGCAATTTCCTTTGGCCGCATTTTCTTCCCTGTTCACGCAGATCGTTTACCTCGGGCTAGTATACGCTTCTTTACACTTTGGCCCCAAACTTACGCCTTCTCGGTGAACTCAACAGCATCTCCTTTCTGAACCAAACCGTGGGGTTGGTATAAATGGCCTTTTTTTTCTTCCCGCTCCTTAGGCCACCAACAGGATACCATTCTTATCGCCCGGTCTCGTAGGTTTCCGGGTTCTACTTGCGGTGGCACCCCTTTTTTTGGAACCCCCACGCCGCCTTTTCTCTCCCCCCTTACTCAATCGACAATACCCTTGTTTGAAATGGATGTTTTAGAACTTTTTTTTTTCGGGTCGCGTAAGCGTGGTTCTCCCTCTAAACCTTCATCACGATACTCTCCTCTACTTTCTTCTGAGGTGAGTTTTTATTCATCGACCTTCCCTTTCCTGAATGTTGTAGGGGCAAGTCCTTTTCTATTCCCCGGCGCCTCACCTATCCAAAATTCCCTATCTCCATCAGTGGGACCCCTCACTTTTTTATGCCCCATTTGGATCGGATTCTTGACGGCCGCGTCCAGTCTCTTTTTCCCTGGATTGGGCTGGCGATGTCATCCTCTCTAGTTTCTGGTTTCTACTTTATGACAAGCATACCATGACCGATCCTTGGATGTCTCCGACCATTCCGACAGAAAGGCGGTACCATATCAAACAAGGGTTTCTTTTCTTTTTACCTTCCCCGTACCTCCCCTCACATTTTTTTGTCCTGTAAGTTCCTGTACTGAAAACTGTTTTGTCCCTTGGAGGATGCCCTTGATTTCAGACTTTGGTGTCCTCCGTCAGGTTCCCTTTTCAAGTTGGGAATGTCCCTATGGGCAGATTTCCCCCCTTTTTTTCCTAAGCGCGACGCCCGGGGCCCGAGTTTTCTTCCCTCTGGATATCATTAGCTGCCGGCGACCTGTTCTTTAAACCCCCCATTTTTTAAATCCCAAGTTAGGTTGACCCCCCCGTCCACCGTGCTCTTTGCATTCATCGTCTTTTGTACTTGACCCTTTTGCGAGCTATTTTGGTCTGATGCTATAGAATGTCCCCAAGCTGTAAAGGGTGGACTGTCTGTCGGCACTTTCTTTAGTCATGGAAGTACCTTTTTTTTCCCCGATTCGTAGTAACTGCGTTTTCAGCTCCTTTTTGATTAATATTGAGGTGTGTTCTGCCTGCAGGATTTACTGCTGCCTGTTCTATTCATTGCGTGTGTCTACGAACAGCAAATGCATCAAGGTCTCAATGTGCTTTTTTCTTTCGTCCTTTCCTCTTTCCCGATAACGCATCGATCCCCCCTTTTTTCGAACATAGCACTGGTGTTGGAATGGTTGGTGTTCTCCCGCGTTTGTCACCCTCAATTATTTCCCGCACCATACATCGATTTTTTTTTTCTCTTCTGCGATTTCCTGGACAGCTGTATTCCCAAGCCTCCACTCAAACAAAGAATACGACCCCGGTATCAATTTCCGTTCTCATTCGGAAATAGAGCCCCTTCATGGCCAGAATTTTTTCTTCTCTTGACCCCTATCTCCGGCCGCATTCACAGGACACCCTTTACTTTAGTTCCCATACATTTGCTATAAAATCCCTGCTGGCCCCCCACTACCCCACCCCCTTTTCCTTCTCCGTTTTATTTCCCCCTCTTCGGGCGGTATTCCATGGGCAATTTCTCCTCCTTCTCATCTTTAAGAGTTTCCCCCCCCAATTTTTTTTTTACCATGCTTGAGCATTCTCATGGCTGTTGTAGAGATTTTCTTTGCCTTGAGAATGATATAGTCACACAGCGGGACTTCCTTCCCTTCTTTTTTTTCCATTTCTGACCATGCCTGGACTGTACGGAGGACTTCTTATTCTTCCGCTTGATATAAAGAGGAGATCGGTTAAAATTTGCATTTAAAATGGTTCGGATAGACATTGCTTTTTTTTTCATTTTCGCGGCAAACGCTGGTCCCTTTTGTGTCTTCAGGGCGGTTTTCCTCCCGGTCCTCGGAAACCGTCCTTCCCTTTTTGTTTCCCCCCCC
>Ga0179593_1308509_pt1 | contig 17602 bp, 17 predicted proteins | sample CZODoug2_1_08_16_FD_185931 | JGI IMG/M metagenome (GOLD analysis project Ga0179593, IMG submission 185931) | Vadose zone soil fungal communities from Angelo Coast Range Reserve, California, USA - CZODoug2_1_08_16fungal (PacBio error correction) | ecosystem: Environmental > Terrestrial > Soil >... | reverse complement strand
ATCTTCTAATGGAGGACATGACGTAACGATCGTTTGCGTTTAGATTCGTTTAGCGGAGAGATCATGTTCGCTTTCCCCTTCCTAATAGTAAGATGACGATCGGTGTGGTTTGGCGGCGCCTGATTTTTGTAAACTTGGGTAGACCGGTGTTGCGAGCCTTTGGGGTATTGGTCGTTTCGCTTGCCGGTTTCACCCCCCCTTTGAGATGAAGGTGCCTTTTTCCTTCTGATTGATATCTGGCTTTGCTCTTACTTTTTTATTAGTTCGAAGGCCTGGTCCCTTCTCGTCGGCTTGCCTCTCTTTCCGTTAACTTTTCTGTAGGTTTTACTAGAGCAGGTGCGTCCCCGTTCTTCGATCTATTTTGGACTACCCTTCTTTCCGTTCCTTAAGAAGTGGTATGGTCAATCCAATTCTTGCCCATCCGATGCTCCCCCGATTTTGAGGTTGCACGTTCCCCTTGTTTTTTTTGATTTTGACGGGTTTTCCCACACTCTATAGCGGCCTGACCCAGTTCGCCTTGGTTTCCGAAGGGGTTTCTTCTCTGGCGATTATTTTGGAAGCGCAAGACAGTCGTTTTTTGGACCCACAAGGCTGTCGGTGATCCTCGTTCGTCGCTCGTTCGACCATTGATGGCCCCGCGTGATCTTCCGTGCCTCTATGATGACTTTCTTGGATGAGACGGAATCGATGATCCGATTGGGGTCTTCTTTGTTCTTTTTTCTCTGTTGTGGTTAGTTTCTTGTTTCCCAATGGTCTCGTTCGCTTTTTTCCAGAACTTGTTCGATCTCGTTAGCTCAAGACTCTCTCCCCCCCTAAGTTCCAGTCTATCTCTAATGTATTTTTGGTAGGGGGATGTCTGCTGGGTTTTTTACTTTTTCCCGCGTCGTCTCGTTTCCGGATTAGTTGCACGAGAAGGGGCCTTCATTCTCCCCCAAGAGCAGCTAGTCCCTCTAATGTTCTGGGCTTCTTTTGGACCTCATCTGTCGAGTTTTCGGGCATCTTCACCACTGCTGAATTTTCCCCTTCGGCCACTAGGGAAGTTAATTTCTCGGGTTTGAACCATCCCTATGGTCTTTTTCGGCCGGGAGAGATCGACCAAAGTTTAGCCTACGTCGCTGATTCGTTTCTGCTTTTGGAATAACTGGGTGGCCTTTCCTCTACCGTTTCTTTCTCCTGTGAGAGTTCTAAGCCAGCATTGGGGCTGGATTAGGGAGAGCTACATCCACCCCCCTTCTCGGCCTGGAGATCAGTTCCTTGGAATCTTTTCTTTTTGATTTTCCTTCGATCTTCGTCTGGATCCTGCCGTCCGCATCCCCCCGTTTTCCTGATATCGCCCCCTCCGCTTCTCCAGAGAAACGTGGTGGGGACGTCTTAGCGCCGGCGAGATTCCGTTCCACCCGTCGTTTGGCCGCTGGCCGACTCCTCAGCCTTCTCGGTCGCCCGTTGAATCCTTTCCCATCTGGGCCCTTCAACGTCTCCACGATTTTTTTTCCCCAACTTTTCCCTTAGTCCCATCCATGCAGCATCGCCACTTTCTTGAATCTTGCTTCGGAGCCCTCTGGGAATCTCTTAGACTCTTGTTAGAGAGTTCTCGCCCCGAGGGCTCGCGCGGCTTTTGAGGGATCAAATTCTCTTCCTTTCTTGTGTGGTCCTTTATCCTTTATTCATGTGGTGGTGGAAGTTCGAGTTGGAAATGGCAGACTTTCCTTTTCTTTTTTGCATTTCCCTCAGTTCGGCAGCGTACCCTTCAGTCTACAGACTGTTGGGTGCGCGTGTAGAAAGCCCCCCTGCCCCCCGGGGAGATTCCTACCGACCCCTCCCTTGCGTATGACTGTGAATGTTTCCCTGTCGCGGGGCTTCCCTTTTCTCCAGTTTACGGATCGACTAAAATGCATCTTCCCCGTCCATTCTCTCCTATCGATGCCTCCTGTAATTCTCTGATTGCGTCCTCTACCGAAGCCGTCCCCCCTGGCTATTGCATATAAAGACTACATGTTCTTTGGTCCGATTGATTCGAAAATTCTCCCTTTCTCAGAAACTGAACCTACAGATCTTCGGTCCTTGGGTTTTGGTTCTTTCCCCCTGTGTTCTGATTGCTTCCGACGTTGCGGTCTTTTTCCCCTCGTCTCAATGCGTCGTGCGGACGGGTCCCCGCTTCTCCATCGGTAGGTCGAGTTCCTGCCCCTCGGAGGCAAGATCGGTAACAAGTCGTTTCCGCACCCCCACCCTCCCTTTTCCCTCTCTTCGCTTTCGGGATTCTGACTTTCCATCCGTCTAGTCTTACTAAGCATTCCCCTTGAGCGTCTTCTTTTCCGATAGCCCCATCAGCCGCGACAATCCTCCCCCCCCTTCAGTGAGGACCCCCAGAATGTTTTTTATGCTCATTCCGCCCCTCTAAGCCCTAACCCGGCTTCTTCCGAGAAAATTAGTTCCCTTCTTTTTTTGGTCCCCCCCCCCCTCCTGTTTCAGTTCCAGATCGTTTCTTTCTACCCTACGCGGCCCGGTGATAGACCACCCTTCCCCTATCTCTCTATCCAGTTTTTCAGCTCCTTTTCGACCTACCTTTTTGGTTTGAACCCTTTTTTCTACCTCGAGCTCTGTCACTATGACTTTACCCCCGTCAAGTTTCTACTGGCTACACCCCCGCTACAATGACGCAGGAGCCCTCCCTTTTCCCCCCCAATTTTTGAACGACTTCCCCACAACTCTATCTCGTTTTTCCCTCCTTCGACCTTCCTTCCCTCTCTGTCTCGCTCACGATTGCTACTCCATTCTGGGCTAATTCCTCCCCCTTCTCATCTTTTGAGCGTTGCAGAAAGTTCGGGGCGCTCCTCGCCGCTACTGCGTCGTCCAGGGTTGCAAACTGCTCTTACATCTTTCGCCCTCGCAATCCCTTTCTTCCTCATGCTCCCCCTTCTCTCCTCATCGCCTCTGTCCCCATTCCCTTGAGTTCGACAGCCTCCTACCGTTTGACTCTCAAGCCTGCCTTTTTGGAGCGCCTGATTCTGCCCTTCTCATCGCCCTCGCTGTGGGCCCCCTTCCTTCCCCCGGCCTAGAACCATTCCCCCTGCCTCCTTAGCAAACCTTTTATAAGATCGTTTACGACACGTGTCTCTGCCCGACATCCCGACGACCTACGGCGCGCTTCCTTTGTCCCATCCTCGCCCGATCTCTGGATCTTTACCCACGAGATTTAAGATTTTCACTCTTCTGCAGTCCTGTTCTCTTTGTTGATCTCTTTCTCGTTTTTTCGCGACTCCCTGCAGTGCTCCCATTGTCAGGAAAATGCCTTTTCGATCGTTAGCGTTTCTTACTCGTTTTTTTCTCTCTTCTCTGAGGAGAGATAAGGGTCTGCGCGCACTCTCGTTTTTCTGCTTCTGCCCTCTTTTGTATGTGGGCAGGCTTACTTGTAACTATTCCGCCCTTTGTTTGTCTGTGTCGATTGGGAGTTGCTTTTCACCCACATCCTGCGCGGTGTTGCGATTATCCGGTGAATAGTTTAGCTCGCTTGGACGTAAATTGTGGATTTTTGAGTCGGGCTGTCTACATATATTTTGGCCGATTTTTGCCCTTGTGTGCTCGTCTGGCCGTGAGGACTTAATTTGATCTCCTGTTTTTACCCCCGGGACTTGGTGGAGCCGTTACGGTCGCTGTCTCGACAGGTTTTGTACCCTTTGATTCAGTCTTTTTGGAGTGACTGATATAATTTGCCTCTAGTCGAATTCGTGGAGCCGGACTAACGAGCCGATCGACGGAGTTTGCACCCGATCCTCCGGGAGGTCACATGTTCCCCCTTGGGATGTGCGTTCACCTTCCTTTTTGATGTTTGAGGGGTTTTCAATCCTTCTTTCGCGGAACCAATCTTTGACGGTACGAGAGGATCGTTTAGATTTCCCTACCTCTTGTTTTCCCCAGGTCCTTAGTCTGAGTCGACGTTTTTTGAGATTATTTGTATTCGTGTCGATCTCTTCCGTATCCTCTTCTCCGTCATCGTCGGGGTCTTCTTCTTTTAGCGCTTTTTTTTGTGTTTCGCTGAGCTCGTTTTCGCTTTTTTCCAGAATTTTTGTCGTGCTGCTTAGGAACTGGGATCACTCCGCAGCTTCTTTCTATTCTTCGTTGGTGTTCGGGGTTTTGTGTCCGGTTAGGGTGGGCTTTTTCCCTTGCTGGAAAAAGGTCTCCGCCCGTTCAGGCTTCTTTCCGAGCTTATTCATGCCCCCCGCAATATCCTCGGGTTTTACCGGGATTGCTTTTTGAGCCCGTGAGGTTTACTTATCGTCGCCTATTTTTTCAGTACACTCCAATCCCCCCGCTTCCCGTTTTTGGATCCCCCCCGTGTTTGACCAGGCCAGCGGGCTCAGGGCATTTTTCCTCGTGAGAACCTGGCAGAAATGCGTCGTCGATGTCTCAGAACCTCGACCAAGTACTTTGGATCCATCCTGTCTCTTTTTTTTCGTGGTTTTTTTAATCGGGAGTTCACCCTTGTGCGGCTCCAGGTCTTCCCGATTAGATGGAGGATTTTCGTGTGTGACTTCTTTCTGAGGCATCTCACGCAACGAGACCAGGAGTATTGAAATGGACTGTCCCACCACTGTTCATCTTCTGTAGGTCACTTTCGGCCCGGCCGGTGGCTAGATTACCGTCGTTTTTGCCTGCGTCTTACCGCGCAAGTAAACTTGACTTTCGCCTCCCTTGTAAGATGAATTTCCCCGTCTGTGGTTTTCTCCACGGCCCCCTGTCGTCCGAACAGAGGGGTTATTCCCTGCCAGGCCCTGATCGTTTTGACGTCTTGACCCGCTTTTTCACCAATGCATCTGAGTCATACCCGGCCCGCACGGCTCACTCCGGCCGTCTTTCCCCGGGCGACTCCCTCCCTCCGGTGTTTTGGTTTTTTTCGAGAGATTTCCGGCTGTCCACGCTCCTGCCCGTTCCACGCTACACACCCAGGCCGGCCTCTCGACACCCCAGCTTCACACACGAGACCACACATTAGAGATTTTGATGACAGACCCCCCCCCCCCCCCCATCTGGTTTTTTCGTGAACGTCCCCTCTCCGTGCCTATGGAAGTTCCACCTTCTGTTCATGCTGTATTTTTTGCCTGGCGGCGACCACACTGGGGTTCGGATCGTTCGCCTTGGCGTCAAAGTCTCTTTTCACCCCACCCCCCCCTTTTGCTGGTTTCCGCGTTTGGGCGGAAAGATCCCATGCTGGTCTCTGCCGGATCAGGACTTTTTCCCCACAGGCATCTTAGGGTCCTCCCTTTCTACGACATTTCGCGCGATCCTTCTAAGTTCGCGTTTATTTCTCCATCCCCCATAAGCGTCTCGTAGTATTCCCATTTCACGACACCGCGTGGTTTTAATTTTTCAGCTTTTTTTTCATGATGAGAAGAAAACCGACCAAATCAAGCGTTTCGGCTGGCTCCCTGTTTTGGTTTCCCCTTATTTTCTTCGCCCCGGGCATGCTCTGGGGCCGAGACAGCTAATGGCGCGCGTTTCGTCCCTGGGTCCCTCGGCTCAAGACACTTATTTTTGGGGAGTTCTCATCGGATCCCTCTCCCCCTTGGGTCACTGCCCAACCCACATCAACCTCCTTACCTCGTCGGGTTTCCTCGATTTGGATTGAATGCCATCTTCGTTTTCCTCCTCAGGAACGGAAGTTTCCTACCGTGTTACCCGCTTCCCCTCCCCCCTCCTCTTGCCCCTGCCCCCAGTCCCTCTATGTCCCCTGGACCTTCTATTTTTTTTGTATTAGCACAGCATCCTCCCTACCCTGGATGAAAAATCCGTTTATCGTTGCCCTTAATATCTTAACCCCCCCCCTACGCTCCTCCCCTGAAGACCCATCTTCCCTTCTATACCTGCTAAGCGTCTTCTCTTCTGACCACCCCTGAAATGGCCCCGATAGATAGCATTCCCGGCTGGACTTCGCAGACGTTGGGGTAAAATTGGGTCCTCCCTCTCTCCCGACGGCCCGATGAGTCTCGTCCTTTTAAAATGTTCCGCTTCACAGTATTTCGGTTAACACTTCCGCACCATCGAAGCCCTCCTTCTGGAGCTCATTTTCCCCCCCTGTTGGACGAATACATTCTCGTCCTTCTCCGCCACCTTACGTGCTCCTTTCACTCTCTTCGACATCTTTGCAAGACTTCTCTGGTCAAACCTTACACCAACTGCTAGCAGTTTTGGGTGATCAGAAGTTTCTTCCCTTGGGCCTTTGCCCGCGACGTTTGGAGATCTACAGCAACTCCCCCCCCCTGCTCTTTCCCAGATAGGCAACGGACCCTAAAAGGCCATTCTCCCCGATAGAAGATCGACTAGCCCCTCTAGTCCTTTCTAACTCCCCCTACTCCGCCAATTTCGTCATCCCAAGCGAGCGCCCCTGATGTAACTTAGTCCACGCGTGTCGGTTGTTCCCTCGACCGAGCCCCCCCCCGCCCCTCCCTTCTCTCCCTCTGCCGTTTTCTACTTCCGACTCGTTCTTACCGATTCGCCTGCACGGACACCCCGAGGGTCTTTCGATTCTCGATGCCCCCTTCTCCCCCCACGATCTCGCATCCGGAACGATATAATGAGACGCACCTACGTTTTGACTTCTTTTTCCCTTTTCCCCCTGAATTTGTTCTGGACGCTTCTCATACTAAGTTGTGTTGTTTCTTTAGAGCGTCTACATTTAAGCTCATGGGCAGGACCTTCAGTTATCCTCGTGACGTTAATGATTTTTTTTTTTTATCTCGAGATAGAGGACTATCCTGTTTTTTTCGGCGCGCCTGATCAGTTTTCCCTCTGTCTCCGGTCCTTAGCCGCGTCCCCGTTCTTAAGTTTAGACCGGTAGTGTCTCAGTTTTTCCTACGCGGAGGCCTTCGCTTTGGGGTCATTTAGACCAGGTTTTTTGCCATAATCAGTTTTCGTCATTTCTTCCTTCTTGTTTGAGCTCCGTTTTTTTGAGGGAGTAGGGATGTATCGATCTGCTGGTTTTTCTTCTCGTCCTTTTTTTGAGCGCCTCTTGTTGCCGAGGTAGAGGCTTTATATTACAGGTTTTCTTCCCCTTTTCTGTGGTATTGGCCTCATCGCAGCTTGTTCGCCGTTACCCTTTCGCTCAAGCTTCCGGCGCATTTGAAAATTCTTCCCTCCTTCCTCTCGATCTCGTGTAGCCGGTTTTCTCTTGGTGTCGGTTAGTAGTTCGATTTTTCCCTAGCTTAGAGGTTTCCTTTTCAATTTGCCTTTTTTTTCCTGACCTTTTTTTTCTCGATTTCCACGCTTTTTTGTTTGAAGCGAAGACTTTTCGGATTTACCCTTTTGGACGGACTATTCCCTTTCTTTGTGTTTCCTGTCGAAGATGTGACCCGGTTTTCCCACCCGCGTACGGGCGATTGTTCGGACTTTCTTCGAGTTTTTTTGAGATCTCCTCAGGACGACTAGACCTTTTTTAGTCCAGATCAGGTCGGGTATTCGTTTTTCTTCTCTTTTTTTTTTCAACTCTCGTAATGGGCAGCTTGTCAGAAGTTTTTCCGGGTCTTTCTGGAGTACCTCAGTTCCCCCTTTTGCCTTGCGAAAGGTCCAGCGTGATTTTTCCTTCTTTTTGTCTTGGCGACGGTATGTGCTTTTTTTGTCCTTTGTCCAATCTGGACGCCGTTCAGGATCCCGTTGCCGTCTGTATGAATTAAGCCCCTCTCCTTTTTTCTCCTCGAAGGTCGGAGGGTAGGGGTGCTTGAATCAGGTTCCGATAGTGCGCGATGGGCAGTCACTTTAATTCCCCGACTCCTGATGGATCTTTTTCCATCTCAGTAACACCGGGCGAGTTTCATTTTCGGGGGGGGCAAACCTTCGTTTTCCACAGAAGATATTTCTCTCTAGACCTCGGTAAAATAATCCCGCGGCCGTCTTATTTTTTATTTTCTCTTCTCCATACCCTCCTTGGCTCTCAAGCTACACAGAGTCTTTTCCAGGAGAGCCCTGTCCGATTTTGGGGCTTTCTTTTCTACTGCAATCCCCTATCAGTGCAGCTCGTCTCCTGGGTCCCGCGGAAATATGCCTTTGATTGGCGTTCAGATTCCCGTTCTTTTTCTTTTTCCCTTGACCAGTAGGATCCCCCCTTTCGCCTCCGAGTCGCAATCAAGGGTTTTCCCTTTCCTTTGCCGCTAAGTATTACCTTTCCCTACTTGAATTTTTTTCGAGGTAGCATCGAGCCCTTCCCCTTATCGGCGAGGGTACCAGGGCCGAGACTTCTGACCAATTCCCTTTTCCCTAACGCATAGCTTTGGATCACGAGTGCCCTTGCTTCCTTCGGGCATCAGTTTCACTCTCTCCGTTTTTTGCGCTAGGATAGCACTCTGGCTCAGCGCGTGTCAGTGCTTTCCCCCCCACTCTCTTCTTCCCGATGCCAGGGTGGATTCCGTGGGGACTGTGCTTTTGGTTTATCGGCCGTCCACCTTTTAGTGGCCATGGCCTCGTCGGCGACCATTTTCCTGCTGGACCTTCCTTCGGGCTTCCCAGGCTGACTTTTTGGGGCCTTCTTTAGTATTTTTTCCCTGTCTCCCTTTGGTGATGGCGTCCGCGGCGGGAGGATTTCCACGATGTTTTCAATGTTTAGGGTCCCTTGCTAATAAATCTAGGCCCTAACTCCTTCCCTGGCCGTTTTTTGATTCGATAGTAGGCGCGGGCTTGCTCGAGAAATCAGCAAACAAAATCTTTTTTTTTGGCTTTTTTTAGCAGGCGAACCTTCCTCTTTTTTCCTGCTTTTCCCGCCAAGGTTCTGCTGATTCAGAAACACTCCAATCTCTAGGGTTTCCGGTATTTTCGCGTTCTGCTTGCATACTCCCTTTTTCGGATGCGAGATGTACTCCCTCTTGAACATTTCCATCGGCAAGAGTGGGGGTAGGGTCATCCTGTCTCCCCTCCCGTACTGGGCTTTTTTTTGCATACTTTGTGAAATCATCGTGGAAAATCTTCTCCCAACATCCCTCCTTGCCCCTTCGCTTCTCCTCGTTTTTCCGTTTCCGGAAAATGCCATACTATGCTTTCATGCGCTTAAAGAACGTTGTCCCGATTTCACCCCCCCACTCCCTCTGTCACCATCTAGATCGACCTGGGTGATCTCGCGCTTTCTCCGCGGTCCGCCCTCGTTCACTGGCGACATCACCCTGAGATTCAATGACCTTATTGTCCCCCAACATTGCGTAGAATCCCCCCAGCCGGATGTCTCCCCCTGATTCTTCAGCGCTCTTCTCCCCACCCTCCCTGACGATTCTCCTGAATACTTAGGAATCCTCGTCGGGTTTCCCCATTTTTCCTACCTGCCTCGACTGTTTTTGGTGGTGATGACGTCTTTACCGTTTCCCTCCCTTTTTCCTCGACTTCTTCACACCCTCCCTTTTCCTCCTGGGACGCCGTTCCAGTTTTTTTTGCCCAATACCTGATCTCTTTTCCTCAGGCGCCTCGACCACTTTTGATTTGCTCCGGCTCCTCAGCCCCCCCTCATTCTTTTTCCCTGCCTCTCTGTCACATTTACCACCAGTGTGCCGTTTGGAGCGTGATCTGGTCCTTGCGTTTTTTCCTCGACCGCGTGCGTTAGCCCCCCTTTCCGCTCTCCCCCCTCTTGATACATACTGACTCTGCACCGCCCGACTTCCCCCCCCCTTCCCTATGCCCCCTAGACGTAAGATCGACGATCCCCGGAGGTCTTCCATCCCTCCCGGACTTTATCAACCTTGATCAAGCGAGCTCCGATGCAGGTCCTGGAGCAGTTCGACCCACACTTTTTCGAGGTGGGTTTTTAAAGGCGCCCCCGGACCCATCCGCCCCAGACGCACCCTAGTTTCTCTGGCCGGTTTCTGCCACTCGGCGCCGACCTGCACCTTTACATCCCACCGCGGGCCTTTTACGCGAAATGTCTCTCTCGTCCTTATGTTCCGCGATTGACTTTTTTTTTTCCAAACTCTCTCACTTTCCCTGACGTTTGCCCGATCGTGCCCCGTCAATGTATTTCATAGCTCTGGATTTTTCTTTCATTTTCCCCTCCCTTTTTTTTTTTGAGTCGAGTCTTGGTCCTTCGTTCACGATCGTTTTCTTTTCATGATTGTTGGTCCGATTCGGATTGAGTTTTCGGTTAGTCGCGGATGCCTCCCTGATGTATTTTCCGTCCAATTACCCCCCTATACCTTTTCTTATCGCCTTCCCCCACCCTCCCCTCTTCACTACCCTCCCCTCCTCCATTTCTGTTCCGACTCACCCTGGGCCTCCATTTTCCGTCACCCTCTCTTCTCCTACCCCCTATTCCCTCTACTCCTCACCCAAACATGACCCGACTTATCTCCTATCTCTTCACTCACTCGCCCTAGCTGTCCTCCTACGCTCTCCCAACCTCTACCCCTCCTTCCTTCCTTTTTCCCAACGTCCTCTCCCTTCCCTACCTCCACTACTCCCCTCCCCCCCCCCCCTTCTCCCCCCTTTCTACCCTCCTCTCTGCCCCCCCCCTAGCCTTCATCCACTCCTTCCCATGCGTATCGCTTTTCTATCCCCATCCCCTTCTACCCCCAATTCACTTCATTCTAACCCCGTTCCCTTTCCTCCCGCACCTCTCCCACATTTCCTCTCCCTTCCCTCTCCCCTTCCCCCCTTCCCAACCCACGTATCCCGCCCCCTTCCCCTCCCCCTTCGCCCTCCCCTCCTTCTTTCACCCTTTCTCCTATTCATCCCCCCCCTGCTCCCATACCCATGCCCCCTCTCTTCCGTTCCATACCCAACTTCACCCCCCTACACACGTTGCTCCTTACCCCCTGACCTTCACCTCCCCCCACCTCTTGCTCCCCCCTCCCAATACACTTTCCTCCTATACCTCCCCCATTCTGCTCTTCTCCACCCCATCTTCCCATTCTCCCCTTTTCTGCTCCTCCGCCATCCCCCTCCTCCCTCTCTCCCTCACCCCCCTACTCACTTCCCCCCCCTTCCCTTTTACTCCCACCATTCCCACTCTCCCCGCTCCCTTCTCCCCTCTCGACCCCCTCCACCTTTTTCCCCCCCTGCGTTTCCACCTTCTCAGGCTCCACTATCTTACTCTCATCACTGTAAGATTCCTAACTTCCGACTCCTCCCTCCCTTCTACACTCCTCCCCTACACCTTCTCCTGTTTTCACTTCCTATCTCCCCCCCTTTTCTCCCTCACCCCGTACCTCTCCAGATCTCTTTACTCCATCTTTTCCTCATCTTACTGCCACCCGTCTTTCTTCTTCTGACCCCATCCCCCCCTTTTGGTCATTCTCCAGCTCACTTCCACATCCCTCATCATCTCTTTCTTAATTATTTCCGTTACCCACCAGGCAAGATTTGCGTATATTCTAGGGTCTCGCCACTTCGCTCTTGTCGTATTTGTCGTCGGGAGTCTTCAACACCCCATTCTTTTTTTTGATTCTTGCATAATAAGGTCCTCTCGCTTCTCCGGAAGATGTTTTCCTTTGAGTTTCGGGTCTGTTTCTGAGATATGGTCCCGTCCTATCTCTCTCGCGGGCTCCCTCCTTTTCTTGAGGTCCGTATGCATGGCCGATGTCTGATGATGTGTAGAGCTGGTGGTCGGTTTGATGGACTCCTCGGCCGCCTCTTCTGGACGTCCGTCTGCCAAGTCTCGCCGTTTTCTTTTCCCCCCTTCTAATTTCATTCAGATTTTCGTTTCTCCTTCACCTTTTTTCCGTTCCGTATTGGGAAACGAGACTCAGGTAGGCCATTCTTCCCCTTGGTCATGCGTATGAAGTTGCTATGTTGGGTGTGAAAGGTGGCATACTTTTCGGCACCAGCTGGCGGTACCCGTCTTTTTCCGTCGCTATTCCGTGTTTCGGTAGGTTTTTTGTTCTGCTACTTCCGATCTTCAGTTTGTTTCCTCCGTCCCCCCTGCCGAGGCGTGTATGCGATCGGATAGGGTCTTCGTAGAGCTCTGGTTTGTTTTTTTCCCCTAGGGTAAGATTCGGGGTCGGTTGGATTCTTTCGTTCCCTGGATCTCCCGATCCATTTCGTCGTCTCGACGACTGGGTTTTGGATTTTCTTGATGGGTCTTCCCTTTTTACACCTTCGGGGTGACGCCTGGCCTAGGTCCCCCCGGTTGCACTGGACGGTGAATTCCACCCCGCGTTCGTCGAAGTTCCTTCTGATTTATGTGGTGACCTTGAACGGACCGCTCGCCGGTGGCCGCCCTCGTACCTTCACCCTCTGACCGGTTCTTTCTCCCACGACCTGGTCCCCTTAAGACATAGTCAGTTTTCTTCTTCCCAGGCGACCCTTTTTTTATTAGCGACGCAAGCGCCACAGTAAATCGCATCCCTTTTTTCTTTCTTGTTTTTAATCTGGATTCTCCCGAATGGGTTTGCTGCTCCGTTCGCTTTAGATCCCCTCGTTTCCACCTCTTTGTGGAGATACGGGATCCAATACGCTCCCCTCAATTCTCTGCTAGTCGTTAGACTGTTCTTCCCCCCTGGACTCTGCCTTTGCGGTCCTCCTCTTAGTATTCCCTCCTTGGAGAAAGAATGAGTTGCTCCTCGCGCCGTCGTCTCAACGCGTTCACGGGTGGGGCAGCGACCTTTAGTTTAATCTCCGGCCCACTTCCCCCTTTTTCTCCCGGGTGGCTCTCAGAGAGGACCCCTCATTGAAATTCCCGCGCGGGGTCCACTGCAGAGCCAAATTCAAGTCCCTCCCTGCTTCCCCATACTTTCTTAGTCCTCTTGATTGGATAACGCGACCCTCTTTCGCTCTTCTCTTTTCCCCCCTCTTGGTGGAACAGAACCGGGCTCTGCTTCCGGAAGGTCGTTCATCCACCTCCCCTGTCCCGGCTCATTCAGCCTTGTCTCCGGCCTTTTTTCCGTTTTTTTCTCGGTGGCCTCGGCCATAACTTTTCTGGGCCCACCACATGCAGCACGGGCGACATTAGATTGTGGCCCCTCCAGTCTCCTTAAGGAGTGGTTGGTCCGTATCTTCGCGTTCAGGCGCCAGTCTCGTCCAACCCGTTTGCCTTGCGAAGATTCTTTCTTCTCTTTTCAATGTTTGGGTCCCTACAGACCTATCTGCCGCCCCCACCCCCTCCGCATTCAGTGGGGTCTGGCTAAGTCTTCATGCCCTCTCGGGCGAGGGATTGTCGATCCCTGACCTGCGCCCCCCCCCCCCCATCTTTCTTTAGGGCTATGGCGAATGCTCCAACACTTCCTTTATTCTCCAGCTTCATCACTAAAAATGACAATCAAGCGATTTCTTTGCTGTTTTTGTTACTTTATAATCTCCCCGCTTTTCCCCCTTTAGCCTGGTTTCCTCCTATCACCCTTACAGGATCGTTTCCTTAAGTGTACAGGCTCCAGCCTTCTTAGTTGGGGTTAAGTAAATGACTACGGTTACCCAGGTACTTCCCCTCCCCCCACTCCCCTCTTAACCTCGCCTTCGTGGGTGGGGTTGGCTGAATGCAATCCGGCTCGTGTACCCGAAATCGCCTTCCGTCTCTTTCCTTGACTTGTCCCAGCAGTTCACCCACGCCACCCCTTTTCCCCTGCCACCCCCCCTCAGTCGAGCTAGAGCGCTTGTCGCGATCTTTTTTTGTGATCCTTGATGCCATTCCTTCCGCCCACCGCCCGCTCGAAACTGCTGTGCCCAATGACGTATGTTACCCAATGAGGCTATGGCCCCTTCCGATTATCTCCCCTCCGCGGCCTTCCGGCCGTCCTCGGGACACCGGAACCTTGACTAGCCCCCGCTTAACTTACCGGCTCGCCGACCGGTTCCTGGGTCTCAATCGCTCTCTTCGATGACCCCAGACTTTTTTCCGCCGACTTCCGGCCTTCCACCCTCGCCCATCGAAGACCCGCTTCTTTACCTTCCCAGGGTGACGAGTCTCCTCTATCTCGTGTTCCACTTCTTCTCCTTCGATCCACCCCGACGTTACCCCACTAGCTTCCTTGGGCAGATTTTTCTTTTCACACCACTTTCTCTCTTGATGACCCAAGGGTACTCCCCCTCCCTCGGTCCGTCGAGCTTCCCCCCATTTTGCCCTCCACCTGTCATGACATCTTCCAGTCTCAAGGCCATCTCCCCCCCCCCCTCTCCTATCCTATTCAAGCTCAGTCCTCTGTCGACCCAGACCATCCTCCCTTCTCCTTGATCAATTCCGCCCCTGTGACTGAACCGATTCCCCCATCGAGGGTGGTCACCGGTCGCTCGACCCGCCCCCTCTCTCGCCAAGGACCGGTCCCTATCAACCTTGTGTTTGTCCCGCCCTCGTTTTTTCCCGCTCCCTCGAACTGATTTCTTTCACCTTTCTCTCTCCGCTTCTCTTAAAGTTTTGACCAACTAGTCATCATTTAATCGCTCCCCAACGTGTGGCTGACATTCCTTCCTTCTTCTTTTTTCTCCTTTTTCTTTTCCCCCTCTCCCCTTTTTTTGTTTATGATTTATCAAGAAGCTCTGGGCAGGACATGTTCAAGATTTTTTTTTTTCCGATGAGAGATCCTTTCAGTAGTGTCGATTTTGCGCTGGAATCAGGTCGGCTTCTGGTTTCTTCGTGCAGTGCGCACTGATTTTTTTCTCAACCTACGGCGGGAGTTCGATCATTTTCTCGGGCGAGCCGGTCCCCATTCGCAGATGGGACGTTCTCCGGTGCCAAAGGTTTCGCAGATGTTGGAGTGAGTCCTGGTATGCTTCGACGACTTTCCCTTGGCCCTTTCCTCGTCTAGGTCTCGATTGCGTGTATTGTCGGCCGGTGCCGAGTGATGGATGTTAGAGCATGTGTCTTTCGCTTACGCGTAGATTCCGTTCCTCCCCTCCTCTTTATCCCCCCCCCTTTCAACGGATCGAAGTGTTGTGACCACTATTTCCCCTTTCAGATGTCGAGTCTGCTTGAGCACGCGGTGTAGGGCACGACGGATGGAACACCGCGATTTTGACCCTTCGTCCAACTTGGGACCCTTGTTCCTGCCTTGCCTTTCGATGGTTTTTTGGGAAGCGACATACTTAGGAACACTCGGGGACGATACCGAGTTCATAGTTTCGTCCCTATTTTTTCTACAACCTAAAAAGTCGTTTTTCGGGTTGCCTCCGATACGTCAGGTTAGTCGCTCTTCCCGACGCGAGGACGATATGGGTTTTTCGCGTTCTTTTGTTTTTCACCTATTTCATTTTGCCTTTTCTTTTTTTTTCCTTTTTAGTTAGTTTCTCAGGAGTCTTCCCTTTTACGATCTGCTGAGTGGGTTTTTTTTGGGGACTGATGGGTGGTGCTGAACACGGTCGGCTGCTTCGTTGTTAAGTGCTTAGGTTGCCCGTCTTGCTCATTCCCCCCCCTGCCCCCCTCCTCTTTCTCTACGACTGTTAAGTCGGATTTATCTCCGCGGTTGCTTGCCGTCCTCTGCCATAGGTCGACCCAGCCCTACAGACCTTGGTATTTGCCTGCCATTTTACACGCGAACGTCCGATTTTTTTTGACCCCCCTTCGACGCCCGCCTTCTGGCCAGGCAGCAAATTTCTACCATGAAAAGGATTCGTGCTCTTTTTTCAGTGTTTTTTTTGCTCCATTGGCTCTCCCCTCTTTCACTACCGCTTAGCGCCTTTTCCTCCTTTGAGAGCCCCTGACCGATGTGGGTTTTCTCGTGATCCACTCCGTTGCTTCCAGGCTGCGCGATTTTTTCCCTAGGGACCCTTCATATTCTTTTTAGTTTGGCGAGTAGTACTTGATCCGCTTTATCCCTTCGACCGTCCCCTTTTCTAACTCATGAATCGAACTACCCAGTTTTGTGAACGATACTTTAGCTCCCCGTCATTTTAGTCTGTCGTTTAGCGCCAGGCGGCAACGTCGGCCAGCGATTTTCCTAAGACTGAATTGTTTTTTTTTCGCTGTTACCTGAGCTCCCCACTATTACCAAAGTCCGCCGACATAAACGGCGCCTAATGGAGGGATTCGATCGGTCCTTGCGTGCTATCCTCTGCTCTATTTCTTTCTTTTATAATACCTTTGTTTTTTATCGAGATATGACGGTTGCTCCGGCGTTCTGGATCACAATCTCCTGTTGAGGCTATACCGTTACGTGTTGTCGTTGCGTTTGTTTGTCTACCCCCCTTTTTTCTGGCTCGGTGTACCCCTCCCTCAGGACATGTTAATGGTACCTAATGCTGGCCGACTAGGAACAGGCCTCTCGGAGTACTCCGACGTTTGGGCTTCTCTTCGCGTGGCGAAAGTTTCCGGGAGCGTTCCGACGCGCGGGCTGATCTAGTTTCCATGGCTCGGTCCCCGGCTTCCCATGGACCTATCTCTTCTCCTCAGATCTTCCATTTTTTTTATTTTGCTACTGATTCGCTTTGCCGATCCCCTAAGCGGGGCGTCTCTATCACTCCCCCCCCCCACAAATCGTTGAGGGTCTCCAGGGCGTACCCTTTCCTTTAGCTATCCCCTCCCCCCCCCTTTACGGAGATGAATGACCACCGCAACCTTCAGCACTTTCTCTTGGTCTTGGTTTCGAGTTCTTGTCTCTTACGGATTCCTTTTTTTCCTTGTTGGCTACTGACCCAAATGTTTTTCTTTGCAGAGAAGTCACGTGGATAATTCAGGTCGGATTCGGGCTGGGTTTTCCGCCCTTCCGTGCCATGCACCGACCCCCCCCAGGTCCCCTTCCTCCCTCCACAAATACCGCCCTTACCTTCGAGGCGACCAGCGTGGCTTTTGCAGATGACCTTCTTTTCCATAAGCTCCCCCTGACTTTTTCCCTTTTTGTTTTTGACGTTCCCCAGCCCCATTTACTGCGACATTCCCAGCAACCCCTCAGTAGGAGATTACCTTTCTGTTTCTGATCCTTTGCGCGCGAAGATTCTCCCCCTCGACCCCCCGGTAGATGAAGCGTGCCTTGACGATCGTTTAACCCCCCCCAGCGCGAAGACCTTTATTTCGTATACATTCAGGGCGTTTAGTGAACCAAGACGATCGATCGCATCCAGGAGGACCTCTCCTCCCTAGGGGCCCCCTTGTGTCGATCGGCTCCAGGACTGACCAAGTTAGTCTTCAAAGCCCCGGTTCCGCGACCCTTGGTCCTTTCGGATTAACCCGAATCGCACGGGACGACTCATAGACGCACGTTCCACCGGTTTACTTGGTCCCCATTTCCCCTTTCGCGCTCCGTTCTAGAAAAAAAGGACACTGACGTGCTTGCTCCCCCTCTCTTCTCCTTATCTGCAAGACTTCTTATAATTTTTCTGTTTGTATCGAAAGTTTTTATTGGTCTCTTCACGGCGGCTCGGGCTCCGCACTTTCCCTCCCATGCCTACACCTGACCTCCTGCCCTCCTCTTTCCCCTTCCTCATCGAGATCTCTCAGATAGACCCCAGTCCGACAGCCGCTCCTTTTTTTCCACGCAACCTTCTGACAAGCTCGCGCCCTTTGCTGCACGGATCCCCCTTTTCCCAACGTATTGTGTCCCGGCTCTCCCCCCGTTTCCAACTTTTCCTCCCCCCTCGACGTGCCCTCCCGGGGTATACTGATCGTTCGACTTTTTCCTCCTCATAATTGACTCGAATGCTCGCGGCCCTCTTCCCCGACAATACAGAGATATCGAATTCACGTCCTCTCCGTATCGTCCGTCAATGTTTCCTGCCCACG
>Ga0179593_1635352_pt1 | contig 17603 bp, 22 predicted proteins | sample CZODoug2_1_08_16_FD_185931 | JGI IMG/M metagenome (GOLD analysis project Ga0179593, IMG submission 185931) | Vadose zone soil fungal communities from Angelo Coast Range Reserve, California, USA - CZODoug2_1_08_16fungal (PacBio error correction) | ecosystem: Environmental > Terrestrial > Soil >... | reverse complement strand
TTCTCCAGTGTGGACTCTTCTCAATCCCGTTCAAACTCTCCTACCTTTCGTCCTCCCAGCTTCCTTCTTTTTGTTTTGGTAGTCGCTCAAGTAGGTCCCAATGAGAATTACGATTCGAGTCCCCCGTACGGCTCAGGTACGGGCCTTCCTTCCCATAGTTAACTACCACCCCAGGCATTTTCCACCCCCTGAGTGAAGAGTTCGGTAGCTTTGCTTCGGCTTTTACCCAAGAACGTTGCGTATCCCGTCGGTGCGCATCATGTCGACCCTCAGTCGTTTTTTTTTTCAAACCCTTCCTTTGTCAGGCCTGTCACGCAGATCAAAGTGTTTTTTGTCGATCTCCCTTCCCCTCCCCCTGGCGTCCCTATTTTGCCAATTTTGCCCGACTGTTAAGGACTTTTCCTCGCATCCTTGGTCGTCCCTTCCCCGTGGGACTTTTGGATCGTTTTTTTTTCCGATGTGGCTTTCCTATCCCTTCCCAGAGTATTCCAATGGTCTTTAGCGCCGAGGGCGCATTTTCTGCCCTTTCAATCGTCTTTTGCCCTTCTCACCTACCTGCTCTTGTTCTTCATGCGTGCCAATGAATTCACGGATTCCGTTCTTCCCCACTCGAGCCGTGGCGCCCCTCCCCCAATCTCCGCGTCTTATCCCCCTTTTTCCTTCTGCATCGAGTCTTCTCTGGAGTCTTGCTTTTGATACGCTCTTCTCTTCCCTTGCTTTTTTTTTCAGCGGCTTCAGACCAAAGGGCTTCATCCTAGCCGACCTGCCTCTTGGTCCTCTGCATCCCATGTAAGTTTTTCTCCCATTGCTCCCTCCCGGCTTCCCCTTGCTTTTTCTCCTTTTACCTCGGCGTGGCCCCCTCCGACGTTTCCTTCCGGCGAACCCACATGTCTTCCAGTCCCCGCCCCGTCCCCCCTCCCGACAGAGGTTGCCTGTTCTTTGCCCTTTGCTTCACTCTAAAAAAGTTTCTTGGATGAGTTCCCCTCGCTTCCCCCCGTGCATCTCAGTCCCACTGACTCCGTCCCTTTTTTTCCGTTCCTCTCCTTTTTTCGGTTTCCCTAGGAGGTTTGCCGTTCCCAATGATGTGGTGCCTTTACTCCGCTTTCTTGACGATAAGGCAGTTCCTCATGATCGACACGCCCAGCCAAAAGTTGCCGACCTTACTAAAGTCCCCAGGTTGACCAGTTCTCTCCTTTCACGGAGTGCAAGCCTTTCTCCCGTTTTCAAGCCTCCCTTTCCCGTGGAAGACTGCCCGTTCCCTTTTCTGGCCAAAGCACCCCCGTCCCCCCTTGCTGCGTCTGTCCAGATCCACGCGGTTTGCAAGGTGTAGCCTCCGCATCCCTCTCTAAAAGCGGTCTTCTTTCCCGAGTCTTTTGCCTGTCAGGACCGATAGCACTGGGCTGGACCCTTACCCGTCTTGTTTCACCACTTTCTCTGCCTCTCCCCACTCCAATCCCCACGAAATTCCTCTTCCACCCGGAGCCCCCCCCGATAGTTCTCATCCTCATGTTCCCTTGTCTGATTGTTTTCCTTTAACAGGATCTGCTGCCTTGCTCCCCTTGTGGCTTCCCTAATTTCATCCCTGTACCTCCCTCTTAATTTTTTGCCTTACATGTTTTCTGTATTCCCTTGTCCCCTATTGCACCCTCTTTCACACTCGAGACACTTCTCCTTGAACTTTTTATTACTCCCCCTCAGGGGAGTTTCCGACTTTTTTGATTGTTAGAAAGAAATCCTTCCCCTTTCTATGGTGTTTTCACTCCCTGATCCCCTCATCTTTTCTTTCTTTTCTGACCCTCCTCCTCTCCCCTTTAGCCTTTCCCCTAGCGTCTCTGATCCTTATGTTGTTGACGTTTCACGCCCGATGGCCCTGGCTTATTCTCCACTTGTCCAGTCTCTTTTCCTACTTCTTATCCTGAGGAAAAAGAAGTTTCCTTTGGACCGGGGCTGTGGTGATCAGTATTCGCTCGCATATTTCCTAATATTTGGATTCTTGAGATATTCTCTTAATTCTTAGAATTCCCCTTTTTATCTACGTCAGTAGGCGCGCCGTAGTAGGGGACTTCGCTTTTTTAAGAAGTGAGCCAGCCTTTTCCCCACCCTCCCCCTTGCACCTCAGAAGCGTCACCCCCCCCCCACCCTCCGATTACGCGCCCGGCTCAAAGGAGCGGTTTTTTCTTCTTCCCTATAGTGAGAAGCGTCCCTTCCTCCACCCCGCCGGTCCGTTATTGAGTGAAGAGACATTGTCCCAATGGCAATCTTGCTACATAATCTTTCCCTCCCGATGAGTCCCCGCGTTTTTTTGCCTTCGCCCTTTGAATCCTATAGTCCTCCCCCCGAACTCTCTTCACGTTGTTCATTATTGGAAAATCCTCTTCCACTCCCTTCCCCACCTTTTTCTTTGCTAGAACCAACTTACCCAACTCCATATTAAAGGCCCCATTTTTCCCCATCGTAGAGATGAGCGTTTTCCTGTTTTCTCCTTCACTTTCCCTCCTTGGCCTGAAGTTCCAGACCCCTCTTAGGGTTCTCGCCCGCATTGTCCGCGGTGGTGGATTATGTGTTCTTTGCCTCCTCTCTGGGCGTTCTTTTTGTCCCCTCAGAACATTACATTCGTTGTTCTTTACCCTTCTGCATAGGTCTCGACATTCAACCGCCCCTTCTAACCAGTCAGCGCTTCCGTTACCCCTGAGGGGAGCATACTTCTGTGCTTCTACTCTTGCAACGGCATGACGGTAAAGTTTTGCATGCCGTTTTGTGGTTCTGCATGGCATCTCGATGCAAAAGTCGGCCCCCCTTCATGTTGTTCTCTCTTTCCGCTTCAGAGGGAGATCACTTTCGTTCCATTTCCTGTTATTCCAAGATGTCAAAGTCTGCCGACTTTGACTTCCATTTGGCTTTCTGACTCTAGTCCTTCCGTCCTATTCCTTTTTTCCGTAATGTGACTTCAGTCTTCGGAACGACCATTTCCACAAAATTCTTCCCAGGCCCTTTCGGATCTTCTACCTCCCCCCCCCCGGCTTATAGGAACAGTAAAAAAGTTAACCTAGTTAGAGGGGGCATTGACTTCTTGGTCGAGTTTCCCCCATACACCAGCTGCCTTTTTTGCGACATGAGCCCATTTTTCCCCCCCCTAGGTCCCCCCCCCCCCATGGGACCTCTGCATGTTAGGCTTTATTTTTTCCCGACATGGGTCGCCGGCCGGGTGCGGCGCTGTGGATGAAAGATCATTGTACCCACTTTGCGAAAATTTGACCTCCTGACAGTGCCTCTTTTCTCTTTGTGTGAGGAAAGTCTTGACCCGATCTGACAGTCGGCATCTGACCAGAATGTTGCTTTTTCCGCCGATCTACTTCTTAATCCTCCGTATCTATTTTCCCCCAGCAAAGAAAAAAGTGAAAAGTATCTGCTGATTGAACGCCCACCTCTTGATCCCTTTCAATGGATCACCCTCGGCCGTATTAAATATGTAGAAGGACCTGAGGATTTTTGATATCCCTGACCTCCTCTTGTGTGGCAGTGTCACTCGATTTTCCCCCCCCCCTGGACTCCCAATCCCCCCACTTCCTGGGCGTTTTTTTGCTCTTTTCTACGCTGAGGCCTGATCTTTAGGCCATCTCTGCGGGATTAGGCCACTAGTTTTTCGTCCTCAACAATGAGTCTCTTTTCTCCTTTCCCCTGTAGCTCCCTTTTTGAATTATCGCTTGCAGAGTTCCTTCTTTTCCCGGTTCACTTTCGCATTGACATTTTGATTTCCGTGACGCTTCTGTCCCCCCTCCTTTTTTTTAACCTGACTTTTCCTGTTTGATGATGTCTTATTACCCTTTTTTTCGCGCGCTTTTTCGCCGCCTGTTCTCTTAGTTCGGTCGGAGTCCTGGTGGTCATGAACGCTTGACCCTTAAGACTAATTTCCCTCCTCAGTCAGACCCCCTTTCCCCTTCCGCCTGGACTCCTCAAGAATTCATCAGGCCCGAAGGAGCATTCGCCCCATGACCCTCCCAGCTAGTTGTTTTGTCCCTCTCTAACTTTGGGTCAGGATGGCTAGTTTCGATTCCACTGTACCTTCCCCAAGAACCAGTCCCTTATTTTCCCTCCAACCCCTAGCCAAGACCCTCTTCCTTTTTTCCCCTGTCCCTCGGTCCCCTTAGTCCATCTCACATTGGATGTTCTGATTTTCATGTTCGATCTTTCTCAAAATTTACAAAAGAACTTGGCCCCCTCGCCCCAGCCCGACCGTCAACACTTTGGCAGTGCCAAGCGGAGTGTTCCCGTCTCCCTGTGCAGAAGACTAACCCGACGGCCTTACACGTTGACCTTTCCCTATTCTCCCGTGCGGACTTCGTCCTCTCATTCCTGAGCCGAATTCACTCTTTCCGGCCACCCTTTCCCCGGCACGGCTTTGGCTTCGCGTTAGCGTCGCCCCCTCGGGCAAGTGCGACCCCTTCGCTGAAACCCTTTTTTCCAACCCCCCTTCTAATAGTACTTACTCCGGCTTCCGACTCCCAACGTAATTGAAATGGCCCCAGCCTCAAATGCCCCGCAGAGTACTTGCCGATTCTGCCCTTTTCCTTTTTTGACTCTTCCCTTTTCTGCAACTCACGATAGCGGCCCACCCCCATTTTTTTTTTTCCCTTCCCTTCTATTTTCATAATAATAAGTTGTTGTTGTTGTCTTTAGAGATTTTTTCGCTTTTTTTTCTTTTAGTGAGGTCGTCGTCTCCCCCCCCTTTTTCCGACCAGGATCTCAGGGCTAGCGACCTCTGTGTGCTTCCTTCATTCCTTGTGGTTTTCCCTCTTCCATGTCACTTTTCCCCCCTGTTTCACTTTTACGCTGTATTTTATTCGTGGTCCTGGCCACCCCCTGTCAGAAACCTTTGTCTTTCTTGATTGGCGGGACCTCCCCGACCGCTCTCTTACGAGCCACTCCCTCGCGGGTAGATCTTTCCCTCGGTGTGAATTTAGACTCCGTAAGCGAACGCCCCCTTCAATACTTTAATTTGTCAAGGTCCCCAGCAGTTTTACCGCGAGGCGGGCTGTTCTTCGGTTTTCCCGCTCCCCATGCAATCCGCCCGACCCCCCTGCGAGATGCGTGTTCAACGTGACACAGTTGTGACTATTGCCCCTGCTTGCCCTTCCTAGATTTCCCCCCTCGTTGGCCGTGAGGATGTGCGAACAACGTCATTCGAATACTCACTTCACCCCCATCCGACCCCCTCCAAGTGCTCCGAGGCACTTTCCACGCCTTTTCCACCGGCCCCCTGTGAGTGAAAGGCCCGAAGGCATGTTTAGCCGAGTGGTTGAGGGCCTTCCTCAGGCCTCACGTTGCTATTGGATTTCCGATTTAATCTTTCTCTCCCGATCAACTACTACACCCATTGATCGTCTGTCGGTCTGCGTGAATTCTGTTTCCCTTGAAGTCTCCGGTCTGGAGTCGCTTCGGCCTTATGGCGAAAGCTTGTCTCCTTGCTTTCGGTTTTTCGCGACTGAGGACTTCTCATCTTCCCACAAGTGCACCGAACTATGCGGTCCGAAGTGTTTTTTGATAGCCTTCCCACAGTGCTTCTCCTCATCACCTTTATCAAAGGCAGGGTGCGACTAGAAAAATTACTCTTTCCCCTACTTTTCAGGCCCGTCGTTCCCCCCCTTTTTTAGGTCTGCTCCATCTCAATTTTAAGAATGCCCTTTTCTTAGCCGAATAGAGCTGTTCTCGCCATCCGTTCGTCTAGAAACTTAGTCCAGTCGTTCCCCCTAAATTTTGAGTTGAATCTCTTGTTAACCCTCATGATGTCAGTCTTACCCCACAATTTTGTTCAAGAGTATAAACTCTTTCCTCCGATTAGTCTGCCCCACTTACCTTTCAAGGTCTTTACTTGTCGGGAACTTGAATCTATGCCCCCTTCCCATCCCAATCGCCCCTCATGTCCCTTCTCTTACAGCTCTCTCTCCCAATCCCTCGCGCTTTTTCCTTTTCCACGATTTCAGTTTCAGAATCTTTCCCCAGTTCGATCTTGTCTGAGGGAATTTTGATATCCTCTTCACCATTCTCTGTCGTTCCCCCCGAGGATTCTCCGTCCCCCATTGCTTCATCACGAGATCCTGCATCTTCTGCTGCCCCCTGTCTTTAAGCTGTCCATTAAGATAATTTCCTCTTCTTTTCTTCAGTACCCCCCAGGTTTAAAAGTCTTCATTCCCTTCGTACCCATTCTCTCCCCCCCTCCTTTTCAGCCTGGAGAACCCTGGCGGTCCTAAATTACAGCATAATACCCAAGTAGAATCGGTTTTTCCCATACTTGATTCCACCGTTGCCCCTACATCCATATTAGAAACCTTGCTGAGCTTCCGACACCTTTCACGCCCCTTTACCCTTCCGCCTCCCTCCTGTCCTCATAGTAAGGCCGTTCTCCCGACCTCTCCTTTTGATTAAGCCGCTACCCTCTGAGAGACCCCCGCTTTTTTCCGTGCGTCATTATTTTCTCCTCGTTTTTCCCCAATTTTCGTAGACAGCGTCTCCCCCGATTTTCACGCCCAAACACCTTCCTTCTCCCGCAGTTAAGACTCCACGCTCTCCTTTTACTCCCCCCCTACTTCGCCAACCGGATTTCCCCTTCCTGTTTTGGCCAGCCAGCCCGTGGCCGATTTTGAATCCATTGATATCCGTGCTGTCCCTTCACCTCTAGTCTTATAGCTCAACTGGTTGAACAGCTAGTGCATTTAGAATATTCTGACCCCCCCCTCTCCCCAGTAATGACTGCTTCCCGCTTCTCTCTTCCTCCTCGGTTGAACTGCAGACCTCAGTCGCCATCTGATTTCCCTCATTCTTGTAATGGTTTCGTTCACCGCCCAGGATGTTTTTTCTGAGCTCCCCGAACCTCCCTCACCTCAAAGGACCCCATTCGTTTTTACAACTGCGTCTGCCCCAGACTTTATTAATGACGTGACCTCCAGCTTTTTCCATCCTATGACCCCCCCTTCTTCCCAAATCCCCTTTTCTGTGGAACTTTTTAAGAATAAACTTCCTTTTCCGGTAATGCAATGTTGTTGTCAGTAATTGTTTTTCTTTTCGCGCAATTTCTATTCTTCCCTTTCCCCTATTTTTTCCCTATAGCATCCCCTTTAGAGTAACCCGTTTGAAGGGGAACTTCCCTCAAGTCTTCGGATGCGAGGAGACCTGCTACCCTCACTCCCCGTAGGTCCCTTTGACTGCGTGACATTTCCTAGATCACCTTTGAGTGTTTATGATTGGACCTTCCGTCCTCTCCCCCCCCCAACTAGTCCCTCCTATCTCTCTGGCCAGATTTTTAATTTGAACTCCAAAAGATGAAGTACTCTTTTCCGAGTACCATGCGCGTAGAGGCCGTTCCCTTCTTTACCGCCCTACGGACACCCATTGACTGCAGTAGTTTGGTGACCCTATCCCGTTTCGGAAAAGTTTTTCCCGCCCCTCCCACTTTCCCTTTTCTTAGAGATCGGCGAGTACCCCCCCCTGAACTCCCACCCCCCCTTCCTGCCCCAAGTCAGGGAAACCCTTTGGTGATTTTTTTTTCACTCAGGATTTGACAGCCCCCCCTCGGCCTCCCCCCATCCCTTATTTCATGATCCTTAAGTCCCATTCAAATGAGGGCCGACTCCCGCCTTCAACCCCTCCTCGCACTTACAGCTCTGTACAGGATCCCTGGCTTTTGGTATTTTTTTCAGAATGCTTCCTTGCAATAAGTCAGAACCCGCCCGTCCCGATTTAGGGACCTTCCATGACTCCTTCTTTCCCCATTAACTTCCCTTATAAGCTTTGAGACCTCCCCTGCTTGACTGAATCTCCCCCTTCCCTTTTTTCCCTTTGCTGTTCCCTGATGGGAAACCTTGACTTTTCAACTTTGGTCCCCTTCTAAACCAAATATCGCGCCAGTCCCCCCTTACACCACGACCCTCCCAGTGAACCGTGCCCATTAGGTGTGTCTTGCAAACTTTATTAGTCTCCCCATGGTTAGCATTTAAAGGCACAAGCGTGCGGCACTTTTACTGTCCTTTTCCTATTAGGGCACCCTTTTGTGGCCCCCCCATCATTATTTGGTCTCTTCCTTTTTTTCTTTGTCTTGGTCCCTTGATAAGAGATGGGATCTGAAAACCACCCCAACTCTTTGGTTCTCCCTCCCTTCCGCCCTTTCCCTCTTCTCGCACTCACCCCGGATGAATATCCCGTCTAAGATTTTCATGACCCTTCTTTCATCTCCTCTTTTGGCTGAGAGTTTTTGCCCCCCCCGCAGTGAGCTACGACGGCAAGCCCTTGCTTGTTTTGCGTGGTTCTTCCCGATGAAAACCCAGTCGGCCCCCCCCTTCATTGGCTTGGACGCTAGGATAAACTCTGCCTGACCCCTTTCCTTCAATAGTTTTCGTCTCCCCCTTTTTGAGAGCGATTTCCTTTTTATGAGCCCCTTACCCCAGTTTCTTTTCTGATGTCAAGGTGCGTTTGCCGGCTTTTTTGTCATTCCCCTTTCGGTTCCTTTTGAAATAATACTGCACTGCCTTCCCCCCCCCATTTTTCGTTGCGGCGGTACTCCTGAGTGCATCAAGTCTCTAGATTTTCCCGTAACCAAACGTGTTACCTCCTTCTTCACTTTATCGCCAGTTCCTTCTTGTCCCTCTTGACCATCGAAACCCCCCCTTTGAGCATATGATGATCAAACGGGTAAACTCTACCCCTGGGCATCCCCTTACCTGGTCGGTCGGGATTTCTTTTTTTATGCCTGTTTTGCTTGAAAAGTTTGCCCCCGCGATGGGTGGTCGGAGTTCCCCTCCACGCGAGGTCCGCTGCGAAAAATTCTCTTTTAAACTTTGTCTATACCTTTGCTCCCAACACCCGTGGAACCCTGTTGTCGCCCCCTCCTTCCCCTAGCCTGCTGTGGCTTCTGTTCTGTGAACTCTCAGTTCGCGCAGGCATCTCCTCTCGATTATAACCAAGCCCGGAAATTCCAGCGAGCCTCACTTCTGCGTCTTCTTAGATGTGATCTCTTCCTTCTGGCCCTCTGATATATGGGCAGAGTGAAGGTCCGGCTTGGTCAGAGTTCCGAAAAGGTTCACTCTTGATGTGGCTTGAGAATTTGCCGCGATTTCCCTCATTCTCCATCAAAGACCCCCCTCTCTTTTGCTCTTTTTCTCTTTACAGAGTTCTCCCCCGTTCTCCCCCCCCCCCCCCCCCCCCCTAATCGTGCTCGCCACTTTTTCCCCTTGTTCTGCGACAAATGATTTTCTTTTCTTCATGAGTCGTTCTGCATTGGTTGCCGCCCCTTCTATTAGTCCTCCTTGCCCTCTTCCTTCTCCCCTTTCCTTTTTCCGAACCCCGGTTGAGCTTTTTCTTCGACGGAATGACCCCGATCGTTTCATTTTGACGTCTCGTCCTCACCTGCCAGCGCACTTTTCCCCTTTATAATTCCCGTTTTCGATTTTCTTGTTCTGCTTATCGTGGCAACTCGTCCCTTTCTCATTCCGTCGGCGGTTTCTTGGGAATGACTCTTGCTTTCCCGTCCTCCCCAGAAGAGCCTTCTCAGGGATTGGCACCCACCCCCGTGATACGGTCTTTTTTTTCCCCTATGTAAAGAGTCCGCCCCACCTTTTCGACCTTGCGAAGATCTTACTGGTGGCCATTAGCCACGGTGGGTCAGGGTGTTTCTTCGACGGATGTTCGATCTTTCCCCCTCCTCCAATCCCTTTGGAATTCTATTCCCCCGCCCATTTCCCACACTAGGTTCCCTTTTCCCCTTCCTTTCTCGCACAATGTTTCTTTGTCTTCTCCCCCCCCCCATGTGATGTCTTGTGAATTTTCTATTTCCAGTTCCTCCATCCACCCCGGTTGGAACGTGTCCGAAACCCCGCCTTTCCCCTTTTTTAACAACCCCTTTTCTCGTCGTTTTTTTATCCGTTCGGCGCCCCTACCCGCCCTTCCCTTCCCCCCTTTTATGCCCCTTTTCCCCCCTGATTGTTTTTAAACGTCTTTTTGCCCTCGCAGGCCTTAGCGAATCTCACAGTCCGCCCTCGAATGCTCCAAAAGCCCCCCCGTTGCCGCTATTCACCTCCGGGACGCACCAGAACGCCCTATCTTAACCTCTTTTCGCTACACGACAAGTTTTCAAACCCCGCCACCGCTCCCTACACCTCTAGGTCCCATCTGAAAATGGTTGGGACCCCCTCTTGCACCCCACCCCCCGCCACCCGGAGCCCTAGATCCGCCCGGACGTTCGGTTTCTCCTCTTCCCGGAGTAAATGACCCGTGCCACTTACTCCCAACAAGAATATCTTTATAATACTTCCGTTTCTGAGACTCTAGCTTATTGGTATTTTGGCCCCCCCTCTATCCAGGGTCTTTGCCTTTTTCAAGAGCCCTGAGACGACCGCCACTCGCGATATTCGTGTGGTTGCTTCCATGATTTTCCCTTTTGCCCCTTTAAGGTAACGGCCCTCCCGGTAATTCCCGCGTCCCCTTCTGCCAGTGGGAAATATTGCCTTCTTTTTACCCCCCTAATCTTTTTAGTTTTGACGCGCTCCCTGGTGTATGAACGGAAGGGGTTGTGGAATTTTTTGTCCGCCCCCGCCCCTCAGCCTTCCAGGATCGAACGTTCATCTTTCTTTATGGAAGTGAGCCCTTCACCTCCTCGGAGTTCTTGGTTTTTCGACGCTTCATCCCGAAGAACCAACTTTCCCGCGAATTTCTTGTTTAAATTTTCAGGGGGTCTCCGGATCCGTTTTCTTTTTTTTTTTTCCCAGTTCCCGGGGTGTCTTGTCCCTTCCCCTTTTTCGTCCCCACTTCTCACCCCCCCAAGACCCCCCCATTGGGATTGGAGAAAGTGACCTCTCCCTTGCCACCCCTTTTTGTGCAAACCTGCAAAGAAGGCATCCGGCTCCAACGCAGAGGGTGTTTTCCATAAACGCCTTGCCCCATTGGCCCCACCCTGGGCACCCCATAGAAGTCCCCCATTTTTTCCCCGTCCCCCCCCCTATAAGTTTTACCTTTTTTTTAGATTACCCCACACCAGCGTCCTCTTCTCCAGTCGCGGACAGGACCTGAGTTGAGGTCAGTTCGTTAGGCGGCTGTCCATGATTGTCTTTTTCGTCTTGATGCCCCTTATTGTTCATTTCCCCACCAGTCACTCCCGAATACGCGCTTACTACCGTTCGTGATATCTTTTCTTCCCAAAGAATCGATCATCCTTTTTCGTTTTCATCACCGGGTGCTTCATGTTCGACAGTACGAGTCACCCTTTTCAGTTCCGGTCGCTGTAATTTTCAACCGTTTCTTCTGAGGTCCTCCTCCAGTGCTTTCCCTCTTGAAAGAGTTTTTCCCGCGTTTCTTCCTTCCACATGGTCGTCGAAGTTCATTTTTCTCCTTACCTTGTTTCGTTCCCCTTTCGTCCCTTGAATGTTTTATGATTCTTAACGGATCTCGTCATTGTCACCACGCGCAAAGAGTTCTTTTTTCTTTTTTTTTTTCGATCCGTGGCCCTCCCGTTTATATAACTGATCAAGCCACTCCTTTTTACTTCCTGTTAGCCACAAGTTGCCTCCTGTTCCCCCGAACATCGACCCGATGGGCCGCCTCAGCGCCGGTAATCAGTGGCAGAGGGCCCCTAGTCGTTCGCGGGGTCCTGCCTTGTTGTCTCGTTTCTATGCCTTATTTGGATCCTATTTCCCTCGAGTAATAATCGCTTCCAGAGCATGGCTCGTGGTCACTACAATGTCGTACGCTGTTATCACCTCCTTTTCATTAACGTCCCTCTTTCGTTCATGGCGTCTTGAGGGAAACGCCCGCTGGCGCTCTATTCCCCCTACCTTTTTTCGCTCGTGCAGCGTTCTAAAAAATGCCCTTGTATTCCCCCCTGCACCGCCCCCGTCCTCCGCATCCAGTTTCTTTTAATTTTCGGCGGGACCCCCCCCCTACGTCAACTATTCGTCAAAAGGCTGGGATGATTCCTCTGACCCCCCACTGAGACGACCGCCCCCATCTCCCTCATTCCCCACGGGTGTTACGTGTCCCCATCTTTATCTTTTGGCAGAAGTGAGACGAAGTACGCGAGCGCTTGGGCAGGCATCTGAAGTAGTCGTCTATTTTGTCCCCCCCCGTTTGACACTCTTCCTGGGACCTGCTGTCATCCCCCCCCGCCCCTTTATAGAATCGTCACGTCCTTCTCCCTTCTCAAGACTCATTATTCGCTTAATCCTGCGGTTCATCTGTCTCCCTCAAACCGCCCAGGGTTAAGATTTCTCGCGACCTTGTGCCCCCTTCCGAGGTCCTCCCTCCTAGATAACGCGTTTCCCCCCGCCCCTAACTGAATCGGATGCCCCCAGCCCGGATCCCTTACTTGCTTTGTTTAAGGTAGAGACGATCTCCCCGTCCCCCTTACCCCCCCCCCCCCCCCCGAAGTGTTAATGTTCTTTCCCCCCTTTCCCGCTTAAGCCCCCTTTTATCACCGCCATCCCCCCGCAAAGAACAACCCCCATTGGAACCCTTTTCCCTAGTTTCATGACCCCCCTGCCCGTCCGTTGCTCCTTTAAATCTTTAGAGGAAATGCCTTCCTTTCTCTCCTTTTTAAGAAAATCCCCTATAAACACGTTCATCTCGTTCCCTCCCCCTTTAGTGCGTTTCATGTGTTCTGAGAGACCCCCTCTCCGTTTGACGCCAATTTCTGAGGACCCTTCTCGCCTACGAAGGGCTTCGTCCTCTTTCGGACCCTCTCCTGGGGAGCCAAGCCCCTTTCCAATTGCCTTCTTGACATGCATTTTTGTCACGCAATAATGCTCCCGTGTTATGATTTTTTCCTGCCTTCCCCGCTCCCTTACCTCAACGTTCCATCTGCTTTGGTGGACTTTAGTGTGCACGAGACCACTTTAAGTTTGTCGTCACCCTACCTCCCCTCTTCTCGGCCTCCGGAATTCCGGAGATGAAAAAAGAAGTTGCCGTGCGGTTTTCGCCCTTTGAGGAAGTTCCCGTCCCGAAGTTACCCCTAATTATATATCCCTGTTGTTCCCCCCGGGTGATGGCGCACCGATCTCATTCCTGTCGTGTGACCCCCGAAGAAGAATCCCCCCCCGACTCTCCCTCAAACCACACTCCCCCGGCTTCCCCCAAAGTACCTCCCCCCCCCCCCGGAAAATGTCCCCCGCCCCCCTCCCAGCTGTATGAGGAGAAGGAGTCCCCCCACCCCCCCGCCCAGCCTGACCACCTCTCCCAGACCCCACGGTCCTTTGAAGAAGACCCGAAACTCCCCCCCAATTTTCCCCGTCCTCTGAAAAGACCCTGACCCTTCCCTTCCAATGTAAAACCCCACCGACCGACAGCCTACCATCTCTCCCGGCCCCTTCCCCCTCCCCCTTACCTCCCCCTGCCGACCCCGTTACAAGGCCCCCTCCCGATTGAGGTACGGCTTTGGAGAAGAAGTTTTTCCTTTTCCAACTCCCTAGGCACGCTTATGGAGTGATTAAGGACCGCTCAAGCAGGGCCCACGTCCCCAATCCCTTTCTCTTAAAGCCGATTTTTCAGAGGCGTACTCCCTAGTCGAACTTTAGAGAATGTAGTATCTCGTTGTACTGTTTCCCCCTTCTGTGTTTTTTCACTCGACCACCCCCCTTTTACGTCCTCCCCCGCTCCAGACCCCCCCCCAAGTACGTTACCCCAACCCTCCAGTTCCTTACCGGATTACCCTATTTTCTTGCCTTGAGAGTCTGGAGTCAGGCACCCCCCGATAATTTTTCACCCACAAAGCAAGCGTGCGAACTTCCTTGGTAATTGAAGCCCATATTGGTTTAGGCCTCACCCCCCAAGTTTCAGAACTCCTTTTGTTTCGTTTTGATTCTGGCGCGGTTTATCTCTCTTATCCCTCTGCGGGGATGTTCCCAGCATCCCTTTCACCCCCTTTCCCTCTCTCCCCCTTTATCCCTTCCCTTTTGTCCTCTGTTAACCCAAGGATCCCTCCCACTTAAGATGTTTCTAATGGAGAGCCCTGTGAAGCCTTGTCTTCTTTTTCCCCCTCAGTTGAGCTATCTCCCCGACTTTTTTTTCCCCTCTGCCGGTTTAGTGTTCCCTATTTCGCTGCCACCAAATCCCCCTTTTTTAATGGGATTCAGCTTTTCCCTTTTGTTTTTGTACCCCCCCAATCACGATGCTTCCGTCAGCTCCTTTTTTTTGGAGAGTGATGAAGTCTGACATTGGCGACCCGCCGGTTTCTTGGCTCTGCTTTTTCTTTCATTTTATTTCCCCCCTGAATTTCGTCATTTCTGTCCTGAACTACGACGGAATTCCCTGCCAAGCAGTTGTTCCCTTTTGCCTGGCTCAGGCTTTTTGCAGCCCCCTTCCATCTTTTTATCACCCTTTGACGCCTGCGTCAGCTGGGCAGGAGACCCTCCACGCTTCATTTTTTCCGCTCTGACCGGACCATTAACCCCCCAGATGTTTTTCAATCGTGATGACGACGGGTCACCCTACTTCCGACCCTCCCCTTCTCTCTCCTTCGGATTTCCTCGTTTGTTCTCCCCCCCTCTTGAACGTCGTCCCTATGTTTTTATGTTTTGCAGCACTTTTTACACTTTCGCTCGTTTTCTTCTCGACAAGCAGCGAAGACCTCTTAATCAATGCAATTCTCAGATGCCCTACTTTGCGAAAGTATTCAAACCGTTTTTTTTCTCTCGTCTCCCACGCATGTGCTCTTTCACCCCCCACTTTTTTACGACGAAAAGACCCCCCCATCTTTCTTTAAAACCAATCACAGGCACCAAGCCCTATCCCCGATCAACCCTCATTTCACAAACTTTCTAGTTGCTAGTTCTCTGGCCTCTCATCCGGTACCTCCATGGAGTTTAGTTTGTCTGTGGATTGGTACATCAGATCCCTCCCCCCCCCCCCCCCCCCCCACCCCTCTCCCCCCTCCCCCCCGTCCATCCCTTTACGCCTCACTTTCTGAAGGGTTAAGAAGAGACCCTCTCTCCCTTGCCCTACAAGTGATCTCCCTCCCCCGACGAAATAGGAGAGTTGCCCCCCCGATGGACATTTTGACCCTGCCAACCCTTTCCCTCAAGGTCGGTCTCTCAAACCTCCTTACCCTTGAACTCATGCCGGCCGACATCCCATATCCTCGGATACCCTGTTTTTTCCAGTCAGCGCCCACTTGTTGTGACCCCCGCTCTATTCCTTACTCCGCAATAGGTCGGCTTCCACTTTCGCTTTTTTACGCCGACCACGGTTCTCCGTGTTCGGCCTTTGAACCCTCTCTTTTTTTTTTCCGTCCTGTTCGCTCCACGTGCTGCCTGTCTTCCTCCCCGTTGATAGAAGCGTGCAGTGAAGATAGAATTCACTCCCCTATTCTTTATTCCTAGGATCCTTTTTTTGGTAATTTCCTCTGATGCAGCATACAATACGGCTACATTGGTACTGCTGCCTCCCCCTAAGGTCTCCTGCTTTTCTCCCCCTCTCTAGGGTCCCCCCCCTTCAGTTTCATCGACTTTGCCTACCCCCTGGAAGCTTGGCAGTGTACGAAAGTTGGGGTCCGGTACCAGGTCGAGATGGGCTTTCCCTTTTGGATCCAGGTTCAAACGTCCCTCTTCCAAAATTCCCCCCCCACCCTTCTCCTTTCTTCCCATTCCAAACCTTAGAGATAAGCCTTGGTTGCCCCTTCTACTTTGACAGGAGAATAGGTATCTTCCCCCAAAATGGGATGTAGATATCGATTTCCTTCTTATTCCCGATTTACCCCCTCAAATCCCCCCTTCTTTTCCAGAGCCCTTATCCCGTCCCCAGGCGCTTCCATTTGACCGGTTATTTTTTTTAGTAGTTTCGGCGGGTTTCCCGTCCGGTAGCTTCCGCCCTGACTCCGTGGTTCCCCCCCCATTTGTTCCCCGTCCCCATCCCTCAGTTTTAGATGACCTTCAGGAGGCTCGAAGAGCCGGCTTCCAATTCTCCCCCACGTCCCAGTTGTACTTCGTGAGAGTCATGAAAACTGATCGTCAAAGGCGAACATTCTTTCCACCCTTAGACAACCCCCCCCTCCCTTTTCCAGGGTCAGACGCGGGTCCCCTCATTGCCCTGTGGACCACCTCATGAAAATCCCCACTAGTATCTCCCCTTTGTCCTGTCTCCACCGAGAGTTTTTGTCCCCTATAACCTACGTCCTCCTCGGACCCAAACGCCCCTCACTACCTTAAGTTGTTGTTGTTGCTCGATCTTTACTTCTGGCCCCCCTCTTCTGTAAGTCGTCTTTCACATTCTAGGAAGAAGAGGTCCCCTCATAATGTGTGCCGGTTTTCTTGTTTTTAACCCTTCCAGTGTCCACCTGACCCGGTCCTTCTCTTAAGGTCGGTAAGAGGCCCCGGGGGTTTCAGTTTTTTTCAATTTTTCGGCTTTTTCCCAGTTTCCTGTCTTTGACTCTAAATCCCCTGTTCCCCCCTCTACACTCATGTAACCCCGGTGTCCTTCGCAGGAGCGGCTTATTTCCTGACTAAGACTGCGACTCCTAACCTACCTCATCCGGACGTTTCCGCACGTTCCCCATCTTTTTCGCGTGTGTTCTTTCCTCCGTCCCCTCGTGCGCCTCCGCCAAACCCCAGAATGGGGTGCCAAATGGCCGTCCCTTTGTCCTCGTTCGGGTCCTCTCCAGAGGTGCCCTAAAGGGGCTGGAGGGCCCCCTCAGGGGGACCCTCGACCCCCTCTCCGACGACCTCAGACCATGAAACCCTGCACATCCCCCCAATATGGCTCGGGACGCCCCCCCCCCCTCCCCCCCCCCCCCCCCCCCCCCCCCCCCCCCCCCCCCAAACGGGTACAAAGGGGTCAAGGCACGACTTTTTTTTCGGCTCGAAGTGGTGAGTTCTTTCAGCCTATTTTTGGTAATTGGATATGTCTCCCCACATTTACGACCTCTCCCTCCAACTCTCCCTAAACCCCATGTAGCTTCCCCACCCCCGCCCTGGGTCGGCGACCTTCGCGCCTTCCATCTTAATTCCCCTTTTTTTTTTTCTCTTCCGTAGGATAGGCCGTTTTTTCTTGTTTGAGATGAAGGCACCTCACTAAGTTGACCCCTTCCCAAGCCCCCCGTCACCCCCATGGGCTCAAGCACCCCCGACCCCCCCCCCCCCCTCACCTCCTTTCAACCCGCCCGCTCCCCCGATCTTCTTCGCAAAGAGCGATCCCGAAAGTTTCATGGAGAAATTCCCATTCTTTTTCGACTCAAGGTAGCAAGGCTTTTTTCAAGTATCGTTTCCGGCCCTCCGTCAAGTCAAGATTAACTTCGTCTCGACCCTCGAAAGTTCCTTATTTCCCATCCCGGCCCCCCCCTTGCACACCCGGCGCTGAACTCTTTAATTAACAATTGACTTTTCATGGTCACGTCCGCACAATGTCCCGTCGCCCTCCCCTGAACCCACTCTGAGGAATACCTGGCCCCCCCCAGATACCGCCCCCCTTTCCCTTTTACTTTACTACCCCACGTTTGTAAACAGTAACACCAACCGAGCCCACCCGCCCCCCTCCCCCCCTCCAGTATTTCGTCCGACCGTGAGTCCTCACCCTTTAATCGTCTCGCAATGCCTAAATACCAGTACTTATTAGAATTTACCCACTTGGTGCCGATG
>Ga0179593_1539160_pt1 | contig 17604 bp, 18 predicted proteins | sample CZODoug2_1_08_16_FD_185931 | JGI IMG/M metagenome (GOLD analysis project Ga0179593, IMG submission 185931) | Vadose zone soil fungal communities from Angelo Coast Range Reserve, California, USA - CZODoug2_1_08_16fungal (PacBio error correction) | ecosystem: Environmental > Terrestrial > Soil >... | reverse complement strand
CCTCTCCTTTTTGGAGCCGCCGTTCCGGCCTTTTTTTTTTTTTTCACCGCAGCAGAGGATTTCTTGGTTCCCGTTATTCGGAGAGTAGAACCGGGTTTTGCGTCTTCCTCTCGTTACTCCAACAAGGATGCTCGTTCCCCGCTTCCTCCTAGTTGGACCATTTCAGTTTCCCCCTTCTGATTGACGTTCCGTCTCCCCCCCTTTTTATTGACAACTGTTTTATTGTTCGACAGAGGACTTCTTCACCATGACCCAACCACCCCCCCCCCCCCCCCCCCTTCGCCCCTGGCCGAGACAACCTCGGTCTGATCTCTTCCTTTGTGCACAATTTGACAAACTTGAGGTCTCATTTCGGGACACCGGCATAGGTTAAGAACTTTTCTGAGGTCCCCCTCCCCGGTCTTTTTCGTGGATCATAAGGACACTTCTTTCACCGCACCTCTGTTTGATGTCTTTCGTACTGTGTTTTTCTCAGAAAGGCAGATGAGTAAGGGAGGCTGGTTCCTTTTCCCCCATAGAAAATAATCAAACCCACCTCTAACGCCTTTTCTTATGGTCCATTGCCGAGACCCAGTACTTTCCGCACGGAAAATTCAAGGCTCATCTTGCGCCGATCGTTCTTTCTTCGTTAGCAAGTCGGCTGTTCGTTCGATGCCGACCCCCAGCAAATTCAACCAACCTTCGTCAACGTTTGCGCTGCTTCTTAGAGTCTAACCCTGCCTTTATTCCATTTGTCTCCCAGCCCGGGGCTGCAACCGCGCTCGCACTTTTCTCAATCTCAAGACTCCCCCCCTACGGTCGTTTTTACTTTTATTTTGCCCCTCCCTTTCCTCCCCTGTTCGTGCTTTTTTCCCCGCCGGGCATCGATCACAAATCGCCTAAATCAAAGCGCGTGGGGGTTCATTCCAATGCTAAAGTGGTAGGGTTGTTCTCTTCCCTCCCAAAAGAGATCCAATTATAGAGTCCTCTCTCTCTCCCGACGCCTCCCGACTTGGACGATGGGGGTTGATTGAAGACGTAGAGGACTTCCCTCATTCCCCCTTTAGCGGTCTTCTCATCCTCACCGTCCTCAGGCTTTTTCTTTTTTGGACGATCCTCTCGCCCGCGAACCGGATTTCCTCGGTTTTATATCTGAGCTATCAAGGCTACCTCTTCCTGGGCAGCTGGTCTTACACCTGCCTTTCCACTCCCGGTGACCCCCTTCTTCCTCCTTTGGGGCTCTCATTTGCGTTCTTCCGCCGTCTTGCCCATCCCCTCGCTCCCCAAATCCCGTCAGCTTTCCCCCAAACCATGGATCCACTGGCATTAGTTTGGCGGCACCGACACCCTCCCTTTCCTTAGGCACCGCAACTTTCACCCTTGATCAATGGGAAAACATTTCGAGACCCAAACGGCGCTCGCCTGCCTGCAATGTGCCCCCAGTTTTCCCTTTCTTTTTGTCCATTTGTCATAAAGATTTGGCCGATGACCCCATTCCCTCTCATCTCCCCCAGCCCTTTTCCGGATGAGCCGTCTTGCTTCATTTCGCCGGATGATTATTTATAGTCGGTTCGTTCTTTTACCTCAATTCGTGAGCCTTCCAACACGCAGCGGTTTTTCCCTCGCACCTCCGGCCCTCTTTCTTGCATCGCAATTCCATGAAGCCGATACTGAGTCGCCTTGCCGTTGTCTCCCTCTTTCTTTTCTTCTAGATCCCCGACCTTTCGATATTTCCGTCTCCCCTCTCTTCCTTTTTTACGCATCGTCCCCCTCATCGTTCCGCTTTTAAATCCACTGACCCTCTGTTAGCTTTCGCGTCTACGTCACTTCGACTCTGCACTTTCCCCCCCTCATGACATGCGTGTCACGTCTTCTTTATCGTCGCTCTGAAGGCTTGAATCCACTCTCCCCCTCTCGACCCCCCCCCCCCCATTCCACCGCCTTCCCCCCTTCCCCCTCATTGCTTTTCTTTTCTTCCAACCATCCTTGCCCCGTTTTCAAATTTCATACATATGGTCGAAAGCCACGATGACCAGCGGTGCTCCTTTCTCGGGTTTTATTTCCCGGGCAACCCACCTGGGCCATTCCGCGAGACATTCCCAAATCCCCCCCCCCCTTCGCAATTGGTGTGCGACAATACTTTGATTCCACATCCTTCCCTCCCTTTCCTCTCCTACGGTTTTGAGATTGTGGCATCCTCCCCAGCTAGGTTTCGCCCCTGACGCAAGGTTTGTCTTTTGGCTTTTTTTCTTTTCTATCCGGGTCCACTTCCAGTCAGTTGCCCTAGTAGATTTAAAATCCCCCTTTCGAGCAATGATGTTTTGTTTCTTTTCCTTGTCAGGTACCCTTTTGTGCAACGGTGTTAATCTTTGTCAGCGAAAATTTTCTTGTTTACCTTCCTTTCCTTTTCATTCGGGTCCATTTCCCCTTTAGGATTTCCGTTTGTACGCCTTCATTCATATGGGGAAGCCCTTGAACACTGCGCCATTTCATCCAATCCCCCTCTCAGGGACTCCGATGTGAAGACCAGCCAGCTTCCCTTATCGAAGCGCTCTCGACTAAATAGTGTCTATTCTGTTTATCGTTCCCTTTCTTCTTATAGAGTCTCCCTTTTTCCCCCGGCTTCTTTGATCCCATCATCTAGACTGTAGGGTTGCCTTTCCCCCCTCCATCGTAGCTTCGACCACGGTTCCCTTTCTTCCCTGCTGATTTTGCATGGTCGGATATCGTAAGCAATTTGGCCTTCTTGATTCGTTTGTCGATGCTTCCCCACCGTTACTTTGGCCTCTTTTTTTTTTTCACGAGGGCCCCCGTCCCCTTTTCCTCGCCCCTACGACTAAATAATACGCGAGGTGTTTTTCAGCCCCCCCCCTCCCCGCTCAGCCGATCCCTTCCTTGCGTTCGGGTTTTTTTTCACCCCGTCCCCTTTTTCGGGGAAACAAACTCCACTGAATTGTGCCTTGCCCCGGCGGGAACTCTCGACGTGGCTGTTTTCCATTTTTTTTCCCTTGCGTTCGCGGCGCCCGTGTCTTGATCCCGCTAACCTTTTTGTGTGATACGATTGTGTTTCTGAGATGTGGATTTTGTCAGTGACATTTTGCGTCTCTTTATCCCCGAACACTCGGCATCCCTTCCCCCATGGCCCTCCCACGCCCGCACAAATATGTCATTCGCGCCCTTCGGTTCCTTTTTTCAGTTGACGTTGAGCAGAGAAACTTGCGCGAAGATTTCGGTCTTTTCCCCTTTTCTTTTTCTAGCTCTCTCTCTATGACCCACTCCGGAAGCCGGTCGCGGGATCTACTTCTCTTCCGTACCTCCTCCCTCGGGTTCTTCCCCAAATATATAATTTTTTTCATTCAACCGGTTCTTTGTCGGCGGCCAATAACAGACCAGGCGGTTCGATGCTGTGTTTTAGACGTGATTCTATTCCCTATTTCCCCTTGTCGCTCGTTCTCCTAGCCCATCCCTTCCGTGATGGATGATCCACTCCTTTTTCCTTTGCAGTCTGGAGATTGAGACGAGGTAACGTTTCCCCTTTCGAAGCCCCCCCCCCTCCAAGGGTATCTTGATAGGTTATCCCCCCCCCTTCCGTACCAGCCCGTCGTTTCGGCGTGTCTTGCGCAGAATTATTGCGAGAGACGCGGGTGTTGGAAGTTCTTTCCTCCTAGATCCTCAAGCATTGAGGGAAGATTGATTTTTTCCCTTTCCCCTGTCTCGATAGCTCCCTCCTGCCGACCGCGGCAGGTGTTTTGAGATTGTATGTAGTGCCTTTCACAGGCCCCCCAACGCCTTTGCTTCTGCCGCGCCTCTCCATCGCGCCCAGTTGGCCGAATGTGAATTTCCTTTTGTCCGCGGCGATTTTTCCGATCCATGGCACAAGAACTAGGGTTCTAGTAAAAGGAGTGGTAGTTGGATTGGCTTATTACACTTTACCCCCTTCCTGCTGCGGTGCAAAGGTGTACCGTCCAGAGCAATCGAGACCTGTTGGATCTGATCGCTCAACATCAAGTTTTTCCCCGTGTACTGAATTACCTTTGCATTTTAGGTCCGGATGTCCACAACTCCCCCAGAAGGTTGTTCAATCGGCAGTTTGGTCTGTTCCCCCCACCCTCTTATCTGACCGATTTTGAGCAGCCCAGCAGTCTGTCCTCGTTTCCCTTGCGATCTGCGCGAAAAATCATCCGGAATGGCGTGGAAAATTTCTGCGAGCGTAATAGGCAATATGCGATAGTAAATAAGGGGGATTTCTACCTCTCCCCCTCGGAGCTATTTCCCTTCTTTGGTTGTTCATGCGTGAGGCTCGCCCCCTTTACCAGCAGACGACGAACCGGCCCACGTACTTTTTTTCAGAGACTTTTGACAGAGCCGATCCGTCCCTTCACCCATTAGTTATCCTCCTCTCCTCTTTTTCTAACAGTTTGTGTTATTTTTTCTCCTCCGTTTTTTTAATTTTCCGCCGCTTCGTCCTTCCAGGATCCGCACCTTGATTGTACGATTGTTCCCAGTGCGCCTTTCCCCTCCCATGTGTTGTCTTCCCGTCCCCTTTCCCACCTTCGCGCGGCAATCTCGCCTCGCCTTCGTTGCAGCCCTTCAATGGCTGACGGGCTCCGGTCCCTTTTCCCCCCCTATTTTACAAGTTTTTTATGATTTTTATTTCTTATGCTTCCCATTACCAGCTGTTCTTTGGCGTCAAATCAGGTAGAAAGCTACTGTGGTGCACTCCCCCCCGAGCCTTTTGCAAAAATTGCTTGTAGCATTTTTTTTTGACCCGGTTAGTGTTGCCCTCCCTTTTCCCCTTGTCGGGTCGAGGGTGCCAGCCGGGGAATTTCTGCTTTTCAAGCTTTGCTACCCTCGTGCTCTATTTTCTTTTCGTCCGTTATCGGCGATGTTTTCCCCCCATACGAATCCCTACTTACGTGGACGCTCGCTTTGTCATGGAAATGGCATAGACAACTCTCGTTTGACCCCCACTTCCCCATTAGACCCCTTTTCCTGAGAGGAGAGCGCCTGGCTCTTCGAATTTCCCTTCCTTTTTCCTTTGGGCTGGGCGTTGCACAACGTTGACACGAAATAGAAAACTTTTTCTGTCTAACCGAGACCGATGTTAGGACTCTTCTTCCCCCCCCTCCCTCTGGTCTTCCTCCCTCCAGCTTGGCGAGACTCCCACCCAAGAGCTCGCGCCGCGCTTCCCCTTATTTCCCCCCTTCACTCAAACTCCCAGACGGCCCGCTTGTACTGACTCCTAACACGGTCTTTTTTGTGCTCAATTTCCCTGCCTCTGATCACACTCGCCTGTCCTTGACTCCAGGTGGAGTGAAATCCTTCCCATAATCTTTCTGCTTGGGCCCGTCGGACGCAACGAGATCCCGCTCTATTATAGCTCCGACTTTTCCCTTCGCCAGCCTCCCCAGACCTCTGTGGCTGGTTTGATTCCCGGGCTGCCTGGCTGGCGGTTTTTTTGAGAGGATCGATTATTTTTTTTTCTTCGCAAACATGGCCCTATTCCTTCATTTCTGTGAACCCCTATATTATCCCTTCCTTTCCCCGAGCGTGTTCGAAAGGCCCCTCAATTATTTCTTTCTGGAGACTGGAGACGCTCCCCTCCACATTAAGGACCTTCCCCTGTGAGGACTTTTTTCGTTCTTTTTAGCGGCGGGCTTTTGCCATTGCGACCTACCGAAATTGTTTCCCGAGAAGACCTTCCCCCCGCCCCCCCCCCATCAGCCAGCTTCACAAACCATGGCTCAACCTTGCCCTCTTTTAACTGACGGCGCCTTCTCCTTCGCCAAGAAAGTCCCTCCCCTTGTTAACCCGAGCCTCCAAACTTGCTTTTCTCCGACAGAGCAATGGCACCCCTGCTTGTGCTTCCTTTTCCCCCCTCCTCAAGTTGGGCGGTCGGTAATGCTCCAGCCTTACTATCTTTTCGGCTTAGCGCCTTTCCCTCGTTCTTCATGGTTTAGTATAGTGTTTAAACTGGGTTTTGTCCCACCCCCTCAATCTTCTCCCCGCAATTCTTTTTCCCCCCGTCAATATCGTTTTTTTTCCGCCATCCCTCCCCCGCCGGGCCAGCTTGTTCTACGAAGAATAAATTTCGCGTCCGTCCTTTATTTTTCCTACTCTATCCCTCCTAAGATCCCTACCCCTCTCCTTTTTTTCCATCTGTCACTCCCGCTCGTCCCACTCCCTCTCAGAACCTATCAGTTTTTTCCCGACTAACGTTCCTCCCTGTCCACGAGGTATTGCTCGCTCATCTTTCCCCCCCTATCGTTGCCTCCGGCGATGTCCTTGGCTTAGTCTTCCGTTTCATCGTATGTCCATCGTCCTTGACGACCCCCGCGCAATTCAATAGCCCACTCTTTCAACTCGTAATAGTACTACATGGTGGAGTCCACAACATGCCCCGTTGTCCACCGTCACTTTCTTCCCTTTGAAACTGTCCCAACAAGCGGGCGTCTCTTTTCTTTTCTTTATAGTCCGAGGCAAAACCTTAGAGGTCTAATTGACTTAAGTCATGAACCCTTTCCCCCCCTTCCCGTCGAGCACCCCAACCGTGGAGTCACCTCTACTCTTTTCCTAAGAATAAGTTTTTTGTTTGATTAGAGAGAGAGATCGTATCACACTATATGCCGACCTCTCCTTGTTGAGACTTTTTTTGACAGTATTCTCGGACGAAGATCAAGAATGGTTATTGAATATTACCCCTTCCCCCCCAGAACGTTTTTCTTATGGGTTCGGTTTTTTCTTTCACCTGCAGATTATTTTGAGGTGGTAAGGATTTTTGATATTAACATTCTTTCCACTCCTCCGCTTCATTTTCTTTTTGGTAGCTTTGTGGGATTCGTCATCGCGGCTCGGGACGAATTGCAAGAAAGCACTTTTTTTTTCCCTCCCCCCCCTGTAAGCCCAATGTTTTCCTCTCAGGGCTCCTCTCTCCCCTCCCCTTCTGGACCTCCCGCGAGACATCGTTTTCCTGGTCTTGACTAGAACTTCTGATGCGCTTCTTCATCCGTTTTCCCCCTTGCCACTTTACAGCGTATTTTCCTCCTTCCCAGATTGATGATGTCGTGAATCACTTTAGCTAGAACCGGCACAGTCCTGCCAAGCTTGATGATCGGCATCACGATGCTTCCATTCTTCCTCCCCCTGGCCCTTTTCCGTTGCGAGGGGTCAAAAGAAATTAAAGCACTTTTCCTCCTTTTTCGATCACCGGTTGTTTTACGGCAATCGAACCTACTAAATCATCCACTGTGTATCTGCAAAGAGTATCAGATCCCCCCCCCCCCACCTTTCTTGCTTTCCAGCGGCGCGTTAGATGCGACCTCCCCCCCCCCCATCTCTCGGAAAGTGTCCTCAGAATTTCACTTTTTGAGAAGTTTTCCCTCTCGAAGTTTTTTTGTCCTTTTCGGCCCACTGTTTACATTTTTTCTTTTTCGGTCCTTTTTCCTGCGCTTTTTTTCCCTTCCGCAAAATCTCTCCCCTGTGGATCCATGTTGTTTACCAATAAAATGAATGGTCCTTCATGTTCATTTTCATTTCTTTCTCTATTTATAAAGAACCCCCCCTTTCCCGGATGACCGTCCCTTGCAATCCCCCTCCGTTATCTTTTCAACAGAACGATGTCTTTCTCATTTCAGGCTCTCGACAGAGCCCCTCTCCCTTTTCCTGAATTGTTTTCCGAGCCGCTTCTCCCCCCCGCTGAAAGCCGGTCTCCTTGCGTCGTCTTCCCCTGCCGTAACTAGGATTTTTTCTATCCGACTTTCATATCTGCCGATCTCTCCCTTTTTTTGATGTTTCGGACATCCATCACATCCCATTGCGGTCTGAGGGATTGTTTGGTCCTCGAGCGTTTTATTCCTCTGCTTTTATTTTGCGTCTCTCCCCCCCCCGAATCGGATTTCTTGGATGGCTTTTTGAGCCCCGAAGATTGTTTTGGGAGATTTTCTTCATTTTTCCATGCGCGCTCCCCCCCACGCCCCTTGACTCTTTCATTCCTTCTCGTCCCCCAGTCTTTTTCCTGAGTTTGCGTCTGCTCAGATTATTTTAGGCGCGATGAGACCGGGGTTTTTTGACCTTTCTTCCCCCTTTTGAGCTCAGCATGCTTGGAGAGCAGCGGGCCGTTTGTAAGGTTTTCTGTCTTCCTCTCCCTTTTTGGATCCTCCCCCCCCCCCCCCCCCCTGACCTATGTTGTTTGCTCTTCGTTTTCTTTTCGGAATAGACCCCCCCGCAGCACTTGCTTCCTGTCTTTCCGCGATCCATTTTTCGCTCAGCTTCGAGATTTTTTTTTTCATTGGCCGCGGTCGCTTAGATGTTTTCCGCTATCAAGTGCCCCTTTTTCCCCCTGGACCCATTTTAAGCCCACGGTCTTGTCCTTCTTTTTTTTCTCGTCGTATGGACTTTTTCCAGCCGTCCAATAAGATGAGTGAGTCCCCTACCATTAGACGCTCACGTCTTCGCACCTGTTTTTTTCAAGCCTTTTTTCTTTGCCCTATCTTCCTCCTCCTACTCTCGAAAGGTCGGAACGGAAGGCCGTCCAAACCTTCTTACCAAGCACCTTTTTTCCCCCCTCTTATAGGTCCTTTGCACCCCAGTGTCCACCCGATTTGTCCTCCCCCCTCTTCATTGCTGGGTCGGGCCTTCCTTCCTGATCGTTCGATAATAACGATGAGTGGACTTCGTTTTTCCCCGCACATGTCTTTCCTCTCTCCCAATACTTTGCTTCTCTCCCTTCAACGTAAGGCTCGTCTATCTTTGCGCTATTTCTCCTCTTGGTGTTTAAGAGATTCTTCTGGAGCTCGTAACCTTGTCGAACGTCCAGACACTTTTGTCACTCCCCCTTTCCCTTTCTTTTTTAGGGGGTAGTAGACACGCCTCTTTTCAGTTTTCACCCTCTCTTATATCTCTCTTACCTCTCCTTGTATGAGCTGATCGACGGTTACTTCCTTTCTCCTGGATCGCTTTTAGACCCCCTTCGGTACTCATCCTCAGTCCTTCCAGTTTTTTTTGTTAGTGCGAGGTCGACCTTTTTTATCGAGCTCGTCTTCGCCTGCGCAATTCTCCCCCTTTTTCTCTCGCATTAGTAGTCTCCCAATTTTCTATTACGGGGCTCACTTTAAAAGCATCAACTTCTGTTTCGTCCCTCTCCTTCTTTTTTCTCCCCTGAAAGTCTTTCCTAGAAGTTCTTTTTTTTTCTTCGTTCTTCTTAGATCCTTTTTTTTCCCAGACCAACTTCTCCCAACTGCGTTTCGTTGGTGACCCGAATAGGGTGAAAGACTGTTTTCTTGCGGCGAGTGATTTTTCCCTCTTTGCTTTTTCTGTCTGTGTTGGCTTCTCCCAAGCATTTTCGCTTTCTGGGATGCGTATTGAACCAGAAGTGATACTGGTCGGTTTGCCCATACTCCCGCCACTCATGACAGATACGCTGGTCTTTTTTATGGTGCAGATTCTCCCCTCCCCCATCTCCCCTCCCGGCACTTCAAGTTGCCATCGCGAGGGAGACGCTGATCTCGTCCTCGAGACCCTTCCCCCTTTGTCTCTCTTCCGACCCCATACCACTACAACCACCCACTTTTTTTTTTTCCGGCGAGATGCCCCTCCCGAGCCGACCGAGGCGTCAACTCCTCTGCCTCCTCCATGCTGAGAAGCTATGCGGATTCTCCTTCCCCAACAATCTCTCGCCTCCGTGATACATTTTCTCAGACCCCTCCTTATTGGTTATTGCCCTTTTTTCATGAACTACATCTATCGCTGTTCTCCTTTAATTCCCCCGGCCCCCCCCCTCCAAAAACTGACCCCTTAAGGGGGGGCCCTTGGTGTGGTCAAAAGCAATTACAGTTTCTCGGTGGAGAGGCCGCAACTCTTTTCCCTCTACGGAGCGGCGCTCAACCTATTCAGCCCTCAATGGGGAGATGATTTGACTCTTAAGTTCTTCCTGATACCTCATCCAGTATGTGTTATTAATAGCTCCTACGCACCCCTCCAAGTCCTGGAACGAGCCTTTTCTATATTCCCTGGATTTATAGATTGTTCCTATTTCTCCCCCCTACGGCCCCCCCCTCCCATTTTTTCCCCTTCTCTCCCTTCCCCCCTCCCTTGACCACCCTCTGCACCCGTGACATACCATTTAATCAGAAGGAAGGCCGTGTTGGGATCACTCCCTTAGGTCCCTGAAGCCTGACATCTTGCACGGCCTCTTTTCCCCCACAATGTTACCTGGGCCCCAGTTTATGGTGTTGTTTTTGCTGTGCAAAGAAAAACGGTGACCTCTCGTCCCCTGCAAACCCAAACTTGACTTTTCCCCCTTTTTAAAACATGCCGAGAAAGGCCCTTCCTCACCATGGCCCCCTTCTTTCTTTTCCTTCCTCCTTTTTCCTATTTGGCGGTCCGGTCCCCTACGCGCCGAAGAATTCTCAGAATTTATTTGAGCGTTGACTTTTCACATGCTGATGATTCTTTCAGTGCTAAGTTTCAAAACTCCTCCTTGCGCCATCTCGATCGGGTCCGCCCTAGAAAACTTGCTAACAGGCCCTCTGCTTCAGCAGTCTACCTTCCCTAACGATCCTTCAGTCCGCTGCCATTTTCCTCCCTTTCTAGATTGATTCGATATTTTTTCCACGAATGGCTCGAAGACTTTCATCCACTTCTCTCCTCCTTCCCTTATCCTCGATCTCAATCCTTGACGCATCCCTCCCTTTTTCCCCGGTTCTTACGTGAGCGCGCTTAAGTCAATCATCACCTTCCCCATATAGTAAGCCCTGCTGACCTTTCCCCCTGGTTTTCTGTCCCATTCCCTTTTTTCCTTTTTTTTTTCATCTTAGTCCCTCTGGAGAGGTGCCAACGTGAATAAATTCTCTCCCCCCCCCGATTTAACCCCCCTTACCTTTCCAGACAAGCCATGTGTTTGCTCTTCTTTCCACCCACGCCCCCTGCCTTTTTTTCCTCTTGTACATGAATCCTGCCCAACACTTTTCTAGATTCTAAGGGTTGGGTCGTCCCATTTTTTCCCCCTTCCCCGTCAATATTCCCCCCCCCCCCGTTCCACTCGTTTCCCCCCCTTCTGCCGAACATATCTGTTTTCCCTGATCAACAGTCTCTGGGCATCATCGTTTTTTTTTTTTTTATCTCTCGTCCCCCTTGTCTCCCCAAGATATGTTCAGCCTGACTGGCTCGTTCCCTTCTCGGTAACGCGAAGTTGCCTCTCCGTCCACCTACGTTGGAGAATATCGTGTTTTTCCTTTTTTCTGTCATTCCCCCCTCCCCCCAGTCTTTCTTCCATTGCGGGCCCCTTTTTTTTTTTTTTTTTGATTCCTTTTTCAGTCTGGCGGCCTGGAACCCTCCTTTTTGGTTCGATGCTTGTTTGATGAGTAATAGTCAGGATGGACTGGATCTTTCCCGCCGCCTCCAAGGCACCGCCCGGAATCCTCCTCCCGATTGCCGATCCGAGGAGGAAGAGCCGATTAAGAGGGAGGTTGTTCGTGCCAGAATTCTTGTCCCTTCCTGTTTTCCTTTCTCGCCCTTTTTGTTCTTGCTCCGTGACCCGGGCAGCGAGCCTTTAGACCAGAGGGTCGAACATTGAGTTAGGGTATTATTGCTCGCAAATCGCGCGCTTCCCCTCCCCCCAGTCCAGTAGGTTTCTGCTGATACTTCCGCTATGGCCGCTGCGATAGCACCCTCTCTGCGGTGACCTTGGAGTATTTTCGCCCCCCCCAGTATTACCCTTTGCCCTGGCTATTTCGTCGGTTTTTTTCCCTCCCCCCCGTTTTAGGCAAAATCATTCCGCCGTTTATTTAAGACAAAGGTCAAGCCCAGGATGATATGGACTTTTTCTTCTCGTGGAGTTCCTTCAATCCCTTATTCTATGACCTTTTCCCATCCCCCTGTTGAATTGTGCCAATGCGCACTGAAATAGCTGCTGGGTTGTAAATTTACTTTTTTTTCCCCCTTGATGTCCCTCTTTTTTTCGCGGCGCTGTTCCTTTTTTTTACGCAAAGCTGCCATTGTGGTTTCCCACTTCTCTCCTGTTTGGCGATGTATCAAGACAACTTTTGGGGGTGGGTTGGTTGGTTTTTTTTTTTTTTTTGCCTCAAATTCTTGGTAAATAGCGACATCCCGTACCTGCCCTCCTCTTTCTTTTCTTCAGTTTGCGCTGGAGCTGCCCAGCGCCCAGAGACCCGGGACGACCCTTTTGATCTCTCCTCTACGCTTGGCCCGTGTGCGTTCTTAGCCTCTTTTTTCGTTAAATAGTTAATAGGACTGTTTCCTCCCCCCAATAGATACTCCCCCTTGACACTGTTTGTTGCCTTTTTTCCCCCTCCCTTCTTATCAATAATCCCCTCCGCCGGGATCTGCGAGGCGGGTGGTCGAGCCTTTTTCTAGATCCCCCGCCCCAGATCCCTCCTCTTTTTTCGCTATTTTCTTCTCGCCCAAGAACCCATTTCTGGCGGTTCTCCCCACAGCTGTGGCAGTGATTTGATCGATGGTTCGGTAGTTTGAGAGCCCCCCCCACCAGAACTTCCAGTTTACGATTAGTTCCTTTTCCCCCCCAGCGGACCGTTCCCCCCCCGCTTCTGGGGATTGCGTCTTGCGCAGATTTACGCGCGACTTGAGAGGTTTTTGCCTTTCTTCCCGTCTCTCAAAACATCGCCGGGCCCCTTGTTCTCTGTCGGCATTTCTCGCCCAGCGCGACTTGATCGAGAACAGATGTGCAGATATTTTTATTGTTTCTTGTCCCCCACGTCCCCTAGCCCCCCACCAGCCCGTCAGTTGCCTTCCCTGTCTCCCCCCCCTTCTCATGCGCGATGGCGCCCTTTCAATTTGCAGTGGATTTCCGTCGATTTTTTCTCCTCTCTCCATTAAATGACCCCAGGACAGCGTTATTCCCTTCGGGGTGTTGTCTTTGTCTCTTTGAAGTCCAACCGGGACCCGATGTGGCCCCCCCTCACATTCCCTCATTCCTTCAGAGCCTTTTTTTGTTTCATTCCCTTTGCTTTTGTCCCTTTCCCCCTCTCCGCCGAACTCTAAGGTCTGGCCACACGATGCCGGTGTTTCCCCACCAGGAGCCCAAAGCCCTTTTTGCCAATAGGTCCCCCTTCTTTTTGAACCAGGAGCTTCCTCGACCGTACTCACCGTCCTGCGTGTCAGGGCAGTGGGACGTTTCGAAAATCATCCCTCCTTTGTTCCCTTTTTTTGGAAATTCCCTCTTCCCCTCGCCATTCTGGTTCTTTCGGTCCGTCTTTTCTTTTTCTTCGCCTTTCTTTTTTTTTCGCGCCGGCTACCTTTGTGACCCGCCCGACCTGAACAGTAAAACCCTATCTTTGCTTGCTTTCCCCCTTTTTAGGTCGTACGAAGCAGACTTGGTCCTCAGGACACATATCTTTCCTCTCCCCCTTTTTTTGAGAGCGCTTCTCTCCCTTGTTCTGGAGCCGCCGAGATTGCTTTTTGTTTTAGCAAACAAGGCGAACGCCCACTCTCTTGACGTTTTTTCCTGTTTTTCCCAGTCTCTTTGACAGTGTTCTAGATCGAGCCCCTCCCCTGCCCCCCCCTTTTTGCGCCATTTCGCCCGCTCTTGTTCGCTCCTCAATGGCGAGGTTTTTTGCTCAGGCGCATTTTACTTCTCTTGATTCTTTCTGGACCCCCTTTTCCCCCCCCCAGTTGACGCGGCCCCTGACCAGCGCTCGTTTTTCTTCTCGCAGTCTCTTTTGTTGTGCACGACCACGATCTTTCACCCTAGTGGTCGGTTTTTCCCCATGCATCGGTTTCCCCCTTTTCCCTTCTCAAGTCCTGGCTTCTCGAGTTTGCTTTTCGGGGGACTGGATTCGCGCCAAGCAGGTGCTCGAGCGCTTGGCGACTGGGTTGAGCAGCTGCGTCTTTCTTTTCTTCTCCCCCCCCATACGCCGCCTTGTCTTAAGCTTCGTGCGTGAATTTTCTTTCCTCTCACACTTGCATCCAAGTCCCATAGATCGTTCTCCCTACCTTTCTTCGGGAAGTCCCCTGGGGAGTCTGTCTCCCCCCCCCCCGAAAAAGAATTCTCCAACAACCTTTTCCCTTTCCTCTGTCATTTCTTCTTAGATAGAGTGACGTCACTCCCTTGCTCTTGCCGTTGCGCGGACGCGTTTTCCACCCCTCTCGGCGAGAGCGTACAACTTATTGCTGCATCAGCCCGAAGCCGCTCTTTTGCCTTCCCCCTACATCTACGGGCACTTTTCGGTGCTGTTGCGCTCCTCCATGAGTGCCTAGATTTTTCCCCCCCCCCCCTAAAAACCTGTTAAAGGCGTTGGAGTTTCCCGCCCTTCCGGGGGCGATCCGCCGTCTCAAAGCTAGATCCCTTTCCCGATAGTCTTCCCCCTTCCCCTAATCGCCCCCCATGATTAATTTGTGATTTGCTTTTTCGTCTTTGGCCGCCCGTCGCCAGAGCGGCCTTTATATATTGAGAAAACAGGCTTTTGAAGTGCTTCTGTTCCTCTCTCTAAGCAGGTCCCTCTTTTAAGTTGTCCATATTTTATTCTCCCTAATCTTCTCTGCGCGCTACGCAACCTGAGGACCTCAAGCTCAGGGGTCGGGATGCCAGAGCAGGGGCCCGGTTTTCGTTGAGGAGCCCCTTTCTCCGCTCCACCCCCTTCCCACCTAGTCGTCATTGCAACCCCCCCCCCATACTTCCGTTCGGTTTGCTGCCCCCGACAACGAAATGTTTGCCGCGATGCCGCCCCCCTTCCCCTTTACATCACTTTAAAACCTTCCTCTCCCCCTTTTTTTCCCTTGACAAATTCTGACTTTTATAAGATGTTAAATCTAACGCGCCGACGTCCCTTTTTCATCAGCCTTGCGATAGAGCTTTTTCTCCCCATCTGGTCGGACTTCTTCATTTTTTTAGTGTCTTCCCCCCCTGTTTTGTAGCCCTCCTTTATCCTCAAGTTCCGAATCTTTTTCACTCCAACGCATCCCGAAGATTGTCCTCTCCCCCCCCTGACCCCCGTTCTAATTGAAGTCGTTTCTGACTGTTGTATAATTTGATCTTGTCCCCCAGATCCGCTCTTCTCTATGGCGCTGTCATCTGACGGCATAACCTTCTCATCTATTCTTTTAAGTTCTCTCACATTCCGGCACGGTTCTCCTGCGCTCTACCGTTTCATCGTCGGCATCGACTTGACCTGCAAGGCGAGGCCTTTTGTACATTTATTCCTGTGTTCATCTTCTTACCTCGTTTGTTTTCAGGTGACTTTCTCACTTTCCCCCACCTGACCAAACCCTAATTGTCCAGCAATGTGTTTCTTGATAAAAAGACCTTCCTTTTCAAAAATTGCCCTCTGTCTGGTTAATGCCATGAATTCCCCCCCCGGGGAGAGTTGTATTGGATCGAAGAATTGCACCCCCCCCTTCCTCTTTCAGAGGTACAGGCCCCTCCCTTCCTCCCCCCCCCCTCCGGCCTCTTTTGGGACTTTTGATTCACTTCCCCTCCCCTCCCTCCCCTTTTTTTGTTTAGAGATCTTTCTCCCGTCCACGCTATTGTCGCAGCACAGAAATGGTGAATGATGGCCCCCCTTCTTCTTTAAGGCCTCGAAGGTTGCTCTTCCCGCCCCCTTTGAGACTCGCTTTTCCTTTTCTGTCAGGACTCCTTGCGGCTTTGCAACTTTTGTTTCATCTTTTTGAGCTACGCCCCACTGGATTTTCCTTCACTTGATTCCCTTTGTGTCATCCCTGGCTTTCTTCCCTTCTCCTTCGGCAGGGGCCTCCTCTTTCCCCGGCCTGCCGCAAAGTTTCCGACACATAGACCAATTTCCAGTCCTCTGAATATGCGACCGGTGATCCTCGCTCCTCTCTCGGGGCACCATGTTCTCAGTCGACCATTTAGGATTGCCTATTGACCAGTTGCCGCCCTCTCTGATAAGCGAGGTGACAATACGTGTAGTTTCTCTTTTGATTTTCGCACCGAGGATCGCCGGCTCCGCTATCTGGCATGAGCTCTCTTCAACTGGCCTTTTTCGCTGGAGGTGGGACCCCACCGCTTTTTTTTCCCTTTGCCCGGCCCAGACTTTTCGGATTTCCGCCCGCTTCATGAAAATCCACCCCCCGCCGCACGATTATCTCACGCTTGCCTTCCCGCACAAGGGCTGATGAAAGGTTTGCGCCCCCGTACCTTCCCGCCCCCAGTTTATTTGGCTTTCCCCTCCGAATTTTGCCAATTGCGCCTTTTTGGGCAAGAGACGGGGGGTACTCTATTGCCAATGTTTTCCCACAGTGATTGTCTTCTTTTCGGTCTTTTTTTTGTCGTTGGCTCCCCCCCCCCAGCTCCCCTGTTCCCCTTTTTCCTTGTTTTTTTTTTTTTTATTGTGGTACCAATGATTTCCCCCTTGACGGTTGGAAGCAATCTTCCCCCGAGCTGGCCCCCCACCACGTTACGCACCCTTCCCCCCCGCCCCCCCCCTGTCTTCCATCCCGTATTTTCCCCCCCCCCTCCGCTGTTCCTGCGCTTCCTGGTATTTTCTTCTTCTCTGAGCTGTGAAGCCAAGCATTTTTTTAGTTCTTTTACTATAAAAATTTCGTTGAAAATGAACTCCCTGCTTTTTCTTTTGGGTTGTTTGTTCCCTCGACTGATAGTCCTCTCTTTCGTCTCTTTCAATAGATGCCTCCCTTGCAAAGACCGGGCCCTTTGGCCTTTCCATCCTTTTTACTTTCAATCCCCAAAGCGCCTATTTGTCGCGCCCTCTTCGCAGAGCGAGAGAGTTTTCTTTTTTTGCGTCACTTCTCAGTTTATTTTTTGATGTGAGGGTTTTTTTTCACCCTCCTTTCTTTCGCGATGTCTCTCGCCTCCTTTTCTCCGAGAAAAGAAAAGCATTGCCTTTTTCTCTATTTCTCCCTTTCACCGTTATTCCTGGGGTTCTCTAGATTTTGATTCAGGAGAGCCGAGATTTTTTGACGGCTTCTCCGTTTCCTCCGAAAGAGTTCTTTCTTTTTTATTTGTTCCTCCCCGGAAGAAGCTCGCGTGATCCGCCTCCCCCGGTATGTTGGGGGAAGAGGGTTCCCTTTTTTCACGACGACAGAACCCCGATTCTATTTTCTGACATCTCTCTCCCGCGCGATGCTCCTGGTTTCCATGGGAAAGCTCTTGTGCTGCGTCGCTTGTTCAATGCCAGAGGTCCCTTTCGCCCCTCTTTTGGTAATTTTGCTCTTTGCCAGAAGACCTGCCTCAGTGCGGGCGCCCCCAGAAGTAGCAAGGTCAGTTTTTCTCCCTGACCTTGGGTCTCTTGCTTCTTGACCCATGGGACTGATCCCATTCCTCCTCCCTCCCTTCGAACACGAGGCATTTCACCCGGGACACGTTTTTCATAGGACTCGGGCACCCCCCCCCCTGTAGATTTTCTACTCCCAGATTGGAACTCCAGAAGACGTATTTTTTTCTATTCTGGACATAATCAAATGGTGGCCATGGCGGGGAACTTTTTAAGATGGTCGCCATTTTGCTTCTATTCCCCCCCCGGTCCCTCCTTTGGCTTTTTCCCCATCCCCTTATGGCAGTTCTTTTTTTAATTTTTACCCACATCCTCGCAAAACCTCGTGGTCGACCCGAGACGAGTAAATTTCCCCACATCTCTGTTGATGGTTTCTTTTTAGCCCGATACGTCCTTAACCCCT
>Ga0179593_1527180_pt1 | contig 17605 bp, 24 predicted proteins | sample CZODoug2_1_08_16_FD_185931 | JGI IMG/M metagenome (GOLD analysis project Ga0179593, IMG submission 185931) | Vadose zone soil fungal communities from Angelo Coast Range Reserve, California, USA - CZODoug2_1_08_16fungal (PacBio error correction) | ecosystem: Environmental > Terrestrial > Soil >... | reverse complement strand
TTTTTTCCTCTCGCTCTTTTCCGTACCACCTTTTCGTCTTGCCTTCAGTTTTCCCCTATTTCCTTCTCATGTGGCCTTTATCCGGAGAAACCTTGACTTATCTTTTTCTTAATGGCTGACGGACTGTGTCGTCAGTTTCCACTTAATAACTTCTTTCTGGTTTCCATTCCTTCCGATTTTCCCCCTTCGACCGGTGGAAGTCGTGCGTTCCCTGCACAAGTCCCCCTCTTCCTCCTTGAATACACTAATTTCTTCCGATTTTTCAACACCCCCCCCCTTTTCCAAGGCTGACTACCTCCCTTGATGCCGGCTCCCACAATGGCGAGTTTTAATGCCCCCATTGCCCCTTCTTCCCAGAGGGTGCATTTTCTTTGTTTTTCCATTTGGTACCAGAATTTGCGCCTTCTCTTTTGATTGCATGCGTTTCTCCCTTTTTCTCAACGACCTGTCTTTCCTCCTACCCTGCTTTGCGAGCACTTTCTTTCTTTGCCCCCTCCTGTTCCCGTTCTGTCCCTTTGTCCCTCCCGTTTCTGCCCGTCTTTTTTGCTGTCCTACCCTTTCGGTAAAGATTTTGGCCCTTTCCTTCCTTCTGTCAGCTCTCCGAGCGGAACTTTCCCCTTCGTTCCTGTTGACACATTCCCCCCTTTCCGGCGAAATTTCGATAAGCCCCCTTCCCCAACCGCGTCCTTCCTTTCCCGTACGTTTTTAGTGACCGGTCTTCCTTCCTTCCCCCCCCTTCTGGATTTAAGCAAGCGCCGCCATTTTTTTCGACTCGATGGCGTATCCTTGGAGCCCTGGCCAACCCGATTCTCCCCGCTGCCCTCACCTCTTTTTTCTTTACAGCCTTTTCCACCATGGTCCATCCCCCCCTCTACTGACTGTCCTCCTTTCAGGGCCCGTCCTTGCGCTGTTCTTTTTTTTCCCATCCCCCTCCCGCGGAATTTTATTTTTCAACGCAACCCCCCCCCAGCCCTCATGTTCCTTTTACCCCCATTCATCCCCTATTTCCCCCCCCTATGTGAAAACTGTTTTTTCAATCTTTTTCGCCTACCCTCTGCGAGTCTAGTTCAAGCGGCCGCCCAAGATCTTGTTTCCCGTAGGTTACGCCTCTTTATAGGTTTCATTCCTTTCCCAAGTCGCGTGCGTCAGATTTTCTGGCCCCTTCGAGGTCATACTTAATGAAGTCTTTCGTCTCTAAGTCTCTTCCCTATCCGTGCCGCTGCTCCTCCCCTTCCCATCGGAATTTTCCTTTGATTCAGGCTACCCCCCCTCAGAAGGCAGACACTGCATCGAATTCGTAAATGGAGTTGTTACCCTCCCCCCTTTCAAAAACCTTAGCTTTTTTCCTTTGCTCCCTTGGTATGACCTTTTACGAAATCTCCCCTTCCTACCTTTCCCAAATTTTCATTTCGCCTGCTTTCTCCCCGAGTTCGCCTCATTCCTTCCTCTTCTTATTCTTGCCCCCCTCGAAGCTTTCTGAACCATTTCCTCCGATTCCTGATCTTTATTTTTTTCCCCAGTCCACCCCCATCTTTCCCCCAGAGCATTTTTTTGCCCCCTTCCGCCCCCGTGCTTTTCACCCCGGTTTCGACTTCCGTTTGATTTTGGCTTACTTGGACGCCCCTCTTTTGACTGTCCTTCCCCAAATCATCTATCTTCTTTTAGAAGGCTTCTTCCCCCTTTTGTGCTCACCGTCTCCAGGATTCGCCCAGTGAAAATGGCTGAGCGACGATCAAAACACCTGTTTTCCCCCCCCATTTTCCAAGCCCAGGATTACAAACTTGCCTGCGCTTTTTTTTTTTTTTTCTCAACCAGGAGACCTGCTTTTTCTTTTCCTAAAAGGGCGGGGAGGCTACTCGGCTGGGCCCTGCCTCCAAGAGCTCTCCCCTCCTCCACTTGAGTAAACAGTTCTGACTGCCTCTCTTCAAGTAGTCAATACACGCAACCCACACCATCTTTCCCCCTCCAGTTTTGTTTTTCTTCCTCTGTTTTTTTTCTCTGGGTGAAAATCTTTCTCCTGATCTTTTTGCGATTCCGTTACCGGGTTTGTCCTTTCCCTCTGTTCCCTCTACCCTCCTTGTTTTTTTATTCGACCTCCAGAAAGTTGTTCAGGTGAGAGACTTTTTTGCCCGAAACTCGCCTCCCTCTAGGAGAGGTTTCTCTGTGATGACATGGTTTTCCCCTGTTTTTTTTTTTTTTTTTCTTCAACGTCTTTCGGTTCCTTTTCCTGACGATTGACCGTGGCGTGGTTTTCGCCCTTTTTTCCTCAAGCTCTTTTGATCAAAACGTTCCGTCGTTTTTGACGCGTTTTTCAGTCCTACGGTTTGTAGGCCCCAACCCTAAGTCAAGCCTCCCCCAGTTCCCCTCCCCTTCTCCCCCAGTGCCCACCTCTGACCAATAAGGTGGCTGGCCCCCCTGATTCCCCTTTGATAGTACTTTGCCCTCCCCTTGCTTTGTTTTGCTTCCTGAATTTTGCCTCTCTCCTCTCCCTGCTTTTTCCGCAGGGTTATTGTCTTGTTCCCCACGCAGAACCACTAAGAAGCCCACTTGTTGCTCGTTCGTTTTTCATTTTTTCCTCTACGGTCTGATCAACGCTTTTTTTTTCCCTTCTCTCCCTCCGAGAACTCCTTCGCGACCTCCCCCTTCCCCGGTCCTACCTCCCCACGAATATTCCCCCCTTCAACCCTTTTTTTTTCGTAGAAAGCAAGCCTTTTTCTCGTCTGCTTAGGGACAGATTTGAACGTAAAGAATCCTTCGTTTCCCCCCCCCTTTCTAAGCGGCCTTGTTTTTCCCTTTCTACCGCTACCATTGGGCTCCCCTGGTCCGCAACGCATGCTTCCGATTTTTTACTCTATCTTTTCTCCTTTTTTTTCCCCTTATTCACCGCGCTTTCGCCGGCGCCTCGGTCGACCCCCGTCCGCCCCCTTCTTTTTTCCTAGTATGATCTCTCCCTTATACCGCTTCTTCCCTACCAGAGCTTTTGTTTTCCCCCTTGCTTGAACCTTTTTCTGTGTAGGAGCCCAGCTTATCTCCCCCCCCCCCCTTCTTAATGGTTTACTTTCCTTTCTCCCCCTGCCGACCCTTTTCCTCCCTCATACCCCGAAAACATTCACTTTCCTTGACTACTTAGGAGGTCTTTTCTTCAAAATGGTTTCATTGGAATTTTTTCACTTTCTGGGTCTGCTTGCAAGGAAACTTTGATAACTTTCCCACCTCTTTTGGGCTTTATGCGACCGCTTCGGAGTTTCTACAACGTACCTTTTTAGGGGTCCTCAACCCTTCCCCTTAGTCATCAGATAGCCAACCCCCCTCTCTTTTTTAGGTGCCTGGTAGTTGCCTTTTTCTGTCTGCTTTTTCTCCCTCTTTAATTAAGGTGTCTTCCTCGTAGCTCTAGGAGAAGACGTCTTAACTGCTAGAAGTCTCCTGCACAATATTGCTTCTTGTCTTCTCTTTCTCTTCTCTTAAGGCCGTACTTCCTTCTTATACTGGATTTGTCCCCGAGGTAAGAACCAGTCCCCTTAGCATATGAATCTTCATTTTTTTCGACTCACCCCTGGACCGATTGACAGTTTTTGATTCTTCCGACTCCCCATTCCCCCGACTTCTTCAGAGGACATGTTTCCAACTTTGCCCCTCCCCAAAGTCTGGCTCTCAAAATCGTAGTTCACTCCCTTCTCCCCTTTTTCCTTCTTCAGCCTCTGTGGATTGATCTCCCGTAGACTTATGGAAATAGGTCGGCGACTGGGGAGTGTGTTTTGCTCCTTAGATGGTCTCCCCTTTCTCCTCATCTTGTTGGATTCCAGTGCAGATTCCTAAATTCCTCTCCGATTTAAGTTTTGACAGCTTATCATTCATGCCTTGACCCTCCCCCTTACAGTTCCTTTTCATTGGACCACTTTTGAAATATTTTTCCTCCCACTCCCCACGTCACTCCCTTTCTTGCCTTTTTTATGCCCGCTCATTCGATTGGCTGGCTTCCCCCCCGGTCCGGCTTTACCTTCCTCCTTCCGTTGTAGGTTTTCTCTATTTTCTCAGTAATCCTTCTTTTTTTTTCCTTCCCCCCCAGTAAGTACGGTCTGGCTTTTTTTTTTCATACTTTAGTGAATGGCTTTTTTCATGTAGGGTTTCGCAAGTTTCCCCGTTTTCTGCAATTTGTTCCCAATGACCCTTTTCCTTCCTCTTTTTCCGAGTAATGACGGCTCTGTCCCCTCCCCTGTTGCGACTCTGTGAGGACCCTCCTTTTTTTCCCCCTTCAGTGCCCCCTCACCCCCCCTCCTTTTAATTGCGTAGTTTTCCCCCCCCCTACCCCGTCCTACCCCAGTTCCGACATACAATGTGAGCCTTTTTTTCCCCCCCCCCCAAAAGTAGAGATGATTTCCCACTTTTATCCAATTATCCCCCAGTTTTCTTCCCTTTGCCCTCGGGTGGAAAGACCAGTCCTGTCTCCCTCCTGCCGTGATTCCTCTCTTCGCCCCCCCCCCCCTTTCTCACCTTCCTCCTGGGGACCACGATTGGACACTACTTCTTGCTGGAGTCCCCCCACGGCGGGTACGTAATTTCTTCCCGATAGTCCCTTGCCAGCGTCTCCTTTTCTTCCATTTGTTCGCTTTCTGTCGCCTTACAAGAACCTTCCTCTGGTTTCAGGAAGGCGAAGTTAAGTAGAGATCTTTCTTAGGTCCCCTTCCCCATGATATGACTTCATAGCCAATTCTGCCGTTTTCCATTGATTGCACCTTTCCCCTTCTTTCCCCCCCCGAGCTGTCTCAGAGGTTGCTTCACTTTACTTCCTCTTTTAACTTTTTGGTAGGCCGATTCTCCACCCTTTTGGTTGTCCTGACGGCCCTTTGTTTTTTGCCCCCCCCTCCTTTTAATAACTTAAACACATTGGCTTTATTGTATAAAGGGGGTTCCATTAAGTCTCTATGCCATCAAATGTTTCCCACCCTGTCCTTTTTACCCGGTCGATTTTCCCCCCCTTTGCAATCCAGCCTTTTTCCCTGTAATTCCCCGACCAATGGAGTCCCAAGACTCTTGGGGGTTTCCCCCCCTTTAGTTTCTTTTCGTTTTTTCCCACCCCCAAGACTCTATATCCATTTTTGGTCTACAAAGTCTCATCCATTTGAACTTCCCCCCCTTGCAACCGTTTTCACCCCCCCCTTTTTCCTAGGTCTTCCTCCCCCATTTCTCGCCCGTATAACGCCCTTCCTAACCTCTTCTTTTTTTTTAGTGTATAAGAAGTGCACCCTTCCTTCCTAGTCAGTTGATTTTTTCTTCTCCCCGATCACCCCTTCCCCCAGGACTCCTTCTTTGTCTCCTGCTTAAAGTTTCGATATCCCAGTCTTTCCCCCCTTTTTTTTTAGCAGTTCGGCGAAGTTCCCCGTCGGAGTTCCACCATTCTCATGAACTGATAGAAGCTGGAAATTGGCGGGAGTTGCAATGTTTCCTTTTGAAAAGTAGCTTTTTCCCGCTGATTTTATTCTCCGTTCGTACGTCTTCTTTTTGAGAAGCCCAATGGAGCCTCGCTCAGCCAGAGTACCTTTTACAGGACCCTCACTCCCCCTTTTTAGCCTTTTTTCCAACGATCCTTCTTCCTTCCCCCTCCTCAACGTTCCTTACGATACCCCCCTATTTCCCTTCCCCACGAGCACCCAAGGTTCTTTTTTTCGTAAGCAACCTTTTTTTCTCCTTTTTTTACCCCTCTGTTCTTTTCTTTGGTGTGGTTAGAGAGTTTTATTTCCCACGTCTCGCGGAGTTTTTTTTAAGAGGCCCTGCGAACATTTGTAGCGTCAGCAGAAGGCTTCCATCCTTGACAGTATTTCCCGTTTTTTCATCTTCCTCCCTCCCCTTTCGATAGCGTTTCCTTCCCAAACTGTCTTCCCACCATGTACCCTTAACCAATACCAACCATTCTTTCCTTTCTCTACGTTCCCTTTCTCGACTCTCCCTCCCCCCCTTTTTCTTCGACTTTTCTTTTCTATTTTTACCCCCCTTATAGGACATCTTTCATTTTCCCCTTTGCGCTCCCTTTTTCTCCTGATCGCACTGTCCTGATGCCTCCCTTTAATTCACAGCCCCCAATCCTTCCTTTTTTCCCCGTTGTTGTTTTTTTTTTTTTTTTTGTTTTGCGGTTTTTGTTTGCCCTTTTCCCTTTTTCGATCGTGCGCTCCCTTTTTGCTGAATTTGCTTTTCTTATGAGGTCTTCCTCTCGCGTTACCTTTTATGTCGTTTCCCCTTCCCTTCCACGGTTTTTCTGTGATTTTTCAGGTCTTGCGCGAGAACGCGACTCCAGCGCATCTTTACTTTGGAAGATTCCTTTCCTTTTTTCCCCCTCCAGCTTCCAATGCCTAGCGGGATGGACCCTATGCAAGCTTCTTTCTGACGGCACAGGGTCACTGGAAGCCTTTTCACTCTCCAAAGATTGCCGCCTTGTCCGCTTCAGCCTGCCCAGGTTTTTCAAACCTTGGAAAAGTCAGAACTTTTTTCTAACCCTCTCCCCCTCCTTATTTTCTCATTTTCTGAACTACCCCCTTCCCCACACCTTGTCTTCCTTGCCCCACCCCCCCTCTTTATGCTAGTTTGGCCCTCTTTTTCCTATTATTTCCTTTTTATGGCAGGTACGGTCCCCCCGTTTTTGCACTACCCAGAAGTGATGGTTCCTCTAGCTCCTGCGGTTCCTCTGACTTTTCCCCTTAGCTGTCCCTTCTTGCATTCCCTTTCTTCCACTGGAGTTTCCCACGGTAGAAAAAGTTTCCTCTTGACCACCCCCTCGGTTTTGTCCCCCCGGTTTTCCGTAGAACCTTTTCCGAAATTCAATTATGCAGCTTGCCCCGTGTCTTCCCCTCTTTTTGCCCCCCTTTTTTTATGACTTTTTTTTGAGTAGCAGCTTCTTTTTTCGCAGAAGGTTAGTTCCTTTTATTCTTTTAGAATGGATCCCTCCCTATTATTTTTTTGATGCCCAGATATGTGAGTTTTCCTCTTTTTAAAAGTCCATTTGCCGACTTACTTCCTTGTACGAAAAGAAGACCCTTGATTATTGGCGCTAGTTTCTCTCTTTAGCCTCCTTTCTGGCGAATCCTTGCTGAACTTTTTTTGAAGCAATGTTTTTTTTGAAGTCTGTGTCTCCTTTTTCTTCGCAAGCAGTTTACTGCGGGGGTGATTTTCTTCGCCACCATTCCCTAGCCAATCACCACCCTTTTCCTCTTTAGGGTGCCCCTCCCCTTTTTTTTTTCTATCAAGGAGCTTTCCCGGTTCAGGGTCTTGGCACCTTTTTTTTGAATTGTCTTTTAGCCTCCACTTTGTGCGGCACTTACGCCCTCTCTGTCCTTTGTTTTCAATGTGGCCGTTCTTTTTCCCCCCCCTCCCTTCTGCTGATTCTTCAGACCCGTTCCCCCCGACGTCATTGTTCAAACCTCTCGTTAATTTCCGGTGTTTTTCCTCCTTCTTTTACCAATCGGACATAGGTCATGTTCTTTGCGATGTCGTCGATTAAGGTATCCTCAGCATCGTCCTCTGCTCCCCTTGTCAGTTTCCCCTAGTTCCGTTTTTTTAACAGCATCGTTCTACTTTTCTCCTTCGAGCCGGAGGACGACGGGCCAGTCAGACATCGTCCATGCTCATGCTCCTGTCTCTCGTTCATTTCCTTTCCCCCACTTTTCCGCATCTTTGCCTCCCTTTCCCTGACCGCCCATCGTCTTCCAAGTACACGCCCCATAGCTTTTTTTTATTATCGTCCGACCCAACTATTTTCGCCCCCTTAGTAATGTGTAGCCCTTGTCTGTCATTCCTCCCCGCCTTGTTTATTGAGTCGCATCAAGCAATGTGCAATAGGTTAGAGATATTTTTGAGTGTTGTCCTTGACTCGTTCCTCTTCTTTTCCAGGCCCTTCTTTTTCCGTGAGAAGCTTTTTCCTTCAGATTTTCCCCTCCACCCTTCCTATCCCCTCATGTGCTCCTAGAAAAGTCTTCTTTACCTTCTTTCCTCCGTGCCTCTCACTCCTGTCTCTTCCCTTTCTACCCCCCCCCGTGACGAGGTTGCCTTCAGATCATGATGCGGGCCTTTCTTCCCACCTTCTGCCGTGCTTTATTGATTTCTTTCCTTTATCTTTTCCTTTTCTTTTGTAGTTGATCCTAAGCAGTTCCTTCTTTCCTCTTTTTCCCTGGCCCCTCATTCATCATTTTTGCGGAGCTTTCTAATCTTTCTTTTTCCCCTTCGCGGCTTGGGGCGCAGAAGGCTTATTCCTTACTTCTTCACGAGTTCCATTCCTTCCTTATTAGTCGTTCCCCGTCCCAAATGCTTTGCGGTCGAGTCCTGATAACTGCCACCTCCACCTGATCATCTGTAGGTTCGTCCCTTCTTCCCCGTCCTACGAGTTTCCCAAAAGCCCCCCCCCTCTCAGTTTCTGCGACCTATTTCCCTCCTTGCTTGACGGCGCACCAAGGGTCTGATTCTCAGGGCTAAAGTTCTGAACTACGTTTGGAGAGGATGGGGAGGACCAATTTTTTTTCCCCCTGTCCTTTCTTCTTTGAGGATGCTTGAAGCTTGAGTCTGCCAACCTCTCCCCGCTTTGACCCTCCGCACCCATCTTTTTTTTTTCTAGACGAAACCTGCCGAGGGATTTTTTGCGTACGTAAGGTTCTTCCCTCTCGTCCATTCCTCTTTTTTTCTTGGTCGACGTTGAGAAAGTAATATGAGGTCCAACCAAACCCTCTGTAGTTCGCGATTTTCCTTTCACGGCCCTTCACCTTCCCCACGGGACGGAAATCCCCGCCCAGCCCTTCATTCGCTTCGATCCTTTCTTTTCCAAGCATTCAAACTATTATTTTCATATAGAGTCCCCCTGTAGCTGGTTCCACTCCTGCCCGCCCCATATCAAAGGTAGTTTATCCTCCTTTCACTCCGATTCTTCCCCCCCCCCCCTGGCCCCTGAACCCCCAGCGATGCGTTTCCCCGTGAGACGGGAAGATCCTGTCCCCTACCACTTCAAAAAGTGTCATCCCCCCTTCTTGAACCATGTTGACCTCCCCCGCCCTTGCTTTAGAAATTAGCATTTCTGACACGACCCCCTAGCTCTCCCCGCTTTTTTCTCAATTGGGATCTCCCCTCACAACCCTTACTCGCTCTACCCTGAGGGCGACGTGACCCTAAATCGCCCACGACCACATCCACCTGTGCATCTCAATTCTTTCTTCGAGTGCCCCTCAAAGGACGCTGCTGTCGTCGGGTACTTTATGCGCCGTTGCGACCTCGTTTTCACCCCTATAACTTCTCATGCGAGGTAATCCACGTTCGGCGGCGCCGCCCCATTTTCGAGCAGCCCCCTCTCTTTTAAACCTGCTTTGCTACTCTGCTGCGGAGTAAAGGGAACCTTTCTTGGTAAAAATCGCCTCCCTCCCTTCAGCGTCCTTCATTTTCTTGGCTTCTCCAACTTTTCCTTCCAATGTTTCTGCTTTGTTCCTTAGAGAACTTGGGGCAATGACCCTTAAGAAGATTCTGTACCTGGCGCTTTTTATGACACGCCTCCGAGAACCCCCCTCCTTATATGACTCGTTGAACCGACGTCGCCCATCCTCAATTGTTTGTATTTGCTTCTAATATCTCCTATTTTTTTTTTTTTTCCCAAGACCTTCCCTCTCCCATCTTCCCGGGCCCCTTCCAAATCAAGGGGCTTTACCGTACGAACCCATTTTTTTTTGCCCCGCCACTCCCTCTTTTCTCCTACTACTTTTGGGACCCTTTTTTTCTCACCACCCCTGCCCCCTCTCTTGTCCTAACCCCCTCGGGCTGACTCCACCAAAACAGTTAAATTCTTAATCAGTCTTCCAGCCCGTGGGTGAGAACCCCCCAAGATTCCTAGTAATGTCCCCCCCCAGCCGACTCCGAGTTTACGAGCAACCCAGTTTAAAAAAAGTACAACCACCAAGTTACCCCCGAAGTTCGCTTTTTCGTCTCCCAATCTCGATTCTCACGAAAACAGTGCTGTTCCGGTTTCTGGGAGATAAAGGCTTAACCAATTTATGGTAGAAGACCAACCCGCGAAGAATGTGAGAAGATCTCCCCGAGCTTTCATAAAGGAATTACCCCTCTCCATCAAAAACATCTCTCTCTTAATATAAGAAGGTGCTGTGGCGCTTGATGTTGGGAGCCATGTTCCTGTTTAGTTTTGAGACATGTAACTTTCTCCTGCTTGCGGGATTCTGCGTGGGAGGTGAGCTTATGATATCGCGCTTTTTACCTTTTCCTCTCCCTCACCCGCAATTTTTTTCCCGGTTGGCTTCTATAAGTTTGGGCTCGCCTCCGTTTTCATAAGCGGGGCTCCCACCCTTGTCTTGTGTCGATAACGTCTCTCCTTCCGGATTATGAACGTATGCCCCGCGAGTACTCTCCCAAATGTCGAAGTATTAGTACTCTTTTCCACTTCTGCCACCCGAGTGGAAGCTGTACTTAGGTTTCTTCCCACCCGTGTGCGTTTCCCACGTTTCCCTCCCCATAGTACCTAACTGGCTGCCAGCAGGTTACTTACCCCATGAACCAGTTCTTATTGACATCCTGATGGGTCCTCATGTTATAGTCGAGCAATTCTTTATTACTCCTGGTCAATTTCCAGTCTCTGTTTGCAGCAGACAAGGAAGTTGTCGACGATTCCCTGACTGTCTCTCCTTTCTGTCACTGGCGTTTCTTAACTAGCCTTCCTAGGTCCATCGTCGGAACGGCATGAAAAGGTTTCTCTAGGAACGATCACCCTTGGTCCGACAGCACCATTTCAGTTTATGCAGTGTTTAGGAGATTTGTTTCCTTCCCCTGCGGACCGGGCGATCTCCCTCTACGCCGCTCCCGGGACATTAGATAGTCCATTCATGCCGCCCAGCATTGAAGTTTCTTCCTATACTTGTTAAGGATCCTTTACTACCGACGAGCCCTGTAAGGGGTCTCCTCTCCAACGACGAAACGCAGAATTGGAGCGTTTGCATCGATCCTAGCTTTCGGCTAGGAAACTTTGCTGCAGTCGTCAGTGATGATGTGTACTGAGAACAGAATTACGGCGGGACCGGTTTAGTTATCCCCGTGCTAACTGGGTGTAATCCTACATGCTCTGTTTACCTTATCCCTCGGACGGACCCGATTTTCCCCCCCCCCTCCTGGGGTAATTCCCAAATTATTTTCCTGGCTTTAATCGTGCCCAGGGGCGGACAGGCAGCAAGCAACCCGATTTGGGCTGCCGGATCAGTCCCCCCACGTGCTTCATCCACTACCTTGATTCTTCCAGAGAAGTTAACCCTACGTCGATCGTACAACCTCGAGAGGAGTTGTGGCTCCGGCTGAGCGGTCCGTGTAGGGCGTTGCATCAGACCAGTAAACTCTCTTTCCTCTGACGGCGCTCAAAATAAATCTGTGAAGTTTTCTGGACCGCAAGTCGGTCCCCACGTCGTACCGCTTTCGCCCTTGATCGGCGAATCAGTACCATCGCGGCAGCTCGCGTCAGTATGTTCCGTCTTTGGCTACTAATAGTGAGGGTTTGCCTACCCCCCGGACAGTCCCTTTAAAGCACATTACTCTCCGTAGGGGGTGTTTTTTGAATCTGTCAACATTTTACACTACTCCAGAAGTTTTCCCCCCACCCTTGTAGCCATGGGGCCCTGATAAATCTAGCTGTTGCATTGCGCCGTCCTCGGAATATTGGTCGGCTTGTTCGTGGTTGTTTGACTTACGAGCGGTCTCTTAGTTCACTGACCTCTTTTTCTTTTTACATTGCGGCGCTCAACCCTTTTTTCCAGCAGGTGCTAGTTGCCGAAACACATACTTCAAGTACTGAACAGCCAAGAAGTTTCTCCGCCCAACTCCCTCTGCGGCGGCAGCCCTCATTTCGTCCGCGGGACTCCGCCCGCTCATGATATTGGGAATGGAGGACGGTGGCAGATTAATTTTCTATATCTCTTTCTCCTTTTTGTAGTGATCGAGATGAAGCAGTAATCACGGGTCCAGACTATTACTCATTAGCGGATGCTCCCGCGTCCGGCCTCCTTAGTGCATGGATGCGTTGTTGGGCAGCGCAAGGAGTTCTTTGTCAAGGACAAGAATTTCTTTTCTCAGTACCGGCGATCCGTGTTCGGGGCGGTCGCACATGAGGCGTATAGGTGTGAGCCCTGCCCTGCCACCCGTCCTTTTTTCTGGCACTCCTTTCTCCCGCTATTTCAGAGTTCACACCACGCACCACCCGCCCCCACAAGAGAAACCCTCTTTTCAAAAGTTGTCGTCTTCAATTTCCCCACTTGCGAGCTGGGGCTGACCCTGCTAACAGTACGGGTGAAACGTTGGGGAGAGCCATCTTTCGTCATGGACCAATACCTCTCGCGGGAGGGTTTCTTCATCGCGTGTGTCACCGTCTTAGGAGCAAACTATTTATCGCGACACTGAAGCGGGCTCGAGCGTAAAAGATGGTCCTTCTTCCTTGGACCCTTCTCCCTCACGGCGCACTTCTACGGACGGTAATAAGAAAGGACAACCAAGATGTGCAGCTGGCCGCCTCCAAGCGACTTGTACTACGTCGTCCCCGACCTGACCTCCTGGCTCCACTCCTCGCCGGCCAACTTTTCGTCCGCTCGATGTTGTTGATATAGAAGTAGTAGTTCGTGCGCCCTCTACAGGTCTGGATGCCGATGACGGCTTCCCGGCCAGAGCAAAGATCTCGTTGCGCGTGCGCTGGCTCTGACCGACAGTTTCAAGTGTCTCCCGGATCCCCCCTGGTCCAAAAGCCGCCTTTCCCCCTTTTCCCCGACAGAGCCCGACCTCGATGCGATGTTTTCTCACCCAGTTCGTTCCTCCGAACGCGACATGGGGCGCCGCCCTTCCTCATCATCTGCACCTTCAAAGGGAGGCACCAGTCCTCGGCTCTGCTACGCGGCGAGGAAGATCTGCCCAAGAGCGCCAAGGCCGTGTGCGTCGTTATCGATACATATGCGCCGTTGGGCGCCCAAGCGCGTTTTCGTGACCTGCCCCGCTACAGATCTTCCGCAGCCAACGGATGTCGGTGTGTTCGATCAGCGCGCTAGTCCCCCACACTGTGCTGAGGCGCAAGGGCCTGAGCTGCTGTCCACCCTCGACGAACGACATTTCAGCGCCATGTGTGATCCCAATTCAAATGCCATTCCCCTTGGTTAGCTCCTGGTCCGTCGACATTGTCATGCGGGAATAGTTATCGGGCGCCTCATGCATTCCCGCGTGCGACTACTACGTCACCATCCACGTGGTTTATGAGCCCCCGAGACGACAACGGACCCAGGTATTCCTCCGCTTGACCGCCTTGTCGTCTAGGACCCCCGATGGGGGGGCACATTTTCGTTGCCATTCGAGGCAATTGCATCGGCCCTGTCTGGGGCAAGCCAGGTCTCGACTCCGTCGGGGGCGTGTGCGAGTCCACGATGGCTGAGCTCGGCCCAGTCCCCGCAATCTTGACGAGAAGCCCCCCCTCAGGCGTACCACTTCCTGTCTGAAAGCCCCTTAGCGAGTTTTCGAGCACAAGGAGGAAAGGGCAAAGCCACCCATTCCGCGTTCGATGCTGCGCGCCGTCGCGCCCCAACCTTATCTCTCCGACAACGTGAGCGACGGTTGGAGAGGGACGGTTCAATCGCTCGTCCTCATCACTTGCGCCGCCATTGTCGATCTAACGGCAGCAGACGGCCATTCACACCCGACATACAATATCTTTCCCCCTCCTCCTTCGTTGTTTTGTATTGATTTGGTGATGATCTTGGGAAATGCCTTTCTTTTCGGATCGGTGGATTAATGGAGACCAGCCGTCGCCGGCGTGATCGCTTTGTACTTCTCCCCCCCACGCCCACGTTGGTATGGTTTGCGATCGATCATTTTGGGTCGCGAACTCCAAAGAAGAGACGCGCTTTGAGCCTTTGACGGTTCATGTTCTCGTTACGTTTGCTCAGGCCGGAAAATGACGATGAAGCGGTTTGGGACGGTTCCCATTTAAGGACGTACGTCAAAAGACCGCCCGTTGGTCACGTTTTTAAGCGCGCTGGTGTCAACTCTCAGGTTCCCCCGCCCTGCCCCCAGCCTCGGCCTCCACCGTCGGTGTTTTTTTGCCTATGACACACTTTTTAGTATTGCAAAGCAAATTGTGTTTTTTGATGGTACTTCCTGTTTCCCCTCTTAGGCCCATTCTTTATCGGGTACCCATCAGGACGTGATTTTTTGACTTTTAGTCGTACGAGCCGAGACGGCTGATGAATGCCATGCTTTTTCTCGCATATCACCCTGTCGGACCCTTTCATGACAAAGGTTCTCGGAAAAAGCTTACTGCCGTAACTTGGGATCCCTAAGCACGGCCCCCCGAGCGCGGCAGTCCGGCGATTGGCCATCGTTGGCTCTTTTTTTCCGTTCGGATAGCCGACTGTGAGATCGGCGACCTTGATCTTTTCTCCACCGCCGATGACGTGGATCAATGGGGGCAGCCGGTTATGGCCTGTTCCATTCCCCTCTTCGTTCTTTTTTTTCATTCGGATCCGAACGCTTGGCGAGACGCTTGATATTTCTTTACTCTAGCGAATGTAGGCAGCCGAGAACCTGTGCGCCATTTGCGCGTTGGCAGATTCTTATTTTCCTCCCCGCCCGTAGAGAGAATCGGGGTGCGGCGTCGCACCATCCGAACTGGTGTGGAAACTCCTCGCCTGGGTACTCAAATAGCGGGAACCGGCTTTCATTTTTCTTCCAACCCAATGGTTACTCAGGTTTGCTTTGAAATGGAGGAGGCACGATGGCGACCTGCGCCTCCCTTCTGTCTGGGGGTGACTATTGGTTTGTGCGGTTGTTAACCGACTTGAGAGCAGGCAGAAGTCCTGTTGGTTGTAAATTCGATTCCTCCCCCCCTAGCGAGTTCTGTTGCGTCTTCCGAGATGCTCTCAGGGAAGGTAATGGTTGCGAGGTCGGACGTAAGGAGTCCCGTTTTGACTCCCCTCCTTTTAAGGAGCCTAACTCCCGTTTTGTAGGATCCGCAGCGTCGACTTGCGAACGTCCTACCTCCTGTCATCAGGGCCGGGCCCATTTATACCGCCATGCCTTTTTAAGATCAGCTCCCAGAGCGTCATTGTTCCTTTTCCTCCCCTAAATAGGGTTGACTTGACCCCGCGCACCTCCCCAAGCCTCTCCTCCTAGAGACATTGCCCCTGCCGAACCCGAGGGCCCTCTGAGTCGTACGGCCTTCTTTTTTCTTTCTCCCCTTGGCATTCTTCGTCAGTAGCTTTTTTTCTCTTTTTTGTTTATTTTCGGCGTGTGTTTGTTTTTGTGAAATCGTAATGAGATGTTTCCCGGTGACCGTCGTCTTTTTCTTTTTCGTCTCGGTTGCAGGCAGTCCTTCCTCGCCTTTCTTCCTTAGTAAGAAAAGTCTGTTTCCGTCCTTGAACATCGTGCCCTCCCTTGATTCCGGTCCTTGTTACCCCATCCGCATCTGCGAGCCTAAAGAACACCCCCTTTCCCCCTTCCCTTGGCACCTGGGCTTTCTCTCTGCTCCTCTTTTGGATTTCCCTCCCTGTCGGCGATTACTTATTTCTCTCCTCCATAAGCTTTGCTTTCTCGCTCGAAGAAGTCCTTTCCCGAGCTCTTCCTTCCAGATCATTAATCATGAGCGTTTCTTCCCTCCCTTTAAGGCTTCGTTTTACTTGCTCTGTGTTCTGGAATGCCTTTCCTTATCGGGTTTTTTGGAATTTCCCCCCTTGCCTTTTCCCTGACGTGAAGGATCGTGTTTTTCTTTGGTCAACCTGAGGGAGGCTTCCTCGTCCTACCTCCCCCCCCTTTTTCTTCAGTACCCTTTCCTTTTACCTTCCATTCCTCCTCTTCCCTCTCAACAACAGCACACGCCGTCGCCTCCCCTATTGGCAGAGTTTTTTCCCGGTTTCAATGCCACACTTTTTCTCCCCAAGGGCTACCCCGTGACATTCCTCTTGTTGAGTATTGGCCCTTTTTCTTCCCCTGCACTAATTTTTTTTTCTTTCTGGATTCTTTTCTTGCAATGCACTCTTGAACATTTCGGTCTATTTTTTCGCGACACTTCCCTTTTGGCTCGATGCTGCCTCGTACCCTGTCAGTCCGGTCCCTTCTTTCCCGTCCAGTCGGTTCCTTTCCTTCTCCCCATTCGTACGCTTAACGGTCATAGCAGTTTCTTCCTTTGTTTTTTTTTTTTCCGTCTCCCCCTTCCGCGAGTTTATTTAGAATTATAAATTTCCGCCCTCCCTTCGTCCCGAACCCTACTTCTGCCGTTTGCGACCTTTCTTCCCCTTCGTCCCCAATATTTTCCTCTTTTTGCTCCCCTCTCTTCAGTCGACGGCTTTCCTTGAGGAGTGAAGACTCAACACCTTTTCCTTGAGCGCCTGCCCCTCTTTCTCCTTGAGTCCCCCCTTCCCTCCCCCTCCCTCCCGCTTTTTTTTTAGCCGTGTCGCAACACGAGGTTTCTCTCAGGCACCGAACCAATACATTGTCTCTTCCCCGGATTTCACCCCCTTTTTAAATCCCCCTCCTCCTTCATTCTCTTTCCATGGAGCCCCCAGGTACCCTTTAGGCTTTGTATAAAACATTTCAGGATGAGCGACGTCCGCCCCCCCTCCTTATTCCTCTTTTCCGCCTCAAGGAACCCCTCCCCTCTTCCCTTTCGTCTTCCTCGTTTGTTCGCCTACCATTCGATTTTTGCTTCGGACGATTATCCAATTGCTTTCCCCCCAAGCATGGGTTTTTTCTCCCTCTCCCCTTAATCTCTGAGGCGCAGGTTCCTGTTGTCCCCTAGGTTCAAACGGATACCATCCTACTCTTTCAACGGTCCATTTGCCTGCGGTGCTCTCTTTCCCTTCGTTTGCTCTCTCCTCACTGCGGCTCGAGCCTTCTTCTGAGGCGCAGGCCTCCTGTAGCTCTCGGCATCCCCCTCCTCTCCTGTAAATTTTTTCTCTTTCCCACCATTTTTCCTTCATCCGTGTGGTTCCGCTCGGGTCCATGACTCCTGTTTCCCCTTATGTATATGCCGGGCTCAACAAAGTTTCCTCGGAGCCTTTTTCATCTTCCCTCGGCCTCCTTCCCCCCCCCCTTCTGACCATCACTCCCTTTTGCCCCGGCAGAGGTCTCCACGTCTCATTCTGGACTCCTCTTCCTATTGACAAAACAAAAACCCTTTTGCTTCTTCAGAGCCCCATGTGGGGCAGCTGACTCACCTTTCCATAAATCTTCTTCCTTCTTTTTACCCAGGGGAAGTGCCCTCTTTGCGCCTCCCGAGGATGAAAGCTTTTAATTCTGGACAATATTTAGTCGTTCGAAGAAGGCTCTTCCATTCCCTTTTTTTTGCACCTCGCCCCCTCCTCTCCGGTCCATGATCCTCTTTTGTTTATAGAGAAACAATTATTGCCACCCATGTCAAAGACACCGTTCAACCCCAAACCCTTCTCTGCGCTTTTCGGCGCCGTCCCCAAAAGGAGATATTCACATTCCCACTTGCCGGTTGGTTGTCTGGCTCTGCCCTTCCTTTCCCACGACTCTAGATCCTCATAACGGTTGAACATGTTAGAACTTAATCGACGAGCATTTTTAAGTTTTACCATTTCACCCCTTCTCTCCACCCACT
>Ga0179593_1409209_pt1 | contig 17605 bp, 16 predicted proteins | sample CZODoug2_1_08_16_FD_185931 | JGI IMG/M metagenome (GOLD analysis project Ga0179593, IMG submission 185931) | Vadose zone soil fungal communities from Angelo Coast Range Reserve, California, USA - CZODoug2_1_08_16fungal (PacBio error correction) | ecosystem: Environmental > Terrestrial > Soil >... | reverse complement strand
CCTCGACATGGCCGTCTTTCTTTGAGGCTTTCTGTAGTAATTCTATCGTGGAGTCCGCCGGTTTTTCCGAGTCTCCCTCTCGGTCCCAGGCAACACCATTCCGGGTTGAAGATATGCGTGTCTTGATTTGTCGCCGACCTCAATCCGTTCTCTGACTTTGGCTTTATGAGTTGTGGCCTGAGGATTTTTTCTCTCTTGCCTCTTAAGAAGGCTGTATCTACCCCCATGCACCCTCCCCATCAGTTCGAACTCTGATTCAGGAATTGATCTTCGCCCTTCTTGTTCTGACGCGTGGACTTGCTTGGTTAGTCCCTCTCCTGACCGTTTGCCTTGACGTGGCGTGTCTGATGGCCCTGTCTTCCTTCTGGTGACCGACAGCGGCTGACCGTTCCTCGAAGGGTTTTACTCCCTTGGTTCTTTTCATTGACCATTGAAGTGATGCTTATTTCTTTCGAGTCATTTTTTTCCGGCGTTTCTTTTCAGTTAGTTGTTCCACAGTTTCTTCTTCTTTCGATAGAGCGTGTCCCCCTCTTGACGTTTGTGTTTGTGTAAACTAGTTTCCGCAGCGCTCGCCGACCTCCGCGGTCTTTGATGCTCTGCCCCCGGAAAGCCCCCCCCATTTTGCGCTTTTCCGACGTCCACCCCAGTTCCCATCCATAATTAGATCCATTTACTCTGATTGAGATTGGGCCCGGCTCTCGCTATGCGACTGAGCTATACTTGAACCCTTCTCCAATGTCCACATCCACGCAGTACCGAAATCCGGGTTTTTTTAATTTGAAATTCACTACTCGATTTTGCCGGGAATTCGTCCACTTTGTCCCCCTGACGATTTTTTTGTGAACGCTTATTCCCTTGTTCCTACTCCACCTAGCCCGATTGCTTTGATTCTTCGGACCCCCGCCCCGCGAAGCGCCTTTGTAATCCCCTCAGAGTATGCTTGGTAAACGCCCCCCCCAGTCATTGTTCGTTTTTCCCCCCTTTTCTCCCTTGTATTCTTTTATTTCCTCTATTTTCCCCACCCCTCCTTCCTGACCCAGTCGTTTCAAAATTAGCGTGGTGTCTCTGTAGCCAAGAATGATTCCTTCGGTTTGCGGTAATCTCCAATCGCTCTCTTACCTCTCTGAGGCGAGCGGGATAGTGGCGCATTTTTTTTCGCCTGTATTCAGGGGTCTCGTCGCAGACAGCCTTAGAGGATCCGAACCTTCTAGTAATAAATGTGTGATCTCAGTAACATTATCCTTTCCTCCCCTTGTCGACGGCAGGTTCAAAGACAATCTTCCTTCTTGCGTGCGTCGAGGATCTTTTTCGCGAGCGTCAAAAGCCTTCCTCTTTACTGGATTTTTCTCGCCGTACAAGCCATGGCTCCCCGGCTCTGGGTAAATAGCGCCACAGTGTTCAGCTTCTTACACAATCCACTGATGGTTTGTGCGATTGATTCTTTTTTCGCCTGTGCGTTCATCCCATCTTTTCGGCCCCTACTCTCTCCCCTTCGCGGGATATGAACCAAGGACGTTCTCGTTGCCCCCTTTCCCTTTACCGTTCGCCTTGATCCCTTTTTCTCTCCCCCGTCATTCTTCCCTCCTTCCTTTGTTGTTGTTTCTTCTTTTCCGATGCTGACGGGTCTCCGGACGAGTCTCTTGGAGAGGAGCGAAAATTTTTAGGTTCCCTTCCAGAACGGTTCCGCCGGGCATCATGGCCATGGAGGCTGATGTGACTTGAATTAGCCCCCAGTGGTCTCTGCCGCACGGCTGGTCTCCGTTGCAGCCGTGCGCAAAACCCTCTTTTTGATTTGGATTCTGCTGATCGCATGTGGCGCTCCGGACGTCCCGGAATGCTGCCCCTTGAGGGCAGGATTGATTTTTGAACAAGTGGACCCAACGTAGGGTCTGGACTTTTGAATTGTTCGGCGTCCGTTCGAAGCGAAGCCAGCCAGTTACGAGTTGGCGGTGACCGCCCTAGACCTGGCTTCCCCTCCCCGTACCCCTCCTTCCCTTCGATCGACCCCGAATTTTTCGATATGTTTTTCACTCGATCTCGTCTTCGAATATCCCAAGCTGTTGTGGCGCGCGGTCGCCACTATTGCCTTCTCGTCCTCAGAAGCCTCGCTGTCGGTATGGGGGACCCCCCGCCTGAATAAGGCTGTCGATCCTTCGCCGCCCCCGTCTCACAGGCCCTTTCTAATAAGACTTGTTCCCCCCCGTGGTCAATTCGAACTTCCGTTGACAATAAAAACAATAGTTGCGCGCATTTTTGAACCCGCTCTCGGTTCCTCTTGGGGGCTTTTTTTCCCCCAGGCTCCTCCTCGCGGTGATGGCCCCCCCCTCATTTTTTTTCTCGTGCGGTCCCTCCCCCGCAAGCCTTTTCCGCGGTTAGATGAGTGCAGTGCTATCCCCTCGTTCAAACAAGGCCTCGGCTTAAACCTTTTGGTTCGATCATTCCCGAAGCCCCAGACGAGGATTCGGTTCATGTCCAAACTTTGGCCTCTCTTGGGGCTCGTGGATGGCTTTCATTTTCAGCTCAGCCCTCCTTGGTTTTTTTCCAATTCCTCCATGTACCTAATGCCGAAAGATACTCGGAGTTCCACCACCTGTGGTTGACGTCCCCGGTCCCCTTCGGTATATCCACAGACACCTAGCTGGTTTCTGGCCGACTGCGCCGTCAATGCCCCCTATTTGCTCTACTTTGCGTCCCTCAAGACGCTCTATATCCGTTTAAACCCTCTGCGTGTGTTTTAAGAATTCAACCCGTCACCACCAACTGTCTATAACTCTCATCATTTCATCGCCTGAAAAGCCAAAGTTCACGGTCGATCAGGCGACGTACTTTTCTGCCCCCCCCCCCTTCCGCCAACGCACTACAGGTCTAGGTAGAGATTTTCACACCCTTTAAAGGAAAGTATGCAAACTCCGGTAGACGGTCGCTCGTTATCCTCGCCCCCCCCCCAAAGAGGATTTGTTTATGGGATAACAGCCCGCTCGACGCCCGAAGATATAATCATCGCCCCCGGCGTTTCCATCATTCCTCAACTCCCCTCCCCCTGTGGCCGATGCTCTCCATTTTCCTCTTGTCTGTACCGTTCACCTTTCATTCTTCCAGCCTGCCCTTGGTTTTTTTTCCTGGATACCTGACCAGGGCCCCCCCCCCAACCCAACCCACCAAACACCAATTTCGTTTCGCGACCTGCCCCCGGGCCGAGAGTCGTACTAGCCTCACAGCCCGTCGCGTATCAACCCCCACTTCGTTTTCAGTCTATGTCAAGCAGGTCTTGACCGCGAAAGCTTCTTCACTCTTTCTAAATGGCGACCTCCTCGACATCTGTCTCGCCTATCCGCGTTTTCTTTCCGTCCCAATAGCAACGTCGCCCTTTGAAGACTCCATCACCTCTGAGACGAGACTTGTCTTAGAGCGCCATGATCCTCACTCCGGTTCCCCCGAGCGGCGTCCGCAATTGATTTTCGCGGCCGTCGCCATATAGATCTGCCCCCCCCCCCCCTTTTGTTTTGAGCTTTTTTTTAATAAGGTATACAATTTCATATGCTACAGCACGAATACTAACACCTACCCAAGAGCTATTTTCTCCCCCCTTCCCCCCCCCCCCGCCTCCCGCCCCCCCTGCCTCCCTCTCCCCCCCCACCCACCCCCCCCCCCCCCCCCCCCCCCGCACCCCCCGACCCCGATACAGCTTCTGGTCAACTATGAGGGTTGTTATAGAGGTCTCTGCCTTTTCCTCCTTCTTGATCATGGATCCGGCCATGCAGTTAAGCCCCTGCCGATGATGACGCCGGCCGGCCCTGAACTTCCGTCAATGGCGGCGAGGTGGAGGCGCCCGCTTCCCGGCGTTGAATGTCCTCTAGTCCACAAGGATCTCTACTCCCGCCGAAGTCGAGGGTCCTTTTTGCGCTTTTGACGGCAACTTTCCACAGAGCTTTTTCTGCCGTTTGTAACAGCAAGCGAGTTTTCTTTTGTCCGCCGCTTGATATGCCTCTGCGGGGTAAGTAGGTTAGACCTGCTAATGTAACCCCATCGACATTGTCTTCCCCCGTTGAAGTAGCCTTTTTTTTCCTAGTCCGTACTTCTCTATTCTTTCCCCACTTTCCCGGTTTTCGAGCCTCCGCAGACCTTTTTGATCCCATGACCCCCATCTTGCCAGGTTTTTTTTCGCCCGGTTTGATCTCCCCTCAGACAGGCATGGGGATTTTCTTTTTTCCGATTTTTTACGACTTGTGCGGTGCCGGTGGCTCCATTGTTTCTTTTCCTGCTTCTTTCGCGTAGACTGGACATGGGCGCTTTATCTCCATGAAACCGCAACCCCGCGGCGTTGCTGAGTTAACATTACCCCGTTCCCGTGATGGCCTCTTGGCAGTTTGTCTCCTTTTTTCCCCTTCCCGGAGCCCTTTGAGGTGGCGGATGTTTCTATTTTTCCCTTCGCAGTTGTCTAGTTTTCCTCATATCTTTTCTTTGTCGTGATGACCGGTGATGACTTGCTTTGTGGTCTTTGTTAATTCGGAGTTCGCGTCGCCAACCCGATTTGGTTTTGCTGATCTATTAGTTCTCTCGGGGCGACCCCCTCCCTTTGGTTGATGGTTTTCACCTTGCTTGTGCAGTAATCAACTTTTGTTTGCTCTGCCTGAACGAAAAGGAGCTTTTTACGTCAACCTAAGTGGTACACCTGCATTCACTTCCTGCCATTGTCTAGTAGCCGCTTGAGTCCTTGCCGGCGCCTTGTCCTGCACTGGTTCCCCCCTGTTAAAACGCCTAACTTCAAGATATCGTTACTGGAACCTCCCGATCTGTGGCTAGGGAAGATCGCCCCCCCCCCATGTCGCGGCGCTTCTTTTTTTTCTGCGCTTAGTAGATGAACCGCGCCGACCCGCTGCGAGGTCATCGCGCTCCTCCTCTTTGGGTTTGAGTGGCCTCTCCCCTCGCGTTCTGAGCCTGGGGACGCCCTTCCCTTTCCCGATATCGGTTTTAAGTTTTCCTTATTTTTCTTTGTACAGCTTTTTTAATTTGCCCCCCCTTTCCTTTCCACTTGCTCAGTTTTTCAAAGCTGTTCGTACTGGGTCTGGCTGCCGATTAGAAATGAGTCCTTTCCTGTTCATTTTCCCGTCTTAAGACGCAGCGCTGACCGTCTTAGATCGAGAGCCCCCTCAAGTGGGAGACCATATAGCCCCCCATTGCCCCCCCTGATTTTACTCTCATTCTGGAATAAGAAACCATGCTTAGTAATTTTTTTTTCGGCGGCGATTTGTAGGCGGGGTTTGTCCCCTTTCTAAAGACATGGTGCTGCCGTCACAGACACCCTAGATTTCGTTTGGCGTTGCGTGAGAAGTACGGAGCGCCGCAACTGCAAGCAGCTCCATCCCCTCCCTTTTGTTTCAACCATTTGTTCATCGCAGCCTAGCCTTTTTTCCGGCCCTTTGGTCTTTCTTCGCTCCCAATTTTCCCGAGAGACTGAACAGCCACCTCTTCCATTTTTTTTGTAGGCTCGGCGCCCGCCGTTGTACCCTAACAAGTCAAGTCACTGTCTTCTTTGCCCCTCTCCTCGCCTTCCCTCTGGTTATAACGGTACCCGGGGCCGTTGTTGACTTCCTGGCCCAACTTTTTCCCGCGCTCCTTTTCCCGGCTCCCGTCGAAGTAGACCCTCCAGTTTTTTGTTTTTCTCCTCTATGAAAAGGGTCGCGAGCTAAGCGAGTTTGTCTCCCCCTGTCCCTGCATGCCCCTTTTTCCTGGGTGCTGATACAGCTGGCTTGCGCTGGTTTTCCAGAAGTTCCTTTTGCCTTGACGAAGTTGTATATGGCGCACTTCTGTCCGTACCGTAGCCCGTTCTTCCAAAAACCAGGGAGGGGGGATGGTATTGTTGTTTGTGGCTTTGGGCCGCCCCCTTGATGAAGTTGCCTGGCTTTGCTGAAGTGTACGAACGTCTTGGTCGGGCCGCCATTCTGTGGCCTTCCGATGAACATTAAACCCTTAGGCATGAAAAGGCTTCACAGCCCAACACCCCCCCCCCCCCCCCCCACCCGGTTCTTTTTCTCTATACTCGAGAAAACGCCCCGTTGAATGAACCTGGCCCTTCTCACTGGGACACTTGATGTTTTCGACTTGCCTCCTCCCTTCGCCTCGCCTAAGGCCGCTTCCTGCCTCCCCGGTTAGGTCCTCGATTACTTCTGTTTTCTTATCACCGAACCCTGTTGTGGGACTCCTTCCGTCTTCCTCCTCTCCGGTAATGTCGCGTTCAATTGCCTAACTTCAAAATGGCTGTCGACGGCGCCGCAGTCGACCCCGTCTGCTACCTTTCTTTCGCAAGGTACCCTGCAAAGCGGCTCCCTCCATCTTTTCAAATGAAACTCCATCAGGGTCCCCTGCACGCACTCCACCCAAGATCGTGGGGGCGTTTCCCCTGGCCTCATAATCGCGGTGATGCCACCCTCACCCGCTCGCTTAGCGCGTCGACCTCCCCCGCCAAGAGGGCAGATCGGCTATAGATCAATTAGTCCACAACAAGTCTGACTCGTTTCGTCCCGATGGGCTGTGGCGATCTTAAGTCCCTCCCCACTTCTTCTTTGATGTTCATGACGCTTGGCGACTCTTGACTCGTACTGTTAATTTTTCCCCCTAGCTGTCGCAACTAGGGTCCAGCTCTTCTCCCTCCCTTCCAACCGTCGACGGTTCTTTGATGGTCACTTTTTTGGACGAAAGGCCTTCTTTTTTGTTTCCCCCTTCCGATATACCATATCTCGTTCGATATGAGCTCCGGAAATTGGGATTTTTCCACACCTCCACTTGGCTAAGTCGCCCTCAGACGCTCCTACCGGTCCACCAAAAGCGGGGGGACGCTTCTTAAAACTCCTTCCCCTACCCCGCCGAACTCGCGACTCATCAATCTTCATTACGTTCTGCTCTCTCACCCCCATGTCCGACAAAACCAAAAGGGGCCTTCTCTCCTCGTCAGCTTCGGTCATGTCCCATCACGTTCGCCACCCCCAGCCACAGTTTTAGGGCTCGGTCGAGATGTCTCCAATCTCGTGAAACCTCAAGGTCGATCAAACTCTCCGTCCGGCAAGCTTTAGTTTTCGCTTGGTATTTAGTGTCCGGGATATACCGCAAAGTCCAGGTCATCGACGTTTAGATTCCTTCTCGCCCAATGTCCCCTCCACCGGTTCCCAAACGTTCCCTAGATAAGAACATTTAGCTGTTCGTAGCGGGCGAGTCAAGGGATATCTTTCGTCCCCCCCCTGCAAAGATTTTGGTAATGATAACGATCCTTCCCGGTGTGTAATGCCCGGCTCTGAAGACTATTAATTACAGTCGGATCCCAGCTTTATCACTACTGACGTCCTGTTCTCCCATCAGCTGTACCCGACCATTCTCACTTCGGCAAGCGTCCCGCGTTTCTCCAGACTTCTGTGGTGCTCAAGCCCGCTTCAGTGGACGTACCAATGCCCACGTCGCCATTTGCACCACCCTGATTGATTCCCCTGGACCTCGGTAGAGACTCCGAGAAGGTTTTCCCAGCTACGCTCTCCTCTTTCCTCATCCGGAATTTGAGGCAGGTGACCTCATCCCTCCGCCGGTATGATTGGATCCCAGTTCGATACACGATCCTAGAAGAGTTTTTTTTGAGGACGGCGGATAGTACCTTTACACCCACTCCTAGCTTCTATCCCTTTTCTCTTGTTGTTGTTGCGAATTTACGATGTCGGTGAGGGTGGTATATGACGTGCTCGCCCTTCCGGGCGTCTGAGATGATCTTGGCTCGTCATGTATTCGTTGCCTCGTCCCCCTTCTGGAGGGCCTTCCCAAACCTGTCCGTCATGAAGGACCTGCTTTTCAACCTGCGGATCCTTTCTTTCTTCATGGATTCGAGATCATAGATTTCTTTATCCCGTCGCGGCGGTGGCTTGCTTTTCCTGGCGAATCTGACGCTGTTTGACTGACAGCCTTGAGATATGGCCCCACCGAGCGTCGGGTTTGGCAGGTTTGTCCCCGCCCTTTCTCAGCTGTTTTGGATGGTATTTCGTCTTTTTCCCCTTCCCTTGACTAGCAATGGAAGGTCTTTGCATGTGGGTGTGTGTCCTTTTTTATCGTTTCTTTTTCTTTACTGGGACTAGTCGGCGCCGATTCGTTGAGGGAGCGGACTGATTCCGTTTCTCTGCTCCAACCACCTTTTCCTGAAGATCTTGAAGGTTCGTCCGATTTATAAGCGATTTTCGTTATAATCGCCACCGTGTTGTTCGGTTGCGCCGTTTTCTTTTCCCAGATGACTCTTCTCTCTTTTCCAGATGACTGTGACCAGGTCTTTATTCCCCGACCCTTTCCCCTCCCGGCGTTGGCGTCGAATCCCCCCCCTTTTTCCTCCCTTATACGGTGCGGACCTTTCTTTCGTCCGCCCTTTGTGTTTTGTGTTACTCGTTCCCCCAAATGAAGTGATCTGAATTTTAGCGTCTTGGTTCATCCTTTCTTCCACTTAGAGTGCCCCCGTTTCGGGGATCAGCTTGGTGTCTCGTTTATCGACGGGCTGTCTCTCATGAGAACTTTTTCCCGTGGTATTGCGTTAGTCTTTTTCTAAACAAAGATTTGGTTCCCCCGGGAGTGTGGTGGGATATCTTTATTGAGGGGCGCCCTGTCGCCGTGATGGTTTTTCACCTTGCATATCGTACTCCATAGATGGTACTTTTATTCGGACGAACGACGCTTGGCCTTGACGTCCACACGGGGGCCTCCATTTCCCCTCTTGACCCTTTTTCTTGTATATTTCTTTTCCCGTAGAGCCTGAGAATCACCACGCCGTGCAATTAACTCGAAAAGCCGTTTTTTCACACTTTCTTGATTTCGTAATTATTCAACCTTTTCCGAGAAGGTCCGCGATTTGTCCTGACAAGAGATTGATCGTCAAGGTCGCTTCACTCCCTCTCCACCTCGCCCCCTATTGATTTTCTAGTTTCTTTTGAGCTCCAGCGCTTGCGTTTGTGATTGATCACCGCTAGTTAAGCTGGTCAACGAAAACGCCCGCTCTCGTGTGTAAGATTGGAGTGTTCCCCTTTTATGGGGCTTTGCTGCCCTTCCTTTTCTAAGTCGTTACTTTGTATGGTAGTTTCCTTTTCGCCGACGAACAGCTGTGTCCAGGATAGCGTCGCAGACGGCCCGCGTCTGACGAGATCTGAGTCGATCCCTTATTTTCACATAAGAGAGCAAACACACCTGTATTTTGGATCGTCGAACCTCGGCGAACAAAGAGGTACTGCTCCATATTGCGGGATAATTGGAAGGCGGGGCCCCTCTCCTTTTTTTCGTTCATGGGCTTTGGTTCCATAATCGTTCAGTCTTTCGTCGGAAGGCTCAGAGAAAAGTCAAAGCTGGGTCACTGCTACTACGGTTTCAACAAATTTTCATCTTTCTCCCCTCCCCCTGCAGCCTGTCTCCCTACGGCATTTTTTCCTCCCAGGATTTTCCGTTGCGTGCAGCTTTTTTTCTCCCAATCCCCGATCCCGTTTTTCTCTGTCTGCCCTTTCCAGCATTCTTAAAGACACTTGAGTACCCGTCGGAGAGCACCCTCCTTGGAGCCCCGGAGCCCCCTGTCGTTGAGGAATGGCCAAACCTTTTTCCTTCCGATGCATGTGCCCTGGTCCTGAATCTCTCTCTTCCTCCCCCTGTTGTGGCCTTCCCTTTTCTGGCCTAGAGACGGGAGTTTAGTTGACCAAAGGTGGACACTGGGAAACCTCCTTTTTTTTTTGCATGATCAATGCAGTCGCGGTCATGTTCCGTTTTTCAGTTCCTTACGCAGTGGATCTGGCAGCACTTTGCGCCGGATGTACCGTTTTTTGTCCCACATGTCTTTTTTCCTCCCTTCTTCAAATTGGACTCTAAGGACGAACGACTTAATTGCTGATCCGCTCACCCCTTGTTTAACAAAAAGAGGAGATGAAACGCTTTCAGTTTTTTTTTTTCCGTCGTCTGAAGGAAACGCCCCGGACGCTCGGGCGTTGAAAAGCCCCCTCCCTTTTAAAAAGCCAGGGAGATGTTCCCCTTCAGAGCCCCCCGCGCAGTTTTAGTCTGTCCGGGACTTATTTGTTTCCTTCTCGACCGAATACAATGTCGCTCCCGCTTCTCTCCGGAGGGCCTCGCCCTTGATCGGATCTACGAGACCCGCCCGGCTGTCTTCCATTCTTCGATTATGACGCCACGGTCGCCCGGCCTGATAGAAAGTGGCAACTTGAAAGATTTTGTCTTAATGCTTCCTTAAAAGCATAGGCTCCATGCAAGACTAACCCACAGTCTCGTGTTGTCTTCCCTTCCCTATAGCGGTGAGGCCCAATCCCCCGTCCTTTTGAGTTCGCCCTCCCGCAAGTTTTCCGACTGTGTACGCGGCGCTAGCTCCCTTCTAACCGCGCCGACTGGTTAACCTTTTTGGTCCCGATTCCTTTTCCGAAAAGCCAGATCGAGGAGGCCTTTTGTCCCCTTTAAAACCGTGGTCGCTTCTTGCCGTTGATTTCCTTTCTTCAGCGCAGGCAGACGAGGCGCGGCAAGCATAGGTTCACCTGTCCACGCCATTCTGTCTGTCTGGTGGAATGTCCCCCCCGGCCCCCCTTTTTTCGTGGCCGGCATCAAAAGACCATACGCTTTCGTCATGCTTTTACACACCCTTCGGATTCGAGTTCGCCCCGCAGATTCTCTGTCCAACAAATCTGGGTGGATTACTCGAAATCGTAAAACTCCCCCACCCCTAGACACATACTTCTCTCATCCTAGCATCCGTTCTCTTGCCTCAAGATACCAGATGATCCCGCCTTTAGTCCTTCTAGGTCCATCCCCCGGCTTGGAGCCATTCCCCTCCCCCATGCCCAGTGCTCTGATCATCGTCCCCAAGACCGTCAAGACGGAACATCAATTTTTTTTCCGGCGACCTCCGGCCCGCGTCCCTCCGCCAAACGAAGTCATGGCTCTCAAACTTCATCGACCGCAATTTGCTTAGCCCATCATAACCTTCCTTCACCTGCAACGCCACGGTGTCCGATCGTTCCCAGCGCCTGTTCGGGCGCGTCCATCCGTAATCCCTGAAAGATGGTTGTCATGATACCTGAGTCCCTTCGTTTCGTCGCGTCCCTTCCTCTGCCCGGCTCCGCCGAGATCCCGTTCTTTCTACGCGGGCCCGCGGTACTTCACCTTCCACGAACGAGTTCTTCACGAATTGACAGACGCCTTCCTTCAGCAATCTCCCCGAAATCTGTCACCTCTTCGGAAGAAAGAACTCTGTTGGTGACCTCTTCCGAGCTACGTGGCCGTCCCCCCCGCCCACCATTTCCGCATGCCCCGCCCTCTTCCATCACCCGGCGGATGCCGTATATTATTCTCGAGTCCTCCTTTGAGCAGGCACGGCACGCCGTCTTTTCCTCTCGGCTTCTCTTTCAGCCTCGGCTCCGGGTTCCCGGCGCAGCCGGGCGTGAGTCTCCGGCCATGGCACAGTTACATTAATGACATCCTCCCTTTGGAATTAATGAGAGCTCGTCTTCTTCCCCCACCCATCGTCGCCCAGCTTCGCTTTCTCTTTTCCCCCCCCTTCCTTTGTTGTTTTTGCATCCCTATTTAGTGTCATAGAGGTCGAATTCCTCCTTTTCGATGCTTTCTTGGGCCGGCAGTATTCCTTGCCGCCCTTTCCTGATCCTGATGTCAGCGGCGCCTCCGTTCAGGCTGATACGTTTGCCTGACACGGCGTGCCTGTGCTATTTTTGTATCGAAAGGTTTTTGACCTTCCTCCTTGATCCTTGTTTATGGTCTCCGTGAGACTTGCCTCTCGGCCTAGCCTTTTTTACTGTTCCCCATCCCGTTTTTTTGTCCCTCGTCCCGTTTTCCCCGCTTTGCCTCTCTGCCGGAGTCTCCGATTGAAGTAATAGCGGAGGCCCGGTCAAGTACGGGATGTGCGATTTATCTTCCCCGGCTCGCGTTCCTTCTTTTTTAGGTCACCTTCCCTCCTTCCGTTCTCCCTTTCCTCCAACCACCATTGGTTCCTTTGAAATAGTTGAAGCTGCGCCGAAAAGTTTTCGGACCCCTGTGGCTCTCGCCACCGTGAGGTGTTTTCTTTTTTTTTTTTGCCGACGGTTGACAGTTTCTCCTCTTCTAGATGCTCTTTCGATGACCTGCTGGCCCTTTTTCCATCCCCCCCCTGAAACATACTAGCGTGCGGTTTCGAACGCTCTCTTTGAGGATCTGCGTCTCCCCCTTTTTTTTTTCTTCTTCCGCGCATGGAGTAGTCGCCCATCTCGAACGAGAATCCGGTTTGCGGTGTGCAATTGGCGTCTGCCGGCTTGGTGCTTCTAACAATTCCGGAATCGAAGGCCACGTTGTTTTTTTCAGTTGTTTTTTTTTTTCGACCGGTCTCTTGATGAGCGCGTCTTTGCTTTTGTAGTTGGACCGTTCCGTTACCCTTTTTGGTGAATGTGAGATAGTGTTTATTCGGGGCGCCCTGTCTTGAAGTGATGGTGTGATTCACTCGGTTTTCTACGACACATATTGGATGCTCTTTCCTTTTAACTTTTTCTTGACTCCCTTCTCGGGCATTGACGTCCACGCCATTGTTTTTCCTTTGGTCCTGAGTGCCCTTTTTCTTCTTCTATATTACTATAGTTTTTATGAGCGTCGCTGACGAAATGAAGACTTTCCCCCTCCGTTCCCGATACGCCCAGCAGGTTTCTCCCTTCTTCCTCGATTCGGGCGAGGTAATGATACGCCCCCACACATCTGTTTCTAGCCAGAGGTCCGCGCTTGTCCAAGCTCGAATCGCCCCTTCCCCCCTCCTCCACTAGCCCCGTTTTTGGGGATCTTGTGGTCGACTTTGCAGAGGCGGGTTGGGGATCCACGAGATAGCTTTGTAACTTTCCAACGAAAGTCTCCCTACTATTTGCTTTCTTCCCCCTTTTCGCCCTTGTATGGGACTTTTATGTCGCTTAACTTCCACATCTTTCCTTTCAATTGCTCAGTTTTAAATTTGATCCGTTACTTGGATTCGCGAGCGCCCGCAATTTCGTAAGGGGTTTCCGGCCGTAAGATCTTAATAGAAGTCTTCTCTTCTCTCTTCCAGTGGCGCCCCTGCTCTCCCCCACATTGTCTTCGGTGGGCTTTTTCCTCAGGAAATATAAGACCACCATGAGTTGTATTGAACATTCGAGGCGTCCTTGAAGTCTTTTCCCATTATATACCTCGTTTTGAAGCGCAGGCGGTCCCGCACCTCGATGTTTTTGGAGTAGTTCCTAGAAGTGGTCTCCCAGACCTGTCAAAGCCTGTGTCAGTTTCTAACGTTGCTTTAAATCTTGTTATCCTCCCCCCCTCTCCGCCTGGGATAACTGCACAGAGCCCTTAGTCCCAGCTCTTTTGCGACATAGCTTGCGCGCACCTCCCCCCGCTTGGGGACTCCTTCCTCCAAGAAGTTAGGCGCTCCACTTCTAGGGTCGTTATTTTTTCCAATTCTTTTTTTCATCCCTCTCCCGGGCTTTGCCTGGCCAACCTTTTCCCCTCTCGTTTTTCGCTCTAGTCCGTCCACCGGTCTGCATCTTTTTCCCTTTATTACGTGTTGTTTTGCGATCTAATGACCCCCCCGGGGCGAAGTTCCGTTTTTTTTCATCGTTCAAGGGTTGCCAGGGACTTCACAACCCTGGTCAGTTTCCTTCTCCCCTTTGGCCATGGCTCGAATAATGTTCCAGATTCGTCCTAGTTTATATGGCCGATTTTTCGTTCCTGGTGTTTCTGGCGAAAGATGCTTGCATTTTACTACGTAAGGTCGGTTCATTTTTTCCCGGTCTTCTTTCCTCTTTTATTCCCACAATTTGTTGAACCCCAGTATTTCTTCTGACCCAAGATTTGACAGGTTTCTCGTCGTCGTTCCTGACTCCCCCTCCACAAAGTCGATCCGAGTTGGAGGTGCTCTTGAGAAATGGATTCAACCCCTGTCGGTTTCTCCCTTTTTTCCCTCCTTCAAGTCTCTCTGACGATGCGATCTTCATCCTTCTTCTCCTAGCTACTTCTGTTCTTCTCTCCACTATAAAGGGGCTGATGTCTCCCAATAAGGATGACGATATTCTCGTCCCCCAGCATGAGTCTGTGACTTTCCCCTTTGATATTTTTTTCTAGCCTTTTCCCTCGCCCTACGATCAATTTCCCTAGAGTCCCGGACCCTCTGTGGCTACTTCCAATCTTGTCTACGCACAAATTGCTAAGGCTGACTAAAACCCGATCCGTCCCTGTGTCGGGGCGTTCCCCAGTTCTCTTTCTTTTTGTGCCCTCCACCCTCCCGCGCTTTCTTCTTCGACCTGCGTTCGAGAGAGCGTCCCATCTATTTGGATTAACCCCCATTAGCTTTATCCTTCTCCCAACCCGGGGGATGTGGCTTTATTCACTTCCGAAATCCTTTTTTTCTTAAGGTCCACTTCAAACCGTCCTTGGCGAGGCGTTGTGGAGTTCCATTCTCATGTTTTCAGCCCGTCTGCAGATTTTTAAAATGCTCCCTCCCTGCCGACTGTCGTTAGGATGGATGTTCCTCGTCTTTCTCAAGGCATCTGTTCGTTGCCGGCTCGTCCTCCACGTTCGATCTTGAAGTCCCCACCCATCACGCCCGAGTGCGCCCCGCCGACTCTCTCTTCGTTCCCCCAAACCAAATCTGGGTGACCGCGCTGAACTCAAATACTACCTCCCTACGCGCTCTTCCCTAGCATAGTTCGATCTACGACCCAAGTCTTCTCCCCAGCAACGCCCATTTATCCGGCCTTCCTATGACCTTTTTGCCCTCCCCCCGCCACCCCTCCACGTACACGGGCTCGGCGAGACTTCTCCCCAAGCCGGCCCCGCCGTCGGACAACATCCCTTCGACTTAACCGATCTCCCCTAGGCTTTCGACGCAAAAGCCCTCCGGTTCTGGTCCGGGAGTATCCTGTCCAGGGTCATCGTCACGCGATCCTTGCAGTGCCATTTTTCCCCAGGCCACCGCCTCCCCGTTTTCTACCGCCATAATAGGTTCTTCGCGGCCTCGCTTTCTTGCTTTTTCAAGCCCGGCGCTTTTCGTCCCCCTTATCCCGGAAAGTTTTCGTCTTTCCTCGAACTGTTCCGCCCGAAGAGTCAGTATCGAGAACCAGACTTTTTTGCCTTTCACCTTCCCCGACCTGCAATGTCGATGTTTTCTCAGGTCCTCCTTGCCCCACACAGGCATCTCCGTTCACGTGATCCCGACACCGAAATTGATGGTTGCCCATTCCAAGATTGGTACTTAAATCGCAAAGTCGCCGCCGCCCGCGACGTCATAGATTACCTAGCTCCCTTTCGAGCCCTCCGGCCGTACGCCTTCCGCGTTTTTTCCTTCTTCCTCCTTCCGGAAGTTGCGGCCTTGCCTTTTCTCCTCCGCGAGTTCTTTCTTCTCCTTGCATAACATCCCACTCATCGAAGTAGCCGGTTTGAAGGAAGTCCTCTTTGATAGTACTCCCACCTTCCTCATCTCGTCTCTCCCCATTTTTCCTCCTCCTCTTGTGTTTCTCTCTCCGACCGGTCTGAAGTTTGGGTGGTATAGATGCGAGGGCTCTCATGTTCCGGATGAGTAGTTGGGCCGGACTTCATACCGGTTTTTACTCCCCGGCGGGATGTCGCCGGCACCTTTTACACCTTGTCAATGGCGGCGAGTTGTCCGGCCGCGCGGAGGGTTCGTCCTTGATATTTGCGTCCTACTCCCAGGTGGTATCTCTGTCGACAGAAGAGTTCGGCGGCTTTCAGTGGTTTGTTGACGGCACGTAACATTGAGTCGGTTTGCACCAGCGATGTCTTCTTCGATCTTTTGTGACCTCTCTGGGGTAATGGTCCGCGGGCTTCCTTTTTTCCTACCTGGACATTCCTGTCGTGCTTTACGTTATGCAGATCGGCTGACTCCTCTCGGGATGGAGAGAACTTCGGGTTTATCAGTTTTTCCTTGCTTCCGACTTTAATTCTACTTCTCCTAACTTACCACATATTGCTCGATATGGCCCTTAGAGGTCGCCGACGAAAGGCCTATGTGGTTTTCACCCTATCGACATGTTTGCGTTCTTTTTGACTCCTTTTTCTTCCGGTGGAGATCTCGAGTCTTATAGCGGTATGTTTTTGAATGTCATTAGTTTCCTCTCATTACCACTTACATCAGCGGCCCTGCGTCGTAGAAACCTCGCCGTCGGCGGTGCCTGTCTCCCTTGATGGGACTTAGTTTTTCTGTGTAGGAAGATATAAGAAATTGCGGTGGCGGTGAGTTCCTTTACGCACCGTTTTCTTTTAACAGAATACTTGACCGGATCTAAGGACTTTCTTTAAGCGTTGGTGACATTTTTAGAACGTTATGCTCTTTCATGAGTTATTTTTCGTCTTTTATATTGGAGTTCTCTTTTCAAACACCCCTTTTGGTTGGACCAGGGGATAGATTGTATTGGAGATTTCTTTTTTTTTTTTTTAGTTATGGTTTTTGGATAACCCCTTTGCATCGAGAAGACTCCTGACCTCTCTCTTGTTTTGATGTCAGGCTGGGGTGTGTGTTTTTTTTGGGGGGGGGGGAGGGGGAGTTTTGTGGGGGCTGGGGGGGTTCGGGGGGGGGGGGTGGGGGCGTGGTTGGTTTTGGGGTGTGGGAGGTTGTTGTTTGTGGGTACGTACCCTCCAGATGGCCCGTTGCACCGCCCTTTTTCCATCCAGCTTCGACACGTGCTCCTCCTCTGATTGTCCGTCCGCGGTCTGCGGCTGTTTCTGACCCTATTAATCCACCGCTGTCCCAATCTCCCCATTTGTAATGCATTTTTCCTCCGATCTGGCCTTTTTGCCTTTTTCGTTTCCCCCCCACCCCATTGATCTGTCCGACTGACCGTCCGCGTGTTGAACTCTTATTATCTGGAGCTGCCCTACACCTAGACAGCGGTGAGAGTATTTAATTTCTCCAGTAGTGTGAGTTTCGCCTCACCTAGTTTTTAAACGCCCTACCGGGTCCCGAGAGGTTTTCCGTTCTTGCCTTTTCGCCTTTTCTTGTCCTCTTGTAATTTAGTAAAATCAATTCCACATTGTGTAGTTAAATTTTTTCTGGCGACTTTTTCTCGCTCGGACCTCAATGAGTAGCGGATGGCCCCCCTCTTATTGGGACCAAAGATGAGGCCGATTGCGTCCGATGCCTTCCTAGTGGCGACTCGGACTCAACCTTTCTAGTTTTGGATTTAGTAAGACAAGTAACTCTTCATTTCTCCCATTTCCAGATAGCGCCCCCCCCCTTTGCGCGTCTGAAGGGTTTTTGCTCCATTTCTCTCCCTGCTGGTCCATTTGGCGTCCTTCGTGTGAATCGTATAGTCTGTGGTGTCCTCTTCCTTACGACGGTACTACGAATAAACTTTGATCCTACTTGTTTCCCAAATTGTTCATGCGCCGCATCCTCTGCGCCTCGGCCCCGTACGTTAAAGTTTCCCACAGTCAGGATCCGCCTCGACAACGATTCCTGGTTTCTGCCGGCATCCTCGACCGGGTGCATATAAACTTAAGGTCGTACCTGAACATGCTCCAGCGCCATTGAGCTAATGCCCTGTCCCTTTTTTTCCCAATGGCACTGTTTCCCCTTCTCTTTCTCCCTCTT
>Ga0179593_1493652_pt1 | contig 17606 bp, 15 predicted proteins | sample CZODoug2_1_08_16_FD_185931 | JGI IMG/M metagenome (GOLD analysis project Ga0179593, IMG submission 185931) | Vadose zone soil fungal communities from Angelo Coast Range Reserve, California, USA - CZODoug2_1_08_16fungal (PacBio error correction) | ecosystem: Environmental > Terrestrial > Soil >... | reverse complement strand
CGCAGAAGCCGGCAGTTTGGCGTATTGACCAGCAAACGTTAGGACTGATTTGGATTCCTTTCTCCTTTCCGGCCTTCCCCTTTTTTCTCCCCGTTTCCGTTGCGTACATCATTGATCCCCGCCTCCGTCGAGACATTCGGGGCTGATAGCTTTGGTCAGAAATGTTTAGGTTGTTTCACCCTTTTCCTCCTCAAGGGATTCTTTTTCCCCTCCCCCCTTCCTGCAGGCCCTTTCTTCTCGTACAATCATACTCTCCACAACCCTTACCTACTCCCCGTTTTTGATTTCCTGTCCATCCCCCCCGGAAGAGGGTGACTCGTACAATTAGATGACTTTCCTCTCTCTCTCCTCGCAACCCTATTGTCTGTTGCCAATTACGAACGTGTGGGTCCCTTAATTCCCCATCACGCGTTCCCCGCGAGATATCGAAATTACAGACCTCTCTAACTACTTCCCCCCTAGTTCTCCTCTTTCTGCGTTTCGCCTTAATGTAAAACTATTCCGAAGGCGAGAACAAGAACTCGAGTGCATCCCAAAATGGTCCTTAGTAAATCTGTTCCTATACCCAGCCCTCTAATTAGTCAAGGAAGGCTATAAGGTACGCGTCAGTCCAAGTAGTACTCAGGTTTTTTCGATAAAATTCTTCCTCTTAGTGGTTCCTCCCTTCTTGTATAAATTTTTCTTATTCTGAGAACGATGCAGCCGTCTAGTACCGCCTTCCCATTGCCCCGATTAACCACTGCGTGTCCTTAGGACTGCAAATGGAACGAGATTTATATGTTTTCCCCCCTTACCCCAAATCACCTCCTCCCTGTAACCTGTCGACTCAGATTTTGTGTCGCTTATGTCTGTGACACACCCACAAGATCCCGCACGCTCCCGAACCTTCTTCTTTTCACTTTGCTTCTCTTTCTTTGCTCTTTTTTTACTTTTTTTCTTCCCCCACCGCATCCTATCTTTGTCCAGTTCGGGCCGCGTACCAGCGGTCATGGCGAGTGGGATCGCGGCTTGTTTAAAACCGTTTAAGTTTCAGAATTCTCTGTACGCTCTTTCTTGTTTTCTTCCCCCTTTTTTTCTTTGGCCTTGCATCCCGCCGCTTGCCGTGTTTCTGAATTTTACATCCAGACAATTTTCCGAGTTTTACTACTTGCTGGCCCTCTTTAATTTTTCTCCCTTTCCTTGTAGGTTTCTAAATATTTTCAAAGTGTCCCTGATTATACCTTTTTCCTCCTTACCTGATCCTTCTTCCCTTTCTTCACTGATCCCCACTACCGTCTTTTTAGTTGTGGGGTGCGGCGGGGTTTGGGGGTGGGGGGGGGGGCGTTTTGCGGTGGGGCCTGTGGGGAACAAAAAAAAAACCAACACAAAAAAAAAAACACAATCGCCACACCCACTTTGCAAGTACTAATCCGTTAGTTTTCACCCCCTTTCCCACTTCCTTTCATTTCTTCCGCTTTGACCCATGATGAAATCAATCCCCCTCTTGACTTCTTTTGGTCCGAAAGATTTCTAAAGGCGTTATGGGCCTGCTAACTCCTCCGAATAGTTCCCTTCCCGTAGATCCTGATGATTTGATTCTTTCGGTTGGTTTGACTATGACCTTGAAGATTGTAATCCTCTTGTCGTTTTTTTTTCTCTTGGCCCCCCCTGTTCCTATGACAGTCCCCCAGAACTTAGATTAATGAACGTCTATCCCAGCGCGCCGTTGTGCATAGTCGCCACGTCCCCCCTTTCCGATTGAACTGTCGTCGCCTTTCTTCTAATCTGATCACCATACGGAAGTAGGTTTGGTATAAGCTGCCTTTGAGGTGATGCCGAGCCTCTAGCTTGCGGAGTTGAATAACATTTTCTCGGCACCTCCATAATGCCACTGGTTCGTTTTCCCTACCTTCCACATTTCCTTTGGTATTTTTCGTTCCAGTCCAATTAACGGCTGGGTTTATATTATCCGCTCCTTCTCTTGTTGGGAACCCCCCCCTTTTTTTCGCATGGAATTCATCCCACGTCTCTAGCAGTTGCCTACCCCCCGTCTGAACGAAATTTGGCCTCCTCTCTCAGCTTTTCTTTTCTAAAAACGGCCTCTGGCCTTTTTTTTTTGGGCTTGACCCGGTCTTCAAGACATTGAGGAACCCTTTTTTTTCCGCCCCTCTTACCCGGTATCCCCCCCCCTGAATTGGTTATTCAAGTATCCGCCCCCCAAGGCCAACGTTACAGCTTCCCCAATTTTTCTTCTTTTCCCCGTTTTTGGTGACCGACGAATGCTCAACCCGCTAAGCTTAGAAGCGAGAACTTCAGAGGTTCCCCCTCCTTTCTCCTTTCACTCTTTACTTTCCACTCCTCACCTGCGTGAGTCAAATATATTGACGTACTTCAAGTTCGATGTTGTCTTGTGATTTTCTGATTGATTTTCCCTCTTTCAGGTCCAATTCCCCTTTCTTTTCGACTTTGTCCCTAGCGAGTGCGCGGCTGCGCAGATAAAAGTCCAGAAGTTTTCCTTGAGGGCCCCTTCTTTCCTGTTGGATTTTCCCCGACCAATTCGCGAGGCTATGATGAAGGGGGAAAGCAATTTAGTTGCTGTCCTAACTCTTGGTTCCTTCCCCCCGTAATAAGTCTTTCTTTTCACCTTCTTTCGAGATATTGATGATTCGCCGCCGTCCTCGCTGCAGAGAGCCCAGATACTGTCTTTGTAGGTCTGATTTCCCCCCCCTCTTCCTCCCCCAGAAGACCCTCCTTTCCTTTCCTGCCCAGTTTTGTTTCAACGTCATATTTAGGACTGACCCGCCTCTCGTCCTACGCTTGGATTCTTCAGGAGGACCCTTTTTCCCAGCTTTCGTTTCACTTCCCTTGTTCTTAGGGACTGTATCTTGGCTTCTTAGGCCGCCATTTGTCAAGCCAAGTCCCCTCGGGTCCCCTTCCCTCTGATCATACCTACGGTGGTCTTTGCTTTTTTTCCGTTTCGCCTCCTTTTTGTCATCAGAACAATCCTCTCAATTTTTCTTAGACCATGTTGCCAAAAGCAACTCATTGATATTAGTCCTATGAGACCTCAGTCACTGCTTCTCTTTCTTTTTTTCCCTTGGGGTCTTGTTGTACCGGATTGGACGCAAAAGGTTCTATTCCTGCGCACGAGTTATGAAAAAGAAGGCCAGGAGTCTCCTCAACCTTTCCTCCCTTTCCTGTCCCCAAATCTCCCCTCTTCTTTTCGTTGGAGTTAGACGATCATACCTGTTGCGTGCTCGCCATCCACCTTTTTGTCGCTCGCGGCCTATCCTCGATCTCGAGGCGGACTAACTGTTCGGTTTAAAGTCCTTCCCCCGCGGCCTGTTGGTTGAGTTTCTTTTTACAAAAGGAACGTTAGTATCGCCACAATTTTTTTGTAATAGGCCGCTGGCTGGATATAATCTTCACATAGACCCCTTTCTCTAAGGTCTCTCCCTCTTCTTTATGAATACCAGTTTCCCGCTTGTGGACCTTGTTCAGACACTGCTTCAACGTGCTATACCCATTCTTTTTTTTTTAACTAGTCTATAATTTTCCTCCTCCTGTCTATCATATCTCCCTCCCTTTCCCTTTCCTGGGTATAGTTCCCACGTTCCTCTCTTTTTTTTGGTAGTGATAAAGACTCGCAAAAAGTGACTTAGTCATAGCATCGGTCCGGCGTCTCTTCCAGGGCTGAGCCAGCCACGCTTGACGTTTCACAGTAGTAGTTCCTTCCCGTTAAACCACTTATTTCACTTTCCTTCTGGGTTTTCCCCTCCCCCTGCCTTTGGCGCGAAAACCGCTCCCGCTGGGATCTTTCTATCGCCCCTTTGCACGAAAGGGGACCTATTTCTTTCTCCCCCCTTTTTGCTTCTTCTTTTCCGAGTTTCTATAGGGACCCGTTTTTTTTTTTTTTTTTCGCGGCTTCTCGGCCGGTTTGTCGCACCGGGTTCGGTCATTATTTTTCAACATTTGTCCCTCTCCCCCCCCCTGAAATATTTCTCTGACCGGATCGGGAGGTCGCAAGTTCGAATAGCACTTTGTTTTTTTTTTTTTTTCCCCATGTTCATTCCATGGATCGCTTTTGATGGTAATTCTTCCTCCCCCGCTCTCTCGCTACCCTAAGTCCAAAAGGACCCCCTTTCCGGGTTTTCTTTTTACTACTCGCCGGTTCGGTTACGGCTTCTACCAATTCTAAGGAAACCCTCTCTTTTCCCCCCCTTGAATCCTATTTTTATCGGGCCATTCCCTATTTTTCGAAATGCCTCCCCCCTTTTTCTATGGGCCAGCACTGGGACCACGGTAAGATTCATCAAATTCCCCGTCTTTATCAGATCTCTTTGGCTTTTTTTTTTTATATCGCCTTAACTTCCAATCGGCGTTCGCCCTCCTGTCGGGCGCTGACCCCTCATGTACTTGCTATCTCGCTCCCCCACTCTATTCTCGACTCATTAGTTGCTTGAAAGTCCCTGCGTTCTTTTGAAAAACACGTCTTTTCCCCGCTGTTTTCCCTGAACAAGTAGCCCCTGTCTCTCGGATATTTTTTTCTTCACCTTGCGTTGCCGACTTCCCATCAACCTTCCCTCCCCACTCTCCCTATTCCTTTTTCGTTTTAGATGCCCGGCCGATCACCTTCCTTATCATTTCTGTTTTTGTCCCCTGTACCCCATATTTTGGATCCACAATCCACTTCCGCTGACGTATTCGTCTCTCTCCTTCCCCAGTTATCTGCCTACTTCTTGCCTGACGGATCTATATTGCCGGTGCTCCAGCTTCTGCCTCTTTTTTATAGCGCGATTCATTAGGGTGAGGACCCCATCGGAATTTCTCCCCCCCCTTGGGCTGTCCAGCGTTCCACTCCGGATATCGTCATAGTAACCCAGTACGCATTTGACTCCTTCCAGGCTAGATATGATTTGGGGTTCCCCCCCTTGTTCCATCCATTTTCTCGCAGCCTGATTTGATTTTTGCCCCTCAGCCATCGATCTCCTGATTTCTGTTCTTTTTATTCCTTTGATAGCCTGTAGTCAATGAATCCCCGCGGACGTCCTGGAACGTTTTCTCCCGCCGTGTTCCCCCTACTTTGAGTTTTTCGGTTGACCTTCTTTCATCTACGAAGAGCACCCAAAATATTGAGCATTGTCAGCTAATTTTGTTCCCCCCCCCGGCAGCCATCCTTTTCTTTATTTTTCTGGACACGCCGTCTCCTTGGGACCTGTAAAAACTTGTATGGTACCCTGATCCCCCCTCTTCTTTAGTCCCTTCATTCTCGTTGTTTCCCGATAGAACGACTACGTCGCGGGTCGAGATTTTATCATGGGGCGCTAGGAAGCTACTCTGTCGTATTCTAGAGTCTTTTTATATATATCTCCTCCCTTTTTTGAGAGAGATTCCCCTTGTTCATTCCCAGTTACCCCCTTTCACCGAATCCCTATGACCTTGCCCCCTCCACTTCCGCCTGCGACATTATTTTTCTAGATCAATCGCTCTGCATATTGATTTCTTTACCCTCTTCCATCTCTACCCTTCTTTCCCTTGATGTCAGTGTTCATTTGAAGACCGTGATCCTGCTGCGGATTTCACTGTAGCGCTTGAGAGTCTTGAGCTTTTCTCGATATCTACACCGCAATTTCCTGAGAAAATGAGATAACGTCGCGGGTTTTACTTTTTTCTCCCGCGTCGCTCAACTGGCACAGGTTCAAGAAGGATGTCGTCACGATACGCTCGTTATTCTATCCCCCCCTTCCCCGGTCCCCTCCCTGATTCCTCTTTCCTATGTTTTATTTGATTGACCCATTCACCGGCCGGTGGCTTAGATTTTGTCTGACAGACTACCCCCACCTAATCTCTGCCTCTTTACTTCGTCAATCGGCCTGGTTTTTTTTGACGGGCGACGTGACCCTTCACCCCAGGGACCGGGTGCGTTCGCTTTTTCAACGCCCATTCCCCCGATTCTTCTTTACTCCCACCTTTCCCTTTTTTGTCCCCCATATTCCAGGACGACCGGCTTTTACCCTAGAAATTCTGTCTTTTTTCTTCGCGCGATCCTACATTTGCCCACTGATCTTTTTACTCCAATTCCTCTTTGCCGTTCGTTGATTTCATGTTTTGAGCAGATCCTCTCTGGTCAGCCGACGGCCGCCTTTCGTTTAAGGCGTTGATTTTTTCTCCGTGGCCAGAGTTTTTATCGATCACCCGATGACATTTTCTTTTCTTTCAACTGTTGTCTTTTTCCCTGACAGAAACTTCCCTTTAGATGAAGTTCTCCGACGAGCCGCTTTGATTGCTTCTTTCCCAGCCCGTGTCTCCTTTTTCTTGGTTCCCTAATACGTCATTCCCCCGACGTTCCCTTATTTAGTTTGAGCTGGTGCCTCGCTTTTCGAGTTTTTTCTCCCCTCGTTTTCTCTTTTAAGTGATTTGTGTGCCGACCTTTGACGGCTCTCGTCTGACCACCTTGACGGACGTTCGTTCTTTTTTTCCCAAGATTTGTCTCTCTTTTTTGCCTGTTCTTCCGTGAATCGTTATGTGTTTCATTTAAAGTGGCTCTCCTACGCTTTCTGTAGTGATGATAGCCCTGATCTGGGTCGCGTTTCTTGAGTTGATCTTATCGAAAAGTCCACCCGGCGCCGTTCCCATATTTTTTACCGGAACGTTTTCTTCTTTGTTCCCTATTTCTCAGTCTTCTTCCTTTCCTTCTGACTTTTGTCAAAGCAATTGAGCCCTTTCCCGTTCAACGACTGCATTACACTTAAGCTCTCACCTTCCGAGGCGGCTTTGGATTTGTCGTCAATCTTGATTGGGACTCCTACGAACGCGCACTGTGCACCCTGTGGGTTGGGGGTGTTCATTCCGAGACTCCCTCCCATTCCTACGTTCCTCTGAATACTTTTCCTTCATTTCATCTCAAAGTTATCCCTCTGGAGTGTTTTCGCCATCAACTTTTTTCTAGCCTATCGCACTCAGCGTAAAGAAGCCTTGAGACGTCTTTCCCCCCCCCATTTTTTCCCGCAGTCCGGTGAGACTTCGCCTCCTTTACAAAGTTCTACGTGATTTAAACCTTTTTCTTTTTTGTGCCGCTGCGCGCGCTTGATTCCCCCTTCCTACCGAGACGGCCCGTTATCTGAAAGAGGGGCTACTTTTACGTGCCTTGGTGATGTTACTCCCCCTCTTTTTTTCATCCCCCCCTATTCATACCATCGAGTGCAAACGCCGGAGAGTATTATCCTCCTCCTTTTTGGTTTTGTTGAGAGGTTTAATCACGCACGGTCACTTTCCTGAGGTCTTTCTGCCTCCGGTTTTCAAGCCCCTCTTCCTCTTTTCGACTTCGCTCCAGGTATGTCAGGCCATTCTTCGCTGTCTTTTCACTTTTTTGCGACCCGTCGGCGTTCCTATGTCATAGAACTTTCCAGTCACTCTTTGTCCCTTTTAATGAAATCATATGAGCTCGATAGGAGACTTTTTCTTCTTTTTGCTTCTCCGCAGTTTTCTTGCATTTTTGAAGGACGCGCATGATCTTTTTCCCTACTTAGTGCCCTGTCCCGTTTCTTTTATGTCGGTCTTTTTTCCGGGACCTGTCAAGTTCCCCCCGCGGATGTTTTAGTCCCTTCCTCATTTTCCGATCACCCCCTCCTCGGCGCCCCTCGATTGAGATCAGGAACAATTTGTGGGGGGGGTAGCTCGTCTCATTTTCTGACTGACACTGGTCAGCTACGTTTCTATGTTTTTTTTTGTCTCCCTTCGGCAGAAGTCGATCTCAGCTTTAAAAAGCAATGCCACTGTCCACTACTCCCGCCGGAGGCGGTTTTCTAGCCGGAGTGGGATGGTTTTTCTTCGCGCTCACTTCGCACTCTCCAGATCATTTTGCCCTATCGATTTAGCGTCCAGTAAAGATTTATTCTCCCTTGAAATTTGCCGCCAGGCGTCTCTTCTCTTGCCCAACTTAGCCCTTTTCTGTTCTCTCTTGCGATCACTGCGCAGATCGCGTGCTTTTCTCTTTACGCTTCCCAATACCCTTTCCTCTTCTGTAGCCCCCCGACTCATCGTGGCACCCTGATACTCCATTCTAAAGCCCGGACTTGACTGCCCTTATTGTGAACCTGCGTGTTACGGTGAGTGCCTGTCCGGCACCACGGTCTCTGAAAGAAGAGCTTATTCGAGATGATGCTTCCTCCCTTTTTTGTGGTCTCCATGTCGGTCCGTATCAAGACCGCAGACCCCAAGACAAGACCCCACTTCCTGGGGTTTCTTGAATCCCCCTTTGACCCTGCTTTTACTTTTTTTTTCGCGGCTCTTGGAGTATTCTGCTCATTTCCCCTGCATCCGCCCTCGACACTGGGTCTCAGATCAATCCTTTACGGTGCCCGACTGATGTATTGATTTTTCCTTTTGAGCTCCATTTTTTTTTCGCTATTATTTAGATGTCGATAGTTTCAATTTTCGCATCTTTTTCAAAGCATCATCTGTGTAGACTTTCTTGTCCCTCGTGTACTTCCGGTTTTCCCTGTTAGGCTTCCGTCCTCCTCCCGTTTTTAATTACGTTTCTCAATAGAGGCGACCCCAACGGTTAGAACTTTGGCCCTCGACCGGCCGCTGCCGTTCGCCCTCACGCCCCACCTCTTCATCCTTGTTTTTTTTTAATTGTTGGTCTTGTATGTGGTCCCATTTCCATTTGCGTCCCTGAGCATTTGTTACGAGATCGCACCCGCTGCGTTGATCCTCTCTTTTCTTAGCAAATGTCTCTAGCAAATTTGCGGCGTTCCGTCCAGCGTTCCCATAAGGCAGCCAAGCTTTTCCGGGCCGCCCCTTGCTTTTTTTACTGCATGACAAATCCATACTGCGTCGATTTCCAGACTCCTCGCCGCCCTTTGCTAGACGGAAGGTGACGAGCCCATAATCCCTTTTCTCAGCGGTCTCTGAGGTACTGTAATTGGTTGGGTTTTTGATCTCCTTCTCCGTTCGTTGGGAATCGAACTGCAGCAGCTGGGTCCTTCATTTCCCTCAGTTTTCCTTCTTGAGGACTCCGCCGTTCAGTCCACGATGATCTATCCTATGACCGTCCATGACCCGCCGTCCGTCTTCCGTCGACTGTCAATTTGCGGTTTTTTAGCCTTTCTCGTTTCTGGACCATGATTAGCCAAGTCTTTTTTCACTTAAGGTGTCCGTTGCCTTCCCCTTCCTTTTCCTGAATGTGCCGCTGGAGGCGGTGTTTCCTCGTTTTCTTTTTTGATCTTCTACACTCACTCGTTTTTTGATCGCACGGCCTTCACCCGTCTTTTTTTTTTTTCTATAAGCGTTACGGCCTTGAGTTTTGTGCGGAATTCATGGGCAACTTCTACCTTGGCGATCCACAAGGAATCTGGACCAGACTGATGATCGATCGGCGATTCATCTTTGAACTAACCCCGGGCACTGCTTTCTTCTGCTGATTTTTTTTCAAAGATTCCGTGAATATCGGAGGGAGGCTCCAACTAGCTTTTCCCGTTTTTTTCCCCGTATGATACAATTATCGCCCCCCCCCCCCCCTCCCGATCTATTTCTGGAGTCCGTCTCCACCTCTTGTCTGCTTTGCCCCCCCTAGAGCGAGCCTTTCAATCTCGCTCTTCTCCCGGATGTAATGCAATCGACTATAGGAACGTCTCCCCTCAGCCTTTCGATAGTTTCAATAACCTTTGTAGTTTCCGGACAATCCTTCGATCTACGACTACTTCACAAATTGTTGTGATCTTTGAGACCCCTCCTTCTTCTTTTACCCTTGCAATTTCTTCAGCTTTTTTCCCCCCCGTTATTCTCTTTCAATTTCTGCCAATCCTGATTCCCCGTTCTACGTGCCCAGAGCGCGCGGGCATCTTCTCCGTATTTGTTATTCGGCACGTGTCGTCCACCTGAGAGCTCATTTTCCTTTTTTTTGTCATTGAGCGCTCTCATTCTTTCAGTAAACCGCTGTTCCCTTTGGTCTTACAACTTTAACAATTACATATTTCATTCTGATTCTGGAAAGCTGGTTCTAAGTCCCTTTTTTTGGTACGAGTCTCTCGTGGAAGATAGCTATAATGTCGCCTTTGTAGAGATTTGACCCAGATGATCGCAAGCTTATCCGACCTCAGCATTTTAGTTTTGAGTCGTCCCCCGTTCTCAGACGGGACGCCTGTCCCGTTGAGAACTTAGTCCTCTTTGCTCGTGGCACTTTCATATCCCCCTTTTCCTTTCTAAATGTCACTTAGAGCAGCGCTCGATATCGGCCCATTCGGTTCTGAGTTCTCTCATGTCGTATCTTTTAATAGGCTCGGATGAGATGCATTCCCTGCCCTTTTGAGCTTCCGTGTGACGGGCTTTCTTGCACAATTAGACGGGTCAGACGCCTTCCTCTCCATCCGTTATTGACATGGAACTGCCTTTTTTTTCTAGTATGCCCCCTTCTCATTTCGAGTTTCTTTTCTGTGGGTGATCTTCCCTAGAGGAGTGTTGACGCCAACTCCTGTTGATGACCCCCGCGGCGGCTTTCAGAACCTACATTCTTGGGCATGGTTCCGCAAAAGTTTTATTTCTTTTTCTCCTTCACCCGTTTTTCCGTCTCTCCGATCACTGGCGGCTGCCCCGCCCCCAAGGTCGGCGATCGCGGCCTATCACGCACTTCATTGGCGCCCGCAATGGGCGTTCATGGTGTTCTACTTCTCATCGGCCTTTTTTTTATCCTCTTTCAGCAGTTTCTCTCCCTACTCCGACCGCTGACGCCAACCACCGTCAACGGGGCAATTGCGCGGTGGTTTCTTCCCCCCCTGACCGAGACGGGAATTTTCCTGACAAGAGGAAGTTTCCTATTAATCTTTTGTTGACGGCCGGTCTGGCTCCCTCCCCGATCGTAGGGAACTATTATTTTTTCCACTTTCCCTCGCGATGAGGACTCCTGTTTCCGGTTTGTGAGTTTCAGTCGATGGTCGTTTTTTCCCGTTTTTCCCCTTTTTCTTCTTATTTTGGATCCGACGCTGGTTTTCGCACAAATCGGCAATAGCACTCCTCTCATGGTCCGGAGCTCCCAGTCGGTTCAGGCCAGGCGATGCATCCGCGACGATTGCCCTGCTTTGGCGTTTGGACTTTTTTAATGCTTACCTTTTCCTTTTTGCCTCCTTCCCCTGAATAATTTTTCGCCCCGCCTCCTCTCAGCTTGATGAGCTCCAGCCTCCGTGGGCGAGCACACCGGGATGCTTTACCTTCTAACACTTTGAGGCTCACCGATCCCTGTTTTTTGAGTCAGGCCCAGTCGGATGGTCGGTGGCCGCCGGCCGGCGGGAAGTTTTTCCCCCCCCCTCCTTTGACCAGATAAACCCCCCCCCTAAATAGCGCGACACTTGCCCCCCTCGGGGGAAGGGTCTCCAGGCATAGTCATTTTCCCTTGTCCCTTTTAATTTCTCTCGATTTGGTTGACCTTTTCCAGGATTGAGCGACCCCCTTCGATAGCCTGTCCCCCCCCGTCATAATCCCCGCCGTTTTTATACTCATCATCTCGGCTGCCGTAGGTTCACTTGCTTCTACAATTGCGCTATTCACAGCGAACCCTCTTCCCTCTGGTGTTCCGAATCGAGACTCCTTTGAGTGCCATTTCACCTAAAGTTTGTCTTTCTATCTGACCTTGCCATTGTCGCCATCCCGCTCTCTCCAGAGGGGCGCCCCCGGCGGGCTGTGACTTCCCACGGAGGCGCAGTCGCGTGGTTCTGTATATATTTTTCCCCTAGTCTGCCGATGCCTTAACCCCGAACCCTCTTCTTTGGTCCATTCTTTAACCGCGTGGCCCGCGCTGCCTTTGATCGCGATTTCGAACCTTTCCCTAGGAGGTCCTTTTCCAGGTCCTGTCCAACCCTCATCCCAACCCGGCGGTGTCTTAGAATCCTTACTCGCCTCCGTCTTCCTCTCGCGTCCTGTGGGTCGACATATTTTCAGAAGACCTCCCCGTCCGACCGTTCCCTCTAGTCCACCCGCGCAGTTCAACTTCGGGTTGATACGTGTCCGTTTGACCCGTCGCTACGCCTCCGGCTTGCGCGTTCCTTCCAACCCCTTGACCCCTTTTCGAGGCTTTTCCCTTCCCCCTTCAAAGAAGAAGCCTCCATGTGAAGTCTCCTACGCCTCCAGATATCTGCTCCGTCAATTTGCCCGATGTAGGGGTCGCGAGCGACCTAAAGATTTTCATACACTGATTCCCTCCTCGGCTCTCTGCGTTTGCTGAATATTTATCGAGTGGGGTTTAACTTGTCATGTCCTTCAACCTTTATAGGCAGGCCCAGCTGGCGAGTAGGATTCTTCCCAAAGGTTCTCTCTATATTTACTCTGACTCTTTCTCTATGAGGGGGTGATCTCCAATGCGGTCAGGTTAGGGAGCCCCTACCGGGTCCTGTCAACCCTACTCCTAGATCTCTTTTTTCTCTTTTCGTTTCTTTTCACTTGATCGTAGGCGTGGTAAATGTCTTCCCACGTCCCTGGCCGTTGCGCCCTCGATACTCGAGTCCGCGAGATTTTTCCGCAGAATGGTTTTTCTCTCGCTTTTCTTTCTTATAGCCTGAAGAGACACAGATGAGAAGACCCCGCTTCCTCCAGTTCCACTCCGGCTCCAGCGGATTATTCGTGCGCCTCGTTCCCCCCCCGTCCCCCATTTCCATCATTGTCTGATTGAATTTCCTCTCTGCGTCTTGGCAGTTGCCGGTCGGGACTCGAAGATTTCCCTCCCCTTCTTCTTTCAGGGGAGTCTTACAGAGGAAGTAATTTCGGTCTCTTGGGATCTTTCCGGCATGCGCGGCTGTCAGCTCTTCTTCCTTTTTCCTCGTTTTGTATTTCTCGATTCCCCATCTCTCTCCATGGAAGATTTTCACCAAACGGCTTCAATTCCCCTGATTACCGCTGCTCCTCTCTTCCGTACACGTCCCCTTCAGTTTTAAGCCTCCTGGTTTCTCAGGACATAGTTATTTTTCTTCCCCCATAGTAAATCTCTGTTTCTCGCCATTTTTATTGCAGGTTCTGCCGGGCGTAACCCTTTTCCCTAGGATTCCTCTGTTCGCTTCAATTGACTATTGCATATGGTAGTGGCCCTTGCTTCCTTTCTACAGGTCTCTCCCTCTCCTATCCTTACCCCGCGTGTTTGATTTGATTATCATTTTCTCGAGACTTCTTCAGCGTTTTATTTTCCCTTCCTTACCGGGCTATCCAGCATTTACAAATCTATAGATATGATCGATTTTCTTTCTCTCACCAGGTAAAGCGGCCTTTTGGACTATTCACAGGTAGGAAACATACACGGACACCCCCTCATGACTCCATTATTTCTCTTCCCTTCTCTCTTCGTCATGTATATGAAGAAGAGCTCCCGTGATACGCTGAAAGCGTTCCTCTCCCCCTGGTGGATGCTTGAACTCCCTGATGTATGCTTGGTGCACCCCCACCCTTTTTTTCCTACTCTTCCCCTTGCAAGGTATAGACAGTTCTTGAAAACTCATTCTCGCCCGACTAACTATCTTTTCTTTCTTCTGATACCCCATTTGAGGGCAGAAGTTCGATTCCCCTATATTTTCCCCCTCTTACGTCACCTTTTTTGTCCTAGCATGGGAATGTATCCTCCATTAGACTGGAGTTCCACAGGCCGCTCGCCCCCTTCTTTGATCGAAGGCGTGAGAAGTGGGTACAGAGTGCATCTCTCTCCTCCCATTCCTTGTGGGGGCTTTTTCTCAGTTCTTAGGGTCTCAGTCTGCCGTCAACTGTCTCCCACATTGAGTGAAGGAAGCGACGAGACCAGTTCTTACACCTCGGGGCTCGGGTGCGGTCATTCCGACTTTATCCTCCCTAATTGGCTTTTTTCCGTTCGACTAGGAGCTGGTGATCGCGTCTTTTTGAAGATTGGCTAGATCCCTCTTTTCTTTCCTTGTCCCTCTTTCATATTGGGATAAGATATCGATTTTCCCACGGTCTCTTCTCACTTAATGACGATCCTTGCTGTCCTGGGTCCCGTCGGCAAGCTTTTTCTTCCCGCCTTTTTTAAATCGTGAATGGCTTCTTTAATTTCTTTAAGACTTTTTCCTTTTCTTGCACTGTAGCGCCATCGCGGCGATAGGAAATGATATGGAGCATGGTGATAGCAATCTCATCAGTCCCTTCTTTCTCCGGCGGACTATGATTTCCTTTCCCTTTTGCTCTGGTAACGGTTGTGAGTTTCATTGGCCGGCCCGCCCCGTACATTCCATCAGATCCCCTAGACTCTCCCCTTTGCCAAAGCTCGGCGACCGTCCGCCGATAATGCGAATGGCGCGCGGATGCGGTGTGTTTTAGTATGGTCGAGGTGTTGCGCCAACCTCCCCCTTTTCCCGTCTCCCCCTTTTCCCGTTTTTTGCTCTCCAATATCCCTTCCCTGCCTGGCACGGACTGGCACGCGTCGGCTTCTGGCGCATCCTCAAAGTTTTCGATTCAAGATAGTGGCTCGCCCTCCCGGCCCTTTCTGCGGGCACCAGCGGGCCTCACTGGAGTCTTTGGTCACGGCCACAGCTGAAACATGCAGAATTTGAGAAGCGTTTGAGACATTGCACAAGTCCGACCTTTTGATTCCCAGGGGCCCGCGCTCGTGCTGTGGCCTTGCGAACGAGACATGGTGAGACTCGGACATTTTGAAAGAGGAGGGCTACCCCGACTGGGTGCTGAAGGCAGACGTCTCTGCCCCCCTCCTATTCTTCTTTTTTTAGACCAGTGCAAAGATGTATGTTATTTTTCATTCCTCCTTTGTTTTTTTTCTCCATCATCGCTACGGTCGTTGCACTCGGTGAACGTCGAGAGGAGAGGTATCTTAGAAGTTTCGAAAACGGCGCCTATTTCTCCCCCCCCCTTTCCTGCCTTTTTTTTTTTTTCCTTTTCTTTCCTTCAGTTTGCATTTGACGTTCGATTGACGTTGCTTTGGATACGGGTTCTTGCGACATGTTCTTCTCCCCTTTGCCATGGTACAGATTTAAGTGACCCCTCCCTTCCCAGTTGCGCTCAAGAATGAAGATTGGAGATTAAGCGAGTAATCTTTCTTCCTCTCCCTCCCTTCTATCCTCCTTTCCTCTCCCCTTTGAGCCTAGAAGAACTTGATATTTCTTGGCGCCAGTCGTCGGGAGTAGACTTAGCCTCCGGCCGGTGGAAGAAGTGACCTGCACTCGTTTCTCCCCCCCTTTCACCCTTTTCCTATCACCCCACCCATAAGTTCGACTTGATCGTCGCCTCGTCCGAATGCAATGCGTCGGTTGGGCAAATGGTTAATAAATTCCCCGCGTTGTGATGGCACGGCGGCATGCCTCCTTTCTCTCCCATCCTATAGAAACTCCCACAAGACATAACGGAGTGCCGGTATCTATCGCCGGTATTAGGTTTACTGCTTCGACAATTGAGCTATAAAATGAAAGCTAAGTAATTCTGCCCGATCTACTCGCTGGCTCTTCCCCCCCTTACCTTCCCATCTTCTCTTTTTATACAGGTAGAGCTGTGCTCGCCGGCGAAGAAGCTATCTCTTGCCGACTTTCACTAGTCGTCCCGATCGCGTGTGCTTTTCGCTGGCGATAGGCCGCGGTACATCGACTTTTCTTTTAGCCCCCCCAGCCACTAGGCTCCTTCCCTTCCACACCGTCCCTCGCTGCCGATCGCTAACAGATCCGCTTCGCCGAAATAGGATGGTCAAGCGGACTATTCCCCTTCTTTAGTCCCCCTCATTCCGTTTTGAAAATCCGAAGGACGGATATGTCGCTTCAATTTCACAACGCCTGTGGTCGTAGTTCGCGGTCTACTCACTCTCTTTCGAACTTCCACGAAGCCTCCGACGAACCCCTTTTTCGTCTTGTAAGCAACCCGCGGTTCCCCTCGCCCCGCCTTCGTCAACGTTGCGCTTGAGGCAGGTCCCTGGTACCAGTAGAGATTCCCACACCTTTCCTTACCCTGCACTTGAAGTCTTTCTCGAAAGACCTTTTCAGTTTCTGTGCCCTTGATGTAGGGTGTTCGCTCCCTCACAAGATCCCCCGCTCTTTTAATACTTTGCGCAGCCTCTCGATCTGAGCATCCTCCCGCTTTTTTCTTTGCTTCACCCCCTCGGGAAGTCGTTTCCCCCAAGTATTTGCAAGCAGTCTGTAAGGCGGTTCTTCCTCTCGCTCGGTCATAGACTTTCGATAGATGCGCCGGCATCGGTGAGTTTTTGTCTCCATGTCTTTTTTCTCCTGGTCGCCAGCCCTTCGAATTTGACGTTAATTTTTTACCCCCATCACCTCTCTCTGCGCTCGATAATTTTTCAGATCCATGGGGAATCGGCCCCTTTTCGTGCGTGGACCATGACACGCCGGTGTTGCTCTGCTGCACGGTCTTCCTATTGGAAACCGCGTTATTTTCGATGGTCCCCCCCCTTCTAGATCGAGTTTCTGGCCGAAGCCGAGAAACCCGGCGTTCCGTATCCGCTAGGTGTCAACAGATAAGCGGACCGAGGTCGTCCTTTGAAGCGACCCCTTAGTGCCATTCGGATCAATGTCCCGATATATTCTTTCCCGATCCTTCCCGCCCTGGATAGCCCCGCCGTTACCCGGGGTTTTTTTTATCTGCTGCAGGACTTCGCAGCGGTCGCGGGCTCATTACCTGATAGGAAGCTCTCCTTAGGTTTGCCCTCTGAACTTTTCTCCTGCTTTTCCTCACTATCCTTTTTCCCCCCCTCTCCCCTCCTTTTTTTGTTGATGAATGAAGCGCGGAATGTTTCATTCCCCCCAACGACCTCTTCTTAAGCCTCCGGTCGCGAATACTTCTACTTTCCTTGCCCGGCGCTCAATCTTTCCTTCTCCGAAGGCACTACCTGAGACACATTCTTAGAAGGGGACATGATCCCTTTCCGGGTCTGCCCGAACCGGCATTTCCTTCTTCCCGGATTTCCTATGTTTCTTTCCTCTCAACCGGACTTTGCACACGGGGTTGCGTTCTTCCTCTCTCTACTCAAACTGGGGATAGCCCCCGCTACAGAAAGTGGGGTCTCGTTTTCCGTTTTTTGAACTTCCCCCTTGTCCCGTGTGTGATCTTCCTTTCCCAATCTTGCATTCGGGGCCCAGATACTACAATTCCCTTCCAGAAAAGCTGGACGATCGCTCGGCGTTTTGAAAAATGTAAACTTCATTTCCGGTAGGAGGGCCGTCCGTTTCTTCCCATACACATGGTCTACCTCCCTGCCGACTAAATGGACGAGGGTCTATGGACTAGCCCCGACCGTGCGGCCACCTCCACGTTGACCTCTGGTGACGTTGCCCTAGTGGGAGTTGAACTGGAACCTTTTTTGGTGCTAACCCCTCTGTCGCTCCCATTCCCTAGATCCAAGATTAATTTAAACACGAGAAGGATTCCCCTTCCTCCCTCCCTGTGCTCGCGCCCCAACCGAGGCTCATTGACTTCTACGAATAATCTTCGTGTTCTTCCCTTTGCTAATGGGGGAGCATCCTCGACTGTAAACTCAACCTCGCGCAGCATTGACGTTCTTTGTGATTTTTTGCCGTTTTTGTTGGTATTACATCTAATTTTCCTTGAATGGTCGCGGGCTTGTTATTCTGTTAGTAGGGTTTCTATTTAGTTCTCTTTGACAATACTGTACCCAAAGTCGCTGGAGA
>Ga0179593_1255469_pt1 | contig 17609 bp, 17 predicted proteins | sample CZODoug2_1_08_16_FD_185931 | JGI IMG/M metagenome (GOLD analysis project Ga0179593, IMG submission 185931) | Vadose zone soil fungal communities from Angelo Coast Range Reserve, California, USA - CZODoug2_1_08_16fungal (PacBio error correction) | ecosystem: Environmental > Terrestrial > Soil >... | reverse complement strand
GCTCCCTCTTTTCTTCAATCTTATTTCTCGACTTGCCCAAAAGTGTGTCCTCCCCCACCCGCCCAAATCTTTCCCCTATATTCACGGGATTAAACCTGTCCCTTTTTTGATACGAACCTCGGCATAAGATCGTCCGGTGCACCTTGCTTTCTGAGCACCCCAATGTGGTCTCTACGCGTCTCCCCGTGGAGCTTCCCTCCTGCCTCGTGCCCTTATCTAGGAGATTTTTTTCGTAATTTTTCTCCTTTTGGACGCCCTGGTTTTTGTCGGGTTCGGTTTTGGCCCCAAACACAACCACACCAATGAAAAACCAAGAAAACCACCCAAGGACTCCCCCGACCCAACCCCAAAAACACACCCAAAACACAACAAAAAAACCAACACCTCAACCACAAAAACCCCCCCCACAAAACAAACAAAAACCAAACACACACAAACACCACAAAACCCAACCCCCCAAACCTCAGCACTCCCCCTACGATGAAGAATTCGGATGCCTTTTGTTTCCATATGATGCTTCCCGCTATTCGGAGCGCCGTGTTTTCCACAGCCTCCCGTCCACCCCCCCCCCCCGCTCATCCTTACTTTTAATCCTAGATGTGAGTCCAGCCGATGCCTGGCCGATGAATATTTTTTTCTAGTTTCCGGAGTGCGACCGTTCCTTCATGTTATTCACAGATCTTTGATTATCCCTCTCTTTTTACAATCCCCCTCCCTGTGGTGGGATTTTGGAGTCAATGTGACCCATCTAGTCCTAGGAGAGGTCTTCTCCCCGTTTTGCTTTTTCCCTCGGCGAAGTGTTTCCCCCCTCAATGCGTTCTTGCATTATGGAGGTAAAATTTTGCACCGGATTTCCTGTGGTCGGCTTGAGTTATTCGTGATTTGTACTTTAACCGATTGTTTGGCTGTTTCATTATAAAAACACATCTCTCTCCAACTCTCGGAAACTCCTGGGTCCTTTTTTACCAGTCAGATGTCGCTCTTTCTGATTTGCTATTAAATAACCTCCCATGTCTTCCCTAAAGTCACACGTTGCTCCCGTGATCGTTACCAGATTTGGCCGGGATAACGGTTGCGTTTTTTGCTGCGTCCGGTTATCCGACCTCTCCTTTTGATTCCTAAAGGGACATAAATATTTTCTCTTATTGATCTGAACGTCGTTCAACTTTCCGGCCTTTCTCATTTTTTAGCTCGGTTCTGGGTTGGGGACCCTTCGTCGAGTCCCCTTTTTCTTGTGCAATACACTCCCCCCTCTGCGTCGTCCCTTGCCCTTTCCCCCTTCCATATCTTCCTTAGCTAATTCGCAATGCCCCATCGGTACCCCCGAAAGTTGCTGCAGTTGAGGGATCCAATTTGCCGCGAGCCACGACGCTATTTTTATGACTTTTGGCGTATTTGCTCGTCTTTTGCTTTTGGCCAGAGATCGTTTTCATGTTTTTTTCCAGGTATCTTGATCCCCTCTACCTGGGGCGTTGGTTCTGGTCCCCTTTTCACAAACCCCCCAGACAAGTGTCTTTGCTTGATCTCACCTTCGTTTTTCTCCGCTCCCTTCCTTGGCGCTTCTTTTTTTGAAGTGAAGTATACTCCCCCTTGGTGACTCGAATTTCCCTCTTCTATTCCTTGTTTATCCTTCCGACCGTTCTCCTTCCCCTTCGCATCGCGTTTTTGTCTTCTCACTTGAAGCGCACGGACTGTTTTTTTTTATGCACCTCCAATGGCATCCTTTTTACTCTATTGCATTTCTCTCCCCCCCCCCTTGATGAGAAACACTTCGTGCTTTTCTTGATGACGCATGACGCACCAATTCACGCTGATCAGAAGCCCTAAGTTTTTCTTGGCGCGCTCTCCTCGCCCCCCCCTTGACCCTCATATAGTTTTTCCTTTTATTTCGGAGAGTTTTTATCATAACCTAAATCACGGCGAGCAACCCAAACCCTCAGTTCTCTTTAAGTGCTCTATGACTCCCTCGCCCTACTCGTCCACACGCCCCCGAACCAGACCAAAGTGGCTAAATCACGTCTCCCGCTTTTCTCGCGCCATATGTGTGAAAATCCACCCCCCCGACCCCCCCGCTCTTGTTGGGCGCGGCCTGTAGAGAGAAACAGCAGCCACTTTTTGCGTTAACAAATAGGGATTTGCCCGACAAGGGCTGAGGACTTCCCGGTTCTTCAAAGAACTATCTCTCGGCGCTCTCTCCCGAAATAGATTTAACTAGAGATTTATCTGGGCATAGGAGGATACCAGTTCCCCCCCCGGATGAGTTCTGCTGCCCCCCTTTGAACTAATCTCCCTTATTTCTACCCATACGTTGTCTTTTTTTCCTTCGAGATTGAGTTCCCCCTGCTCGATTTTCCAGTTATGGTTATACCCCTAAGAAGCCCCATCTTACACCTAGAGTCCCCTATTTCCGTGACTACTATCCATCTTTGTTTTCTTTTCCCCCATCCCCTTCTTCTTCTCTCACTTTCGGACCATCCTATTGAGCAAGTCGTTTGCATTCTTTCTCGACCGTTTTTTGGCCCCCGGTTTTGGTAGAGTTTTTGCTTTTCCCTTTCTTACACTCTTGATCCGATTCTTCTTGTTTATTGAAGTTATTCTCCACAGGTTGGAGGAGCTTTTCTTTTGGTTTCTTTTTTTGTGCTCGTGCGTCCTAGATTTAAAGAGACTTGCCTCTAAGACGCAGTGTTTCTCGCCGTGTGTGAGGGTTATCCGTTGTCCCCCCTACTCAACTTAAATTCCTGTTCCTTAGAAGACTGGGTGGCCGCGCCCTCCCTCTTGATGTTCCTTCCCGTTTCCATGTTTTTTTGCGGATTCCAAGAAGCCAAGATTCCTAAATGGGGGTTCCTGGTTACAAATAGATTAGCTTTATTACTTTGCCAGGAGAGTTCCGCTTTGTGATTCCCTTTCCCACGCTTTCCCCTTTCTGAGTTTTATTTTATTAGCTTGAGTAGAATCAACCCTTCGGTCTCATTGCTTTTTACTCTTTGAATTGGCGCGCTACGTTGCCCCAGGAGTACCTTTGAGACCGGATTACTTCTACTTCCTCTGTGAGATAAAGACCCTCACTGGATGTTGTTGATTGTACTGCCTTACCCCCCCACCCCCAACGTGTCCCCAGACAATGTGACAATTTTCGCTCCTTCTCTCCTTTTCCCTAAGAAATAAACTATCGGTGTCGCCTCCCTAGTTCGTGCCTGTCAAGTCAACGTCTCCCCTTCAGGCACCCCCCCTTTTTTCTCCGATTGCCTTCTCTCCTGTGCCTCTCCTCAGAACGATCTTGAAGCGGCACCTCTCTTCATCGTCGGATTTTATTTTTCCCCTTCCTTGATCGCAGCCCTTTCCCCAACGAAAAACCCGCGGCTCCGAGCTTTGTTAGAGAATATTTCCCCGGGAAGTTTCTGTTCCGATCTCTTCTTTAGAACTCTCCGTTTTCCTGGTTCACTCAAAAATTTTCTGGTGATCACCTACCTTGCAGCTTACTTCCCCCGCTTTCTTGCCCTCCCCCCCCCTCGGTGTGGTAACGCGCTTTTCGCAAACTTTAGCCGTTGCCCCGTGTGAGGATGTTTTTTTTTTTTTTTTTTTTTTTATTCCCGCACATCTCCATTTCTCGTCTGTGCACCAAGTTACTTTCTTGATTAGCTGTTTTGCGGAATCATTTTTGCTTTCTGGTCACCCCACCTCCCCAAACCCAGAATCTTTACCCCTTCCTTGTCGTTTACGGCCCTATGCTCCTCACCCTTTTAACTATTTGCAACCTTTTTTTTACCCCTCCCATCACTTCCTACTGACCTTTTGCTTGTTTCAAAAACTGCTGATTTGACCATGTCCCCCGGTGGCTCGTTCTGACCCCTTTGTCCCTTGGGATCCTTCAGTTTTAGTAGTGGACTAAAACTCCCCCCACCTTCGGGATTTCTTTTTTTTGCAAGTTTTTGAACTGTCTAGAGAGCTGGTTCCCCCACCTTTGACGTGTTCATCCCATTCGACCTACCATGATCTCTCTTTTTCATCGTCTTGGCCTAATCCAGGCCCCTTCCAAAGTTTTTGATTTCTCTCTCTGCCGCTTTCTTTGAAGTGCTTTTTCTTTTCTTCAATCACCCCTTGTCTCCTCAGAGCTCTTAGCCGGCACAACCTGGACCACACCCAATTCCCGGGATCATCTGTCCATATTCGGATTGCTATGTATTCTTTCTCCCCCCCTTTCTCAACAGTCTACCTTTCAAAGATAAGGTTATTTATGATGTCTCTTCTTTATTGTACCAACATGGGATTTTTTTCCCCTGTTAGTATACCCATTGGTGCGCTTCTCCCCAACCCGTCCTTTGAATATTCCCGGACGGACTGAGCTTTTTTTGTTTGATTTTTTTCGGGTACCCGCTTACTTTTCTTGTTCTCATTTTCGACCAGTTTGCCCTTCCTTTTCTTTTTTGAGATTTCCTTCTGTTTCAGACGAAGCTTTGCTCCTTATTTTTTCCCTTCCGTTGTTGTTGAGCGCCTACTTGACGTTCGGATGCCATCGAATTTTTTCCACTTTCTTTTTTAAATCTCTTTTACCCCTTGGTCTCCCCTTCCCACCCCACTTCGTACCCCCATTTTAGAGACTTCCACTTTGTTCCCCTAAACTGAGCTCCCTTCTCTCGAAGTCTAGGAACGTGTATGTGTAGTTCAGTATACCTTTGTTTTTCTCCTGCTCTCATGTCCTGCTCCCAAGCGGACTTTCCCCTATCCCCCGCGTATCTCTGGGCCTTTGATGTCCGTTTTTTTCCAGACGTATTTTCGAAAACGCTAGGCATTCCTATCTATTCACTCATTTTCTGTATGATTTTGTTCAAAATTGATTCCCGCGCCGATCTCCTGTAGCGCATTTTCCCTGTTATAAAATCACTGCCCGCAATCCCGTCTCTCAAAGAACCGCCCGCCATGGTTTTTTTCTTGACCCCGCCGATTCACCTCCTATCCCCCCCAGAGATAGCGTTATTCCCCTCGTAAGTTCCTTTTTTCAACCTCCTTTGATAGCATATCCTTTAAAATTCACCCCTTCCTGGGTTTGAGTTTTGTTTCGAGTCCCACTACCCCCATTATGCTTCAGCGGCGATTTTTTTCCGGGGCATTAGGAAATTTGCTAATGTTGGACAACCTGACGTCATTTCTCTTGCTATGTTGCCGTTACCCAGGTTTCCACGATTTCTCGGGGTTGTAGTGCCGTCAAGAAGAGAGAGGACTTGTAAATTTTCTGGTTTTTTCCCTTTTCTCTCAAACTATTCACCACCCCCGCTTTTTTCAAGAAGTTCCACCTTTTGTCAAAGTGGAGCACTTCCCGATTTGCTCGCAATTCCCTAGTAACCACTTTTTCTTCCGCCTTGACTAACGTTTGGCTAACCTCTCTTTCCCCCCAACGTTTGGCTAGTGCTAGGGCGGTTCTCGCTTGCTCCTTTTTCCGTTTTGCGTGGCAGCCCAGGTGGACAGACTTTTCTTTCGAGCCCCTGCGATCGTACATTCAGTGTGTGCATATAATTATATTAAACCGCCAGCTCGGAGCCGCGTGTCCTTTGCGCGTCCCTTCCTTGTGCACGCCCATCCCTCCACGAGAGATTTGCAGTTCCTTCCCCCTACTTCTGCTTCTCTCCTTCTCCTAAGGCAGCGCGCCGAAGTGAATTCATTTTCAGGTTTTTTAGCACTCCTTTTCCTATGATGCTCCCCCCTCCGTTGACTTCTGATGTAGTGAGATGGATCTTTAATTTTGGCCCCTATATTACGCACCCTTTCATTGGTGTTTTTCTCTCCGCCTCCCCCCTACAACACAACAATTTCTTTTATGGATCCGGGTAGCCTCCTATCCTTGGCCATTCTTACTCCTGCAGTCGCCGCGTCGCTAATCGTAATGAACTCTAATTCCTCCTTTCCTCACTAACTTCCCCTCACTGCAATGGAGTAAAGACCTTTGTTTTTTTCTCGGCATCAGCCCCGTTACATAGTTGCTGGTTACCACCTGCATCATCTAATATTCTTCTCATGAGCCACAACCCCTTGCCGGGAACAAGAGAGCGACCTCTTTCCCTCAGCAGTACATTTCTCAACTTTCTAGAAGCATCCTTCGGGATGAGGCGTCTCTTCCCACTGCTTCTCCCCTATCTGGTTATCCTTTGCTTTGACCTGCGAAGGCGAGAACGACGCCAAGCACGGGAGACTCTCTCAAACAGCTGCGTCGTAGTGACTTCCCCCGTGTGGTCCTAATCTGATGCAGAACGTCGATCCATCCCCTCACAGACATCCCGACACTGGGGTATCAATAAGAAGTCCGTACCGACAGATTCAGAAGGAGAGTCACCCTCCCGTCTACTTATGCCCCGGCTTTTGTTACTTAAATTCAGCACCTAATTCCTTCGTTCCTCACACGTCTTTTGGTCTTTCCCCCCGGGCCCATCACTCGTGTCCCGAGAGCACAACCCACGCCCCCCACTTTAACTGTAGTGATCCCAGGAAGCTTCTTCAAAAAATGAGGGCTTCTCTCCGAATCAAGGGTCGTGACGGAAGACCCCCGTTGAAACCTTCCCTTCGGCCCAATTTCGTTCTACAATACCTACCACCGAATCACACCTCGCGCCCCGCTCCGTCACACCTTGCCCCCCCTCTTCTCTTCTTCAGTTTTTCCTCCCGTACTCGTCCCCTTGCGACCTGAAGGATTCTTCTAATGCTTTCCCCATGCCATACCTTATGTCTCCTCAGCGCATCGGCCCTGTTCCTACGGTTCATGACAGTTTTCGGGAACTCGCGGATTGTGCACAGATCCGAACAACCCCCTCCATCTCGCTTCCCTCCACACGTTTCCTTCATTCTTCATCAGTCCAGGACCTCCGCCCGCCATGAGCCTATGAGAATTCTTTCTACAAGTTTCATCCATCTCACCAATATGGGCCCCCCTCCCATTCCTCCGGTTTTTCCCCGCCCCCCTGTTATCTTCGTTCTCTTTCCCCTTTGCCCTTCCACAACCCCCGTCTGTAGCCTGTACCCTTCTACACTCCCGCTCTCCTCTCTCTCCCCTATATTCCCCGCTGGGTCCTTCCTCTGACCCTCCCCACCCCTTGTTCCCACCACCTCGAGTTTCCTATTTACCCTCCTTCCGCCTTTCTCACCCTATCCCCCCTCTTCTCTCCCAACTACCCTACCCATACTCTCACCTAATCTTCTACCCTTTGTACGTTATGTCCCCACATAGCCAACGCACTTGCGTCACCTCTCTTTCCCTCCTCCCCTAGCGTGTATACTCCACCCCCCCAGTGGGCGCCCCCCTCAGGAGTCTCCCCTGCATACGCACACTTCTCCCCCCACGTCACCCTTCCTTCCCTCGCTCTTATTTTGCCCCCCCCTCCCGCCTCCTCTGTTTCTTCTTTTCTCCTACTCCCTCCTCATCTTCATCTCTCTCTCTCCTTTACCTCCCGCCTCCCTCCCATCTTCACCGCCTACCACCTTTTCCTCCCACCCCCTTCTCTCTTTCCACTACTCCCCCACTCCTCACTCCCCCCCCCACTTCCCCTCCCCTTCTCCTCCCTTTCTCTCTGCACCCCTTTCTCATCGTTCACTCCTCACCATTCCATATCCCCCTCTCGTCCCCCTCCCCACTAAGTACCTCCCTCCCCTCCCCCCGGCACTCTGAGACCCATCAAGTCTCTCCTTAATGCTATGCTCCGCTCTCCCCCTCACCCTACTTCCGCACCACGCGAGTTCTCCCCATGCTGTCAATACTCTTCGACCCGCCCTCCACTTTCTGCTGCCCCACTACCCTCATACCCCTCTAACCCTCTTCTCACACCCCTCTTCCCTTGCCCCTTTACCTTATTAGCTGCAGCTCTTCTCTCTTCATCTCTCTAATCTCTCCCTGATGCTTACGTTCTCCCCGCCTCCGGCCTGGTGCCCCAACCACTCACCCCTCTCTTCTCATGTACCCACCCTTTTCTTCCATTGAATTGCGTCTAATACGCAACCAAATCGCCGACGACTGAGATATTAGGCACGTGGTCCCCCTCCTTGAGAAACTACACTTGCTGCTGGTGCGCCCTCATTTACGCGCCTTTCCCACATACGCCTTCTTCTTCCCTTGCCTTCCCTTTTTCATTCTCCCTGTATCAGTTCTCCTTGGTCTACGAATCTCGCGCCCCCACACCCTATTTCTCCCTCGATCCCCCCGCATCCATCAATAGAAATGTGCATCTTCCCTCTTGACCCCCTCACTCCCTTCTCTTTCCCCTCCCCTCCTCACTCTTCAGGTAGGAGTTCCGTCTCATAAACTTCGTGGATTTGTGGTGTCAACCCCCCTGTATGTCTTCTCTCGTTTCCTTTTTCTCTCTACCTTCTCCTCGCCCCTCCTTTTTTCTGCGCTTCTATGCCCCTCCCTTCCTTTCCACTCTGCCGTTCAAGGTCTCCACTCTTCGCCTCTCGGTCTCCCCGCTCTCACATTACTCCCGGCTGCTTCCACCCTCCTCTCCCCTTACCTTCCCGGGCTCACCCTGTTATCCAATTCACCTCCCCCCTCTCCCCCTCCCCCCCCCTTGAGCGTTTTTCCCCCCCCTACTATTCCTATCTTCTTCCTCGTTTCTCCTATTCTTTCTTTTCCTTCTTCCTTTTCCCCACCCTTCACCTCCCCCCTCTTATCTCCCTGCTCACCCTCCCGTTTTCTCCCCTTGCCACCCCTTGACACACCTCACTCTCTTCCCTCATCCTTCTCCCTTCCTCTCCCCATCTCCCCCCCCTAGCCCTTGCCAGTCGACCCCTTCATTGTTTTCTCTTATGGATACTCTCACCCCTTTTTGTGCCCGTGCCCCCTCTTTGGCAGCCCCTTAACCCTACTCCTCAGTCCACCTTTTTTTACCTTCTTCCTCTCGTGCCCTCCCTATTTTCTTCTCTTTTCTCCCCGCTCCCTCCTCTCGCCACCCTCCGTCCGCGCCTTCCTTTTTGAGCCAACGCAACTACTCTCACGGGCTTGTCGACATCTTCCGTTTTCTCCACTCCCTACATCCCACCCTCCGCCCTGGTTTATCTGCATCGCAGCACGTTCGCAACTTAAGAGACAATCCCCCATGGTTGGTGTACTGTGATCAGCATCTTTTTCCCCCCCCTCCTTCTATCTGTTCTCTTGTCCCCCCTCCGCTTCTGCTTTCCCTATCGCCCTTCATCCCCTCTCTTCTTGTTTGTCTATTTCCCCTACCCTCACCTAGCCTCCGCTCTCCCGTCTTTCTCCCCTATCTTGACTCCCTCCTGCCCTTCCATCATGACCCTCTCCATGATACCTCCTGAACCTCCCTTCATCCCGGTCCTGGTGTTCTGATCCTCCTTCCCCACCCCCCCCCTTCCTCTACTCTACCTCCTCTAATGTTTCGCTCACCCCCCCCTCTCTTACCATCCCTCACCTCCTGCCCCCCCCGTCTCCCCCCCTCCTGCTGCGCCTTCGCTTGTCATTCCCCCTTCTCCCTTGTTTCGCTCCTAGCCTTCTCCTTCTTCATCCTCTTACCCCCCCTCCTGTCGGCCCTGCCCGATACCACGTACCTTCTTCCTAGCCCGACTTTCCGCTTATCTCTTCTCGCCACACTTTTTCTGTTTTTTTTTTTTGTTTTTTTTTTTGTTTTTTTTTTTTTTTTTTTTCTTTTTCTTTTTTTTTCTTTTTTTTCTTTTTTGGTTTTTTTTTTTTTGTGTTTTTGTCTTTTTTCTTCTTTTTCTTTCTCCCTTTTTCTTTTTCCCTTTTTTTTCGTTTATTATTTTTTCTTTTTTTTCTTTTTTGTTCTCTTTTTTTTTTTTTTTTTTTTCTTCTTTACTTTTTGCTTTTTCTTTTTTTTTTTTTTTTTCTTTTTTTTTTTTTTTTTTTGTTTTTTTTTTTTTTTTTTTTTGTTATTCCCTTCATTTCTCATTCCCTTTGTGGGTGTATCTTCTCAACTCCTCTGATGCAATTCTCTCCTATGATGCTTTCTTTTCCTGTCCACAAACGTTTTTAATTGCCTGAGTGCAATTCTTTGTATTAGCGAATGCTTCTCTTGCTTAATTGATGGTCGCTTCTCCTGGCGCAAGAATGCTCCCCGTCGTAAAGGCTAATTTGTTTTGGGGGGTTTGTTCGATTCCGCAAAGCCAGTGGATGGGTGTCTTGCGCTTTCAGGCCCCAACACCCAAAAGTATAGTTTGTGCTGTTCACAGAAAGGCAACCCCGTCTCCTTTTATCAGTCCCTAGCCCTGTCCATGAGCTTGGGACTGTCTATATCTTTTCGTGCTCGAGCTCCAGTAGACTTTTAACCTGAAGCCCCTTCTTCGACTTCCCTCCGCTCCCTTTAATTCAGTAACGCTCTGTAAGCGTCCATTCTATCGAGTATTTCTTCTTGCCCCCCCTTTGACGCCCTTCCCCAAAACAGACAAACCACGCGTTTTATTCCTTTGAGCTCTTCTAGGCCGCTCCTTGACCGACCCTCCGCCTCCCGATCGTTCTTTTTTCCTTCTCTACGAACCGGCTACGTTTCTTATCACCGCTTCTAGAAACAGCTTTCTCCCCATATCACAATATTCGTCGTTTCTTTTTCCTCCCCCTTCTCGGGCGTTTCCGCCAAACGTGTTACCCCCTCCCCTACGAAGATGATACCATTCTCCTTTTCCCCCCCAAAGTTGGTCTTATTGACTACTCTTTTGAGTCCTCCTGGCTAAGGCCACGCCCAAGAACTTTCCTTTTACAAGTCAGAATCCCTCTTTAGTTGCCGGTACCCTTCCTCTCCCCCCCGGTCCATCGATGTCCCAACTTTCTTCTCCCGAGCGAATGCCTCCTTGTTGTTGGACCACATCGCCTTCCTGGTTCCGACATGGCACCGGTTTTTTTCCTTCTCCCTCAGCCGATTTTTTCAGTTTTTTCCTTCTTTAGGTTCCTTCAACACCTCCCCCAGTCTGGAGTGCCCGGTTGTTCGTGGATAGCATCGCCCAGGTTTCCATACCATTGAAGGCGAACGTGGCAAAGCTTCTCCCCGGCTGCTACTCGGAGTTTCTCACGCCTTCCCCGGTGGTTGATTCTGTTTTCCCAGATTGATTTGAGTTCCAGGTATTTGAGCCTACCCCCCTTCCCGATTTTTCAGCGAAGTCCCCCGGCTCCCTGACTAATAATTGTCCCCCATTCTATCCTCGTTTAATCTGCTAGGATTTGAAGCGCGTTGCGCCCCAACAAGGGGGACCCCAGCGACATCTCTGCCCCAGAGCTTGATTGTTATTTCCCCCTTTTCTCTCTTTGCTATCCCCTGGGTTTTTCAGACCTTGTCGAGACCTACATTTGTTTGCGTTCACTCCCCTTCCACGGGTTATCTGCATTTCTTACTGGTTTTGAAGTTAGTGGAATTTTTTTTTGTACCTGATAGTGCTTGTTTTGATCTGGCGACCCATTTCCCAGTGAATTCGAGAATTTTGCGAATCGACATTGCGCCTCGCCTCATCTCTTATCTTTTCTAACCTTCCTTTTTGTGTTCGTTTTTCTTCAGTTCGCGAGTAGGACGTCCAATCTCCGTTCCTGACCAGCGCATTACCCCGTGTAGCCAACTTAAAACACTCCCTTATTGAAAGTCTATGAACGCGTTTCCCCCCAGACCCCCTCTTCGCTCCCTCTTTAGACTTGCTCGTGACTTTCGCATGTTTATTCTTCTGCCACCCCATGTGGTCTTTTCCCTCTATAACATTCTTAAAGAGACGCGGCCAATCATACCTCTTCTTGGGAATTTCCGACCTTTTTGTTTCTTCTGGTGCGTTCCGATTAGTCATCCTATGTCCGCAGAATTGCGACTCGCATTGTTGGCCCAATCATGAGCCGTCGCTGAAGAGCTGAGCGTCTCTTATTGCTCCCCCCAAGACCTGCGTCATCCCGACTTTTAGCATCAAAGCCGAATCTTTTATCCATCTTTTTACGACGATGATCCCTCCCCTCTTTCTAGTCCGCATTGCCGACCGTCATTTCTTGGGCCCCTAGTTTTATCTTCAACGAGCCGTCGACCTCCCTCCCAGACGTGGTTGGATTGTGGAGTCACATCGACTCTGAGTACCCCAAGTTCCCGCAGCTACTCTTTCTGCCGATGCCCCCACCCACCCCACCCCCACCCCGGGGTAGTCCCCCTCGTTCTCAGTGTTGGATTCCCCAGAGTATTTTGTCCTTTGGGACGGAAACTTTGATTGCCCCGGGGCGGTCTGCCACTTCTATCGTACTTGTAATGAAGTTTTTTTTTTTTTCCTCAACTTATTCGCAAAACTCGATCACAGCCTCCCTTGTTCCAGCGTATTTAGCAAGATTTGATTTAAAGTCCTGAACCCTTTGCGTCACGACTTTCCCCTTTTTTTGTCCGGTTGTAACACTGCTCCTTTTCCAACCAGATTTATATGTTTTCCACTTTTTTTGTTGCTAAGCTTGGTTGCTCCTTCCCGTCTGCCTTTGCGTGTCAGGACCTCCCCTCTCTTTTCTGAGCGAGAGCCCTCAGAAGTATTTCCCCCCTTCGGCTATTCTCCCCCTCAAGTCCATTTCTCGCGTGGGCCCTTGGTGGGGCACCTCCTTTGCCCAGACCAATCATCCTATCCCGAATTGCCGGGAGGACCTTTAGTTTGTAATCAGCCGCGGAAGTCCATCTCGCGAACGTGCTGCATTGATCTTCTTCTTTGAGAGCCCCCTTTTCTTTATTGCGCTCCCATCTCGTTTTTCGATTGTCGGAGCTGGCTCGAATTTGGCACCTGGTTTACTTTCCGTCCCCCCCCCTATACATGTTTGGGTGGGCCTGCCCCTCCCACCCCACAAGCCCCCCTTCTTGCTGGATTCTCCTCTTTTCTTCCTCAATCAGGGCGCCTCGAGATTTCCCTTATTAAGAAGGCGGTAGAATCGAATCTCCCCGCTTATTCTTCCTAAGTCCCACCTTTTCCTTCATGTTGTTTTTCGTGGTTTTCACCCGTCTTCCCCCTCGTTCTGCTTTCCCAACTTTTTCTCATATATTGCGGCCGATCCCCCACCCCTTTCCTGTAGACCCCCAACCCTCTTTTTTCACTTTTTTTTCCTTAGGAGAACCCTCCTTTGCTAATCATCACTCGTCGTTCTGAAGCGCCCAGGACCGCGCCACCTGCTTTTTTCTTCCCCGATCCGTGTAAGTTGATTAGCTTGATATCTCCCCCTCCCCTAACCAGAAAAGCGAAGACCACCACATGATTTCTCGCCCCGTCTCGTTTAACTCTAGGCCTCTCGACCCGCAAGGTTTCCCTTTCGCAACCTGGTGGCCCCGCACTCGCTACGAGTTTTTAGTCAGAAGAGGGTACAGCCAATAACCAAAGAACCACCTATTTTTTTTGCCTGGCTTTTTCATCTCGGTGACTTCTCCCCAAGCTGGTTGCATCAATGTCTCGGCCGTAACTTTGAACGCCCAATGCGCTCGCCTTTTTTCATTGATGATGACCCCCCCTCCTAGTTGGTCCCTCCTTCTTGGAGAACCTCATTCACAGGTTATTCTTCTATATTGACTCTTCTTTTTTCCCTCATCCTCAGTTGCTTGTTTTGTTGTTTTTTCCAATATCTCTCAACCTGGCCTTTTTTATCCAGGCTATTCAGACGATTAAATAGCTATATACCGCGAGCGCGCTCTCGATCTTTTTTTATCCCCCTATATCCTGGACAGATTTTGTTATTTCTGCTTTACCAAGGGTTTTTTTTCTAGACGTAACGTACTCCAACGTTCTTTTTATTTGGTGATGTTAGGACCTTCCCGTGACTCTTTCTCCTTGCTGCGAGTTCTTTTGACCCAAAGGTTGGAGGTGCTCTCTTCTGGGATTTTTTGTCTCTTGGCCCGTTTCCAACGTTGGTAATACGACGCTTGTTGTGTCTTAGCGTGCGTCGGTCTTCTCTTTCCCCTTGTCCTCTCACTCTCACCGTTATCGCCGTTTCAGCTGGATCCCTCAGCTACAGACAGCTTTATGATTCGCTCACGTTGCCTTTTTCCAGATGCAAGATTCTTTTTCCCCCGGTGTGGGTTTCCTCGGCGCCAACCTTTGCTGCCTTTATCAGACCTCCTTTTTTACGGTGATGCCTTCCCAAGCTGAAGCCCCTTTCTGTTTGCCTTCGTTCTTAGCCGCCTTTTTTTCATTCGTATCCCCGTTCTGCGTCTTCATGGTACCCTTAAGTCGCTGATTAATGTCTTCGTAGTGGAGTTCCCCGCAAGCCCGGGGTCTTTTTTTCGGTATTGACGGACCCCCCCCCCCCCAAATGTTTCTGTGTTTCTGAACAGATAAGTGGTGTCCCCCACATTTCGGTCTCCCGGCTGGCCCCAGACCGCCTCCGTTTGCGGCCCTATATTCTTCGCTCGCTTTTTTTCCCACGTCGCTGCAAGCAGACCGATCTCCGATTTTTTCCGTTATGTTCGTCCCCAGCCGAACGTCTCTTTCCTCCGGCAATTACGATCAGAATTTTTATGTGATTGTATAATTACTTGACGACGCCGAACCCCGCCCCACTCGGCTTGTCGCTTGGAGCTTCCTAGCCTGCAATTGGTCCGAGTTCAGAGCTCGAAAGCTCTTTTTTCTGTCCCTGGCGCACGCCAAATTTCTACTGGTTATCCATACCCCTTCCTCCGCCCACCTTCCCGGTGCCGCCAATAGCCAAAACTCTTTTGGTCACGGCTTGTCGCCCCTTTTTAGCCTGTTTCAGCAAGTGTCGGCTGTTAATCTGAATCCAGCTTTTTCCGAAGTGCCCAGTGCCCTTTTCTTGCGACGAGGTTTTTCCCCCTCATGTGTTTCCCTTTCCAACCCTGCCCCACACCCCCAGCATTTCTTTCTTACTTTTTCGTCCTTCCCCCCTCCTATCCCACAGGTTCCAATAGTCCATGGTTCCCAGTAACTTTCTGACTGACGCATTGAGGTGTTCACACCCGTCGCTTTCCGACCTCCCCCCCCTGTGTTTTCCGTTTAACTCGCTCTGATCTATTTGGCTCTTTTTACTCGTCGACCCCCTCCCAAACTTCTTTATTTCTTGCCCTTCGTTGTCAATGCCTCTCCTAAACCCTCCCCGGTGACGTAGTGACCCGATCGAGCCAGGACTTCACGTCGTGCCTCTATTGATTTTGCTGAGCTCTGTCTTACGATTCCAGGTCTTTAGTTTACAATCCCTTAGAGAGAGATGCATTACTCCAAATCCCTGTACAGGCATCGCGCTTCTGTCAATCCCTCTTCTTTTTCCGGCTGTTGTCCTTCCCAAAAAGTCGTTTTCAAACCGGCGTACTTTTCGACCCGCTTCCGCTTTTTCTACTCCCTTCTGCTTGTCTTCTCCGGGTTTTTCCCTCGGTCGAGTCCCAAATTGGTGCGCCGTACTCACAAAATTCCACCGGTCCTTATATGTGTGCATACTCATTTCTTCTCGCAGTTTCTGTGAACGTTTCATCTTGTGTTTACCGAACGGGCTTTATTTTTTTTGGATTCCCTCTTCGACATTTTTAAGCGCTGTTTAGAATGTAGACGTAGAGTAGAACCTTTTTTCCCATCTTTCTTCCCGACTCCTCCTTTTTTTGTTTTTTAGTCGTCTGTCCTCTTTTTTGAACCTCTACTTCTTTCCCGAACCTTCTCTTCCCCTTTTGTCTCCCGTTCCACCACTCCCCCCAGTAAGAGGTACAAGCGATTTCTTCTCCCCCTGACCATTTTCTCGCCAGTTGTATATTCAGACTTTCCTTTGGCCTCCTTACGGGACAACCCCCCTTTGTTTTTATCGACTGAGTCTCCATTTGTGAGTTTCTCCCGACAGGCCGTTCCCCCCTCCAGATTTGCTGAGTCGAATTTCTCCGGTTTGACGCCCCCTGTTTTGCGCAACGCCGGACATCCCAGTCCCCCCCCCTCTTTGTTTTGGTCATCATTAGAGTATCATTGGGGAATATTGATGCCCCTTTTTCATTATGAGCTACTTCTCACCTATCACCCCGCAAATCCCGCTCGCAGAAGCCCCGCCGACCCCCCTTTTTTAGCAATTTTTCCTCAGCCTCCTATTGCTTTCGATCCTTGATCGGTTCAACTTTAATGCTACCAGTATTTTATGGAACTTCGTGTTATGCGGTTTCAGCCCCCTTTTAGTGTTGGGGAGTTTTTAGTCCCCTCTGTCCTATTCTCCCCGTCGACTCCTTTCGGTAGCAACTCGCCAGAGAGTCCTGTTTCAGGAGAGGAGAAGTGTTGGCCCCCAACGCACTACTTCAGTGCGTGAACTGAAGGTAACCCCTTTTTCCCCTCATTTACCATGTGGTCGGTGTCCTCAGGAAGGGCCCGCGCTTGCTTTTGCCCTTTTTAAAGAAGGACTTGTTTTTGGCTTTTTCCTTCTTCCCCCACCATTATTCTGCACCCCCCCCACTCGCTCGCCCTTTCTGCATTGTTTACGTAGAGGTATACTTCTCTATTTCGATTACATTCCTAGCCCCCCTTTTGATTTCGATCCATTTCTTCCAAGTCTTACCCCCACCTCTTTGATACTGTGGATCACTTTGTTTTTTCGTCGCCTGCGGTGATACTCACTAGCCTTTTGTGTCATCCATTGAACGATGCTCTTTCCGAGATCGAACGTTAATTCCCCGTTTAGGGTATCCAAGAAATTTCTCGCGATGGGTTCTGTCTGCGCGCCCCGAGTTTTGCTTAACACCCCATTCTATCGAATTGCCTTGTTTTAAAGATCGTTTCTCTCTCCATTAGAGTCCGGAAATCGCTCCGAACAGTTGCTGCATTTTCTTTGGCCCCTTCGCGATTTAACAGTTTCGTACTGTCGAAACATCTCTTGAGGTATTAGGCTTTTTGTCGCCCGAACTTTTGTTTCCATCTATTTTGTGACACGCGACATTGGTTTGGGGGGCCGCCCTTCCCCTCCGCCCCTTCTGGCTGGACTCGTCCCGCCTCTTACCGGGGCGCCGTCTGTAGGTATTTTTTCCTCCCATTGAATTTTTCGACTCGTGCAGAAATCCTCCGGGTTTTTACCGGTCAACTCTGCCCAGTTTTGCATTTAGCTTTTGTTTGCGCGTCCAACCGTACAAGCTTAAATCGTGCTTTTATTTTTAAAACCTCCCCCCTCTTTCATCTATGTTGTCCTATCCACCCCCCATTGAACTTTCTTTTTCCAAGGCTCCAATTTTGAAGACTCCCAGTTTTCATGCCAATTCCAAATTGATTAATCCTGTCGGGCTGGCTCGCGATTTTTCGCACAGTTCTTACGTTGTAAGTTTTATTAGAGCTTTTTCTATGCAAGCCCCACCCGTCCTGCTTAGGCCACCACATTTTTTTTTTGAGCACGTCTGTCCTTTTTCTTTTTTAGCCCCCTCCCATACACTGCTCAAAATGGTGGCCCCCCTACCCGTAGCGCTCCCCTCAAGAATGTCTCCATCTTTTCCTCACCACTCCCCCTCCCCCCGCGTTTGCTTCTTCGGTCCTTCCTTGTCCACAGCATCCTTGAAGCCGCCCAGGTTGTCCTCAATATTATCTGCTGAAAGTTACTGTCCTTCCCCGCCCCCAGTTCATCGTCTTAGGGCGCTGCGTTGCCAACTTCTCTAACCGGATTGTACTTTACTAGTTTCGGTCCTTCTGTTCTTTCGACCCATGCCGCAGGACTCAGAATATCCCTA